>Ga0181538_10000051_pt1 | contig 110505 bp, 106 predicted proteins | sample PEATcosm2014_Bin_40_FD_119773 | JGI IMG/M metagenome (GOLD analysis project Ga0181538, IMG submission 119773) | Peatland microbial communities from MTU Mesocosm Facility, Houghton, MI, USA - PEATcosm2014_Bin23_30_metaG | ecosystem: Environmental > Terrestrial > Soil > Wetlands > Peat | place... | reverse complement strand
GTCAGCGCGTGGTGCGGGTGCTGGAAGAACTGAAGCGAAGAGGCCGCAAGCCGGAGGCGATCGTGATCGACAACGGAACCGAGTTTACCAGTCAGGTGGTCGATCAATGGGCTTACGAGAACCAGGTACAACTGCACTTCATCACCCCCGGACGGCCCATGGAGAACGGCTTCATCGAGAGCTTCAACGGCAAGTTCCGCGACGAGTGTCTCAACGAAAACTGGTTCCTCGATCTGGCCGATGCGCGGGAGAAAATCGAGACCTGGCGTTGTGACTACAACCAGGTGCGGCCGCACTCGGCGCTCGGATATCTCACCCCGGAGGAGTTCGCAAAATCGTGGGCGGCGACGGGCGGTGGAAAAGACGCGGGCGAGGCCCGCTTGGAAAACGCTTCGCGTTTCCCACTTTCCCACCGCCTCGACGGCTGCCAGAGAGTAATTACGACGGCTGTGTTAGAGAACCCAAACCCGGAGAAAGTCTCATTATCCGTGGACTAAAAATGGGGGGCAGGTCAAATTCTTACCTCTTATCAGTCGCGTGCGGTCTCCAACTTGAACAGGCTCTCCAGCTCTGCGATGTGCTTCTGATCCCCGGCTTGCGCCTTGGCCGCCTTCGTTTGTTCAAGGTAGACCGGACCTGCATAAAGCAGCAACGACTCAACGGGAACCTTCGTTGGTTTTCCCTTCAGCGCGTTGCGCATCTCGGTGCCGATGTTGAATTTGATTACACACACAGAATCTGCCCTCCCCGGCCCATCGCTAGCCTAATAAAGGACTTGGAATGTAAATAAGTGATGTAGAATGATACAGTTACATGGAGACCTAACGAGCCACTTAGCACAGCCATTTGAGCAGTCCCGAGGCTTTTATAATAGCAAACATTAGGCGAAGATGAAAAAGGCAAAGCGAAGGGACCATTACATCCCACAGGGTTACTTGCGCGGTTTCATAGACCCATCGCGCAAAGTCCATCCACGTCCTCTTTGGTTCTTCGACATTGCAAAGAATCGTTGGTTTTCGAAGAGTCCCAAGGAAATTGGACACCGCAAGGGATTCTATGACTATGTTCACGCCGGGACGATGTTGGAGAACGAGACGGCGGATAGCGCGTTCTTGCGGTTGGAGAATGACTATCCACGCATCCGGGAAGAGCTAATAGCAACCGGCTTCGATCACTGGTCTGACCACTTGGAGTTTTTGCTTTCTTTCATGCAAATGATGCGAGCACGTTCCGTCTTATTCAGAGAGCAAAAGACAATTGAAGGAAAAGGACTGCTGGCTTACGAGATTGAAGAGGTCTATCACGACCGCAACGCTGTCAAACTGAAATCAATGACGCCACAGCCTGTAAGTCCCGCGTTCATCAAGAATCGCGCAATCACGCAGATGCGGGAAGAAATTCAGAAGGGTGCCGCATGGCTCAAGGACTTCTGTTGGGCACTCCGCCTCTGTGAGTCTGTTACTGACCCGTTTGTTATTTCGGAGCTGCCATTTTCCATTGAGGGAGTCACGACGGATTTACAGGAAGCGATTCGGCACCCCGACACCCTGATAGTTTTCCCGCTCTGCTGGCAAGCCTGTTTATTTGGGAGCCTTCGGCGCTTTGATGTTGAGACGGACAGATTCAACGTAGAGGACATGCGAACGAGCCGAAGGAAGTACCGATCATGGGCCAAGGAATTCATCTTGTCGCCGGTACAATTTGATGACTGACCGTGAGAAGTGCATCTATTGTGGAACGGATCAGGACATCACCGTTGACCACGTTCCGCCAAAATTGCTTTTGGAGCAGCCTTACCCGGAAAACTTAATCACCGTGCCCGCATGTTTTCCGTGTAATCAGTCGTTCCAAAAGGATGATGAGTATTTGCGAACAATGCTCTGCATAGATGTCCGGGCATCGAGAAACACCGCCGCGCAATTGAATTTGCCCGCAGTATTGCGCTCACTGCAGCGGCCCAACGCTAAGGGTTTTGTGGAATACCTTGCGAATCAATCCAGCATGAGCGCGATTCTTGACCAATATGGCGCTCCGATGGGGCAGGTCATGGAGCTGGACAACACCCGCACCAACCAGACTGGACAGCGCTTCATCCGGGCGCTCTATTTTTCTGAGGTTGGAACATCTCTCCCACAACACACGCCCATCAGGGTTGGAGCAAAGATGGGCCTGAGAGCTAGAGACGCGGACACAATCACGGTTGCCCGAGCGCTGAAGACTCTTCCTGATTGGAGAAATGGTAGCGTGGGAACGGCCTTCAGCTATGTGGGAGCGATAGGGCCGGAGTTTTCGTTTTGGCTCATGTTGCTCTATGACTTTTTCTTTTGGCTCGGTACGGTTGATTGCCGCGATGGTGTATCCGTTCATCCACAGACTACCCTTTGACTTTGGCCCAAGACGGAGTGGAATCGTCAAGTGCCGTCTGCTGCGCTCTATATTGTTGTAGTTACGTTCTCACGCGGATTCGATTTCTTTCGCGCTTGGAGTGGGTCGCTGCGGAGACGGCCCGGGCCCTCGCTGACAAAATTCCCAACTCAAACCCATAGAACAAAAAGCCTAATCACGCAGTGTTTCCACGTTTTGTTCCTGGAAGTTTCGGCTGACTGTCGGTGAGTCAGAGGTCGTCGATCTGGGGGTGTACGTGATTTCTTGTGTGCCCACGGTGTGCGATTTCTTTGTCAGGTAGTTTCTTCTTGATCCAAGCCCACCGCAGGTGGACTCACTGTGAATCAGTCGAAAATCGCGGTTTTGCTGGATTTTGGAGCAATCCTGAACTGCCAGATGTGTGCCAGATGTGGAGATTCACTCGGCCTGTGAGCGCGCTTGTTGCACCATCTCCACCAGAGCCTGCCTGGTTTCTGCCGGATTGCTCACTTCTCGCAAGAATGCAATACGAGCGCCCCGCATACCATCTTGCGTTTTCACCCGCACCTGAAAACCGAGGCGGTCGACCGTGGTCATCGTTGCTTCCTGCGACTCAATTCCTGCGAATTTCCGGGCAAGCAAGACGAGCGCATCCTGGTGGTCGGCGTTCATGTGCTGAATGATTTCGGCCATTGAGTCTGCAAGAGGGTCGGGTTGGCTGTGGACGTATTCGGAGGCCGATACCCAGCCCATCACCCCGAAGCCGCCCACGTAGTACACGTCCACCACGTCCATGCGGTAAAAAGAAAAGTCTTCAAAATCCACCCAATACTTGCTGTTGGCGTAGCGTGCTAAGTAAAGCTTGCGAGCCTCGGCCACCTCCGACTTTGGTACCGGCAAAACATTTCCTACCAGCGTGACCCGAGAGGCTCCGAGCGGGTCACTGCCGGCGTTATCCTGGGCCACCAGCAAGCTGGCTCGGGGGTCCGCCTGCAAGTTCTGCGTATGCATAGCCATCGTGCTGATGAGGAAGATGGGACGACCGTGTTCGCCCAACCCGTAGGGCATCACTGATCCGAACGGAAATCCCGGCTGCTTGCGTGAAAGGGTCGAGAGGCTTCCGATGCGGGCCATGTACACCAAAGTTCGTGCTCGCTCGGCAAACGAAGGCTCGGGAACCGCGGGCTGGTCACTCGCCGCGCCAGTGCCCGCGTGTTTTCTGATGGAGGAGGAAGTCATGATTAGCGTCTCCTAGAGTTTTAAAAGGCTCTGTGAGGTTATGCGCAGCGTTGCGGCACATCGCCGATTATTGCCGCGCTGCGGATCTGAGAATCGGCGCGTTCCGGGAACGGCGAGCCACTGACCGCAGGGTTTCGATGCGCGCCGCGTCCAATCGGGCCGAAAGTGCGGCGAAAGCGGGTGTGGGGCCGTTCCATCGCAACTGGTCCACGTTGTTGAATAGGGCAATGTCGGTCCGAAGCGTGGCAAGAGTGCGAAAGAGCTGTGCACGCTCTCGCTCGCGGGAAAGAGTGTCCGCGAGGGCACTCGCGTTGGCGGCGTTCACGCGCCACTCCCGACAGTCAAAAGGGATTGATTCGAGATGGACAAACTTCGCAAGGACGGCAGCCGACGACTTCGCACCCCAGCCTTTCAGGCCTGGATAGCCGTCTGCCGCATCGCCCACAAGCGCCAGATAGTCTGGTATCGATACCGGCGAGACGCCGAATTTGGCGATCACGCCGGCCTCGTCGCGGGTCACCCGCTTCCGGCGATCCAACTGCACGACACGAGTGCCGCGCACGCATTGGGCGAGATCCTTGTCAGGCGTGCAGATGATCACGCGTTCGACACGCGCATCTCGAGCGGCCGCGACCGCCGCGGCAGCTAGCGCATCGTCCGCCTCGAACTCCACCATCGGCCAGACGACAATGCCCGCCGCTGCGAGGGTGTCTTCGAGCAGTGGGAATTGCGCCCACAGGTCGGGTTCGATGCCTTCACCGGTTTTGTAGCCCGGCCACAGGTCGTTCCGAAAAGATTCAATAACGCGATCGGTCGCAACGGCAATGTGCGTGGCGCCGTCTTTGATCATGCCTAGAACCGACGCGAGAACGCCTCGGACAGCAGCGACCTCCCGTCCGTCAGAATCCCTGGCGGACGGCAACGCGTAGTAGTGCCGGAACAACTCGTATGTGCCGTCAACCAAATAGATGTCCAGGGCGCAACTCCAACACAACCCTATAAGACGTTACCGACTCAATCAACTGCCCGAGAAGGAAGTTCTCACGCACGAGGTGCCAGAAGAGGATGTGCCCGGCAAATATCTGGAAAAAGAGTAAGTCCCTTGCTGATCGGAGCGAACCGGCTGACTGATTATCCCTCAGTCCCCCTCTCCCCCAAGTCATTGAATGGAAAGAGCCATTGCCGGCGCCGGTGTGCCAGTGGTGTGCCAGATTTTTCGCGGAGGATGTGCGTTTGGCCAGAAAAACCGGACAAATAGTGGGACAGGACAGTAGCGATGGCTTCTAGCGAGTATTCCTGATCATCGCGCACCGGGACTGAAGTGAGGATCAGATGGGCACCACAGTCACACAATAGCAAACCGTTTGTTATGGTCTTGGAAACTTTTCCTCCTCGACGTTCTTTTCAATAGCTCGGTAGAGGCCGGGAACGGTCGCATCGTGATTCCTGTGCCGGATTACTAACGAGAAAAGGCGTTCTCCAAAGTAAAGGAGCGGTGGGATGAGTGTATCTGCTGTGCAGGGCGTTGTGCCATCGCTCATTGCGGCGGACGTGAAAGCCAATACGAGCCCGGTCGCGGTTTACCTAGCGAGGTTAGCGTCGGGCAGCCGGCGTGGGCAACTGGATGCGCTCAACGCCATCGCACGCCTTCTTACCAAGGGCTCTGCCGATGCCGAGGGCATAGATTGGGCTAGCCTGAAATATCCTCAAACAGCCGCTATCAGAGCAGCACTGACAGAACGGTATGCCCCCAACACAACGAAGAGGATGCTTGCGGCCCTTCGGGGCGTTCTGAAGGAATGCTGGCGGCTTGGTCTGATGGTCCACGACGAGTATGCTCGCGCGGCGGATATTGCCCCTGTTCGTGGCCAATTGCCTCCGCGTGGGCGGGCCTTGAACGAAACCGAACTCGAAGCATTGTTCGGCAGCTGCCAAAGAGACCCAAGTCCAGCCGGTGTACGTGACGCTGCCATTCTGGGACTGCTGTATGGCCTTGGGTTGCGTCGCTCCGAACTGGTTCGGTTGGATGCAGCAGATTTCCATTCCGGGGACGGTGTGCTTAACCTCCACGGCAAGGGCAACCAGGCACGGACGGCATACGTTGTGGAGGAAGCCCGTACGGTTCTCGAACGGTGGTTGCGGCTGCGAGGGATCGCCAATGGACCAATGTTTTTTCCTCTTACTAAGTCAGGCCATTTCGTCCCCAGGCGCCTCACCTCCGAAGGAGTAGCCCAGATCCTGGTGAAACGAGCCGCCGAAGCGGATGTGGACCGTTTCTCGTGCCATGACCTAAGGCGAAGCTTTGTTACCCATCTGCTCGACGCGGGTGCAGGTCTAGCCGTAGTGCAGAAACTCGCAGGGCATCGGCAAATTAGTACGACAGCGGTCTACGACAGACGTGGTGAGGCGGCGAAGCGTAACGCGGTTGAACTGGTGCGGATACCCATTGGCCATTAGCCGACCTTTGAGGACTGACTGAGGAGCGGTCAGCGCGCATAGGAGTTCTCGTCAGCGTCGCTGGAACGTGCAGAGCAGTACCCCAGGTGTGCCGTAAAGTGTGCCGTAGCCGGTTCGCTAGGCAGCTGTCGGCGCCATCCCGGATAGTTAGAGAACGCGCACCGGTTTTCGCCCAGGCACACCCCTTCAGGAACAACCCTTCGGCAAAACGCTGATTTTCCTATACGAACCGTTTGACAACCAGACAACCGTTTGGTAGAAACGTGAGCGGTTTTGTTCTCATGAAAGCTGCCCGCTGGCATGGTCCCCGCGATATCCGCATTGAAGACGTAGAGCCTCGTGTTCTATCGGCAGGAGAAGTTCGCATTCGTGTTGACTACACGGGTATTTGCGCCACCGACTTGCACGAGTACACGCATGGCCCGCAGTTTATTCCCACGAAGCCTCATCCGCGTACCGGGCGCTGCGCTCCCGTCACCATGGGGCATGAGTTTACCGGCGTCGTAGTCGATGCGGAAAAGGCGGTAAAGCATCTCAAGCCGGGCGACCGCATCGTAGGGGAGGCGAGTCTGCCTTGCTACGACTGCGACAACTCCAAGCGGGGCGAGTTCATCTTGTGCCGTTCGGCGGCCTATCTTGGGTTCGCTTGGGACGGGGCTTTTGCCGACTCATGCACCGTGCCCGCCGTGATCTGCCACAAGGTTCCTGACAACCTGAGTAGTGAGGATGCCGTGCTGATCGAACCTCTGGCTTCCGGCATGCACGCCGTCCGTCGCGGGCGAATGCTGCAAGGTGAGTCGGTCGCCATCATTGGCACCGGCACAATCGGGCTGTGCACGCTGCTCTGCGCGCGCGCTGCCGGCGCAAGCCGCATTTTTGCCGTGGACAAGATCGCGAGTAAGCGCGCCCTTGCGAAGAAGCTAGGCGCCGAAGAGGCGATCGATCCTTCCGTAACGGAACCGGTCGAGTGTATTCGCGAGCTTACCGGCGGGCGCGGGGTGGATCTAGCGTTTGAATGCGTCGGTTCCATGCCCACGGTGTCCACGGCCACGCGCAGCACGCAAGTTCAGGGCAGGACGGTCGTGGTCGGAGTCCAGGTGGAAGACAAACCTTTCAGCTTTCTCGACATGCTGGTCAATGAACGGGAGCTGATTGGAACGGCCGGGTATTTTGGTGAGTTCGAGATGTGCATGGCGCTGGTGGGCGACGGACGGATCAACGTCAAACCATTGGTTTCCGCCTGGATCGGCTTGGACGACATCGTCAAGAAAGGTTTTGAACCCTTTGCCTCGCCGGACAACGAAAACATCAAGATTGTCGTGAAGCCCCGCTAGGAAATGCCACTACGACCGGGAGGGAACATGACGAAGAAGCGCGTAAGTAAGAAAGTTGCGAAGGCGGTCTCCAGGTCTCTCGCTCAGCGAGTAGTCGAACTGGAAGACCGCGAGGCAATTCGCTCGCTTGTGCACGACGTGAACTGGATGGCCGACGAAGAGCGGCTCGACGATCTGCTCGCATGCTTTACCGATGATCTGGTCTACGATGTGGGTGTTTTCGGCACCTACCACGGCAAGCCGGCATTGAGAGCTTTTTACGAGCAGACGGTGAAGGCGTTCAAACTCCGCATTCACCATGCGACCAACCAAGTGATCGAGCTGCGAGGCGGGAAAGCGAAATCGCGCTGCTACTGGAAGGCTGAATTGGAACTGCAAGGCCGTGCCCTCAACAGCAGCGGCCACTACCTGGATGAGTTGGCCAAGCAACGGGGGCGATGGAAGGTGGCCAAGCGTACCGCGACCATTACCTACATGTGTCCGCTCGATGAAGGCTGGGCGAAGACCCGAATGATGACACTGGGATAAGGACATTGGACGAAGTGGAGAAAATTCGTGCTGTGCTCGACCGCTTTGCGCTCGGATGGCGCAAGGCGGACGCCGCAATCCTGAAGAGCACTTGGGACAGGAACTTCACCGACTGCATCTACCAGGCGTCCGAGAGGGAGGCCCCAGTGTACGGCTACGATGCGATCGTGGAGTATTACGACGAGGCGACTTCCATGTATCCCATCACCAGCATGGAGATCGGCAATGTGCGCATCCAGCAGCACGGCGACGTTGCCCTTGCATACTGCGACATAGCCATCGGGTTCAAGGTGGGAAATAGCGAATACGTGGTGCACCCGCGGGCTAGCTTTCTCTTGAAGAAACAAGCTAACGGAGAGTGGCTTACGCAGCATTATCACGAATCCATTAAGTATGAAGTCCCGAAGAGCTAGCGTGGCCGAAGCATTCTAAGGAGCGACAATGAATCATGCAGAACAGGCGGGGATGCCGAAGGCGCTGCTTCAAAACACCTTGCAGGTAGGGTTGGTGGTGGCAGACCTGCTACAAGCAATGAAGCATTACGTGGAGGTGTTGGGCATCGGGCCGTGGCAGATCTACACAATCGAGGCTCCGGAACTTACTAATGCCACCGTGCACGGCAAGCCGGAACCTTACAGTATGAAGCTCGCCGTGGCACAGGTTGGAAATGTGCAGTGGGAGCTCATTCAGCCGCTAACGGGCCGGAGTGTCTATCGGGAATTTCTCGACAGCAAGGGCGGCGGACTACACCACGTTCTCGTCCAGGTCGAAGACTACGATGCAACCCTCAAAGCGTTACAAGACCATGGTATGGGGATTCTGATGAGTGGCACGTGGCGGGGCGCTAGCTTTGCGTACGCGGACACGGAGAAGAGCCTGGGCACGATCGTCGAGCTGTTCAAGGTTGATCCCGGATGGGTCATGTCTGCGCCAGAGGAGACCTATCCCCCTACAGGAGACTGACGCGATGCTGACCGCGCGGGATGGGACTGAGTTCCCGCGGCTGGACGGATTACGTCCTATGCAACCAAGCATCAATCCAAACGGGGTGCCGTAGTCATAAGCGTAGACCGACTCTTTCAATTACCCACAAGTTGAGGAGGGAGGGAAGCCAGTCAGCGTTTGTTGAGAAAGCAGGTTCGGCCTCAAGGCAGGCACTTACGCGACGGTAGTTGAGGATGGCGAACTGCGGTCATGAAGAAGCGGCGGGAGTTGCGGGGTGCGGAAGACCGGGAGGCGTTGGGGGATTTTCAGGCTGACCAATGGATTGGCAAAGAAGTCGCCGAGTGTGAGTTTCACGATGTGCGGCATGGCAAGAGATTGCGAAAGCTTCTGGAGCAATTTTCAGAGAAGATCGGCGGGAGCACTCCGTGGGCCTGTCAGGACTGGGCCAACACCAAAGCCGCGTACCGTTTTTTTCTAACAGCCGGGTTAGTGAAGAACAGATTCTGGCCGGACATTTTCAGGCTGTTCGGGAACGGATGCCGGCGGACAACAGACCGATCCTGGTGCTTCATGACACGACGGAGTTCAGCTATCAGCGGAAAGACACCACGGCGATTGGCATTCTGCATATCTCTGGAGGCCACAAGGACAAGGAGGGGCGGACGCGGCGGCATACCGTCTGCGGCATTTCGATGCATTCCAGCCTGGCCGTAACTCTTGAGGGGGGTGCCTCTGGGCCTGACGGCGATCAAGTTCTGGACGCGGGACAAATTCAAAGGTGCGAACGCGCTGAAGAAGAAGATCAATCCGACCCGTGTACCCATCGAGAAGAAAGAGAGCATCCGCTGGCTGGAGAACCTGAGACAGTCTACGGCCCTGCTGAACGCCCCCAGTCGTTGCGTACACATCGGTGATCGGGAGAGCGACATCTATGAGCTTTTCTGTACGGCGCAGAAGCTGGGCACACATTTTCTGCTGCGAACCTGTGTGGATCGCCTGGCAGGAGATGGGAAACACACCATCGCCGATGAGATGCAGGAGGTGTGCAGCAAAGGCCTGCATCGTATCCAGGTCAGAGACGAGAAAGGTGAAATGTCGGAAGCGATGCTTGCCATTCGCTATCGTCGCATGCGGGTGCTGCCGCCGATCGGGAAGCAAAAGCAGTATCCGGAATTGGATCTGACGGTCCTCTACGCTCAGGAGCAGACGGTTCCGCAGGGACGTGATCCGATTGACTGGAAGCTGATTACCGATCTGCCGGTACGCTCCCGCCGGGATGCCATCGAGAAGCTGGAATGGTATGCCATGCGATGGAAGATTGAGACTTCCACAAAATCCTGAAGTCGGGCTGCAAGGCGGAGGAGTCGAAGCTGCGAACCGCCGAACGGCTGGTGAACCTGACCGCCGTTCTTTGTATCCTCAGCTGGCGGGTCTTTTGGATGACCATGATCCACCGCGTCGAACCGAACGCTGCGCCAGAACTGGCATTCACCGAACTGGAACTCTACCTGTTAGATGAGCTGGTGCCGGACGAAGCCAGCATGAATCTTCCCATGCACTCGCTTACTGCTTACCTGGCCAAACTTGCGCGGCTTGGCGGCTACCTCGCTCGGACCCATGACCCCCCGCCAGGCAACATGGTTATCTGGCGAGGCTTGTCTCGTCTAACTGATATCGGATTGGGAGTTATCATTGGGGCTCAACTTGTGGGTAAATGAAAGCATCGGTCTACGCTTACCGTAGTCCACCCCGTTTGGGTTTTCGTGCAGATCAGCGGTTACTTCTTTTGCAGCGACTCGATGTAGTTGTTCAAATTGGCAACGCGCTGCTGGACCTCGGCTTCATGTCCGCCACTCATGTTCCAGAAGAGGTTGCCCCAGATGGGCATTTCCTTGCTGCCGTGAGCGGCCATCTGTTCCTCGCCACGAATGACAGCCGCGACCTTCAACGCCGGGTATTTGCCGGTGTTCTTGTGCGCCAAGGCCGTCAAATCGGTTGCCGGGACTTTCAGTGCTGCCGCTGCGGGACCATTGCCCTTCCCGTCGGTGCCGTGACAAACGGCGCAGTAGGTCTTGTACATCTCTTGGCCGGACGCGGCCGAAGTCGGCTTGATCGGCACATGTTTGATCTCTTTCTTGGTTGCTTCCTGGGCCGACGCCATAATCGCCATCGTGAGAACTACGGCGAAGACATAGCCGAAATTCCTTTGTCTATACATGTTTCCTCCTTAGGATGACACTCAGACCTTGCTCAGGGAAGGCTGAGGCGGCAGCAGAAGCTGCCGCCTCGCAGGTCGTTTCTTAGAACGTATACTTCAAAGCAAATTGCACTTCACGCGGCGTGCCTACGGTACGCGTAATCAGGCCGGCTTCGGGGTTGCAGGCATAAGACGCGAGTTGCGCCTGAGTCAGACCGCAGGTGTCTGGAACGCTCGGGTTGGCTCCCGCCACATACAACTGGTTGAACGGCAAATCGAAGTTCGGGTGGTTGAGCGTGTTGAAAAATTCCGCCCGGAACTGCAAGTTTGACTTCTCGGTGACTCGGAAGCTTTTGCCGAATCCCATATCCCAGTCAACAAAACCCGGGCCGATTACCGAATTGCGGGGAGCTGTTCCCAAGTACCCAGGGGTTTGCAACTGGTAGGCGAGCGGGTCGAAGTACTCGTCGAGATGCCCGAGCACCGGGTTCTTTCGCAGGATATTGGGTCTATCCGGGTAGGTCAGAGTATCGCCAACATTGGTGATACCAACCCCAGCGAGCACCGAGAACGGAATTCCGTCGCGGACTTCCGCCAGCGTGGTGACTTGCCAGCCGCCGAGAATGGCGTTGGTAATACCGCCGGCATCGGACAGCCAGCGTTTACCGCGCCCGAACGGTAATTCGTACACTGCGTTGTTAGTGAACCGACGGCGGAAACTGAACATGGACTCGGAGCGATCCGCGTGACGGTCGAGCGGATTTTCGCTGTGCGACGCATTCCCCAGCAGGATGGCGCCGCTATTGTTCGTATCCGATTCGGAAATGGCGTGAGACCAGGCGAAGCTGCTGTTCCAGGATAATCCCTGGCCGAAGCGGCGCTTTAAGACAAAAGTGCCAGAGTTATAGTTGGCATGTGCGTCAAAAACCACGGCATAGAGCGTGAATGCGGTGGAAGCAATACCGGGCGCCGCTGTGCCGCACTGGCCCACTTTTGCTCCAAAGTACCAGATGCCGTTGGTAATGCTGCACGGCAGGCTGGAGTTACCCTCAATTCCGCGCATGATGTTCCAGGCCTGGGAGCCCGAATAGGTTGCCGAGAAGGTGAACTTGCCCGGCAGCTCCCGCTCAATGCTGAAATTCCATTGCGCCGATGTGGCCGCTCGGACCGGATCGAGAACTCCAGTCAGCAGACCAGGGTAGCCGCTGTTTGCGGTGCAACTCGAGGTCCCTCCGGCTTGCACTGGGCAACTCGGGAAGGGAATCTGTGGCAGATAACCTGGGGCCTCGGGCGCTCCGAAGAACGCGTTGAGCGTGTCTGTCGGAGAGTTGTAGCTGAGTTCGCCGGCCACTGCTTCCAGCGGCATGAAGTCGTAGAACAACCCAAACCCGGAGCGGACCACGGTTTTGCCGTCGCCGAACGGATCCCAGGACAACCCGATTCTGGGCGCGAACTGTTTCAGCGAGTAATTCTGGTAGGGAGCTCCGGTGTGCGGCGCGCTTTGGCTCCGGCTGCTCACGTTGCCCAATCGGTTGTTGACTTCGCTCAGGATCGGCACCTGGAATTCGTGGCGAAGACCGGCTGTCACGTTGAACCGAGGCGTTACTCGCCAGGCGTCTTCCAGATACCAGGCGAGCTGCTTTGTCCTGAAGCCCCAGTGTGTAACGACACCGTCCTGGCGAATGATCAGAACCGCGGGATCTCCGGCCAGAAGATCGTTCAGGCTGTTGAAGGTCCAGCCCCCGCCGATCAGGTTGCCCTTTTGCCAGTTCCACTGGTGGGGCACAAATTGCCCACCAAACCGGATGGTGTGTTTTCCTTTGGTCCAGATAGCGTCTTCGTTGATCGGGAACGTGTTGTTGACTCCATGAAATGGCCCCCAGTTGTCGAGTCCAATCGTGGAGAGCGCGCCGCTGGTGTTGCCCGAGGTTGAGGAACCGACCGAGATTGTCCCCACCACCTCGCGGGCAGGATTGCCCGTGTACTGGCTGGGAGTAATGGGCACCGTCGGCAGCACCACGGCATTGGTCAGGGAACGGTTTAATCCGTAACTGAGTGTGTTGACGAATTCGTTGCTGAAGGTGCGCGTCCACTTCAAGATCACTCCCTGAAGACGATTGCTCTTCTGGAAAGCGTAGGTCGGCAGAAAGTAGTCGTTGGTCCCACTGGAATCGGTAATGCTGTACCGGGCGGTGAACGAATCTTTCGTACTCAGCACCTGATCAAAGCGGAACAGGCCATAGTCCTGGCGGACGGGCTGGGGGTTGGGAAAGATATATTGTGAGATGCCGCCGGGGAAGGCGGTGCCGTTGGGGGTGGGATAGAGAGTGAGAATCGCTTGGACGCCCGATGAGATGGCGACCGGGTTCCCCAAGGCGTCATAGACAGGGAAGTCACAACTTCCGCCGACGCCGCCGTTACGTGCGCAAAGAGAAGGCACATCGCCGATATCGGTCTGCGTCAAGCGTGAACGCAGCCCCTCATAGTTCGCGAACAAAAATGTTCTGTCCTTCTTGATCGGGCCACCTAGAGTGACACCAAACTGGTTGCGTTTGTAGGGGTTCTTTGGATTGGTTGTGCCGTTTGCATTCTGCGCGGTATTGAAGAATTCGCGAGAGTCAACGGCGCTGTTGCGCAAGAATTCATAGAGGCTGCCATGAAGCTGGTTCGTGCCGCTGCGCGTGGCGAAGCTCACCACGGCTCCCGCCGACCCGCCGTACGCGGCGCTGTAGTTGTGGGTCAGAATCTGGAACTCCTGGATGCCCTCAACTCCGGGAACATCACCGCCGGCAGCCGTGCCGGGGGCGCCGAAGCCGGTATTGTTGATGTTCACGCCGTCCACCAGGTACGCCATGGATTGCGAGACCATGCCGCCCGCGCTGATCTGCGATCCTTGCGCGTAAGCGACGCTGGTTGGAGTCTGGGTGGTATTGCCGGAGCTATTGGTCATCACCACCAGCCCGGGCTCTTGCGTCACCAGCGCGGTAAAGCTGCGTTGGTTGATCGGCAACTCGCGCACCTGGGTCTCCTGAACGACGCTGCTGATGTCGGTCCGAGTTGTCTCGACCTCTACTGCCTCGGCCCCCACCTCCACGGTTTGCGTGACCTGGCCCACCTCCAGGGTGAACTTCAGCGACGCTTCCGCACCGAGGTTGAGGACGAAGTCGCGTACGGTTTTCTTCTTGAATCCTTCCTTCTCCACCGAGATCTCGTACTTCGCCGCGGGCAGTTGCGCGATCACGAAATGGCCGCGGGAATCAGCGGTAGCCGTGCGCTGGGCATCGGTCGCGGGGTTTCTGACCGTGATCTTGGCTTCCGGAATGACGGCGCCAGTATTGTCATACACGTCTCCGGAAACCGTGCCGTTTGTAACGGCGCCCTGTCCAAACGTCAGTTGACTGGTGGCAAACATCAGCGCAACACAGGCAAGACCAACATACAGCCACGAACACCAGCTCCGATGACTAACCTTCATATGAAGACCTCCATTTTCGATTTGTCTGCGAGCCGGAGGGGCGCTCCCAGAACCTTCCCCTTCCGTTACCGGCCGAACTCACGACATGTTCCTGGTGGATTGCCCGAGGACAAAACCGCGTTCGCGGGGCAGCTTGTGCCAATGGGGACAGCCGGCAGAGATCCACCATCTGTGCGCGACTGCCTTCGATTGTGGTTTCTGAATCGCGACATTCCGCAGTGTCGAACAAACGTTTGACACATACCAAACGGTTGTTTGGCGAAAATCTACCTCTGCTTTGGATTCTTGTCAAGCAGTTTCTGGTCCAGCAGTTTCTGGTCCACGCGGCATTTGGGCAAGCTACGCAGGACAAACCCAGAGTGTGGCCTCGAGAACAACAACTGGATTGACAAGTTCCGATCCTACGATTAACGTGTGCCGACGAATCGTTTGTTGCCTATTAGGAGTTTCTCTTGAGTAGCCTGAAGACAAAAGACCTTCCCTGGACGCAGCCGGCTTTTGCTCTGCTCTATTCGGCAGCAGCATTCCCCGTGATTACGCGGCAGCGCTGGCAACTGATGGTGGTTTTCGAAAGCGATTCTTCTTTTGTCGATTCGATTCTTCCCGAGGGCGTGGACGCAGCCTCCGATCCCCCCGTCGCCGCACTATGGTGCGCCACGCATGCTCATTCGACCATGGGCGGACCTTACCGCGAGGCTGGCGCCGGAGTCATCGTGAAGTTCGAGGGCAAGCCCCACTTCTATCCTCTTGTCGTGCATCTAGGTCCAACCCCAGAGGAATGGTTTGCTGTCGGGCGCGAGGTCTGGGGACATCAGAAAAAATACGGCGACGTGCAGTTACTGGAACCGGCGGGTAGTGGCGTTGTCACCGGAATCCTGGAACGAAACTCGGCACGGCTCATGCAGATCTCGGTTGGTCCGCTCGAACGAGAAGCACGCGCTGACGAGATTGGATTCCTCCCCGTGCTCAGCCTTCGTATTATTCCCCATCCGGAACGACCGATCCTCAAACTGCGGAATTGATCCTGACACAGGCCGATCTGGTGCCGCGCAAGGGGAGTGACGGCCGGCTTGAGTTCTGGGCCGGTCCTGCCGAGGTTGCTTATCCCGTGCCATCTGATCGGGACCCACTCTACCGTCTGGCCTGCAGGAAAGTAATCGCCGGCTACTACGGCTGCTTTGAGAACATCTGTACGCCTTTTGGAAAAATCGTCAAAAAGCTCGTCTAGTTTCAGGTTCCGGGAGAAGCGCGCTGCGTTTTACGGCAGCCCGCGTCCAGGCGGAAGGCCGCGGCGGACGAAGCGCCGATTTTTTCTATATTGAACCGTTGACAACCAGACAAACGTTTGGTAGAAACATGAGCGACTGAACGCGTCATCTCGAAGGCCCGCTTCCGCGATCTCCAAAGGGTTGAGCCGCAGTGCAACTCGGAGGCAATGGAGGCTGGGCCGTCGCCTTAAACACGGTGTAGGCGCGCGACTCCGGTTCTCAAGGCTGAGTGCGACACGCCTTTGCTAATCCCGAAAGTCCCTAACCTTCTGAGGAGGGTTTCTATGGCCAGCGTAACGGAAGTCCCGGCCGGGGTTGTCAGCGAACGGATCCGGCGCATCTATCATTCTTCTCTGATCGAAACTCTTAGTCACCGACGCTCCCGCCGTTTTGCGCTGGGCGGGGAAATCAAAGGCGGCCACATTAAATTCAAGTCGCAGCACGATCCAATGGGGCTGAGTAGGGAAGAACTCGCCCTGCTTTGCTGGGCCAGTTCTGGTTCGGCTGGACTGGTGCTTTCCGATATCGACGGCAATCTCGGCTGCAGCACGCAGGTTCGTCATCCCGGCTTCACGATCCCGAGCCCGTGCAACAGCCACACCACACAGATGGTGTTTACCAACGACGATGGCGTTTTCCTCTACCGGCCGCGCCTCGCTCAGAAGCCGGTGCAGATTGAGTCGGAGAACGACCTGCAAGACCTGGTTTCTAGTTTCGACAGCGACATTGTGAAACTACAGGACAAGCGTCTCGAGTTGCCGGAGTCGGCGTTCGTCCAACTCAATATCCCTTCGTCCAATCGTCCCGGCCAAACCCTGTTCATGCCGGTGGTCAATCCGAACTTCGAAATCATCAATTCGCTGTTGGTCATGATCCAGTTCGAGAAGTACAACATTGTGGACGACGCAACGGGACAACCGGCGGGCATTGCAAAGTGGGTGCAGAAGTTGAGACTTGAGAAGAATGCGCCGCTTTCCTTTTTCATGAACCTGGTAGGCATCGCGATCTCGCTGGAGGCGGGATTTATGACCCAGAACCTGCTGTTGATGGCAGAGGCCCTAGGTTTGGGCGCATTCCCGCACGGCACGGCGATTCCAATTATTGTGCTGGGCGGGACACCGCTGGTGCGCGGACTCGGCTTTCGCTTCACCACCGACAAGGCGGGCATGCCCAATCCCGTGGGTCTCGACGGTGTGCCGGAACTGCAAGGTCTGTGCCCTCCGTATGTGAAGAACATGCGGGAGGTGGTGCAGAAGGTTCAGGAAGCCAAGTTCAAGGGAGACGGTATGTTCGCCCCTGGGAATAAGGTTTCTCCGTTCAAAGACCAGGACGCATTCGCGAAGGGGGTTTGCGATGCCTCCAATGACGTCCTCGAGTGTGTCGCAGATATCTGCGAATACACTTACGAACGGTATGGCCGATTCCCCGTCGGATTCGACACCATCTCGCTTCCGCTCTGGGTGGGGGTGCACCACGTGGACCCGGACTTCTACAAGCGCTTTTACAAAGAGGAGTTGCTTTCCGACAAAATCCAAAGCCACATGGCCGACTGGCACTGAGCGGAGATCTGATGGCGAAGCTTTTTTCTGACGCCGGTGAAATGCAGGTCGCGATCAGCAAAATCGAGTGCGAGGAAGATGCTCTTGTCCTCGTCGGGCAGATTGGCGTCTGGAAGTCGCGGGTAGTTGTCCCGGCCGATGAACTTTGGGCCATGGTGCCGGGCGCCCCGAAACTCGGAACTCTGCGTCTGCTGCTTCGGGGTGCCTGGCGGGCATTGCTGCATCGCAAGGCAGGGAGGACCTGACGATCTCTGCTGGTCTACGCGATGACGCCGACGCTGGCGGGTTCCCAAGTGTACGAATTAAATCAAAGACGCGGTTTATAACCGGTAAGGGTAGAAACGGCACGAAACTGCACCTTATATACCGATCCTGAGGAGAAATCATGCCCAACAATCCGAAACTGCCGCACGGGCGCCTGAATGTGTCGGCTTTGCCTAATAACCAGCCCGCATGGGCTCCGCTGTATCCCCCGATGCCGTACAAGATGTTTGGTGGCAAGGCCATCGTTGTCAATTACGAAACCGACTTAGATGCTGTGCTCGACATACTGCCGCCGGAACTGACCCCGCTGACTGATCCGCCGATTGTCTCGTGCTATCTCAATGGTGGTTACGACTTCGCCACCGGCGGAGGTTCTTACGCTGAGATGTCTCCGTTGCTCACCGTCAGGTACGAAGGTGAGCCGCACATTTACCCGTTTGTCGTCTATCTTGGCGAGGGCACCGAGGAGTGGTTTGCGTCGGGACGTGAGGTATTGGGCGACAGCAAGAAGATCGGCCACGTCAACTTGGTCCAGCGGCTTGGTCACGGCATCATGCTCGGCACGGTGGAGCGTCCGGCCGGGCACCGGCTCGTGACGATGATCGCGGGTCCTTTTGACCGCCAGGGCGGCGAGGACGACTTCATGCTCTATCCCAACATCGTCGTGCGGGTGCTGCCGAGCGGCGAGGCGGGCAACAATCGCCCGCAGATCGCTGAACTCTTGCGCAAGCGTGTCAAGGCGACCATCCGTCGGGCGGCAGACGGCAGCCCGATGATCTTCCACGGGCCGGGATCCGTCGAACTCGGGCGCTCCGAGCAGGATCCACTGTACAAGCTGCCGGTGCGCAAGGTTCTCGGAAGCATGTACATCGAGTTCGGCACGATTGAGCAGCCGGCCGGGGAAGTCCTCAAGCGGTACACCATCGGCTGACATCGCCCGCCGCGCATGATTTGCAGAACACTGGCACCGGCGGGTCTGCAGGAAGAACTTGACAAGCGGGCAGGCGCGCAGTAAATTTGCGCAGCAATCAAACGTTTGTTTGGATTATATCTGACACGTTTGCTAATTACGCAAGCATGCGGCCCAGTAAGCCAGCTAGGGTTGATCGGTGACATCATTTTGGAGACGAAGTCATGATTAAGCTGATTTATTGCCTGCGCCGGCTGCCACATTTGTCGCTTGAAGAGTTCCAGCAGCATTGGCTGGAGCACCACTCGCATTTCGGAAAGCAAATAAAGACATTGCGTCGCTACGTGCAGTGCCATGCGCTGGCGAACGATCCGATTCGTGAAGCGCTGAAACAAGCGGGAGCCAGTGGAGTTGAGACATACGACGGCCTTGCGCTTGCTTGGTTCGATAGTCTCGAGGCACTGCAGGCCGAGATGGGCAACAACCCTGTAGTAGCTGCGGCCTTGGAGGACGAGAAGTACTTCATTGACCACAGCCGGTCGTCGGCCCTCCTCGTAGATGAAAAAGTGATCGTGGAGCCGGTGGGTCCTGGAAATATCGTGCTGGTCGAATGCCTGCGACGGCGCTCGGACATTGACCGCAAGTTGTTCTCCGAGCGCTGGCTGCACCACGCGCACATCGGGCGCCGGGCGCATGAACTCGGACTTTTGATGGGATACATCCAGAACCATACCTTGATCGGAGATGCGGCGCGTGTGCCCGGCCTGGGTAACAACGATGAGCCATGGGACGGCGTTGTGACCGCCTTCTTCCACAGCGTTGCAACCTTCAAGGCGCTGGCGGCGCATCCGCTGGCATCGCAGGAGTCTTTCACCGACGAGAAGACTTTCATTGATCACAACAAGTCAGTAGATTTTATGGCTAGGCGGCACGTGATTAAGGATCTGATCCGGTGATCCGGGCTGGCCAACAGGAGACGAAAGATCCATTGCCCGCTGAGGGTTCACTTCATTTTGCGAGGGTCTAATGCCGAATACCGACAGTGTCACACAGCAAAGTCGAGAAGTCGTCCAGCGCTGTATTGACGCGCTCAACAGCGGCGATGCGGCAGGCTTCCTGGGATGTTTTTCGCCGGACTTGGAGTTTGACATGCCGGGTACGACCCCAGTTTCTGGCAAGACCAAGGGTTTGCCAGCATTTACCGAAGTGGTCACGAATGTGGCGAATTATCTCGACGTGTTGATCACGATCAAGGTCTTTAACTTCATAGCCGGTGGCGAGTGGGTAGTCACCGAAGCGCATGGTCACGGCGTGACAAAAAAAGGAAAAGACTACAACAACCGCTACTGTCATCTGTGGCAGGTGCGTAACGGCAAGATTGTGAAGTTTATTGAGTACAACGACACCGATTTGGTTAATCGAGTGCTTTGTGCCTGAAGGCAAGCCCATGATTCCTCAATACAACGCGATTGCCTTGCAGTGCCGCCAGTTCTGCGATGTCGAGCAGAACCTGCGTCACCTCTCGAATTGCATTGACATGGCCTACACGCTGGCCTCGCAGGAACTGCCGGTCAAACTCATCTGCCTTCCGGAGTCGGCGATCCAGGGCTTTCCCTTGGGCGAGCCTCCTTACACAACGATCCCCGGACCGGAAACGGAGTTCTTCGCGAAGAAGGCAAAACAGCTGAATGCCTACATCATCGGGCAGCTTCTCTTTGTTCGCCTTAAGGGCATTCCGCAGGACAGGGTGTTTAATTGCCTTTTTGTCGTTGATCCCAAAGGCAAATGCATCTACTGGCGCGCGAAAACGCAGCTGGAACGGATCGAAGCGCAGTGGACAACGGTTCCTCATGACGTATGGGACTCCTGGGTAAAGGAGTATGGCGACGGGATGGACTCGTTTTATCCGGTGGTGGATACCGAGATCGGAAAGATCGGTTGCGCTGTCTGCATGGAACGTGGCTACCCGGAGGTGACACGGGGCTTGGCCTTGAACGGCGCCGAAGTAATCTACCTTGCCACCTATCACGAACCCTTTGTGGGCAGTGGCATCTACGAAGCCGTAACCCGTACGCGCGCGTTCGAAAACACCTGCTATGTGATCTCGCCGAATTCGGGCGCCTATAACTTCCCGAATTTCGACGCGCCTTATGACATCTGCGGAGGCGTCAACCTTATCGTTGACTACAAGGGAATGGTAATTGGGCGGCACGAAACCACGGACGACTCCTTTGTCTGTGCGACGATCAACATTGAGGGGTTGCGTGAGTATCGCGCCAAAAACATGGGAATCGGAAACTTCCTGAAAGATCTCAGAACTGAGCAATTCCGTCTCATTTACGACCAGCAGGTGTATCCGAAAAATGAACGGACCAAGGGAAAGATGCCGCCCGCAGCGGAACTGTATAGCCGCGAAAACGAGATATTGAAGGACAACATCCGTCGCTTGCAGAAAAAGGGAATCTATACGCCGCCTACGCACGGAGACAAGTAGCAGGGAACCATGCCTGGAATTCTTCGGAACTGGTGGATCGCGGGAGTCGTGCTCACGTGCTCCGCATCGTTGACCGGAGCAGTTGGCCCGGACGGCGCCGCCGTGTTCGCCGCACACTGCCTGATCTGCCACAGCGGGAGCGGACACGCCTCAAAGTTGGAGGCGCTTTCGAAGCTGTCTTCCGACCGAGTTTATGAGATTCTCACTTCTGGAATGATGAAACCCCAAGCCTCCGGTCTCAGCGACGCGGAGCGCCGCTCGGTGTCGGAGTATATCGGGCGCCACGGAAAGACTCCCGCTGCCCTTCCGGAGCTGTGTTCCTCCTCGCCACGCTCCATGGGCGCCGAATGGAATGGCTGGTCGCCAGACCTTCAGAACACGCGTTACCAATCCGCCGCCGCGGCTGGGTTGAAGCCGGAGGATGTGTCCAGGCTGGAACTCAAGTGGGCCCTGGTGATGAGTGATGTCGCTTCCGCAGCCAATCAAGTCAGTGTGGTTGGCGGCCGGCTCTACTTGGCGAGTTGGGACGGCACAGTCTACGCTCTTGATCCCCAAACCGGGTGCCGGTTTTGGACCTTTAACGCTGAAGCAGGCGTTCGCGCCGCCATCACGATTGCCGATGGGCAGGCATTTTTTGGCGATTTTCAAGCCAACGTGTACGCGGTGGATGCGGCCACAGGAAAGCTGCGATGGAAGACCAAGGTTTACGACCATCCCAACGCGAGGATCACAGGATCGCCCCGGCCCTACCGCGGCCTGCTCTACATCCCGGTTGCGTCGCTCGAGGAAGGCGCGGCCGGCGATCCGCTGTATGAGTGTTGCCGATCCAGAGGAAACGTTGTAGCGCTGAATACTGCCGACGGCAAGGAGGTTTGGCGGACCTTTACGGTGGACGAACCCTTGCACAAGCTTGGAGTCAACAAGAGGGGAGTGCCGCGTTTCGGACCGGCGGGCGTCTCGGTCTGGAGTGCGATTACCGTGGACGCCCGGCGCAACCGGCTCTACGTGGCAACAGGGAACAGCTTCACGGACGCGCCAACGAAGGCCACCGACTCCGTGATCGCGATGGATCTTAAGACCGGCGCCAAAATCTGGCAGAACTCGCTTCGCCCCAACGATTCCTGGAATGCTTCTTGCATGGGCGACAAGGCGAATTGCCCGGAGGACGCAGGTCCGGATTTCGACTTTGGATCCAACCCCGTGCTGGCAGAGGTGGACGGGCGCGAGATCTTGCTGGCGGGACAGAAGTCCGGTGTGCTCTACGCTCTCGATCCGGACAAGGCCGGCGAGAAGATCTGGGATTTGCGCGTAGGGAAGGGCAATAGTCTGGGCGGGATTGAGTGGGGATTTGCTACCGATGGCAAGACCGCCTATGTACCCGTTGCCGACTGGGATGTTGCCAAGCCGATGAACGCGGATGGTGCTCTGAACGCCGTCGATCTGAAGACGGGCAGCCTGCTGTGGCGCGTTCCCAATCCCTCCGATACTTGCAAGGATCGTCCGCTGCCATGTTCATCGGCCGACGCCGGACCTTTGGCGGTGATTCCCGGAGTTGTTTTCAGCGGATCCTTGGACGGCTATCTGCGCGCGCACGACACGGTGACCGGGAAAGTTGTATGGCAATTTGACACCTACCGTGAGTTTACCGGTATCAACGGCATTCCGGGCCACGGCGGCGCCGTAAATGCAGCTGGACCCACCGTTGTGAACGGCATGGTTTATCAGACGTCAGGCTACGGGGCGTATGGGTTGGGTATGCCGGGGAATGTGCTTCTCGCATTCGCACCCGCGAAAGGAGCGGCTGGCTCACAACCTTCCAAGGCGTCGAGTCGTATTGAAGAGAAGAGAAAGGACTCGAGGAACCGATGGCAGTAGAAATGATCTTACCCAAATTCGGTTTAACCATGGCTGAAGCCAATATCGTGCGTTGGCTCAAGAATGAAGGGGAACAGGTCACGGCAGGAGAGCCGCTTCTGGAAATCGAAACCGAAAAGATTACCTGCGAAGTGGAAGCCACAACTACGGGAACTCTGCAGAAGATTGTTGCTCCCGTTGGAACTACGGTGCAAGTTTCGACGGTGATCGCCATGATCGAACCGGCGTGAGGGAGAAAGCAGGAACCAGAAATCTGCGTGGAGGAATTGCATGAAAAGGTTGGAAGGTAAGACGGCAATCGTAACTGGAGGGGGCCAAGGCATCGGTCGGGCTATTTGCGAGACGTTTGCCCGGGAGGGTGCAACCGTTTGTGTTCCGGACTTCTTCGCCGACCGGGCGAAGGCGACGGCCGAGGCGATCAACGCGGCTGGAGGCAAGGCATTCCCGGATCAGGTGGATGTGACAAAAGAAGACAGTGTAAAGGCCATGCTCGATCGCGCCATCGCCAAACTGGGTCGCGTGGACATTCTCGTCAACAACGCTGGTGTGGACATCCTGAAAGCAATCGAAGACATGACGGTGGAAGAGTTCGACCGCTTGATGGCGGTGAACGTGCGCGGCGTGTTCCTCTGCTGCAAGCACATCGTTCCTCACTTCAAGAAGAATGGGAAGGGGAACATCATCAACATGGGCTCGTCGGCGGGGTATATTGGCGCGCCCTTCCAAACGGCCTACTGCGCTTCCAAGGGAGCCGTGCATCAGTTCACCAAGGCGCTGGCCGTCGAGTGCACTCAAGCCAACATCAAAGTGAACGCAATTGCTCCCGGCGGGGTGCAAACCGCCATGCTTGACTATCTGGCCAGTGAATTTAACAAAAAGGGCGTCGACATCATGGCGTTCGGCAACATGCAACTCGGTGGCTGGGCGCGTCCGGAAGACATCGCCAACATGGCTCTCTATCTGGCCTCCGACGAATCGCGCAATGTTCACGGCACGGCGCTTGCCATTGATGGTGGTTTGACCGCTGCTTAGCGGGGAAGAGTTTCTGATTGAGGAGATAGTTCCATGGACGTTAACTTTCGCAAGACACTGCTGAAACGAATGATGACGATCCGGGCTTTTGAAGAGACAGCCGGTCAACAATTCTACAAAGGGCAAATTCCGGGTTTCATCCATCTTTCTACCGGGCAGGAGGGGGTCTCCGTCGGAGTCTGCGCTGCGCTCAAAGACGAGGACTATATCGGTACTACGCATCGCGGCCACGGGCATATCATCGCCAAGGGCGTTGACCTGAATCGCATGATGGCTGAGCTCTACGGCCGGGTTGACGGCTTCTGTAAAGGCAAGGGCGGATCCATGCACGTCTTTGACAAAGCGAAGGGAGTGCTCGGCGCCAATGGCATCGTCGGCGGCGGAATTCCGATTGTTACCGGGGGCGCACTCTCGGCAAAACTCGACGGTCAAGGACGGGTAGCGGTCGCCTTCTTTGGCGATGGTGCATCGAACGAAGGCACATTTCACGAAGCCGTAAACCTGGCGTCGGTGTGGAAGTTGCCGGCCATCTATGTTTGCGAGAACAACCAGTATGGTGAGTTCACTGCGAATACGGACGCGAGTGCCGTCAAACAGATTTCGCAACGGGCGGCTGCCTACAACATTCCCGGCGTTTCCGTGGATGGCAATGACGTGGAAGTGGTGTACGCGGCTGCCGTCGAGGCCGTCAATCGTGCTCGCAGCGGAGGTGGACCGACACTCCTTGAATGCAATACGTACCGTTGGCACGGCCACTTCCACGGCGAGGAAGCCCTGCTTGGGACCAAGGGCTATCGCGACAAGGAAGAGATCGAACGCTGGAAGGGTTTGTGCCCCATTGCCCGCTACAAGAAGAAGCTTGTTGAAACCGGCGTTGCGACGCCGGCGGAAGTGGAGGAGATCGAAAAGTCGGCTCAGGCAGCGGTAGATCAAGCGGTGGCCTTCGCGCAGAAGAGCCCGTTGCCCAAGCCCGAAGACGCGCTTCAGGATGTTTTCGCATAACCGGATCACAGCCATAGATTGGAGACAGTACGATGCGAGAAATCACGTTTGTACAAGGAATCAACGAGGCGATAGCGGAGGAAATGCGTCGCGACCCGAAAGTATTTGTTATGGGCGAGGATGTTCGTCTCTCCGCTTTCGGAACAACCGGCGGATTAGTGGAAGAGTTTGGGCCGGAACGCGTCCGCAATACGCCAATCAGCGAGGCTGGGTTCGTTGGGGCCGGCATTGGCGCTGCCATCACCGGATACCGGCCAGTGGTGGAGGTCCAGATCGCCTCCTTCTTCTGGGTCACCATGGACCAGATCTGCAACCAGATGGCAAAGTTGCGGTATATGTCGGGAGGACAGGCGAAGCTGCCCATTACCCTTCGGACCGTGTGCGGCGTGATTGGGTCTGCTGCCGCGCAGCACTCCGAGACGATGTATTCAAGTTTTCTCAACGTTCCCGGTCTCAAGATCGCTGTACCGAGCAATCCGCACGACGCCAAGGGAATGTTGAAATCAGCGATCCGCGAAGACAATCCTGTCCTGTTCTTTGAGCACCTTCGTTTGGGCGCCAAGAAAGGCCCGGTGCCCGACGGAGAGTTTCTCGTGCCTTTGGGCAAAGCCGCTGTGCTGCGGGAGGGCAAGGACGTGACCATCCTTGCGCTTGCCTGGATGGTGGATCTGGCCACGGAAGCCGCCGCAAAGCTGGCCGAGAACGGAATCTCCGCGGAAGTGATCGATGTGCGATCGCTGGTTCCTCTGGACAAAGAAACAATCTACGCTTCCGTCAAGAAAACCGGGCGCGCGGTTGTTGTTGACGAGGCGCACAAGACCGGAAGTGCCGCATCGGAGATTGCCGCCTGCCTTGCCGAGGATCTTTTTGGATCACTCCGCGCGCCGGTACAACGGGTGTGCTCGATGGATACTCCGGTTCCATTCAGCCCGCCCATGGAGAACTTTGTCATTCCCAACACCAGCCGGATCGTAGCGGCCGTGCAGGGAATACTGCAGCCGGCAGCGGCCCGATAAGGAACGAGGAGAACAGAACGTGGCAGGGTGAGAGGCGCAGGTCTGTTTCCCTGGAGGCCGTTGCTGAAGGGCTCGCTTCGGAAGGTGTCGGCTTTTTGCTTTTCAATCTGAAGGGCAAGGGCTCTTGGAGACGGCAGGAAAATCAGCTTGGGTGAAGTAGTTCTCCTTCGTGCCGGCATGTTTTGGAAAGTGGAATTTCGCAGTGAGTAGATGAACTAGCTTCGCAGACCCAAATGTCCCTGCCTCACAAGAGCGCGGATGATATTGTCGTCGTGGAGGGCGTTCGCACTTTTTTTTCCAAGTTTGGTGGCGCGCTGCGCTCGCTTCCGAGCGTGGTTCTGGGCGCGCACGTGATGCGCCGCGTTCTGGAAAGAGCGCAGGTGCCGCCGGAGATGGTGGGCGTCGTTTACTACGGCGTGACCATACCGGCCGAGGTCGCCCTCGACGGGCCAGTCTCAGGCCGCCAGGCGCTGCTCCGCGCCGGGATGCCTCCGGAGACCCAGTCGCTCACTCTTGATCGTGGCTGCTGTTCGTCCCTGACCGCATTGCAAATGGCCTACAAGTCCATTCGGGACGGGGAATTCGACTGGGCCATCGCTGCTGGCGCGGAAAATATGGGCCGTGCAGCCTTTCTCTCTCCCCCGGACTTGCGCTTCGGACATCGTCGTGGCTCGCTCCAGTTCAAGGATCCACTGTTCGAACTGGGCGCCGATATAGGTTCCAGACCGGTTGCGGTGGATGTCGGACAGACCGCGCTCGCCTGGGGCGTTACACGCGAACAGCAGGACGCCTGGGCCGCTGCTTCACATCGGAAGTATTTTTCGGCAAAGGCGCGCGGGTTCTTCACAAGTCACGTTGAGGAAGTTTCTTTTCCTGCGTACAAGGCACAACTTGATCACGACGAACTTCCGTGCGAGGATGCGTCCCCGGAGGCTTTGGCCTCCTTGAACACTGTCTACGGGAGCGCCACCATTACTGCAGGAAATGCTCCGGGACTGGACACGGGTGCCACTGCACTGCTGCTTACCCGCCGCCGCTTCGCCGAGGAACGTAGCCTGACGAGCCTGGCTACCATGGCGGGCATTGGAAGCGTGGCTGGCCCGCCCGCGGACATCGCGGTCATTCCGGGAACGGCCTTGCAAACCGTGACGAAACCGTTGGGTTGGGATGCAACTACGCTGGATGGTATAGAGATTAACGAGGCCTTCGCGGCAGTGCCCATTGTCTCGGCCCGCTACTTAGCCGACGGGGATTTCCAGAGAGAGCAAGAGATTCTGAAGAGGACAAATGTCTGTGGCGGAGCTGTGGCCATTGGGCATCCTACAGGGGCCAGCGGAGCCCGCCTGGTTCTGCAATTAGCGCATCGCCTCCAAGAGCGCGGTGGAGGTTGCGGGGTTGCGGCTATCTGCGGAGCACTGGGCCAGGCTGATGCTGTTGGTCTGGTTGTGACTTAGCGTGCACGGTTGGGAACTTTGTTTCGTATTTTTATGACGGCGAAATACCCCAAGTTCATGCCGATACTCAGCAGCTACACGAGTCGTGTGAGCGGACGCAGTTCGCAGGAACTGCTGGCTTCACCGGCGGGACTTGCGCGAGCGCTCGCCGACACACAGCGGGTTGTCGGCCATGACGGCGTTCTGTGCTTCTACGCGCCCCACCTGCAGGCGCGGTCCTGCGTGCAGTCCGCGGGTTCTCTCTGTTCGGCAGACGATGCGCCGCAGTCGGGAAGCCTGGCTGCGGTTCTTGAGGCGATCGCCGCTCTGCGAACTACTCTTCCGTCAGGGGTTCATATCTGCGCCTGTTTCCCGGGGCCGGAGCTTATGCTGGCAGAGCTTCGTCGCTCCTGTCTTCCGAATCCACCGGAACTCTCGGACTACGACTATGTGGGGGATGTCTTTCTGAGTCTTGTGCGCGCCGCTTGCGAAGCTGGGGCCCACGGGGTTGCGATCGCGGAGGATTTACACGGCGGAGAGTGTGCTCCGGAATCTTGCTTTCGCAGCGCGCGCAAACTGGTGGATTTCTACTCTGCCGCGCTGGTTGCCTTCCTGGAGCCGGGCTCAGATGCTGCCGGCGCGCTCGCCATCGCCGACTTTGTCTTCAAGCTGCCGGCAGATCCCGGGAAGCTGGAGTTGCTTGGCGGCGCGGCAAACGGCTTCGCCAACGAGAAAACACCGATGACAACAAACAAAGACGTTCCCATTGATGTTTCGGTAGAAGAGTTGCGTGTGTTGCGGGCGCTGGCGATGAACTGAGCCGCGATTGCCCCTGACGGCTGGAGAGTCATGAATACGATCGATGTTGACACTGGCGGCACCTTTACCGACGGCGTCTTTCGGTACGCGGGAAAGGTTGTCACTACGAAGGTAGATACGACGCCGCACAACCCCGTGCGCTGCTTCGTCGAGTGTATCGAGTCGGGCGCCCGTCTGCTGGGGCGGGATGTCTCGGAGATGCTCGAGAACACCAACATCATCCGATATTCGACGACGGCGGCGACGAACGCCATCATCCAACGCAAAGGCGCCAAGATCGGATTGCTGGTCACGGAAGGGGCCGAGAAAACGCTGTATGGAACAGGACCAGAGAGTTCCGCGATCTGGCCTTTGCTGGAGGCTCGCCTGATTCGCGGGGTTCCCGAAGAGGTTGATGGTGCTGGTGTGGTCCGGAAGGCGCTTGAGGCGGAAGTTTTCCGGCAAAGCGCGGAAGAACTGCTCGATGCCGGGGCGCGGCTGCTCGTAGTCGCTTTCGGAAATGCCGCACTGAATCCCGCGAATGAAATCCGGGCGCGTGCACTCTTCCGCCAATGGTTTCCGGATCACCATCTCGGCACGCCTTTCCTTATTCTTTCTCACCAGGTCAGTTCGCGGGGCGGAAACACAGAACGGCTGAACAGCGCCGTGATCTCCGGCTACCTTCATCGGCAGCTGGTTATCTACCTTTATAAGTGCGATGACGCTGTCCGCAGCCGCGGTTATCGCCACCCGTTGCTGGTTGTCCATTCCAGCGGAGGCTTGGCGCGCGTCGCCAAGACGAAGGCTCTTAACACCTACAACTCGGGACCTACGGCCGGGGTTTACGGGGCGGCCAATCTCGCACGACGGTATGGATTGCCGCACGTTCTGACCATGGATATAGGCGGTACCAGCACGGATGTGGCGTTTATCGAAGGCGGGCAGGTGAAGCTCTCCTTCGATGTGGAAATCGAGGGGATTCCGGTCAATCTCCCGATGATTGACGTCCTCGGTCTCGGCGGCGGCGGAGGTTCGCTGGCGCGTGTTGAGAACGGCACGGTCAGAGTTGGTCCTGACAGCGCAGGCGCCGTTCCGGGCCCAGCCTGCTACGACTTAGGCAATACCCAGCCCACGGTAACGGACGCAGACCTCACGCTCGGGATGATTGATCCATCCAACTTTCTGGGGGGTAAGCGGAAGGTCAGTCCCGAGAAGGCCCGACAGGCGCTCGAAGCGACCCTAACCCATTCGCTCTCCGTATCCATCGAAAAGGCGGCTCTGACCATTCGTGAAGTGTTGGCCAAGAGCCTTGCGGCGTCCATCCATGCGGAAGCGAAGAAACGAAGCTTCCCGCTGGAATCCGCCGTGTTGTTCGCTTACGGCGGGGCCGGACCGCTTCACGCTGCGAACATCGCCTCCGCTATCGGCGTCAGAACTTTCTTGGTGTTTCCCGAAAGCCCGGTATTCAGCGCGGCTGGTTGCTCGAGCATGAATATCGAGCACCTGTATGAACAACGGATCCGAGCGACCGACGGCTGCGGGTTTAACCAGGTTCTTCAGACCAGCGTGCACGACCTTACCATCCGCGCCCAGCGAGATATTCGAGGCGAGGGTTTTGATCCGGCCTCCGCCGTGATGCGCGCCGTGGTGGAACGACCGGATGGGAAACCAATAGAACTTGATCCCCAAGCCCTTCGCGAGGAAGAGTTGACCGGTCTCCATGACGTGATTCTGCGGGTTACAGCGACGCTTCCTCGCGCGGAGGCAGAAAAAAACGCAATATTGATTGCGTCGTCTGTCAGCACCAGATCGGGCCAAAGGGAAGTCATCTGGGAGGCGGGAAGCATACTGACTTCGATATGGTCCTTTGCGGCGCTCGAAACAGGGAAGAAGACATGCGGACCGTGTCTCATCGAGAGCGGTGAAACCACGTGCGTAGTCCCGGAGGGCTGGAGCGCGGAAAAAGATGAGTACGGTGCAATCCGTGTACTACAAGGTTGATCTATGAGTCAGCGTCCTATTACCGAATATCTTGCCATTGATCTCGCCAAGGAAGTGTGGGTCTGCCGGCGCTGCGGGCGCGAACTCGGCAACGCCCGGGAAAACTACAAGTTCGGTCTCCTGCTGCGCGAGCGCGATCCATCCGAGATTCATTCCTCCGGCTTGAATGAAGCCCGCTTTTACCCGGACCCCAGCTGGTGTCGCATTGTCGAAATGTTCTGCCCAGGATGTGCCACGCTGATCGAAGTGGAGTACCTGCCGCCCGGGCATCCTCTTACGCATGACATTGAAATTGACCTGGATTCGTTGAAAGCAGCAATCCAGGGGAAGCGTTCAGTATGAGGACGGCGCAAAGCACTTCCGGAACCACGATCAACATCGACGTTGGAGGAACCTTCACCGACTGCTACCTGACGGTGGACGGACGCGGCGTTTGGGGCAAAGCGGCTACCACCCCGGATGATCTCTCCCGGGGTTTCCTCAATGCTCTGGCGGAGGCCTGCAAGCCGCTGGGAATCGAGCTCAGCAGTTTGCTTTCACATACGGACATTCTTCGCTACTCGACGACGGTCGCCCTAAACGCGTTGCTGCAGCGCGTCGGCCCTAGGCTCGGGCTGATCACGACTCGAGGCCACGAAGATATGCTTTTCATCGGTAACGGTCGCGCCTGGGGAGACGGTTTGCCCATTGCTGAGCAACGCCGAGTCGCGCAGGCCCGAATGCCGGAAGCGTTGATCAAGCGCGAGATGGTGGTGGGCGTGCGGGAACGCGTGGATAGTTTCGGGGAAGTCATTCGTCCGCTCCGCGAGGGCGATGTTTTCGAGGCCCTGCAATACCTTGTCGATCGGGGCGTTCAGGGCATCGTCGTAGCCCTGATCTGGAGTTCGGCGAATCCGAAGCACGAGAGGGCAATCCGCGAGATCGTGCGCGAGGAATACCCCGAGGTTTACCTGGGAAATATTCCGGTGCTGCTCTCCAGCGACATTGTGCCGAAGTGGCGGGAGTACACGCGAACCACGACCTCGATGCTCACGGCGTTCCTGCACACCGAGTTGACGAACCAGTTGTTGGCGATCGGGGACCGGTTGCGAGACCTGCATTACGGGAGGCCTCTGCAGATGGTCCAGAACACGGGCGGCGTCGCCAAGCTCACGCGGACGCGGGTGGTTGACACTTACCAGTCGGGTCCGGTGGCGGGAATCATGGGAGCTGCTGCCCGGGCACGCAGTCTTGGAATCGAGAATCTTGTTTGTACGGACATGGGCGGCACCAGTTTCGACTTGGGCGTGGTCGTGAAGGGGCGGCCGAAGTTTTACTCAGTTCGTCCGGTCATCGATCGTTGGGCCGTGGACCTGCCACTGCTCGAAGTGAAATCGATCGGCGCCGGCGGCGGGTCGATCGCCTGCATCAATGCCGCGTTCGGCAATCGCCTTGAGGTCGGGCCACAGAGTGCAGGCTCCATGCCGGGTCCGGCCTGCTACGGGATGGGCGGCAGCAAGCCCACTGTAACGGACGCCGACGTCGTACTCGGGTACATTGACCCGAACAACTTCCTTGCCGGCCGTATGAAGCTCGAGGCAGATCGTGCCCACGATGCGATCCGCAAGCATGTGGCAAAGCCCACAGGCATGAGCGTTGAACAAGCGGCCTTCTCGATCAAGCGCGTGGTTGACGAGAAGATGGGCATCGAGATCTTCAAGGAGGTCGTCCTGAAGGGGCACGATCCCCGCGAGTTTACCCTCTTTGCCTATGGCGGCGGCGGCCCGACACACTGCTGCGGTTATGCCGAGGCCCTCGGAATTCGACGCATTCTTTTATTTGCGGAGTCCTCTGTGTTCTGCGCCTATGGGTCCTCGACGCTCGATGTTACGCACGTTTACGAACGCGCCTGTCCGATGGTTCTCTATGACCCCATGACGCGTTCGTACCTCACAGAGATGACAGCCTTTAATCAAACCGTCGAAGCGCTCGAAGCCGATCTTCGGCGTGACATGGTGGCTGAGGGAATGGATCTGTCGCAGATGCAACTCTCGCTCGAACTCGAACTGCGCTATGGTTCTTCACCTGTGACGCAGCGCATTGCATGCAAGGAATTGCGTTTGCGCGACCAGGAGAGCGTGCATGAGTTGTATCAGGAATTTCGCGAGCACTTGCTGTCGCTCAGCTTGGGCATTGATCTGCCCGAGGCCTCAGTGCGGATCGAGACATTTGTACTTCGGGGTAGCGTACCGGGTGGGGATCTTCCCGAGAGGCAAACTCTCGACAGCGGACTGGCGCCCCGCAGGCAGCCACCTCCGAGCAGTCGCAGAGATGCGATTTGGGACGCTAGCTTGCGCTACATGAGCACACCGGTGTACGCCGTCGGAGGCTTGCAGGAAGGCGATGCAATCGTGGGGCCCGGCATTGGGGAAGCCCGTGATACGACCTACGTCATCCCGCCCGGTTGGCAACTCGTCGTTCATGCTGGGGGAGTCTGCGAAATGAGTTTGCTCGCGGGACGGGAGCCAACTCCGCAGCCGTCGCACAGCACAACCGCTTGAGGAGCAAGCACCATGGCCTTGGATACCAGCTTTCTTATAAATAAGCGCTACAAACCGGAGCCCATGACACCGCAAGAGGCGGAGGCGATCCAACTCGTCTCGCATGAGGACTACAGCATCTTCACCCAGCGGCTGGCGAGTGCGTGCGAGGAGGGCAAGGAGATCCTCGTGCGTCTGGGAATCGCCGGCCCGCTTCAGTCGGGGGATGTCTGTCTCAGTTTCCACACGGCGCAAGGCGACCTGGCACTGGCGGAAATGGGAACGTTCTTGCATGCCATCACCGCGAGCGTTCCGATGAAATTCGTTCTGAAGCACTACAAGAATGACCCGACCGTGGGCCTCAAAGACGGCGATGTCTATTTCTGCAATGAAGCCGTGTACGGAGGCTTGCACAATCCCGACCAGATTGTCTTCGTCCCGATATTTGTGGAAGAGCACCTCGTGGGCTGGGTTGCGGCGGCAGGGCACGAACCAGAAACCGGAGCGATCGAACCCGGGGGTCAACCGGCCAATGCGCGTGACCGTTATGCCGAAGGCCTGAAGGTCCCGCCGGTGCGCATTGGAGAGAACTTCAAGATTCGCCGCGACATGCTGGAATTCTTCGAAAACATGGTTCGCTACCCGGAGATGATCTCGATTGATACCTCGGTCAAGCTCTCTGCCTGCCTCCGGTTGCGCACGCGGTTGCTGGAAATTGTCGAAAACCGCGGTAAGGATTTCGTGATTGGGCTGCTGCGCAAGATCATCGAGGATAGCGCGGTTGCAGCGAAGAACCGGGTGCGGCAGTTGCCAGACGGCAAATATCGGTGCGTGACATTCCTGGATACGTATGGTCCAGCCGAGGCTCTGATCCGTGTACCCTGCACGCTAGTCAAGAAAGACGACACCATGGTTGCGGATTTTACTGGCGCTTCGCCGCAGCTGCCGGGTCCTTACAACGCCTTTGAGCATATCGTCTATGCCCACCTGACTTGCATGTTGTTCCAGTATTACTTCTCGGACCAGCCCGGCAGTTCCGGAACTCTGGTGCCGTTCGATGTCCACTGTACCAAAGGATCGTTCCTCCACGCCGATTCGCAGGCGGCCATTTCCAGTTGTACAGCCATGGCGCCGCTCGCGGGGAACGCTTTCATGTTGTGCCTGGATAAGGCGATGTATGCCTCGGGAGAAAAGGAGATTCTGGCCAATGTGGCTGTTCCCCCGGGTGCGAGCGTGCGCGCGTTCTTCTTCGGAGGGATTAACCAGTTTGGCAAGGAGGTAGCCGGGGTCTCCCTGCGGCCTGGGAACACCGCCGGCATCGGCGCCCGGCCTGACAAGGATGGCGTCGAATGCGGTTCCTTCTGGTGGGTCGGTCGCGGTAACGCCGTGGACGTGGAACACGAAGAACTCCTTTACCCGTATTTTGGCGAGTACTGCAATTTCGCTCCCGATAACGCAGGCCCAGGCAAATATCGCGGCGGAGCCGGGCTCACTTACGGCATTCGCTTGCACCGCACCCCCGGCTTCTACGTCCAGACTTTTGGTTTGGCGAGCCGCTATCCCGCCAATCCTGGCCTGTTCGGCGGATACGCAGCCAATGTTCGCCCCGGCATCCGCATCGTCGGCGCTGATTGGGGCAAAGTGGACGCTGATCCGGATGTCCCAACGCCACGTAACGAATTTGAACTTCTGGAGATCGCGAAGAAGGTGGGAATCCAGGTGCAGCTTACCCCGGTGCAGATCCCCGGTTCGCTTTTCACTGCCGGAGATTTCGTGGGCGTCGTCGGATCGGGAGCCGCGGGCTATGGTGATGTTCTAGAGCGCGATCCGGAAGCGGTGGCGCGGGACGTCGCTTCCGGAGTAATTACACGCTGGGCCGCGGACAAGGTCTATCGCGTCGTTCTGCGCGAAGACGGCAGTCTTGACTCCCAAGCTACGGCGGAGTCTCACAGGCAGGAGCGCCTGAAAAGGCTCGCCGAAGCGAAACCGTACGCCGAGTTCATACAGGAGTTTTTGCAGAAGAAGCCACCGGCGGACGCTCTTGCGCTGTACGGAAACTGGCCGGACCCAGCGGCGGAGAAAAGACCTGGCGTGGCGGAACCCGTCTCTGCCACGCAGGCGTGAGGAAAGGACCCAAATGCGCGACCGGTTAGAGCGTTTTTCTATTGGGTACATGCCCGACACGAATTTCGGAGCCTACGGCCGTCCCGAGCCCGACGCGCGCACGGTCAAGAGCTGCGTGGACCAACTCCTCGCCGAGTCGCTGCTGGCGGAGGAGTCCGGGTTTGAAGGGATCTTCGTGCCGGAGCGCCACATGCGGACGGAAACGATGTTTCCTAACCCGCTGATGCTGCTTTCCTGTCTGGCGACACGCACGAAGCGTGCGCGACTTGGTACTTACGCGCTCATTCCCACTTACGGATGGGATCCGATGCATCTGGCGGAACAGACTGCTCTGATCGACCAGTTATCCGGTGGGCGGCTGACCCTCGTCGTGTCCATGGGTGTGCTCGAGGATTCCTGGCGGATGTTCGGCGTGAACGGAAAACACCGCCTTTCGTTGTTTACCGAGTCGGTGGACATCCTAAAGAAAGCCTGGACCGCGCAGGAACCGTTCAGCTATCACGGCAAGCGTTATAACTATGACGACGTTTTTCTCACACCCAAACCCTACCAGCGCCCCCACCCCACGCTGTGGGGAGGAGGTCAAACGGCTCCCGCCATCCAACGCGCAGGAACTTATGCCAGTGGTTGGTGTGGTGACCCTTTTCCACTCAATATGGAGACCTGGAACCGGCAGACAGACGCTTTCCGGGAAGAAGCTGTCCGCCATGGTGTTGAAAATCCCAAGATCATCCTGATGCGCGATGGCTTCGTAGCCGAAACTCGAGAGAAGGCGGAAAAGCTTTACGGCGAGGCGTTCGCTGCCGAGATGCTCTACTACTACGATCTCGGTATTCTGGCGCACCATGATCCCAACATCCAGTCCCGCGCCGACGTTACGCTGGCCAAACTGCGCCAGTCTTTGGTCATCGGATCGCCCCAGGATTGCATTGAAGCGCTTGAGATGTATCGGGACAAATACCGGGCAGACTATGTCGTCATGCGTTTCCGCATGCCGCTCGGTCCCCCATGGGAAGCGGTGCTGGACTGTATCCGTATGTTTGGCCGCGAGGTCCTGCCGCGCTTCCATAGCTGAAACCAATGGTCGGAGGAGTCACCATGTTCAAGGATGCGAAAGAGTACACAACGGAAGAGCTGCTTCACTCCTGCCAGGATTTTTTCGGCGCCGTTTATTGGGCTTGGTATGAAGTGGCAGTCCGGGTCGTCGGTGAGGAAAAAGCCAACGCGATACTGATCGAGCTCTCCGAAAAATTTGCTGCGCTTGAAGCAGAGACGATGCAGCAGCTCTGGGGCCGGCCTTTTCAGAACCTGCGCGAGATCACCCAACCCCTCGATGTGATTCACCGCATGGTGGCCTATGAAGGTCCGACCCGAGGCTCAACTCCGATCTGGAGCATGGAGAACGAAAATAAAGGGTACGAGAAGATCTACCACTGCCCCATTTATGCGACGACGCCAAATGAAGTAAAGGAGAAGGGACCCACGGCCTTGTGTACGGTGTACTGTCACAGCATCGGGCAGAAATTCTACGGTCGTATGGGTTGCTGCATCGAGCAGGATAGCTGGCTTTCGAAGGGGCAGTCGTACTGCGGATTTAGGATTGAACGAAAACCGGAACTCATTCAACTCTCGTAACGGGGGATTCCTGATGAAGCTGAAGGGGAGAATTGCGATTGTGACCGGAGCCGCCCGCGGCATGGGGCGCAGTCACTGTCTGACTATGGCCACCGAGGGCGCGCATATCGTGGCGGCCGACATCTGCCGGGACGTCTCCGCGATTGGTTACTCCCTGGGCAAGCGCTCCGAGCTCGATGAAACCGTCGCACTGGTCAAACAACGTGGCGTTAACGCTATCGCGGTCGTCACGGACATTACCAGTGCCGCTGACGTGTCCAACATGGTGGACGCCGCCATCCGCGAATTTGGACGCATTGACATCCTCGTGAACAACGCGGGGGTCGCCCTCATTGGTGTTCCGATTCAGGACGTCACCGAAGAGCAGTGGGACCGCCTCATGGAGGTCAATGCCAAAGGGCCTTTTCTCTGCTGCAAATATGTGGTCCCCTACATGATCAAGCAAAAATACGGTCGCATCGTCAATATTTCGTCGCATTGCGGTATCGTCGGCATTGCCACGCTTGCTCCTTACAATTGCTCAAAACATGCGGTTATCGGACTCACGCGCACGCTCGCCGCCGAGCTTGCGCAGTTTGGCATCACGGCCAACGCGCTCTGTCCAGCCGCGGTGAATACGCCCATGCTCTCGGAAGCCTACCGTCTTGCCGGTGTGAGCCTCGAGCAATCTCAAAAAGAGTGGGGAGCTGCCAGTCTCACCAATGACATCATTCCGCCGGAGGATATTTCAAAGTCGGTGGCCTGGCTTGCCTCCGACGACGCCCGCTTCATCACCGGCCGAAGCATACTCATCGGTGCGACGAACTCCTTGATCCCATGACACGGAGGTCCTATGTCGTCTGTCGAAGATCGCTTGCAGCAACTGGAGTCCCGGCTCGAGCACCTGGAGAATTTGGAGGCGATCCGCAGCCTTCTGGCGCGCTACTGCAAGTCGCTGGATGAACGCGACGTGGCGGCGATAACGCCACTTTGGAGCCGCGATGCCGTCCTGATTGTCCGGCCCTGGTCGTTGGAGTTCAAAGGCGTCAAGGCGGTCATGGACTTCTACTCCGAGTACTTCAAGGGACCGTGGATCGAACCTCGGCACAATTGCGCGAACGAAAACATCAAGCGAAATGGCGACAGCTACGAATCTTTTTCCTACTTTCATGAAACCCTGGCCCGCGATCAACTCTCAGTTATGGGTTGGGGAACGTGGGCCGATCGGTTTGTTCGCGAGGACGACCTGTGGAAGTTCGCCAGGCGGGAAATTACTGTGATGGCTCTGGCGCCGATTTCCCGCGGCTGGGTAGGTCCCGGCAAAATCATGGACCTTTAGAGCAGTCAACCTGTGACGAGCGATGCTGAATATGGATGTGTTACGAACCGGTGGCAAGCGGACAATCGTGGACTGGTTTGCGGAGGACGTAGAACGGGATCCCGCGGCGCCCTTCCTTCGCTATCCGGGGCGAACTTATTCGTACGCCGAAGTTGACGAGGCATCCCGGCAGATTGCGGCAACATTGGCGGCCACCGGTGTTGGCGTGGGCAGCCGGGTTGCGATCGCGATGAACAACCGCCCCGTTTTCATCCCCGCGTTCCTCGCGATCCTGCGACTGGGAGCCACGGCGGTCCCTCTCAACACCCAGTACAAGCCCGACGAGTATGCCTACGCCCTTGAACATGCCGAATGCCGGGCCGTTCTTCTGGAGCAGGCCTTGGAGCAAACACTCCAGCAAGCTTGCGGCAGTTTGAAGAGAAACGTTGCGCTGTTCTTGAGCGGGGAGGAGCGGAGCCTCGCCGTCGAACCATGGGGCCAGCCTTGCTCGTCAGCAGGTGGTCCGATTTCATTTCCCAAGGTTTTCGATAACGGCATTGCGGGAATTTTCTATACCTCGGGGACGACCGCCCGCCCAAAAGGCGTCATGATTTCCCACGGGAACCTGGTTTACTCCGCAGAGGTCACGATCCACTGCCTGGGGTTGCGACGTGACGAGGTTCCGCTATTGGCGTTTCCGCTCTTCCATGTGAACTCTCTCTTCTATGGTGTACTCACCGCCATCGCGCTCGGCGGCGCGGTCGGATTGCTCCCGAAATTCTCTGTGTCAGGATACTGGGAGCAAGCGGTCGAGGCAGGTGCAACTTGGACGCCGGGTATTACGGGCCCGCTGATCCGGTTGCTTCTCCAGCAAGCCAGGCAGGATGCCGAAGGTCGCCACAAGCTTCGTTTCGCTGTCGGCGGTACATTCCTGAGCCTGGAGGAACTCGGTGACTTCACAAAGCGATTTGGAGTGCGCATACTCCCTGGTTGGAGCATGACCGAGACGGTCAGCCTGGGAACACTGCATCCCAACTATCGCCCATGTCCCATTCCCACCACAACCGCCATCGGGTTTCCCACCATCGGGCAGCAAATCCGTATTGTCCGCAGCGATGGAGCCTCTGCCAGCCCGGGAGAGCCAGGAGAGATTCTCTATCGTTCTCCCAGCATCTTTGCCGGTTATCTCAACGATCCAGAAGCGACCGATGCGGCTTTTGCCGAAGATGGCTGGTTCCGCACAGGGGATCTTGCGGTGGCGGACGAAAATGGCTACCTGACATTCGTGGACCGCAAGAAGGACATGATTAAGTCCAAAGGGGAAAACGTGGCCGCCACCGAAGTCGAGCGGGTGTTGAACGAGCATCCCGGTGTTCTGGAATCGGCCGTGGTAGGCGAGCGCGAAGAGCAGGGAATCTGGGGAGAGCGCATTGTTGCCTACGTCGTGAAGAGTCATAACACTGCCGTTGACGGTGAAAACCTCCGGCAATGGACTCGTCAGAAGCTGGCGGATTTCAAGGTGCCCCAGACGATCCATTTTGTAGACACTCTGCCCAAGACACCTCTTGGGAAAATCCGGCGGGCCTTTCTGAAAAGCAGGTCCGCTTTAACGAAGTAGGTTTCGGCGAGGACAACGTTGGTTATGCGCGACAAACTTCAGAGCTTTTCCGTGGGCTGTCTTCTCGACACGAACTTCGGGCCCTTCTACCAGCCCATGCCGGACCGCGATTTCGTCAAACGGGCAACGGATCAGCTTGTCGACGAGGGTGTGCTGGCCGAACAGGCAGGTTTTGAGGGGATTTTTGTCCCCGAGAGCCACATGCGCTCGGAAACGATATTCTCCGATCCCCTGCCCATGCTCGCTGCCCTCGCGGGCAGAACGCAGCGCGTTCGCGTGGCGACTTACTGTCTCATCCCAGCTTATGGCTGGAACCCCATGCACATCGCCGAGGCAACCGCATTGATCGACCACCTCTCAAACGGCCGCCTGACCCTCGCCGTTGCCATGGGACTGGTCAACGAGTCTTTCCGGATGTTCGGTATTGATTCAACAAACAAGCTGTCGCTCTTCAAGGAGTCGCTTGCCGTCATCAAGAAAGCGTGGACCTCGCACGAACGCTTCAGTTTTTCGGGAAAGCACTTTCAATTGGACAACATTTGGCTCACGCCCAAGCCGTTACAGCAGGATCCTCATCCCACGATTTGGAGCGGTGGACTCACCGATAAAGCAATCCAGCGGGCAGGTACTTTCGCGAGTGGCTGGTGCAGTACGCCTTTCCCCGTTCGCAAGGACGTCTGGGACCGCCAGATTGACCTGTTTAGAACCGAGGCGCGGGCGAACGGAGTCGAAAACCCAAAAGTTGTTCTCATGCGTGACGGTTTTGTGGCCTCCAGCCGGGCAGAGGCAGAACGGATGTGCAGCGAGGCCTTCATGCCGGAGTGGCTCTACTACTTCGATGCAGGAGTTCTCAGCCAGCAAGATCCTGCACTGAAGTCGCGCGGAGACGTTACCATCGAAAACATGCGACGGCATCTTGTCGTGGGAAGACCGGAAGATTGTGTCACCTCGCTCCAGATGTACCGTGACGAGTATCAGGCCGACTACGTCGTCATGCGCTTCCGCTCCGCCTACGGTCCTGGGCCCGACGCGGGGCGCCGCTGCATGGAACTCTTCGGCGAGCGAGTACTGCCCCACTTTCACTGACCGCCATGTCGCAGAGCTCAAATATCCGGTTCTTCAGTGAATGCTCGCTGAAAGAGATCGCGCTGATGGGCGGCAAAGGCGCCAACCTCGGGGAGCTTTCCTCGGCCGGGTTCCCAGTGCCCGCCGGCTTCGGCGTTACCGCCGACGCGTTTCGCCAATTTCTCGATGGCAACCAACTGGAGCCAGCAATCCGCGAAATTGTTGCCACAATCGACTTTGAAGATCACGCGCAAGTCATGCAAGAGACAGAGCGCATCCGCGGCCTCATGGTTGCGGCCGCCATCCCTCCTCTTCTGATAGAGGAGATTCGACAGGCTTATGCTCGCCTCGGCGAGGAACCCTTGGTCGCCGTGAGGTCCTCTTCCTCAGTCCCGAACCTTGCGGTCAGCTCGTTTCCAGGCATGATGGACACCTTTTACAACATCCGCGGCGTTGATCCGCTGCTGGAACACATTAAGCTTTGCTGGACGTCGCTCTGGAGCGCACGCGCTGCCGCGAACCGATGGAACAAGGGCCTCGACCATTTTGCCGTCCGGGTAAGCGCCTTGGTTCAGCAGATGATTCCGTCGGAATACTCCGGCGTCACTTTCACTATGAATCCAGTTACTCACGCGAATGAGTTAGTCATTGAAGCGATCGTAGGATTGGGGGAAGCTCTTGTCTCAGGCAAGGTGACGCCCGAGACGTTTGTCGTTTCCAAGGAAACACTCACCCTCCAGTCACGTTCGGGCGGTGCCTCGGTTCCCGCCGATATCGTGTTCTCCGTCGCAGCGCTGTCGCGGGACATCGAAAAACATTACGGTCGCCCGCAAGACATCGAGTGGGCATGGGCGGAGGGGAAGCTGTACGTCCTGCAATCGCGAAATATCAAGAACTCCGGCGAACTTGCAGTTGATTACGCCGGCCTCGAACGGTGGAACAAACCACAGGAAAGGGACGAGGCTGAAATCGTCTGGACTCGCGCCTGGAGCGATGAAGTCCTAACCCGCGCCATCACTCCTCTTTTTTACTCCGTGCAAGCAGATCTCATCACTGAGACCTACGATTTCATGTATCGCGCGTCAGGCATGAAGCAGTTGCTTCCTCTTAAGCTCATGCGCTTCCACAAGAACCGTGGGTATTTCAGCACTCGATACTTGAGGGAATGCCTCCGCTATGCTCCGAAGTTTGCGCGCGGCGAAGATACACTCAAGTTCTTTACCCCGCAGCAGAGAGAAGATGTGCGGGCGATGCCTTTCCGGGCGTGGGCGAAATTGAAGAGTGAACTTTATCTTTTCCTCCACTACAGGAAGTACACGCTGACGCGCTGCTACAAAACTTTCTATGATGACTGGCTGCCGGAGTTACTAGCGCGCGTCCGCAAACTCGACGAACTGGACTTGCAGTCGGCGACCCCGGAGCAATTGAGCACGTATTCCTGGGGCATGGATCGTCTCATCAAGGACCATTGTCAGCCGATCGGTTTCGGCGTCATGGTCCATACGTTCGCGACAGTCACGTTCCTCAGCATTGTCCTCGAAAAGTGGCTTGGCGATTCCACTGCCGCGAGTGTCCTTCTGAGCGGACTGCCTGGTAACAGCACGGTGGCACTCAACGAAGAAGTCTGGAGACTCTCGCGAACAATCACATCGAGTCCCGAGTTGTGTTCTATTTTTATTAATAGCCCCTCCCCCCAAGTCCTTTCAGACCTCGACGAGAGCCCCGGCGGGTGGAAATTTGCTGCAGAGTTCGAATCTTTCCGGCAGACCTATGCTTTTCGCGGCGCCGAGGATCGTGAGATTTCCTTCCCGCGTTGGGGCGACGATCCCGTCCTGCTCGTAAACATGCTCAAGATTCTCGTTTCCGCGGGAGAAGAATCCGAGCCCGAGGCTGCCCTGAAGAGAAATACGGCACGCCGCGAGGCCCTGACCGGCGAGATTGAAGCCCGGCTCTCCCGCCAGAAATGGGGGTTCCTGAAGAAGAGAGTCTTCCGCTTCCTCTTGAAGTACGCTCAAGCCTACTCTCTTTTCCGCGAAAACCAGCGCTTTGAAGTGGACCGCGTGTTCTACGGCCAGCGCAAAGCCTTCTTGGCCATCGGCCGCAGACTGACACAAGATAAACTGCTCGCCGATCCTGGCGACATTTGGTTTCTTTCGAAGGAGGAAGTGTTTGACCTGATGACTGGAAAGATCACTGCCGCCGAGGCTGAGCGTCTGCTGACCCCGCGCCGTGCTGAATATCGAAAGTATTTGCGCGTTGCGCCCCCAATGTTCCTGGAAAGCGACCGCGAGTTCGACCTCGCGGACACAGCCTGCGAAGCATCCGTGACATCAGGTGGGACGATCTCCGGTGTCGCGGCGAGCGCGGGCCGTGTGACAGGGATCGCGCGCGTCGTGCATGACATTCGCGAACTGGGGAGGGTCAAACCGGGCGATATTCTCGTGACCAATAGCACCGATCCCGGCTGGACACCTGTGTTCCTCCTGATTAAAGGCTTGGTCTTGGAGACGGGCGGAATTCTCGCCCATGGCACCGTACTTTCTCGCGAATATGGCATTCCGGCGGTAACTTCAGTCAGGCAGGCTACCAGTTTGATCAGGGAGGGCGACCTTATCACGATCGACGGCTCAAAAGGATCGATTCATCTACCGCAAGGAATGCAAAGAGAAAAGGCGTGACACGATGATTCAGGACCGCGACGAACTTCGCCACCAGCCTACCCAGAAACTCAGTTTTAGCGAGAGCAAGTGGTTTTCGTTTTACGATGGAGAGCTGGAGTTCTGGGTTTCCTGCCGCATCGGACTCGAACCGAATCGCGGCAAGGCCAACCGCTGGGTCGTTATTGCTTATAAGGGAAAGGTGGTGTTTCACGATCTTTCGGTCAACCTCGACCTTCCCGCTTCGGATTGGACAGACATTACGATCAGCGGACTGCACTTTCAGACTCTCAGAACCATGTTCGACTACCGGATCCGGTATGTGAGTGACGAAGTGAAGTTTGACATCATCTGGAAGGCTGCGACTCCGGTCTTTGACTATAAGGAATGCAAGGTCCCGCTGCCTCCTTCGCTCGCAGCGGAACACTACGAGCAATCTGGCAAGGTGAGTGGATCTTTCGAGTACCAGGGCGTGGTCCACTCAATCTCGGGATTCGGCCACCGGGACCACTCCTGGGGTGTTCGCCACTGGGAGGGATTTCGGGGATGGGTTGCCTTTATGGCTCCCTTTGGCGCCGGTTCCTATCTTCATCTGGAGGAATTCAACGACGAAGCCAGTGGTGTAACGCGGCACGGCTTCCTTTATCACAACGGCCGGAATATTCCCCTTCGAGACGCTGACATTGCTCTCGATATTCCGGCGGGACGGCAGTTTCCAGCAAGTTTTGCCATTCGCCTCTACGACGTAGAGGGCGGACAGTACTGTTTTTCCGGAGATCTTTGTCTGACTTCTCCAATCCATTTTGGGCGCTGTCAGGTAGGCGAGTCTTTTGGTACTTACCGCGATGCGCAAGGCTTGGAAACCCTAGGTATTATCGAGTATGGATTCACACACTCATGATGGGACTATCAGCGGTTCGACGTCGTGGTCTATGCGCAGAACCGGGTGGCGACTCCACCCGCAAGGAAACTGCAACTCCAGCGGAGCGATGCTATGCAAATTAAATTCACATTGAATGGAAAGTCAGTACAGGTCGAGAGCGATCCCGGCATGCCCTTGCTCTGGGTCTTGCGGGAGATGCTCGGTATGACGGGACAAAAATTCGGATGCGGCATGGCTCTGTGCGGAGCGTGCACGGTGCATCTCGACGGGGAGGAGATCCGATCGTGCAGAGAACCTGATTGCCGGCATAGACGAGGGATCCCAGTGTGTCCTCGTCGAGTGTCACACCCATCGGCCCGGGCAAACCCGCGCAGATTTCCAGAAGGGTTGGTACGAAAACACGGGCCGATTCGGACGTGAGATCTATAAGACGGGCCTGATGAGCGGCTTTGTGCAGAACAACGTTTACAATCCCAGTCCCGAAACTGACGAGTTAGGTCTGGACCAGGCAAGCTTCGACGGCATCGGATTTGCTTACTACCACAGCATGGCGCAGTTGACGGCTTGCATCTCGCTGCCAATCGTGACCGAGCGCGCGTTCAAAGCGGAAGATGGATTCACCGATCAGAAAAAGATGGGCAGCGTGCTGACTCGCCGCGTGATGCTGCGACCGATCGCCCGTTGAAGTTTCTTCGACTGCTCGCCAGGGCCTGGTGCCGACGAAACTTGGCTCCCGCGTCGTACCCATGTTTGATCGTGGCGCTTTACCCGCGTGGCGGAACTCGCCGTCCCGGAAGGCCGCCGACTACGCTGTAATCGGGCCATACGAAATCGAGGCGGGTGCTTTGGATTTTCCATTTCCCGAGGACCTTCTTGTATTCATCGTCATAGATCCCAAGCAGCAAGAATGGGTTCCGATCCTTGTCGGCGGTGACCGTGTCTACCAGGTAGCATCGGCCTTCGGCTGACTCCGGTCCCGTGATCTCCACCCAGTGATTCGTCGTAATATGCATGTAAGGGTAGGGTCCTCGCTTCTGCTTGTCCCAGCGGGCATGCACGGCCGCGTAGTTGTCTCGCAGTTCAGTTTTCCCCCGCCAGGTACCATAGGCGCCGAACTCGCAGATCACATCATCGGTAAACAAATCCGCCAGACGGTCAAGGTCGTTGCTGTCGAAATAATGCGAGTACAGGATTCGCAGCTTCTTGATGCGTTCGACTTCAAGGAATTCTTCCAGATCGGTCATGTCCCCTCACTCTTAATTGGATGGATAGTCCCTGTGCTTTTAGAATCGCCGGTACATAGGATCACGGACATTGAGATCGGTCGCTACGTGTATGTCGCCGAACGAAAGTGATCCTGGCGCCGGCGTGGCCACGTCAAACACACCATGGACCACGTAGGTCCTGCGGCTGATACGCCATTCCTTGCCGCGTTTTTCAAGTTGGTCGAGATATCGTCCCCAGTATTGACGGGCAGTAACGGTGCCATCCGCTGCCGTCTCGATCGTCAAGGCAATACCAAGGCTTTCCGCGTCGGCACGAGAACCCTTAACCGCAATGTGTTCGCACACCAGCATGTGAAAAGGCCGCATCGCTGCACGTTCAATTTCAATGAATACCCGAACGTATTCTTCTCCGGTGCCTTTGAAGAAACCGTAGTCGACGACAGCGTCGGGCCAGACTGTGCTGGCAAGGGCGTCGGGATCCCTCCAGTCAAGGGCCGGCCCGTATCGAGCAAGCACCTTTCGGCAAGCTGCTTCATCGACGAGCGTCACAAGGCCCTCATGGTCGATCTCGTAGGTTTCCCCCATTTTCCCTCCAGTCCGCATGTTTGCTTTCGGGGAAGCTCCGCTGGCGGAGGTAGATGCTATCCCGTGCAGGCAGTCTAAGTAGGATGTTCTGTAAAGACCGGGCGCTCGCCGATCTGATTTGTTTGCTTACTGAGTCGTCCCTGGCCTACGTCATGATTGCGGATCAACCAAGCGTTTCGGTATGTTATGGGCAAATCCAACCGTTGTCAACGACGAGCCCGTTCGGGCGAGTGGCGCGGCGGAGTTTCACCACCGCGCTCTCTCAGATCCGGACGTGAACCTCTCGGCTCATCCGGCTCCCAGTATCCGGCTGTTGGCATAGAGAAGCGGCCAGTGCGCGAAGAGCGCTGGGTTGGTCTGGATGATACGGGCGAGCCACTCACGCGCGCTTTTCGGCTTTTGCTTGAAGCGCTTGTACTTGCGGCGCGCCCATTTCCTCAGATGGAAGTCGATTCGGCGCAGACTGTCGTGCATCGCCGACTGGTAGAAGTGACTGTAGTAGTTGATCCAACCACGGATGTAAGGATTAACCAGCCGGGCCAGATCATTAAGGGTCGTGTCGGTCCGGTTCTGGAGACCCCATCGCCGAACTTCCCGACGCATTGCCTTGAGCGCTCCTTGGGACGCCGCCGGCAGGAACGAGACGCCATAGGTTCCGTTGGGCCATGCCGCGTCTCCCAGACTCGTTCAATTGGCTGCTAAATTCTTTTTCTAGAGTGTCGTGGTCGTCGCACTACGTCGCAGATTCTTCCTGGTACGCCGTCCGTCCTTTATATTTAAAAAAGGCCTTCCAGAGACCCAATTTGCTATTTCCGGTCACACGGACGTGTGATTACGGTTACAGATCGGTTATCGATGGACGCCATAAAGTGCATCAGTGAGTGCTGGAGAAGAACTTGGGTATAGTCTGGATTATCCTATTCGATCAATTTCATAAGCCCTCCCTCTTCTCCAGCACGTTTCAACCTTCAGCTTCCGGGCGGTAGGCAAAGGGCTGAACGGCAGCCAACTTGAGGTCGGCACCGTGATCCGTTACTTTCTTTTCTGCAAGCAGTGCGCGTTTAGTGCGGGCGCAACTGATCTGCGCTGCCTTGGCTCACAGCTCAACACACACGGGTCGGGTTGCGGTTGCGACCCCGTACTTGTGCTAGAGGGAGAACAAGATCAAGCAAATTCTGCAATCCAAGTGTCTGGCGAAGCCCAGACGTCCCCTGATCGCGAGGTGCAGCAAGTTCCCCTCTGCGCCTGAGGTTCCGACTGGTCCGGCTTGCTCTCTGTAATTCCTCAATGTTCTCGTCCCGCATCTGAGCTGTCTGGCTCATCGTTGTTGCGACCTATTATCGTTCTATCGTTCCGACCTGTTATCCTTGATGGTCTCAATAGTCTCAATATTCCGCTAAAGCGTGTCCGGCAAAGAGGCTGGATTGTTCATTCTGTTTGCCACCGTGGATGCGTCGAAGGGATACAAGGGGATCACGGCGTTTCTGATCGAGAAGAACTTCCCCGGATTTACCGTCGGCAAGAAGGAAGACAAGCTGGGGATTCGGGCTTCGTCAACCTGCGAACTGATTCTGGAAGATTGCCGCGTGCCCAAGGAGAACGTGCTCGGCGAGGTTGGCAAGGGATACAAGATCGCGATCGAGACGCTGAACGAAGGCCGCATCGGAATTGGCGCGCAGATGCTGGGCGTGGCGCGGGGCGCGTGGGAATGCGCCGCGAAATATGCGCAAGAGCGCACGCAATTCGGGAAGCCGATTGCGGAATTTCAGGCGATCCAGTTCCAGATCGCGCAGATGGCAACCGAGATCGAGGCGGCGCGCCTGATGGTTTATAACTCCGCCCGCATGAAAGACGCCGGCGTAAATTTTGTGAAAGAAGCCGCCATGACCAAGCTCTTCACGTCGCAGGCGGCCGAGCGCGTGACGTCGCTGGCAATCGAAGTCTACGGCGGGTACGGTTTTACCAAAGATTATCCGGTCGAAAAATATTGGCGCGATGCGAAAATCGGAAAAATCTACGAAGGCACTTCAAACATGCAGTTGGCAACGATCGCAAATTTGGTGATGGGAAAGTAGAGATGAAGAACACGCGAATTGCTGGCGCTATCGCCCGCTGGTTCGATGTTGCGGTACTGGCTGCGAAAATACAACAGTGGCTCCCCATCTCGGGACCACGAACTCTTCCAATTCTGCTATGAAGATGGTGTGGCTACGCTCGGAGGGCGGCATGATCACGGTTCTAACCGGCGGCACCGGCGGCGCCAAGTTCGTGGATGGACTCCCGCAGATGGTTCGTTTGGAAGAACTGACGCTCATGGCGGCGCAAGGCTTCGCAGTTTCGATTGCCGGCGTTGCCGATTTCTATCACGACTTTCTTGACCTGCTGCTGGTGGATTCGAAGGACGCACTGGCCGCCGATGGGTTGCGCAAGACGGGCATGCGCGTGCATTGCACCCCGACCATCATGCGCAAGATTGAAGACAGAGTTGCGTTGGCAAAGAGCGTCCTGGAGGCGGCGATGCAGCCACCGTCGTCCCAGGCCGCCTTGGAGCGGGCATGATTCTGGTTCCCATAAAGAACCTCGTCGACGCCAAGCAGCGCCTGTCTTCTATTCTGACTCCGGAAGAACGTTTCGCGCTGGCACGGGCTATGTGCGAGGACGTGCTGCAAACGCTGTCGCGCTGGCATGGCCGGCCCGCGGTTGCGGTGGTGACGAATGATTCGTTCGCCCGCGACCTCGCAGCCCGTTTCAATTTCGACGTAGTTGCTGACGACAACTCGGGAGAGACCAGCGCCATCGAGATGGCAACCGCCGTCTGCAGACAGCGTGGAGCCGAGAGCACCCTGGTCGTGCCGGCGGATATTCCACTGATCGACACTTCCGAACTTCAGAAAATCGTGGATATCGCTCCTCCCGGCGGTGCCGTGCTGGTGCCGGACGCGGCGGGCCGCGGCACGAACGCCGCATGGCGATCTCCGAGCGATCTGTTCCCGCTACGTTTCGGGAACGACAGTTTTTTGCCGCACCTGGCCGCAGCGAAGGCGACGGGCCTGCCTTGTGTTGTACTCGAACTGCCGGGGATTGCTCGCGATGTCGATCGTCCTGAAGATCTCCGCGAACTGGCGGCTGCCAACGGAGACCGGCAGTCGCAGAAGCTGGTGCGAAGCTGGAACCTCGGCAGCCGGAAGCATGCCTAACATGGTCAGGTCTACGACGAGGTCCGTCATCAGTGAACGCGCGGCTGGGGAAGTTCGCCTTGTTCCTATCGCCGTCAGTGGAGAGATCCGCGCTGGAGATCCTCTGAGCGCCACGTTGTTGGGCAACCCGGTCAGGGCTGCGATTTCAGGATGGCAACATCCTGGTAGTGAAGCACAAAGTGGTTTCGAAAGCGGAAGGTGAGCTGGTTGCTCTCGACAAAATCCGGCCTTCCGCCGCTTCGCGGGCCTGGGGTCGGCGCTATGGCCTCGACGCCCGCGTTAGCGAACTGGCGGTGTGTGAGAGTCGGCGCATCGTGCGGCGAAAGCGCGGCGTGTTGATCACCGAGACGAAACACGGCTTCATCTGCGCGAACAGCGGCGTCGATGTATCGAACGTGGATGGCGGCCAGCACGCGGTTTTGCTGCCTGTGAATCCGGATCGATCCGCAGCCAGGTTGCGGCGGGAGCTGAAGAAGCAACTTGGGATCGAGATTGCGGTCATCATCAGCGACAGTTTCGGGCGCCCGTGGCGGGAAGGGTTGACGGAAGTGGCGATTGGCGTCGCCGGAATGCGGCCTCTGGTCGACTATCGCGGACGCCGCGATCCGCACGGCTACTCGCTGCATGCGACGGTGGACGCGGTCGCCGACGAACTGGCTTGCGCCGCGGGACTCGTCTGTCGCAAGCTGGCAGGCACTCCCGCGTGCATCATTCGAGGGTATTCTTACCGCCGGGAAAACGGTGGGGCCCGGGAATTGATCCGGCCCGCGCAGAACGACCTTTTCCGTTAGGAGAACGTATGGCATGGCAGGCTTCCGAACTCGAGCAATTCACCGCACTGACCTGGGACGAGATTGCACAACATGCTTCGGCGCAGGTTCGCGGTGCGCTGGAGCGAACGCTCGAAACGCAAAACGGCGCATGTTTGCGAGACGATGAGCGTTATGCCCTCGCAAACTGCGACGGCGCGGACTTGCTCGCACTGTTGGTAGCCGCGGATACGCTTCGTCGCGACCTCGTCGGCAACATCGTCAGCTATGTGGTGAACCGCAATATCAATTTCACCAACATCTGTTTCGTGGGCTGCAAGTTCTGCGCATTCAGCCGCGGGCCGCGCGAGGCCGACTCCTATTTTCATTCGCTCGAAGATATGGGACGCAAAAGTAAAGAAGCGTGGGAACTGGGCGCTACCGAGGTCTGCATTCAAGGCGGTCTGCCGCACGGTCTGCCGCCGTTTTATTATCGCGACATTTTGCGCGCCGTGAAGAATGCGGTGCCGGGTATGCACATCCACGCGTTTTCTCCCATGGAAATTGTGTACGGCGTGGAACTGACCGGCATGACACTGCGCGACTATCTCATGATGCTGCGCGATAACGGATTGGACACGCTGCCGGGCACGGCGGCTGAGATTCTGGATGATGAAGTGCGTCATGTACTGTCGCGCAACAAACTTTCGTCCGCGCAATGGCAAGAGGTGATCCGCACGGCGCACAAGTGTGGAATCCCAAGCACTTCGACGCTGATGTACGGGCACAGGGAAACACCCGACCACTGGGTACGGCAGTTAGCTTTGTTCCGGCAGATTCAGGCTGAAACCGACGGCTTCACCGAGTTCGTGCCGCTTGGCTTTGTGCACCAGAATACGCTTTTGTTCCAGCAGGGACTGGCGCGCACGGGGCCGACGCTCGCCGAACATCTCAAAATTCACGCGCTGGCCAGAATACTGCTCGCCGGCTCGATCCATAACATCCAGGTCTCATGGGTGAAGCTGGACCGGAAACTTTCGCAGCTTTGCCTGCACGCCGGCGCCAACGACTACGGCGGGACGCTGATGGAAGAAAATATCTCGCGTGAGGCCGGAGCGACCGCGGGCCAGTACACCAGTCCGGAAGATTTCCAGGCGTTGATTCTGGAGATCGGACGCATTCCGGCGGAGCGCAATACAAAATATTCGCGCATGAAGATCAAACTGCCGGTCGAATCGATTTCTTCGGAATGGGCGCTGGTTCCGGAGTTCGCATAAACGCCCGCATGAGCCGCGCCATCGCGGTCATCGGGGGCACTGGCCCGGCTGGTACGCGCATCGCTCTCACTATGCCGTTCGAAGAACAGGCAGATAATCCCACTCTCTCCGCCAGCTCCCTTGGTTGGTAGCACTTGGACGGCTTCAATAACATAATCAATACCAGGCGCGACAGGTGTGTTGTGAGCTACTCGCTTAAAGTCCGATGGCCACACCACACTGGTGCGTGTGGAGGAGTGGAACAACAGAGGCTGACAGCGCTTGATGTCGGCTGCGGAATCCGCTCGGTCCAGTTGCCCTCACGAAAGAGGCGGTAGTCGTAAGGATAGGCGACAGCAGTTTGGAATTGAGTTAGGTGAGCGGATTCGGGAATCTGCAATGGCGTTGCCAATCCTCCGCATCATGTGCGATCCAGGAATCCGCACCGTTCTCCGCGATCAACCGCTTGAGCCGCTTCACACTGCGGACCGCTTCAACCGGATCGGAGTCAAGAAGCGTCGGCTTTTCGCGCTCGAGAGCTTCGCGCACATGCACCGTATCGGCGGTCAGCATGAGATTGCGAGACGCGAGCCTGACGAGGAGGCTCCCCTCGCCCGCACTGTGGCCATGCAATTTGAAAAACCGCAGACTACCGTCTCCGAAGATATCTACGTCACTCTCATAGAGCTTCCATGCGGAGTTTTCGACGGGAGCCAGATCCTCCAGCTTGTACACGGCATGAGGTGCATGGCGCACCGCCCGGGCTTCGGTCAGCTCATCGGCAAACGCATGGAAGGTTGCGTGGGGAAAAAGACACATTCCACCCGCATGATCAATGTGCAGATGGGACATGATCACATGGCGGACATCGGTTGGACGGTATCCGAGTTCAACCAGTCGCGCGTCAATCCGTTGTTCCCTCGAGAAGCGGAGTTTCATGGCGAGAGCGATCTCTTCCCCGTAGTAACCGACCGGGTCATCGATGGCACGAGGACTGAGGCCGGTATCGAAGAGAACGAGCGCGGCGGGGTGCTCGATGAGAAATGCGGGGCAGGGCACCACATAATTTCGCGAGGCTCCCCCTTCCACCAGAATGGAGTAATCCACGGTGAAATCGCCGCCGGGCAAAACCCATAAGCGCGAGATTGTAACTTGTGATTGACCTTTCTGCATCGTAATTTCCGAAATACTATATCAAACAAACGATTGGTATCTCATGTTAAATGAGACCTCCAGGGCAGTCGCCGCCGGATTGTTCAGAGACGAAGCGGCGAGAAAATCGCTCCAGCGGTGCCGGCGATGTGCTCCATGACCAACGGAATTCGGCGAGCAGCCAACTCAAAAAAGTGCGCTTCCCCAGAGCGCCCGTATCCCGCAATTGTGCGACGGGCGAGTTCATGGGCGCTATTCCCAGGGATCATTTCCCAGAAACCGCGCAGAAAATTCGCGTGAAGGAGCGTACCGTAGCGAAGTTTCCGGGAGTCCTCCCAGCCGCAGAATTCTTCATAGAGGACCCTGCTGTTTTCCGACACAACATCCAGGATCTTCTTCGCGGTAGATTCATCAGTGGGAATCAGTTGGCCACTAGATACTTCGAATAGCCCATCGAGAACGATCCTGTCCTCGAATACCTGCGGCTGCGTGGCAACACCGCCGAGCACATCGAAACGGCATTCGACGTCCTTCAAGATCATGGCCCGCACGAATCCCGCAGGAAGCTCACGGATATTGGTGGACCATGGGAAATAGTCGTTGTGTAGCTCCGTTAGCTCCTTGACCAGCAGACAGCGGCCACCTCCAAGATGGTAAGGGCCATGATTGAAAATGCCGTCCCGCATCTCACCATGGAACAAGAAGTTGTACGCGGTGAGAACTGCCCACGCGCGCCGCCTCCAGGACAGATCCTGCGGCGAGGGTTCGCACAATTGCCGCACAAGGGTCTGCTGCGCGGCATCATCGAGAAGGGGCATGGAATCCCGGGCTTCGCCTGGAAAATGCGCGCCATCGCTGCGTGCTGCACTCAAAATCGTCCGGCCCGCTTCGAAGAGCAGATACATCTCCTCCAGGTGCTTCTCGTCACTGTACGGCAACTCTTCAGTGCGCCGTAACAGAATCTCCTGCTGACGCGCGATCAGATAACTCACGAGCAGGCAGGTGATCTGAAAGATTCCTGGCCGTGCGGCTGTTTTCTTCATCCGGCGGCCGATTTGCTCTGCCGGAATAGATATCAGCAGTTGCTGGAAGACTGCACCCATGTTCTCGTAATCGGCCCAGCAGCCCGCAACCAACCGTCCGGGAACATTAAAGAGGGCCGAGTGTAGATTGGAGCGGTCCTCGCCGCGGAAGAATCGTCGGAAATACGTTTCGAAGACTGCAATCTCGCGATTTACGCTCTCGACTATAGCGGACATTCTCCCATCCAAATAACTGGTTTCGTCTGAAGGCATGTGATAATCTTTGCCGGTGAACAAACAAACGCTTGTTTGCTCGTCGCAGGATAGCACTTTAGGTTCGGCGTGTGCACTCCACGTTACGGCGGGAGGAGTCCCGGCCGCCCGGCGGAATACTCGCAAGCGTCTTCTGGAGAACCCATGTTGCAACCGCATGATGATCTGATCCACCAGACCGGGGCGGAACCATGGTGGCGTGAGGCCTGGTACTGGGGTTTCTACGACCGCCGGCATGATCTGCAGTTCGTATGTTACCTCGGCGTTTTTCCCAACCAGGAGCGCGCCGATGTAATCGCTGCTGTGTTCGAGGGGAATCGGGTCCTGCACCATCACATGAAGATGGATTACCATATCCCCGCGGATATTCAGGAAGATCGCTTGAGCTTCGGCCCGGTCTTCATGAAGAATGTGGAGCCGATGAAACGGTGGCAGGTTTACTATGTGAGTCCAGAGATACAGTTGGACCTTCAGTTCGACGCCGTCCACGCCCCCTACTCCTGGGCGGAATCGAAATTATGGATGGAGTCCGAAAAGACGGGACCGTCCAGCAACCACTTTGACCAGGTCGGCCGGTTCACCGGCGAGGTCCGTTGGCAAAATGCGACGATTCCAATTGACAGCTTGGGCTACCGCGACCGGATGTGGGGCTGGGGCGGACGTTCCAAGTGGAAACAGTACATCATGCTGTGGCCGCTGTTTGACGAGTCGCTTACGGTCAATGTTTATCCCCAGGGGTTTACGGATGGGCGCGAGCAACTCTGCGGGTACATTCTGCGCAACGGAAATCGTGATCTTCTTCATTCGGCGGACTTCACCGTTCACTGGCCGGAGAGCGGGCGCGTCCCATCCCGGGTCCAAGTGGAGGTGGTGAGCAAGGCGGGTGAAAAGCTGGTGCTAGGGGTGCAACCGCTCAATATCGTGGACACATCGGGTCACTGGCCACACCGCACTGGGCACTTGTTGTTTGGCACAGCGAAGTACACCTGCGGAGGACTCACGGGGTTCGGAGATTTTGCGTACTACTATCCAACCGAAGCGGAGAAGCCGCACAGATGGTTGTGCACAGCAGCCGTGTAAGAGAGGGTGGTTCGAGGCGAGAGGTCCCACGGTTACGATATGGAATGCGCAGGGGCAGCATGGAGATCGATGGATTTGCGTTCAAGATGGCGTTGCGGGTGCGTTGGGCGGAGGTGGACCGGCAGGGAATCGTGTTCAATGCACACTATCTGACTTATTTCGATATAGGGATAACGGAATACTGGCGTGCGATCGGGCTTCCGTATCCGGATGGTGTGGCGGGAACGGGTAGCGATCTATATGTGGCGAAGGCCATGGTTAACTACCACGGTTCGGCTGGGTACGATGATGTGCTCGAGGTCGCAGTGCGAGCAGCTCGGTTGGGAAATTCCAGTGTCACGTTTGCGATTGAGATCCGGCGTGAAGGTCAGTTGCTGACGACCGGGGAAGTCGTGTACGTGAATGCGGATCCCGGAACGAGGCAAGCGCAAGCGTTTCCGGCACGAGTTCGCCAAGCGATTGCGGCATTTGAACAGAGTGTAGAACTGAAATAGCGCTTTACGGCCCGGTACCATCGCGTCTTTAATCACCCGGAGATGTGATGGTCCTCGCAGTGGGAATTTGTCCCCCAACTAAACTAACTTGATGTGCGCAGTCTAAGACGAGTAAGAATGAATGAAATCTCAAGGAGGAAATCAATGCGTGCTCACAAAAGTCTTTGGATAGTTCTCGCAGTCATCGCCATGGTGATAATGGCGCCGGCTCAGGAGCCGAAGAAAGAAATCAAACGTGTCCCGGTCAAACCCACTTCAGCGGAATCGGGGCAGGAGATGTACAAAGCCTATTGCGCGGTCTGCCACGGTACCGAGGGCAAAGGGAACGGTCCGGCTGCGGATGCCTTGAAGGTGCCGCCGCCCGACTTGACCGCGTTGGCAGGAAAGAACGGAGGCAAATATCCAGCAATTAAGGTTTCTGCGATCATCCGTGGAGAGGAAGTGCTGGCAGCCCACGGGAGCAAGGATATGCCGATGTGGGGCCAGCTGTTCTGGAGTATGAGCGGCGGACACGAAGCCGAGGTGCAGCAGCGTGTCGCCAATCTTAACAAGTACATCGAATCTCTGCAGAAGAAGTAAACATCCTGATCGAGAGCCGGGAATGCGCGGAGTGGCAAACGCATTCCCGCGTTCGATGTTGTACATGGCCGCTCGCTCTTTTTGCTGGTAGTTCTTCCCACCGCTGATCTTCGTCAGCCCCCCTCTGCCGCTTCTCCTTATGATTTCGAGTCGGTTTGCCCCGGCCGCTTTTGAGATAGATCGGGATGGGCTCGAATCAAGAGAAATGGCTTTACCTGGCTCAACAAGAGTGGCGAATGCAAGAATCACGATCTTTGAATCCTGCTATTCCATTTTTGGAATCGGACATTTGCATAGCTGCCATTCAAAAAATGCTTGACAAGCGTGTGGAAAGCGACTAAACAGAAATACCAACCAATCGTTTGGTGGAAACAGAACGAGACCTTGCAAAAGAGCAGGCAGCGGTTGTTAGGCCGGAGGATTACATTGGAGCCCTTGTTGCCAAGTCGCGGGAAGCAGCGCAGTCCGCTTCTCTGTGGGCACAACACTGTCCGCTGCAAAACCTGTCCCTCGCTCCCCCAAACAGTGCTTTGCGAATTTGATCGACTGCCCCCAGGAGAGTGGCTATGCGTACTTTCAAGCATGTTGCGGTAACAGCACTGGTGTGTTTGCTGTACGTGCAAGTAGTTTGCTGGGTATTTCCCGCGTGGGCCCAAGTCGGGGTGACCACCGCGACCCTGGCAGGAGACGTGGTCGACAAGACGGGCAGCGTCCTCGCTGGGGCAAAAGTTACGGTGAAGAACAATGCCACGGGGCAGACCAGCCAGGCCGTGACCGATGGGCAAGGGCACTTTACTGTGCTGCAGCTACCTCCCGGAACCTACTCAGTCACGGTGGAGCAGGCCGGCTTCCAGAAAGCGATAGTCGATTCGGTGCGGCTGAATATTGGGGCTAATCCCGACTTGAAAATCGCGTTAAATGTCGGCCAAGTAACCGAGAAGGTGGAAGTCAGTGCGGAAGAAGTCACGGTGCAGACCACGAATGCCGAAGTCTCCAGCGTGATCCAGACTCAGCAACTGCAGGACTTGCCGCTGAACCAGCGCAGCTTTACGGCGCTGGTCACCCAGCAGCCAGGTTTGGTGCAGATCACCAGCACGGCGGCGCCGAGCGTGTTGAGCGCGGCCACGAACACCGGATCCTATATTTCTGCCGATGGGTCGATGGGGAGTTCAGTCGCGTACCTGATGGACGGCGTGAACTTCTCGAATGGCAGCCAGACGTCGCCGGGGACCGCTGCGGCGGGCGATATGCCGGGTGTGGAAGCAATCCAGGAATTCAAGGTGCTGACCCACAACTACAGCGCGCAGTACGGCGGTGCAGGGGCGGCGGTGGTGACGTTTGCGACCAAAACCGGGAGCAATAAATTGCATGGGAATGTGTACGAGTACCTGCGAAACGACATCTTTGATTCCCGGTCGTACTTCGATTTCAATGCCGATGGCTTGCCCTACAAGCCCGCCTTCAAACGCAACCAATTCGGCGGCACGTTAGGCGGTCCAATCGTGAAGGACCGGACCTTCTTCTTCGTGAACTACGAGGGTTTGCGGCAAAGTCTGAACACCACCGACATTGCTTTTGTGCCCGATGCGGGAGCGCGTATTGGCAATATCAACGGTGTGCCTGTGCCCGGACTCGTGCCTGCAGTTCTGCCCTTGCTGGCACTGTTTCCTGTTCCGTCGCCTTCACTTCCTGCCTTCCCCGCCTCCGGTGTCGCTGAGTCTGCGTTCGTCAACCACCAACCTACACGGCAGGATTTTGGAGTGGCAAACCTCACTCACACATTAACCTCCAAGGACCAACTTCAATTCCGTTACCAGATTGTGGATGCCAGCGCCACGCAAGCATTCAATCTTCCTGACTTCCAGTTCAATCGCTTCGACCGCGACCAAAACGCTCTGGTCAAGTGGAGCCGCACCATCAGTTCCAGCCTGGTCAATACGGCCAGCATGAGTCTGCTCAGGCAGTTCCTCAATTCCAGCACGAACCCCACGGTGCAACTCCAGTCCGATCAATACACCGGCAACCCTGCCAGGAAAACTATTGGCGTGATTACAGTGGGTAACGGCAGCGCGGGGACCTCGGGTGGAAGTCTGTCGTTGCTAGGTAACGACGATGCCAGTCCGTTTACCGAGGCGAAGAACGTTGTGCCCTTCAACGATGACCTGTTATGGGTCCATGGCAAGCACACGATCGATATTGGCGGCATGGTGGAACGTATCCAGTGGAACTGGTCATCGGCTACAATCCCTGGCGGCAGCTACACTTTCAGTGACGTAACTACACTGCTGCAGGGCGCGCCCACGGTCACTCTGATCCATCACGACGGTCCGCCCAGTCATTTCAATGTGCGGACGACGCCGATTGCGTGGTATGTCAACGACGTTTTCCGCATTACCCACAAACTGACGTTGAACTTTGGGCTCCGCCATGATTTCCAGATTCCGGTTCTTTCGGATGCACACAATCAGTTGGGGAACTGGCAATCGCCGCTCGCAACCTCCGTGCATGTGGGCGAGCCTTACAACAATTATTCCTTAACCCAGTTTCAACCCCGAGTGGGGTTTGCCTACGATCCCTTCGGGGACGGCAAAACCGTACTCCGGATGGGGTACGGAATCTTTAATGACTTCGTGGATTTCGCCGGGCTGGCACAGGGCATTCTGCAATGGAACAATCCGCAGCCCGTGCTGAACACTTTCTTTGCCCCGGTCGGCCAGTTTCCGACCTGTGCCACTTGCACAGCGCCAACTCCGTTTCCGGGGCTGGTTACCGGCGTGCTCGAACCGATGAACTCCCCTACCACGCAACAATGGAGTGTCGGTGTGGAACGGGAGCTCCCAGGGCGCATGAGCCTGGAGATCACGTACACCGGTTCTCAGTCGTGGCACCTGCCACGGAAACTGGAAGCCAACTACAACCAGCCGTGCGGCGGGGATGCGCATCCAGTGCTCGATAGCAATGGCTTTCCCGTTTTTCCGGCAAGCGGGTGCGCCGCACCAACTCCGCCGACCGGGGCGCCCGGATTCGTCCAAGCCGGGGTGGGCTTCTCTTTGTATTCCCGTCGGTATGATACCAACGCGCTATACAACGGGGGGACAGTGAAGCTGTCTCGCGCGGTGGGAGGCGTGAGCTTCCAGACCAGTTACACCTGGGCAAAGAATATTTCGGAATCTGACGCTTACAATTCCGATAACATTCTGACGGGAGTGGCCCAGGCCAGTCTCTATCCATACAATATTCGCCTGGATCGCTCCGAGTCGGCGTTCAGCCGGCGGCAGCGGTTCACCGAGAATGTGACCTACGAACTCCCGTTTGGCAAAGGACGGAAGCATTTGGGCAGCGCCAACGGCGTAGTGGATGCGCTACTCGGAGGCTGGAACGTCAGCTCGCTGGGGTCGGCACAGACCGGTCAGCCGTTCTCCGTGCTGTTGGGCACCGACGCTAGCGGTATCGGCGACTTCATTGATTTTCCAGATCGCCCGAATATCTCCCGCCCCAACCCGGTTCTGGGTGGGGTAAACGAATATTTCGACGTTAGCGCTTTCACCACGCCAGCGGCAGGTCATATCGGCACAGCTTCCCGTACCCCGGTGATCGGTCCCGGATTCGTGCAGATCGATGGCTCGGTGGCGAAGATCTTCCGGCTCACAGAGAGCACGAACCTGCAGTTCCGGACGGATTTCTTCAACATCGCAAACCACGCGAACTTTGGTTTGCCGAATTCGAACCTCTCGTCGCCACAGGTGGGCGTGATCAGCACGACCGTCGGCGTGCCGCGCGAGATCCAGTTCAGCTTGAAGCTCAGTTTCTAAAGCAGTCCTTCCCCAAGCGTGGGCCGCGGGCTGAACAAGCCTCGCGGCCCCTTTTCTTTGTTTGAGCGGTCTATACAGATGAAGTCTGATGATGCACCTCATCCGCCTTGGTGGACGCGCCAGTATCTCGACTCGTTCGTGCTTTCGGAGGAAGAGGCCTGGCGGATCATCGATGGGCCTCCGTGGAAATGCGTGATTGGATGGGTGACCCGGGAGTGTGAGCCGGTGGTGTGCGAGATGGCCTATGCCGTGGTCAATGGCATGATCATGCTGACCTCAACGCGCAACCGGGACAAGGTGAAGGCGCTGCGGCGGAACCCGGCGATTTCTATTTGCTTCCAGGGCACCGGGCTGAAGCAGGTTACGATCCGGGGCCGGGTAGAGTTCTGCGAAGATCCGCAGATGGTGCGACGGTGGGCAGAAGCAACCGTGGCCAATGCGCTGAAGCCTTTGCCCAAGGCGCAACAGGAGAAGGAAATCCAGCGCTATCTGAGCCCGGATCGCCTGGTCCTGATCGTGCACGTGGAGAAGATGCGGACCTTCAATGGGGAAAAGATGTTCCGGGCAGAGAGGGCTGGGGAGTAAGCCAGCGCGGCGCCCGGGCAGCGGGTACAGCGCGGTGTACGCCGCGCTTGACTTGCGGCGGTTTTGGGCGGAAAATGACCAATCCCTGGTAGTCTACTAAACGTTTGTTTGGTAAATTCTGGAGCGCTGACGCATGAAGTTTGGCATGCTGGTGAATTCGCAGGACCCGCCCGACGGGCGCAATATAGCCGGTTTGTATGAAGAGGTGTTGCGCGAGGCTGAACTGGCGGAGGCCGTTGGCTTCGACTCGGTGTTCGTGCCCGAACATCACATGATGCCCGACGGATATCTCCCCGCTCCGGCTGTCCTGCTGGCTGCGATCGCCAGCCGGACGAAGAAAATCCGGCTCGGGACTTCGATTCTGCAGTTGCCCGAATGGGATGCGATCCATATCGCGGAAGAGTGGGCGGTGCTCGACAACATCTCCCGCGGGCGCGCCGTCCTGGGAGTCGGTTTGGGGCTGGTCGAGCCGGAGTTCAAGCTCTTCGGCAAGAACATTAAGGATGCAGCTTCGCTGTTCAACGAGCAGCTGCAGGTGATCCGCCAGGCCTGGTCGCAGAACCAGTTCTCTTATTCCGGAAAATTTCATCACTACGAAAATGTGAGCATCACGCCGCGCCCGGTGCAAAAGCCGCACCCGCCGATCTGGATCGGGGCCATGTCGGAGCCGGCTTTAAAGCGGGCGGCGCGTTTAGGTGATGGCTGGATTTCAGATCCCCTGCACCACATCAACGTCATGAAGGCGTGGGCGGACATTTATCGCAAGGAAGCGGCGGCGCACGGCAACCAGACGGAAGCCGTGCTGATCCGCGATTGCTGGGTGGCCGAGACGCGGAAAGAGGTCGAGGACGTGTGGTGGCCGGGGCTGCGGGCTATGCACCTGTTCTACAAGAATCTCGGGTTCTTCGAGTCGGGACGATTCAATACCGAATGGGAGCCCTGGGTACGCACCATCAAAGACGAGGAGTGGACTTTCGAACGGATTGCGCCGAATCGCGACATCGCAGGCACGCCCTCGCAGGTGATCGAAGAAGTGGAGCGCTACCGGGAAACGGTGGGATGTGAATACATCGTGTGCTATTTCCGGCATCCCACCGGACCGGATCACCAACGCACCATGAAGTGCATTCGCATGTGGGGAGAGAAAGTGATCTCCCATTTTTGCTAAGAGGCAAAAGCATGAAGATCGGATATCTGCTAGACACGCATGGCGGGCCTTATGATCAGCCGCCTCCAAGTCGCGATCAGACGAGCGCGTTTGTCGATCATTTGCTGAAGGAAGCAGACTTGGCGGAGGTGGGTGGCTTTCACTCCATTGTTGTGCCAGAACGACACGGGCGAACCGAGTGCATGTTCCCGTCGCCTTTGATATTGCTTTCCACCCTCGCCACGCGCACTTCGAACGCCCGGCTGGGCACTTACATCTGCATACCGCCGCTGTACAACCCCATGCATCTGGCGGAGCAGTTCGCCATGATCGACCACCTGTCCCATGGGCGAGTCATCGTGGGGATTGCCTCCGGGTATCACACGGGGTATCAGGAATTCGTGGATGTTCCCTTCAAGGAGCGCGGGGCTCGCTTTGAGGAAGCCTACGAGATCATGATGCGGGCGTGGACCCAGGACAAGTTCTCCTATGAAGGGAAGTTCTGGAATTTCAAAGATGTTCGTTTGACACCAAAGCCTTATCAGCAGCCGAGGCCGGAGATCTGGGTGGGCGGGATGTTCCCGAAGACGATCGCCCGCGCCGGACGAATGGGCGATGCGTGGTGCAGCGATCCGTTTCCGCTCGATCCCAAGGTGTGGAACGAGCAGGTGAAGGTTTATCGCGAGGAAGCGAAGAAGCACGGCAACAAATCCATGGTCGTGCTCATGCGCGATGGCTGGGTTTCGGCTCGCAGGGAGGCGTCGGACGAGGTCTTTCTCGATCTGGCCATCCAGGAGTGGTTGTTCTATTTTCACTGGGGCATTCTCACGCATCATCCCGAGTTCCAGAAGGAGTCGGATTTCACGCGCGAGCGGGCGCGCAAACATTTCATCACCGGCACGCCGGGGGACTGCATCGAACAGACGCAGAGGTATGGGCGCGATTACGACGTAGACTACCTGATCATGCGCTTCCGCCTGCCCGGCGGACCGGCGCGGGAGAAAGTGCTCGACTGCCTCAGAATGTGGGGCAAGGAAGTGATGCCCGCGTTCCGCTAACGCCAATTCAAGGAGGTCGTATGCCAGTTTTACCGCTAGTGCCACCGGAGAAGATGGAACCTGATATCCGGCAGACCATGGAGATGTACCAGGAGTGGATCGGGGATTCCGTGTACTCGGCGTTCATGGCGCACGTTCCTGAGATTTTCCGAAAGTTTAACGACTTCTATATGTCGTGCCTGAACGGGCGGGTGGAATCGGAGACCAAGGAGTTGGCTCGGCTGCGGATGGCGCGGCTGAACAGCTGCGAGTATTGAAAAGTCGCAAACATCGTCTGGGCCAGACGAAACAATATTCCGCAACAGAAAGTTGACGACATCGATCATTACTGGGATTCCCCTGCATTTAGCGAGCGGGAGAAAGCGATTTTGAAGTTGGCGGATTGGCATGCGCTTCGCTCGTGGGGACGAATCGACGAAGAAACGCTGGCGCTGTTGCACGAGCACTTTAGCGATCCGGAGATCGTTGAGATGGGCTGTTATTTCGCCATCGTCACTGGATTTCAGAAGTTCAATTCCGTTTTCCAGGTCGAGTACGCATGTCCGTTGCCGCATGCGGGCGGAGGCGAACCGGCCCGCTGAGCGATCGGAGCCAGCATGCGGGTGGAGCTTGAGAGTAAGGTCGCGCTGGTGACCGGGGCGAGTTCGGGCATCGGACGGGCGATTGCGATTGCACTGGCGGCGAGCGGCGCGCAGGTGGTGGTCAACTTCCGCAAGAATGAAGACGGAGCCGGGCAGACGCTGCGAGCGATTCAAGACGCCGGAGGGCACGCCTGGACGCATGGCGCCGATGTTTCCGACCCGGGAGCGGTTCGTTGGATGTTTGCCCAGATCGGCGAACGCGCGGGCGGAGTCGACATCCTGGTCAACAACGCAGCCGACCCGGTTGCCAGCCAGCCGATCGAAGAATGGACCCCTGAGCTTTGGGACCGCGCCCTGGCGGTGAACCTGAGGAGTGTGTTTCTTTGTACGCAGGCGGCGATTCCGGTGATGAAACAGCGGGGCTGGGGAAGGATCGTCAATATTTCGTCGATCGGGGCAGCGGCGGGCGGAAGTCCCGGGACCTTGCCTTACGCGGCGGCGAAAGGCGGGGTGGAGACTTTCACGCGCGGCTTGGCGCGGGTGCTTGGAGAGTGGGGCGTGACCGTCAATGCGGTGTCGCCGGGTTCGATCGCGACGGAGATGCAGAGCCGGTTCGTGACACCGCAATACATCCAAGAAAAGGTTAGCGAGCGTGCCCTGGGACGCACGGGATTGCCGGCAGAGGTGGCCGCGGCGGTGTTGTTCCTGGCTTCGGCGGAGGCCGCGTATATCACCGGCCAGGTGATCCGCGTGGATGGTGGCAGGCGTGCGTGATTCCGGCTAAAGTTGTATTGACCTGAGCCGAGCGATCTGTTACAAAACAATCGTTTGGTAGGTCGGAAGGGAGATCTGCCATGAGTGACAGGCCTTCGCAGCCCATGCCACTGATCCTGGCCGATGCCAACAATGACCGTTCGTCGTTGCCCAAGATTTACGAGCGCAACGTGAACGTAAAGGTGATTGACGAGGGGAAAAGTTACCTCCGCGTGCACGCTTCGCTGTTGGATGTGGAGCACAGTTTCCAGGCGGAGATGGTGGTGGACATTCAGAGTGGCCGCATTGAGGAAGTCGCGGCCGCCATGGCGCACCGGCCTTACAAGAAGTATTGCCCTTACGCCCTCGACAACGTGCAGAAACTGAAGGGCGACGTGATTGGGCCGGGCATCAGCCGGCGGATTATTGAGAAGGTGGGACGCAACACCGGGTGCTTTCACCTGGTGGAGATTTTCCAGGCGGCGGTCAGTTTTGCGGCCACGATTCTCATCGGCAAACGAGCGCGGTGGGAAGGGTTGGATGACGTGGCCATGTCGGAAGAAGAGCACCGCGAGCGCTGGATGCCTTACCTGAAGAACACTTGCCAGGTATTTCGCGTGGATAGCCTGGCCGGTGAGAAGAAGTAAGCGGGAGAGGAAATGGCTGCCAGGAAAGAAAACAAGGTGATAAGTGCGGCGCAGGCGGTGGCCATGATCCGCGACGGGGACACCATTGCGATCCAGGGCATGGGGACGCAGATGAGTCCGCTGGCGCTGGTGCGCGAGATTATCCGGGCTGGCAAGCGCGATCTGAAAGCCGCTATGGTCGTCGGTGGCATTGGGCTGGACTGGCTGATCGCGGCCGGCTGCGTAAGCAAAGTGATGGCCATCATCGTCAACCTGGACGAATTCGGCATGGCCAACGCGTTTCGGCGTGCGGTCGAAGCTGGCCAGGTCACAATGGAGGAGTACACCGAGCACCAGATGTTCACGCGCTTCAGTGCGGGCGCGTACGGATTGCCGTTCATGGTTACACAGTCCGGGTTGGGGAGCGCGGTGGTCGATCTTCATCCCGATACGACCAAGGTAATTGAGTGTCCGTTCACGGGGCAGAAGGTGATTGCGTGCCGGGCTCTGGTTCCAGATGTGTGCATTCTGCATGCGCACCGGGCCGATGCGCTGGGCAATGTGCAGTTCTTTCCCAAGCCGATCTGGGGAGATGTGGACGTGTTCCCGCGGGCTTCGAACAAGGTCATCGTGACGGTGGAGGAAATTGTCGATACGGAGGAAATCCGCCGCACCCCGGAGCGCACGGGGCTGCCTTACTTCAAGGTGGATGCGGTGGTGCATGTGCCGTACGGGGCACATCCTTGCTCGCTGTTTCCTAACTACAACTTTGATCGCTGCGTGATGGAACACTATGCGGCCGAGTCGCGCACGCAGGAAGGTGCAAAGGTATTCCTGGAGAAGTACGTGCTCGGCCCGAAGAACCAGGCCGAGTATTTGCAGGCGGTGGGTGGCGCGGAGGCGCTGCTGCGGATTAAGAGCTTCTGGAGCTGAGAATGGGCAAGGTCTCGCAAGACTATACGATTGACGAGCTGATGGTGGTCACGCTGGCGCACGCGTTCACCGATGACGACATTATGCTGAACGGCACTGTGTCGTACATCCCGGTCTCAGCGTTCATGCTGGCGCGCGAGACGCATGCCCCGAAAATGACCTGGGTCGCGGGGGCGGTGGGGGTGGATGCGGATCCCGGCTACATTATCGGCAACACACTCGATCCCACGATGTGGAAGAACTGCGTGATGTACCTGCCGCAGTTAGGCGATATGTGGGGATACGTGCATCGCAATACGCTGGAGATATTCTGCATTCGCGGGGCGCAGATCGACCAGTACGGAAACGTGAACAACAGCATCATTGGGAAGGACTATCACAAGCCAAAGGTGCGTCTGCCGGGGTCGGCGGGCATGGGCGACATGTGCACGCTGCACAAGCGGATTTATATCTGGTCCACCACCCACAACCCGCGGACCTTCGTGGAGAAAGTGGATTTTCTGGCGGCGCCGGGATACCTCAGCGGGGGCGATGCGCGGGCGAAGCTGGGCCTGCGCAACGGGCCGGAGATCGTGGTGACCGATCTCTGTGTGATGGATTTTGAGCCAACCAGCAAGCGCATGCGGCTGAAGTCGGTGCACCACGGGGTTACACCGAAGGAGGTGCAGCAGGAGACAGGTTTCGAACTGCTGATACCCGCGGACGTTCCTGAAACGCCGGGGCCCAGCGTGGAAGAGGTCGAGTTACTCAGGAAGAAAATTGATCCGAAGAATATGCGAAAGCTGGAGTTCCGCGGATCCAAAACCAAGGTGTGACCGTTTCCGGGCGAGCAGTAGATTCCTCGCTTCGCCTGGAATGACACGGGTTCACTCAAAGACGCAAGCGAATCGGGGTGTTCGTGAGGATACAGATAGGCGTTCCCGGCGGGATCATGCCGCCGTTCGACAAAGTGATTCAGCAGGCGCAGCGCGCCGAGAGCAAGGGCTATGACTCGGCGTGGTGGCCTTGTCACCTGATGGGATGGCATCCACGGTCGGTGTGGACTCCGGATATTACTTCGCTGGCGAAGTACCAGAAGAGCGCTGACGTCTACTTTGATCCGATAGCAGCGATGTCGGCGGTGGGCGCGAACACCCAGAAAATCCAGTTAGGCGTGGGAGTAACGGACGTCCTGCGGCGTCATCCCGCAATGCTGGCGCAGGCGACTTTGACGCTCGATCACATTTGCCGCGGGCGGCTGATTCTGGGGCTCGGGTCGGGCGAGCAGTGCAATCTCACTCCTTACGGCATTGATTTCAGCCAGCCTGTTTCGAAGCTCGAAGAGGGAATTCAAGTTCTCAGACTTATGTGGAAGTCTGCGGGCGATCCGGTTTCGTTTCACGGGAAGCATTTTCAGTTAGAAGGCGCGGTACTCGGGCTGGGGCCGTATGAAGGCAGGACGCCTCCGGTGTGGGTTGCGGCGCACGGCCCGCGGATGCTGGCGATCACCGGGAAACTGGCGGATGGCTGGCTTCCGACGATGATGACTCCGGCAGAGTATGGGGAGAAGCTGGCGGCGATTCGTAAGGCTTCGGCAGAAGCCGCACGCAGTGTGGACGCGGTAACGCCGGGGATGCTGGCTTACGTTGTGGTCGACGAGGATCGGAGCGCCATCCCGCAACTGCTCGATCACCTGCTGGTGAAGGGACTTTGCCTGCTGTTGCCGGGAGAAGTATTCAAACGCTTCGGCTACGAGCCTCCGTTCGGAGAAGGTTCGGCGGGATTCCATGATTATGTGCCTTCGCTTTTCGGACGCGAGGATGCCATCCGGGTGATCAAGAAAGTTCCGCGGGAAGTGGTCGAATACTTCACCCTGCACGGCACACCGGAAGATGTGGCGGAGCAGGTGACGGCTCTGGCGCGTGCCGGATTGCGCCACGTCGTGCTGTGGAACATTACTGCGTTCGCGGATCCGGGCCGGGCCAAGTCTTCTTTCCAGGGTATGGACCGGATTAAGGAATTGCTGGGGACGACGGTGCCAGCGCAATCACTAAGGAATAACGCATGCGGCTGAAAGGTAGACGCGCCCTGGTGACAGGTGGGGCTTCGGGTATCGGATACGCCATCGTCGAACGCTTCCTGCACGAAGGAGCGGCCGTGGCTTTCGCAGACATCAATGCTGAAGGATGCAAGCGGGCGGAAAAAAAGTTCAGCAAAAATGGACAAAAGGTGCACGGCTTGATCGGCGATGTTTCGAAAGCGGCGGATGCATCGCGGCTGGTGAACGAGGCAGTGAAGTTCCTGGGCGGGTTGGACATTCTGGTCAACAACGCCGGGATCGATATCAAAGGGACCGTGGTGGATATCAGCGATGAAGACTGGGAGCGGCAGATCGGCGTCAACCTGGGTGGCGTCTATCGTATGAGCAAGTACGCTGTGCCAGAGATGATCAAGGCTGGCGGCGGAGCGGTGGTCAATATCGGCTCGATCGCCGCATTCCTCGGATACTCCGGTTTGGCGGCGTATGGGGCTTCGAAGGGAGCGGTCGTCCAGCTTACCCGCAACATGGCGAGCGACTTCGCCAAGCACAAGATCCGGGTCAATTCCGTTAATCCCGGCGTGGTGGATACGCCTTTGCTCGAGCACGCCATCAAAGCGCAAGCCGGGGCCAATGGGGACTGGCAGGCGATCAAGCAGGCTTACGTCGATGGCCAGCTTCTAAAACGGGCGGCAGCCCCGGCGGAGATTGCCAGCGCAGTGTTGTTCCTGGCCAGCGATGAGGCAGGCTTTGTCACAGGTACGGCATTGATGGTTGACGGTGGGTACCAGATCCAGGAATAAGGTCCAATATGCGACTACAAAGTAAAAGAGCGCTGGTGACGGGCGGGGCGTCGGGGATCGGGTTCGCGATTGCGAAGCGGTTTGCCGACGAGGGCGCGAGCGTGGTGATTGCCGATGTGAACCCGGCACAAGCCGATGATGCCGTGAAGAAGAGCGGTGGGAAGTTCGGGCGGACGGTGGGCGACGTGTGCAAGATGCGCGATGCCGAACGCATGGTACAGGAGGCGGTGGCGCAACTCGGCGGGCTAGACATTCTGGTGAACAACGCGGGGATCGAGACCACAGGTTCGGTTACGACGGCCGATGATGACCAGTGGGAGCGGCAGATTTCCGTCAACCTGAATGGGGTGTACCGTATAAGCCGCTTTGCCGTGCCCGAGATTATCAAGGCGGGCGGCGGGGCAATTGTAAACATGTCGTCCGTGGGTGGGCTGGTAGCGGTGAGGGAGTACTCTGCGTATGGCGCGTCCAAGGCGGGGGTGATCCAACTCACTCGCAGCATGGCGGCGGATTACGCGGAGCAAAAGATCCGTGTGAACTGCTTGTGTCCGGGGGCGGTGGATACACCTTTGCTGCAGCGGGCTTGTGAGAAGTTGGGCGGGAGCGATCCGGGAAAGATCCGCGAATTATATGCCAGCTTCACTTTGCTGAAGCGGATTGCGCAGCCTGAAGAGATTGCAGCAGCAGCGCTATTCCTGGCCAGCGATGAAGCGAGTTTCATCACCGGGGTCGCTTTGCCGGTGGATGGTGGGTTCAGCGCCCAGTAGGGTGCCGGTCGAGGAGGACAATGGCTGGAAGCGGTGACAAGAACATAGCAGTGGCCAAGAGCTACTTCGCGGCAGTGAATGAAACGCGGCTCGATGATCTGGCGGGCGTGTTTGCAGAGGACGGAGTTTTGTCCTTTCCCATGCTTCCGCACATCGAGGGGAGAAAGGCAATCCGCGATTTCTACGCGGGAGTTCTGCAATTTTATCCCAAGCGCTACGACGACGTGACGCGGTGGTTCGTGAGCGAGGCGGGCGACGTGGCGGCAGAGATCCACTTTGAGGGCCGGACCTCTACCGGGCGTGACGTAATCTTCGATGCGGTGGACGTGTTTACCATCAAGAACAATCTCATCCTGAAGCTCAATATTTTCTACGACAGCGCCAAGGTGCTGCAGATGGTCGGCGACCTGCCGAAATGATTCTCCCCATGGTCGAAGAAGCAGCCCACTCCGATTCAGAGCAGTTGGCCTACCTGCGGGGCCGCGAAGATGAGCCAGGCATGCAGTGTGACATGCAGTGGGACCGGACGACGTTGCCGGAAGCCCTGCGGCGATGCGTTTCGAAGTGGGGGGAACGGGAACTGCTTGTCTTTGCCGGGGAGCGGATCACGGCAAATGCATTCGCCCGGGAGGTGAGCCGGTTTGCCGGCGGACTGCGTGCGCTGGGCGTGCGCCGAGGCGACAACGTCGCCGTGTGGCTGGCAAATGTCAAGGAATATGCGGTGGCGGAGTTCGCTTTGGCCGCTTTGGAGGCAGCCATGGTGCCGATCAATATCCGCTATCAGAAAGAGGAAGTTCAGTATGCGCTGCGACAGTCAGACTCCAGGGCATTGTTGTTTTGTCCGTCTTTGCTGAAGACCGATTGCATCGCCATGCTGCGCGAGATCTGTCCGGAGTTGACGCAGGCGGCAGGTAGCCAGAAGCAGAGTGAGGCGCTGCCCAAGCTGCGGGACCTGATCATGGTCGGCGCGGCACGTGCCGGGATGAGATCGTTTTCGGAGGTGCTCGGCTTGGGTGACGCGGGCCCGGCCTGCGACAAGGACGAAGTCCGCCCCGACAGTGTTCTTGTTTTGCAGTACACGTCGGGCACCACGGCATTTCCCAAGGCGGCGATGCTGACGCAGGGACAGAGCCTGCGCAATGCCTTTCAGATGGCGAAGCGTGCCGGCTTTGATGAAGAAGATCGGCTGCTTTCTGCCATGCCGATGTTTCATGTGGGCGGCTCGGTGTGTGCGCTGTTGGGGGCGATCACCGTGGGCTACCGGTTGTACACGGGATCGAGTTTCGAAGCGGGCGAAACCCTGCGCCTCATAGAAGAAGAAAAAATCACGGCGTACGCGGGCTTGGAGCCGATGTACCTGGCGATTCGCAATCACGAAGACTTTCAGCGGCGCTCACGGGCATCTCTGAAAAAAGGGTGGACGGCAGGGACACCTGCGATCTTGCGAATGGTGGCGGAAGAGATCGGCATCCGGAATATCTGTTCGTTGTATGGATTGTCGGAAGGGAGCCCAAATGTGTGTATTGCGCACTGGCAGAACGATCCATACGAGAAGCGAATCGGGACGATGGGACGGCCGCAGCCGGGAACGGAAGTCAAAGTGGCCGATCCCGTTACCAGCGAGCCCCTGCGGCGCCGGGAGCGTGGGGAAATCTGCGTGCGGGGCTGGACGGTGATGAAGGGGTATTACAACAACCCGGAGGAAACCGCGAAGGCCCTCGATGGAGACGGCTGGCTGCACACGGGCGACGCGGGATTCGTGACCGAAGACGGGTACCTGGTCTGGACAGGCCGCATCAAAGACATGATCAAAGTGGGAGGGGAGAACGTTTCGGCGGTCGAGGTGGAACACCTGCTTTGTACCCATCCCAAGATTGTGGCTGCGGCCGTGGTGGGTGTGCCAGATGAAAAATTGCAGGAAGCCGGAATGGCGTTTGTGCAGCTCAAGGAGGGCGAGACCGCGACGGAGAGTGAGATTGTCGAGTATTGCCGTGAGCGGGTGGCAGTGTTCAAGGTTCCTAAGTATGTCCGCTTCGTGGATCAGTTCCAGACCACCGGAACCGGGAAAGTCCAGAAATTTCTTCTTCGGCAAAAAGCTCTTCAGGAGCGACAAAAAGTCAGCAAATAGTCCATGCCGTCTATTAAGGGGATTTCATGCAGAAGAGCGTAGTGATACTTGGCGGGGCACGCACTCCAATGGCGGAGTACTGCGGGCAGTTCAAAGAGATGTCGGCGACCGATCTGGCGGTGGTGGCGGCGAAAGCGGCGCTGGAGCGCACGGGAACCGCGCCGGAGCAGATCGATCACGTGGTGATGGGCAACGTGGTGCAAAGCGGGCCGGATGCAATTTATGCAGCGCGCCATGTGGCGTTGCGGGTGGAAATCCCGAAGGAACGGCCGGCTTTGGCTGTAAACCGGCTGTGCGGGTCGGGGATTCAGTCCATTGTGAGCGGCGCCCAGATGATCCAATTGGGCGAGGCGACGCGGGTACTGGCCGGCGGGATGGAATCAATGAGCCAGGCGCCATTCGTCATCCCTGGGGCGAGGTGGGGACTGCGTTTGGGGTCATCGACATTGATCGACATGCTGATGTCATCTCTCTACGACACCTACTGCGGCCTGTACATGGCGCAAACGGCGGAGCGTGTGGCGAAGAAATACGGCCTCACTCGCGAGGATCAGGATGAGTTCGCTTGCGTGAGCCAGAAGCGCGCCGCGGCGGCACGTGGAAGATTGAAGGAAGAAATCCAGCCGGTCGAAATCAAATCGAAAAAGGGAACAGAGCAATACGAGCTTGACGACCACGTAAGGGCCGACACAACCGTAGAGGCCTTGGCGAAGCTGAAGCCAGCGTTTGGAAAAGATGGTTCGGTCACCGGCGGGAACGCCTCGGGCATCGTTGACGCCGGAGCCGCGGTAGTGATCGCGGATGAAGATGCGATCGCAGGGTCGGGCGGCAAGCCGCTGGGACGAATCGTGTCTTGGGGAATAGCAGGCGTAGATCCAGCGGAGATGGGGTTGGGGCCTGTGCCCGCCTCGAAGGAAGCCTTGAAAAAAGTGGGGCTGAAAATCGCGGACATGGACCTGGTCGAACTGAACGAGGCCTTTGCGGCGCAATATCTCGGCGTGGAAAGAGAACTCGGGCTGGATCGTGAGAAGACCAATGTGAATGGCGGCGCGATTGCCCTGGGGCACCCTTTGGGCGCGACCGGAACCCGGCTGGTGCTTACGTTGCTGCTCGAACTGCGACGCAGAAAAGGGAAGTACGGCTTAGCGACTGCCTGCATTGGCGGCGGCCAAGGCATCGCCCTGATCGTCGAGTCCTGCAATTGAAGTGGTTTGCTCCTGTGAGACCGTCCAGTCTTCCGGACGGTCTTCTTGTTTTTGCCAGTGCACGTTGACCTGTCCGTAGCCGACCTGGCCTTCACAATGGAATTCGGCCGCGCAGAAGTAGTGATAGCCAGTCTTGTTGCGCTCCTGGAACGAGGTATTGAAGGCATTGAGGACTCTGGCACTGGCGCTGACACGATCCCCATTGCGGCCTTCCATGGTCAGTGCGAGCGTGGCGGGAGCCTGGCCTTTGGGCGCGTATTCAGCCTTCAGCATAGAACGGCGGATCAATTCGTTGTGCTTCCCTCGCCAGATGTATCCGTAAAAAATATCGCGGCCGTCCGCCAGCGTAACCAGAAAAGTGTTGAAGGCCAACCCGCTGGAGAATTGGGCGGAGGCCCAGATCCAGCGGCGGATACCCGCGCGGGCGCCCCAGCCCCAGGCGTGGTCGCGGACTCCGACGCCATCGATTTTGTAGCGTTCCGTTCCAATCCGCACTTCGCCGCTGTAGCGTCCTTGCTGTTCGTAGTGATGGCTGTTGGTTTTCTCCAGTGCGCCGTGGGATTGTCCCCAAAAGTAGGCGGGATGGATGGCGTGGAAGGTCGTGTCCACGCGGACGCGGCCATCGTCAAAATAAATTTCCCAGGTTTTGAAAGGCTCGACCGGCCGGAAAAAAAGATGCCCGAAGCCGAGGCGCTCCTCGCCGATGTCGCGGGGGATGTTGAAGTCCCAGCGGGTGAAACTGCCGAGGAGGACGTCGTCGCGCCAGAGCGCGAAGATGACGTCGCCAACCTGCTGGTTGGGATGCACGCCGATGTAGCCGAAGCTGGAGAGGCGGCTGGCGGGATCAAGAAAATCAAAGTAGCAGGCTTCGCGCCAGGTGGGCTCTTCGCCGGTGGCATGGATGAAGTCGTCTTGCGGTTGAAGTTCAGACATAGGAGTTAGCACCCAGCATTTAGCCACTCGCACGGCAGTAACCTGACGACCGTTCTATTGGAGCGGTGTTGCAGCAAATCCTAACCCGGCTTCGGCCTCGATTACAGCCTTGCGCGTGGTTTCAAACGCTTCCGGTGAAACGGAGAGGCTGGTCAGGCCCGCGGAAATCAGCCGGGGAACGAGTTCCGGGTAGCGAGATGGCGCATTTCCGCAAATGGAGACAGGCTTTCCCGCGGATCGACAGGCCTTCGCGATCACTGCGATTGCATTCTGGACCGCAGGGTCGCGTTCGTCGAATTCCTTGGCCAAACGTGCGCTGTCGCGATCAATTCCGAGTATAAGCTGCGTGAGGTCATTGGAACCGATCGAGATGCCGGACACCAGCGGTAGAAATTCGTCAATCAGCAAGACGTTGGATGGAACCTCGGCGACCATCCAGAGTTCGAACTCCGGATCGGCAAACAGGCCCTCTTGTTCAATGATTTCGCGACATCTCTTCAGTTCCCGTGGGAAGCGGACGAAGGGCAGCAGCAGGCGAACGTTTCGCAGGCCCCCGTCGCGCACCCGCTTTACCGCCCGGAGTTCGAGGCGAAAGCTTTCGGGATCGGCCAGGTAGCGGGAGGCGCCGCGAAAGCCCAGCATGGGATTTTCTTCGCGCTGCTCGTATTGAGCTCCGCCTTCGAGGCCGGCGTATTCATTCGATTTTAGGTCCAGCGTTCGAAAGAACACCGGTCGGGGCGCGAATTCCTGGGCGACGATGGCCAGGCCGTTGGCGAAGGACTCGATGAACGCACTCGCGCCCCCGTCCGCGATCAGCTTCTTGGGATGGATTCCCATGGAGAGCGCAAAAAACTCCGCCCGCATTAAACCAACGCCGTCGCAGGGCAGCTTGGCGTACTTGGCCGCCAACTCGGGGAACCCGAGATTGATGTAGACGCGGGTTTGAGTGGGGGGGCGATCCATCAGTTGTCGAGAAAAATCTCGCCTTTCTGGTTCAGGCTGACTCTGCGGCCGTCAAGGCCGTTCGTGTATTCCATTGCGCTGGCCATCACGCAAGGCAGATCAAATTCACGCGCCACGATCGCCAGGTGAGACGTGGCCCCACCGGCAGTGCAGACGATGCCCTTGATCTTCGCAAAAAGCGGGGTAGCGGCCGTGGCCGATGCCGACTGCATGAAGAGGATTACGTCCGAGAGGTCCTCCCGCATGAGTCGGAGAACATCCGGAATAGTGTCCACCACGCGCAGCGTGCCTTGGCATTCGCGGCCGGAAGTGAGCAGACCTTGTCCAATCTTTGGCATTTAGGCCCCTCCTACCCGGCGGGTGTGATCCGCCCAATGTTTATCCCGCAGGACCCGTTTGAGGAGCTTGCCGGTTGGGGATTTGGGGAGGGCATCAAGGAATTCTACCGAGGTCGGCTTCTGATAGCTGGCGAGGTGAGGACGGCAGCTCTCGATGATTTCTTCCGCCGTGGCGGTGTAGCCTTCCCGCAGCACGACGCAGGCCTTCACCGTTTCCCCGTACACGGGATGAGGGACGCCGATCACAGCACATTCCTTTACGGCTGGGTGCCGGTAGATGATCTCTTCCACGCGGGCACTGAAGATGTTTTCGCCTCCGGAGACGATCATGTCTTTCTTGCGATCCACCACGTACATGTAGCCGTCGCTGTCCCAGGTGGCGATGTCCCCGGTGTGGCACCAGCCTCCGCGCAGGGTCTCAGCCGTGAGTTCGGGCAGGTTCCAGTAACCGCGCATGACGTTTCCGCCGCGCACAATCATCTCGCCGGGAGTTTCACCGTCGCGCGGGACCTCCTGGTCGTTCTCGTCCACGACCCGGACATCACAAAGAAGGGCCTCGCGGCCGCAGGAACGAAGCAGCCCGGGATGGTCTTTCAATCCGCGGACGTGATCTTCGGGACCCAGCCACGCCGACATAATGCTGACTTCGGTTTGTCCCATATATTGCAGGAATCCTATGCCCGGAAACATTTGCATGGCGCGTTCGAGGGTGGCGGGCGCGAAGGGGCCGCCGCCGTAGGAGATGAGGCGGAGTGTGCTGGTGTCGAAGGCGCGGAAGTCGGGCACTTCCATGATGTAGTTCATCATCGTGGAGATGGCGAGAAGACTCGTGACGCGGTGTTCCTGGACGATCTGCAGCACGCGGCGCGGCTCGAAATTGAGAATGATGACCTTGGCGCCATGGAACATGTAACCGTGCGGCAGCAGCACTGCGATGTGGAACATCTGGCCCATGATGACATAGACGTCGTTGCAGGTAATGTGCTCAGCCACGGTCATGTTCACCATCGTGGTGTAGGCGTTCTCATGGGTGATCATGGCGCCCTTGGCCACGCCCGTGGTGCCGCCGGTGTAGCAGATGAAGTAAAGATCGTCATCGCCTACGGTGTGGACGCTTTCGGGCTCGGAATTCGCGCACGTGGCGATCCACGCATCGTAATCTGTGTCGAAACCATGCCCATTGCCGATACCGACCACGAGTTCGATGAACGGCAGACCGGCGCTGATCGATCGATAGCAGTCCGCGTATTCATTGCTGACCAGGATGACGCGAGGCGTGCCGTCACGCAGTGTGGCTGCGACTTCTTCGGGTGTAAACCGCCAGTTCATCGGTTCAACCACTACTCCAGTCTTGGCGCAGGCCATGAAGAGCTCGAGGTACTCAAGCGAATTTCTGGAGTAGATAGCAACGCGATCGCCCTTTGTCAGTTGTCGGGCGAGCAGAGCATGTGACAAGCGATTGACCCGATCGTTAAATTCTTGCCAAGTCACCTGCCGCCCGAAATTAGCGTCAATCAACGCGATCTTATCGCCATAGCGGCGCGCGTTACGCGATGCGATGAGGCCGATGTTCACTTGCGCTTCACCTCGCCGAGTTGCAGATCCCAGAGCGGTTCGCCGCCCGGTCGCAGGATCTCCGTCTGCAGGAGCAGGCCACATCCGGGACACACGTAAGTCTGGAACACGACCGAATCGTCGATGTAAGTTTTCGGATCCAAAATGTGCGGATTCGCTGCGGTCACCGGGTGTGATTCGGTTACGCAGTGCAGCTTGTAGTTGTCGCGAGCACTGCTGATGCGGGTGTGACACTTGGCGCAGGCGAGGAAGGCCTCGCTGCCGCTGCCGACCAGCAACAACCCTTCTGCCACCTGGCGGGCGCCGTCTACATTGGCTTTGAAATGCTCCTTCGTCGGTGCGATCGCCAGGCGCCCGGCACGAAGTTGATCGCGGATGCGATCGGTGGCGGCTTTATCAAGCTTGCCACTCTGATCGAATACCACACCATACGCCTGCTTGGCCCAGTCCGCGGTAACGTTGCCATTCACCAGGTCGCGGTGCACGGATTCCGGATCGCGCTCGAGCGGATCTCCGTAGCCACCTGCGCCTGCCCAAGCTAGCACAAATACGTCGTCTGGAAGGGCGGGAATGTTAAAGCTTTTCGGCGCGAGATACTCAGTCTTGCCGGGCAGATCTTCCAGCGTGTCGGGCATCTTGCCCGTCTCGCTCATGTGCGAGCGGACGTGGGCGTCGCGCTTGATGGTATAGCGCGTAGTCGAGGGCGGCGATCCACCGAACAACCCCGGCGGAGGCACCGCAGCGTGGCCGGTTGCGGTAAAGAAGGTGAGCCGGTCGGTCTTGTGCGGGATGAAGGCGAGTTCGGCGGAGTTGCCCCCCCGGAACTTGCCGGCCCCGCCGGCATTTGCCAGTTCACGCCGCCATAGATAGAGGATGGGGTAGAACCATTCGTGCTCCTCGACGTTGGGCATGGTGCTTTGCAGGTCCCAGGGCCAGCCGCCGGTGTCCACGCCGTCGCGCCACGAGAGGCCGGCCAGTGCGGCGCCGACCGGATCGAGCAGGAAGGAAGCGAATGGAGATTTGCGCTGATCAATTCCGTTGAATGCGGCAACCGGATACATGGCCGCTCCCATGCAACTTTGTACCTCCTTGCGGAGTTCGGGATCGGAAGAACAAGCCAGCATTTTCGAGATAACCAGTCCGGCCAGCGCAATCGTTTGCAGCAGCGTCAGAGCGGGTGCGGCACTTACCGCGGCGGGATAGGTGGCACAAGTTAGCGTCCCCGGGGTCGCGTTGAATTCGCAATGACGGTAGGCGCCTTCGACCACAAACATCTGGTCGAACAGCATCTGGGCGCAGATCATGGAGGCGATGGCGCCCTTCCACGCGACCATGGTGCAGTTCAGCGTTCCGGACTGCGGGTCGGTGCCTTCGTTGGAGAAGATCAGCTTGTTGCCTTTTTTGGTAAGCGTGAGAGCGTTGCAATAGATATGGCGATCCTGCGTGTTTGCCATCTCGATCCAGCCGACTTCGCGCCAGGTGCCGTCGGGAATGGTCTTCATGCGGGTTAGGAAGGCCTTTTCGGAATCATTCTGCAGTTTGCGGATGACGCCTTTCATGGTTTCCGGACCATAGCGCTTGATGAGGCTGAGCATGCGCTCGCGGGCCACATTGCAGCCCGCGATTTCGGCGCGCAGATCGAGGGCCACCAACTGCGGCATACGGGATCGGCGGATGTATTCCTCTTCAATATCGCGGCGCAGACGGCCTTTCTCGACTATCTTCACCGGCGGAATGCAGCCGGCTTCCCAGAAGATATCCGGCGCCTGGGGATTGAAGCCCCCGGGGGAAGTGCCGCCGAGATCCCACTGGTGGAGCGTGTTGCCCACCCAGCAAAAGAGTTTGCCTTCCCAGAACAGCGGAGCGATCAGGGTGACATCGGATTGATGCGTGGCTCCAATCCACGGATCGTTAGTCAGAAAGATGTCCCCGTCCTCGATGCCGGGATTAGTGGAACGATTTTCCAGCGTCCACTTGATGGCAGAGGTAGTGGCAGAGCCAAGGTATTGCAGGAAAGGACCGAAAAAAACGAAGTCTCCGATCTCATCGAGCAGGCAAGGATTGAAGTCGTGCCCGTAGGCGCAGATGGGCGAGCCCGAAATCTTCATGATGGTGTTGCCGTGTTCGACATTCATGTTCCACATGGCGTGGCGCACGACTTCGTAGGTGACAGGATCGATGCTTGCCTTGGCGGCAGTGTGCAGCTTGAGGCTGCGATCAATCGAGAGTTTTTTGGGGGCCACGTACGGATAGTTGCGGCCATCCCATTGCACAGACGGTGAAACCATGAGCGATCCTCCTCAGTCGGACAAGGCCAAAAGAAAATTTCCGTAACCATCAAAATGTCCTTCATCACGCGGTGGAACGACGATGGTGGTTTCGGGCAGTTGAACAATGGCTGGGCCCTTCACGACCGCGTTGGTTCTCAGTTGCGCCCCATCGTAGATGGGCGTGGTGCGGAATGCCTTGAAACGGCGCCAGTAGACTTCGCGGCGGTCGATGGCGCCTGCCGATTTGACGCCTGTCCTTTTCTGAAGCGATGGCCGGCGAATGCGGCCGCGTGCCCGCACGCGGAAAAGGCCGATTTCAATTCCGGCGGCGGTGAAGGCTGAGCCGCGCCCGTGAGTGCGTTCGTATTTCTCGATAAACTCAGTCTCCAGTTCCTTGACGTGCTGGTCGCTGAGTTTGCCGCAGCGCAGCGGAACCTCGACGGTGTGGATCTGGAGTTTGAATTTCATTTCCACGGCGCGTTCGATGGCAATATCGCTTTCTTTCAACCCATCTTTGTGGAGCTGCAAACGGGCCGGCCGTTCGAGTTCTTCGAAGATCTGGTTGAACTCCTTGCTGGGGAACGGTGCCATGAACAGCCGTGATTTTTCGTAAACGTGGAGAAGATCAGCCGCCTGAACTCCCAGCGCCGACCAAGTGGAGGCGGTAGCGCCAAGCGGGACTACGACCTGACGGCAACCTAATTCGCGAGTGTACTCGGCGACGTGCGCGCCGGCTGCGCCTCCGTACCCGTAGACGACGAAATCGCGGGGATCAAAGCCTCGTTCAACGGTCATCTGGCGCATGAGTTCTGCCATTTGGAACTCAACAATCTGGACGGCTCCAGCAGCGGTCTCCACGGCGGTCATGCCGAGCCTGCGGCCGACTCGTTCCATGGCGGAGGTAGCGGCGGCCTTGTCGAGTTGCAGCTTCCCTCCGAGGAAGTAATCGGGATTGTAGTAGCCGAGAATCAGGTCGGCGTCAGTGACCGCAGGACGCGTGCCGCCGCGGCCGTAGCAAGCGGGGCCGGGATTGGCTCCGGCGGATTCGGGACCGACTTTGAGGCCCCCGGTTTTCTCATCCACCCAGATGATGGAACCGCCGCCGCTGCCGATCGAGATCAGATCGAGGTGGGGGGCGGAAAATGTGTATTGATTTACGGTTGTCTCTGTCCCGGAGAGGGGCACGCCGTCGCTCACCAATCCGACGTCGAAGCTGGTCCCGCCGACGTCGGAGGCGATAACATTCTTTTGCTTGAGCAGTGAAGCGAGAAAGCCGGTGGCAGTGAGGCCCCCGGCGGGCCCGGAGCCGATGGTGAAGACCGGCTTACGGGCAACTTCCGCAGCGCTGGCCACGCCTCCGGAAGATTGCATGATGACAAGCGGCCGGCGATATCCGAGGGCACGGGCTTGTTCCTCGATTCGAATGACGTAGCGCGACATAAGGGGGCCGATGAAGCAGTTGATGGCGACGGCGGCGGCGCGTTCGTACTCGCCGGGTTTGGAGATCAGTTCATGCCCGCAGGTAACGTACACGCCCGGCGCCATTTCTTCGATCATTCCGCGCACACGGATCTCGTGGGCAGGATTGGCGAATCCCCAGAGAAAGCAGATGCCGATTGCTTGTACGCCCTGGTCGATCAACTCGCGGATGGCGGCGTGAGCTTCGTCTTCGTTTAGCCGCAGGAGAACTTCCCCGCTAAAGTCGATGCGCTCGCTGACTTCGCGGATCAGGCTGCGAGGGACGAGCGGAACCGGCTTCTGATGACGCGAGACGTGGTGGAGTTTGTCAAGCGGGAGTCCAGCGGAGCGGCCGACCGAACGCATCATGATGATGGCGTCGGCGTGACCGCGGGTGGTGATGAGGCCGGTCTTGGCGCCCTTGCGTTCCAGCAGTGCGTTGGTGCCGAGAGTGGTACCGTGCAGAAGAAGCTGCGTTTTCGACAGCAGGTCCTGCAGAGTTAGGCCGAGTTTGGCGGCGGCGGCCTCGAGCGCCGCGAAAAAGCCTTTGGAAGACTCTTCCGGCGTAGAGAGCGCTTTGGCGATAGTCAGGCGTCCCGCCTGGTCGCGCACGACGCAATCGGTGAACGTGCCACCTATGTCGATGCCGCAGAAGTACTCGCCCTTTTCCTTACCGTTTGTGGTGGCCGCGTGGGCGGCCGGTTTAGCCTTGCGAGTGGACATTGTGTGTCGACACCTCCTGGTTGATCACTATAGGCCAGAAAAAGTCGCCCTCCGTCGTGGCCATGAACCTCCACATGGAAGGCGGTTCCTTTTGCGAAAGTAAAGTCTCGATCAGCGGGGCCGCCGCGGATTGGAACTCCTGGCGAATCCGCTCGTCATAGCTGCTGCCGAGTCCTGCCAGATGGAAAAATGAGCGCAGGTGATTGGCGAACAAGTGGACGCCGTATTCTGCCTGAAAGCGGGGCAACCATTCCGCAGCTTTCAGATAAAGTTCGTTTTGCGCATCGGCGGCACACCGCTGGATAAGCGGCATTTCGGAGAAAGGAATGGGCAGAATTTGGTCGTTGGCAGTGAGCGTGAACAGGCGCCCTGCTTGCAAGGACTCCGCGATGTCCGGCGGGTTCAGCAGTATGCTGCCGAAGAGACGGAACTCGGCAGCCGCTCCCTTGATCCGCAGGGCGACGGCGACGTTGGCATATGGATTCCTAACTTTGGTTTCTGCCCACGGAAGAAAATCATTCTGGAGGTCAGTAAATTCCAGGATGACGAACTGAGAACCATCGCAGGCGGGGTACGGACCGTGGCCGAAGATACCATCTCGCTGCTCGCCGTGCAGGATGAAGCAATAGAGTTCGAGGGTGGCCATCATGCGGCGAAGTTGGTGGATGGTTTCCGTTTCCATCGGCAGCAACTGTCCATCGATTGCACTCGCAGTTGCCCCTGGGAGGATTCCCTGGGTATTATTCGCTTGCTCTGGGAGAAGCAGTCCATCGCTACGATAAGCGCGACAAACACGGCTCCACCAGTCGATGATGAAACCCAATTCTTCGATTTTCTCCTCCGAGAACCCACTGTCAGGCAAGAGGGCCCGGTCGAGCATAATTTGCTGCCGCGCTCCCAGGTAACTGCACATTACGATCGAGAGTGTCAGGTAGTAAGGACGCGAGCACAGGCGCTGCATACGCCGTCCCAGTTCTTCCGGGGAAGCGTAATTCGACAACTCGCGGAGGAACTCCGCGCCCTTTTCATAAATGCAGTACCAGCCGATCGAGGAGCGGCGAGGGATGTCGAAGAGCAGGGAGCGCAACCCGGCACGCTTTTCAGCATGCATGAAGGACTTCTGGGCATCTCCGAAAAGGCGGATGCACCGGTTGATCTCTTCGACCGAAATCGGGTTGTGCACGGCGCTCATTTGGCTATTTCGTTAACTATCTTGCGACGATGGGCGAATAAATCGGACCATCGGTTTTGGCAATGTGAGTCAATACCACCGGGGCCTCGCGGCCGGTGAACAGGTCGTCGAGGTGCCGGTCAATTGAACTGCGGAAATTCTGGCGGATGCTGTCCGCGAAATCGGACAACGGCAAACCTTGCGCAAACGTATTCAGGATACAGGCGTAGAGTTCGGCGCCATATTCCACGCGGTAGCGGTCGTCCCAGTCAATCATGCGGCGGTAGATTTCGAGCTGAGCTGCGGCGGCTGCCTCGGTGATGGCATCCATTTCTTCTGGCGACACGGGGCGGATTTCGCCGCCGTCCACCCGCAATACCGCTTGCGCGACGATGTTTTCCTCGTAGGCCGAAGGAACCGTGGTCAGGCTGCCCATCAGCACGATCTTCGCTTGCACTCCACGCAGGCGCATGACCCGGGCTACGGCATCACAGCCGGGGCGCGCGTCGGTATGTGCCCATGGGAAGAAGTTCTCGCGCAGGCCAATCAGTTCCTTGACCACCAGCACGTCCCCGTTGGCGAGGGCGTAAGGTCCGTGATGGAAGGCTCCAATACGTGCCTCTCCGTTGAGGATGAAGGTGTAGAGTTCAAGCGTCGCCATCATGCGGCGGATCTTGTTCTTGATATCTTCGGGCCAGCTTCCACGCAGCCGCGCAGTGAGGTCTTCCACATCCGGCCTCGAAAGAACCGGCATCGTGAAATCCGCGTCGTCAGGGAGGTGGCGGCCATCGCTGCGATAGGACTTTGCAGCGCGAGCCCAGAAGTCGAGGATGAGGGCGAGTTCATCGACGTCGTCCTGCGGCTGCTGGCCCAGCAACCGCAGCTGCTCGCGGCCGTTGAAGTAGCCGAGCATGAGCGAGTTCAGATGGATGGAATTGGCGCGCGAGCCGAGCCTGCGCATATCGCGGCCGATTGCTTCCGGCGTGGCGTGTTGCAGCAACTCGAGGAGAAGTGGTCTCAGGTTTTCGTAATAGCAGTAGCTTCCCAGGATGAGCCGGCACGGCAAATTGAAGAGTGGCGAGATCATCGCCGAGCGCTGCTGCTCGCGAAAGAAACGGCGCACGCTCTCTCCGTAGTCGTGGAGATAGCCGTTCAGGGTCTCAAGCGACGGCGTTTGCCGGATGGTTTGGTCGGTCGCAAACATAAGGGCCCGGGTTAGAACTCTGCCTCCATCGAAGTCGGTTTCATGTCGCTGCTCATTCGGTTGCTGCTTTCCAGACTTCGGCGATATCGCGCACTTGTACCGATTGCTCCGGCGCCGCGGTCTTCACGCCATCTTCCAGCATGATCATGCAGAACGGGCAGCCGACAGCGATGGTGTCGGCCCCGGTCGCCAATAGTTGGCGGGAGCGGTTCTGGTTCATGCGCGTGCCACGTTTTTCTTCCATGAAGGAGAAGCCGCCACCTCCGCCACAGCAGAGAGCGTTGCGGCGGTTCCATTCGGGTTCCGAACGCTCGGCTCCGGGAAGGCTGTCCAATAGATTCCGCGGTGCATCGTAGATCTGGTTGTAGCGGCCGAGGTAACAGGGATCATGGAAGGTGACCTTGCCCGTCTTGGCCTCTCTCGGTTTCAGGCGACCTTGGGCGACGAGCTCGGCCAAAAACTCGCTGTGATGCACGACCTCATAATTGCCCCCGAGCTGCGGGTACTCGTTCTTGATCGTGTTGAAGCAGTGCGGGCAGGCGGTCACAATCTTCTTGACCTTATAACGGTCGAGGGTGGCGATGTTCTGCTGCGCCAAGGTCTGGAAAAGAAATTCGTGCCCAATGCGTCGCGCGGAGTCTCCGGTACATCGCTCCTCGCGTCCCAGCACGGCAAACTTCACACCCGCACGGGTCAGCAGTTCCGCGACCGCGCGGGTAACGGACTGGCTCCTCTGGTTAAGGGCTCCGGCGCAGCCGACCCAGAACAGGACTTCAAACTCGGCGTTGGGCTGATCGGCCAGGGACTTTACCGGAAGCCCCTGCATCCAGTCGGTGCGCGACGCGCTGGCTCCAGGATAAGGATGGCCCCGGGCTTCGAGGCTGCGCACCATGTTTTCCAGGTCGCCGGGGAACTCCGCGCGTTCCATAACCAGATGGCGGCGCATACCGACGATCTTAGGCACGTGCTCAATCGCGACCGGGCACTGTTCCATGCAAGCGCCGCAAGTCGTGCAAGACCACAGAGTCTCTTCCTTTATAAGCGGCCCAACCAGCGGAGGCGGTTCCTCCGGGCTGGGTGAGTTCCGGTTCCCGTTGTACGCCTGAGCGTGCAGAGACTCACGCGCGTCCAGGATGAGCCATTTGGGGGAGAGCGGTTTCTCCGTTAAAAAAGCCGGACAGTTGACCTCACAGCGGCCGCACTCGGTGCAGGCGTCGAGATCGAGCAAGTCTTTCCAGAAGAAATTCTGCAGCCGGCTTACTCCTAGCGGTTCGTCTTCTTTTTCCAGGTTCAGCAAGGGAAGCTGGCCGCGGGGCGCGAGGCTTTGGGTGAAGATGCTCGCCGGAGCGGTGAAGACGTGGAACAGCTTGGAGTAGGGGATCCAGCCGATGAAGGAGAAGACAACGACCAGGTGAAACCACCAGATCGTGCGGTGCAGGAGGAGCATTTCAGCCGGGCTGAGAAATGCGGCAAAGAGCATTCCGGCAGCCTTGCCGAAGGGTGACCAAGCCGCCCACGGATCGTGCGTGATTTGAACCCGCAGGCCCTGGATCATGAATCCGGTCACCAGGATGATGAGGATTGCGGCCAGAATGATGGCATCGTCCGGCTTATCTGGCTTCAGCCGTTTCGGCCTGCGGACGTAGCGCTGAACCAGCGCGGTGACGATTCCGGCGATCGAGAGCACGCCGAAGACGTTCAGGGTCAGCGATTCGAAATACAGGTAGAAGCCGCCCTGCATGATGTGGATGTGGAGATCCTCGTGAATAAAGACGACGACGGTGCCGAGGAAGAGAAAAACAAAGCCCCAGAAGATGAAAAGATGCGCAAGTCCTGCGCCGGAATATCGCTGTAGGAGTTTCTGGTGGCCCAGCCCTTCTTTCAGCAAGAGCCGCAGCCGGGTGCTGAGTTGATCGAAGCGGTCAACCGGCCTTCCGATTTGCCAGCGACGCCAATGGCGGTAGATGCCATGGCAGAACACCGCCAGCGTGATCCCGAACAGCAGGTACATCACCCAAACCTGGGTGATGTTGAAATAGACTTGGCGCGTCGGCGTCATAGTGTGGTGGCGGAAGTCTTGCGTTTCTTGACCGCCTCAATCAACTTGGGAATGAATTCGCGATAGTCCTCGATGACCCCTAATTCTGCCATCTGAAAGATCGGCGCTTTGTCATCTTTATTAATGGCGACGATGTGCTTGGCCCCGGCGATCCCTACCATGTGCTGGCTGGCTCCGGAGATGCCCACGGCGAGGTACAGGTCGGGCGCAATCTTCTTGCCGGTCTGACCGATCTGCCAGGTGGAAGGGACCCATCCCAGATCAACGGCGGCGCGGGATGCACCGAGCGCGGCGCCGAGTACTCGGCTGAGCTCTTCCAGGCAAGCGAAGTTTTCTTTGCCGCCAAGACCGCGGCCGCCGCTGACCACAATGCGGGCGTCCTCGAGACGAAGGCCCTCGGACTGCTCCACGTTGCGATCCACTAAACGCCAAGTTCCGGCCGGAGAAGTAACGGTCACGGGAACTTTGATGATTTCTCCCGGGGTGTTCTCCTGCCTGGCGACGGGTGCGATCGAGCGCATCCGGAGCGCAACGACAATAGGCACTTTGCGGGCGATGAGCAGACTTTGGGCTTTTCCACCAAAGACAGGCTTGTGGATGCGGATTCCGCCGCCGTCTACCTTGCCATCGACCCCGACGGCGTCCATCACTACACTCGCGCCTAGCTTGTGTCCGGAGAGAGGGGCCAATTCCAGTCCGGAGGTGGTGCTGGGGAAGAGGAGAACGTCGCCCCCGATAGTTCGAATGACCTGCTCGATCGCGGCAGAGAATGCTATCGGCTGGTATGCGGAGAGCACTGGACCTTCGGCAACTGCTACCCGGTTCGCTCCATAGCTGAAGCAGTTGGGCGCGAAGCTGGCGGGCGGTTCGCCGAGAAGGACGGCAGTCAGCGTGCCGCCCAGATCCTCCGCGAGACGCACGCCAGCGCTCAACACTTCGATTTCGGTGCGCCCGAACTCGTTATGATCGGCGATAAGAACAGCAACCACACTACGCATGTGCTATCCAGATCTCTTTCAAATGGCATGCAGGTCGGCGAGTTGTTGCGCCAACTGCTCTGCCTTCTGATCCACGTTGTCCCCTGCGATAATGCGGCATTGCCGGGATACCTGGGGAATATAAAGTTTTTCCAGTTCAAGTTCAGCGTTGGGTCCGCGGGTCGACTGGGGTTCGAGGCCGAGGTCCTTCGCGGTCCATGCCGGAATGGTTTTGCGGAAGGCGATCATATTGTCGCGGACCTTGGGAATGCGGGGTAAATTATGGTCGTCGTTGGTCACGCTTACCACTGCCGGAACCGAGCACGCAATGGTTTCCCAGCCGTCATCAGACTGGCGGCGAAAGTGCCATTCCCTTTCCTGCCGGGAAACGGCAGCCACGAGTGCGGTGTAAGGATAATTGAATTCTGCCGCGAGGAAGGCGGCCACTTGACCTCCGTACCAGTCGCCGGACTCCCGGCCGCAAAGAATAAGGTCGGCAGGTTCCAGCTTGCGAATAGCGGAGGCGAGAATGCGCGCGGTGCCATAGGTGTCAAGATCGGGGAATTCGCCTTGGCGAATAAGAATGGCCTCGTCCGCTCGCATGGAAAGCGCTTTGCGCAGGGCGTCAATCGCGGAATCCGGCCCGATCGAGATGGCGGTGATCTTTCCGGCTCCGGCGGCCTCGCGGACCTGGAGAGCGACCTCGAGCGCATTTTCGTCGAAGATACTGGGCACGAACGAAGCAATACCTTCCGCTGGACCGCGCGCCTGCGTGTCTAATTTGAAATCGCTCGATGGAATCTCGGGATCGAGGATTTGCTTGAGGCAGACGACCAGGTGCATGGACGAGTTCCCGCGGGAGATTAAAGTACCAAACGTTTGTTTGGTTCGATATGATAGTAGGGGGCCCGGGTTAGGTTGTCAAGAACCGGGCCAGATCTTCGCATTTTCTGCCGTGGTAGGACCTTGGCACGCCAAGGAGTCGAGGTCGGATTGACGGGCCGGTTCCGCTCTGCTATAAATCAAACGTTTGGTTGGTAATAAACCCTTGCCGCAACTCGCGGGAGGTGCTGGCTTCATGCTTGGCCGTTTCAGCCACATCGGCGTCCTGGTGCGCGACCTCCCGGCTGCGGTCGAGCGTTTTTGCTCGGTGCTCGGAGCGCAGGTGGTCGAGACCGGACATATCTCCGAAACGAAGACCGACGTCACTGTGCTGGACTTGGGCGGAATCCACCTGGAACTGCTGAGTTCGCGCGAGCCGGACACCAAGGTAGGACGGCTGCTGCGCGAGCGCGGGGAAGGGATCCACCATCTCTCGTTCGAGGTTAATGGAATTTCGGAGCGCCTTGCCGAGTTACGCAGCCGCGGCATCAAGCTACTGGACGAAGTACCGCGGCGCGGTCTGCACGACCGGCAAATCGCATTCCTCGCACCGCAAGATACGAGCGGCATCCTGATCGAACTGGCGGAAGAGAACTCTTAGAAGGAGCACGACTGAGCATGGGAGCAATTGACGTCTGGTGCAATCCGTTCACCCCGGAAGGTATCAAGCATCTCTTTCTGGATAATGAAGAGGTGTACTTCATGATGGGCGTGCAGTGGGGACGCAAGGCCAACATGAAAGGCTTCACGGCGGATGAGTTCGTGGCCAAGATGGATCGTCTGGGCGTGGAAAAAGTATGCGTGCCGGCGCTGAAGCAGGCTTTCTATCGCAAGAACAAGATGGGGGCGGATTTCGACTACGCGGACATTGCCAAGCTCGTAAAGCAGTATCCCGACCGGATCGTGGGGCTGGCGGGAATCAATCCTTTCGAACGCATGGAGGGCGTCCGCAAACTCGAACATGCCGTGAAGGAATATGGCTTCAAGGGTGCGCACGTGCATCCGTTCGGGTTCGGCCTGCCGATCAATGCAGCCGAATGGTTTCCCTTCTACGCGAAATGTGCGGAGCTCGATATTCCCGTCGTGTTCCAGGTTGGACACTCGGCGGAGTTCATGCCGAGCGCGTGCGGGAAGCCCATCCTGCTCGACGATATTGCCCTATATTTCCCGGAATTGAAGTTGATCGGCGGGCATTGCGGCTGGCCCTGGGTAGAAGAGCTGATCGCCATGGCGTGGAAGCATCCGAATGTGTACATCGCGGTCAGCGGGCATGCTCCGAAATATTGGGACAAGAAACTGGTGCATTTCCTGAACAGCCGTGGCAAAGGCAAAGTGATGTGGGGTACGGACTATCCGCTCATCCTGCATGAAGAGAGCCTGAGCCAGATCGAGTTGCTGAATCTCAAGCCGGAACACAAGCAGTCTTTGTTGCATGATGCGGCAGCGGCGGTTTTCAAGTTTGAATCCGCTCCCAAGAAGAAGTCGGCCGGCAAGGAGAAGAAATAATCGCGTGAGTTTTGACTCGTTCAAATTTATCAGCCTCGAGCAGTCGGGCGGGGTCACGACGGTTTATCTCGATAAGCCGCCGGCGAACACACTCGACAACGACCTCTATGACGAACTACTGCGGCTAAGCGATCAGATGGATGCGGATTCGGAGACGCGGGCAGTAGTTTTCGCCACTCGCAATCCAAAGATATTTATCGCGGGTGCCGACATCAAGCGGATGAAGGAATACCGCTTCGAAGAAGATTACGTGAATGCGGTGATCGCGCGGGTACACCAGATATTCGGGCGATTGGAGCGCATTACCAAGCCGACGATTGCGGCGATTACGGGCTACGCCCTGGGCGGCGGCTGCGAATTTTCTCTGTGCCTGGATTTCCGCTTCATGAGCCGGGGTTCGGCGCGCATCGGGTTGCCCGAGGTGAATATCGGCATCATCCCCGGGGGCGGCGGCACGCAGCGCCTGCCGCGGGCCGTGGGATACGCCAAAGCTCTCGAGTTAATGATGACCGGCATCTATTTGGATGCGGACGAGGCGGCGCGGATCGGACTAATCACTCGCGCTTGCGATGCAGAGAAGACACTGGCCGAGGCGCAGGCATTCGCTTTGCAACTGGCGGGCCAGGCCCCGGTTGCCGTCTCCCTGATTAAGAAGTGTCTACGCGAGTCGATCGGAAGATCGTACCTCGAGGGATTCGAAGTCGAGAAGGAGCATTGCCGGAGAGCGGTGCTCTCGCAGGATGCACGGGAGGGGATCTCGGCATTTGTCGAGAAGCGAAAGGCGCGTTGGTTGGGAAAATGAGAACAGATGTGGCCATCGTCGGAGCAGTACAGACCCGGTATGAGGCGAAGAAGGCCCACCAGACATACAACGAACTGGTGTACGAGGTCGTTTCCGAGCTCTTAAAGCAGACGGGCGTCCCCATGCAGGAGATCGAAAGCATGGTCACCGCGTCGCAGGACTTCTGGGATGGCAAGACGATCTCCAGCATGTCGGTTAGCGAGGTGGTGGGCGGGTATCTGAAGTCCGAAGCCAAAGTTGCATCCGACGGGATCCAGGCGCTGATCTATGGCGCCGCCCGCATTTTGGCTGGGGCTTTCGAATACACGCTGGTGGTGGCGCACTGCAAGGAGTCCGAGGGCCAAGGGCAGACGATTACGGCTGTGATGTTTGATCCCTACTGCCAGCGGCCCTTGGGAGTCATCGCGCCGACCGTGGCCGCGCTGCAGGCTCGAGCGTACATGAACGCGGCAGGAATCGGGAGCGAGACGCTAGCCCAGGTATCACAGAAAAATCATCGCGATGCGATGAAAAATCCCCTGGCTCTGCGGGCCGGCGACTACAAAATCGAACAGATTCTTAGTGCGGATGCATACGCCGATCCTTTGACGGAACTCATGGCGGCCCCGACGTCGGACGGGGCTTGCGCCTTGTTGCTGGCGAGTCCTGAGAAAGCAAGAACATTCGGCAGTCGCGCAGTATGGATCAGCGGGATGGGGAATTCCACCGATGCCTACTGGACGGATCGCGATCTGGCTCAAGCGGACGCCCTTTCGCAGGCTGCGAAGCGCGCTTACCAGATGGCAGGCGTGGGTGCAAAAGACATTGACATCGCTGAGATCTCCGCCCGCTACGCGCAAGAGGAACTGCTTTACGGCGAAGCGCTTGGATTGTGGGCCAGAAAAGACGTCGCCAAGGTCGCCGCATCGGAAAACGGCGGAAAGGTGAACCCCTCCGGTGGTGCGATTACAGGAAACCCAGCTACGGTCGCGGGACTGACGCGCGTCGCCGAGGCTTATCTGCAACTCTCGGACGCGGCCGGGGCGCACCAGGTTCCGGGTGCGAGCGTTGCGTTGGCCCAAGGCGCCGACGGAATTTGTGGGCAGACCCAGGCGGTGGTAATCCTGCGCCGGGGAGAGGCATAGATTATGGGCAGGAAAGTCGGCATCGTTGCGACCGGACAGACCAAGCACGGCCCCAAGCGCCTCGACGTCAATCTCCGCGAATTGATCACCGAGGCCGTAACCAGGGCGCTGGAAGATGCCGGCCTGCGCATGGAAGATGTGGATGCCGTGTTTCTCGGCAACATGGAGCCCTTTGAGGGCTTTATGTTTCCCGAACTATGGAGCGTCGAAGGTTGGGGTGGATATTTGAAGCCTTCGGTGAAGTTCAATACCGGCGGCACTGTGGGCACAACCACCACCATGGCCGCTTACTACTACGTTGCTGCCGGGCTTTACGACACGGTGCTGGCAGTGGGATTCGAAAAGCAATCGGACGGGCACACGCAGGCAGCGATCACTACGGTGGGTGATCCCGTCTGGGAGCGCACTATGATGGCGGGGGCGGTGGGAAATTTCGCTGTCATGGCGAGCACCTACATCCATGAAAGCGGTGTGACTCCGGAGCAGGCGGCCAAGGTGGCCGTGAAGGCCCGGCGCAACGCCTGCAACAACGAATACGCTCACCTGCAGATGCCGAATCTCACGGTGGAGGAAGTGTTGGCTTCGCAGATCCTGGCGCATCCCATCCGTAAGCTGGATATGTGTCCGCAGTCCGATGGAGCGGTGGCCATGGTGATTGCCGAGGAGTCCAAGGCCAGGAAACTGGCGCCCCGTCCGGCGTGGATCAGGGCCGTGGCGACGGCGCACGAACAGCAATACATGGGCGATAGCCCCAAGCGCTTGGCGATCATGCGCAGCCAAATCGCGGCGTCGCAGAAGGTTTACAAGGCAGTGGGAATCACGAATCCACGGAAAGAGCTGGACGTCGCCGAGATTTACGAAGTGGCGACTTATGCCGAGATGGCGATGTATGAGAACCTGGGGTTCTGCGAACGCGGGCACGGTGGCAAGCTGATCGACGAAGGCGTGACCAGCATGAATGGCGAGCTGCCCGTCAATCCTTCAGGAGGTGTGCTGAGCACAAATCCGATTGGAGCCACGGCGATGATCCGGGTTGCCGAAGCCGCGCTGCAGGTGATGGGCAAAGCGGGGACGCGGCAGGTGCCGAATGTGCGCACCGCCCTGGCGACGGGCTACGGCGGCAACGCGTGGACCGATGCGTTGATTCTGGCGAGCAACTAAAGGTATGGCTACGACAAAGGCGGAAGTCGTGGAACAGAAGGCTTTGCGAATCCCGTTCCGGCTAAGCATGGAATACGAGTACGCGCTGGGTGCACACGCGGAACGATTCTTCGGCGAACTGCGCGATCACGGGCGGATTCTCGGAGTTCGGTGTCCTTCGTGCAATCGCGTGTACGTGCCGCCGCGACCGGTCTGCGGCATCTGCTATGCGGAGACCAGAGAGTGGGTTCCGGTCAGCGACGAGGGCTCGCTGGTCGGCTGTACCGTGGTGGAGTTGCCGTTTATTGATCCCATGACCGGTGAACAGCGCCCGGTACCTTATGGATTTGCCATGGTACGCCTGGATGGCGCGGATACGGCGATGTATCACTTCCTTGAGGAAACCGATCCGAAAAGGATTCATGTCGGGCAGCGGGTCAAGGCGGTGTTCCGCGATCAGCGCACCGGCAGCTTGCTGGATATTCAGCATTTCCGCACGCTGGAGGAGGCGCGATGAGCGCAGCGCATTGGTGCGTGCGGCAGAGAATCGAGATCCCGTTCCAATACACGGCAGGGCTGGCGGTCACCCGCTTTCTGCAGGGGCTGACGAACAAGAAGATCGTTACCAGCGTGTGTTCGAAATGCGGCTGGCGGAGTGTTCCGCCACTTTCATTTTGCGGACGGTGTTGGCAGCCGATCACCGAGCTTCGGGAACTTAGGGGAACGGGGCAGCTTTTGAGTTACTCGAGCAGCGGGGACCGGACATTCGGACTGATTCACCTGGACGGGGCCGATTCATCCTTGGTGCATTGGGTGGTCGCCGATGGTGGGCGCCTCAAGATCGGCAGCCCGGTCGAGCCGGTATGGCGGGCGGAACGCAGCGCCAGCATCCTCGACATCGAACACTTTCGGGCGGCGGCGGCCCTGGGAAAGCCGTTGACGGCGGGGGCCGGTTCGTATATAAACAAACGTTTGGTAGAATAACATCCCGCGCGGAGGCATCGTGGATTTCGGCTGGAGCGACGAACAGCAGCAGATCCGTAAGACGGCGCGGGAGTTTGCCGAACGCGAGATCGCGCCCTTCGTCGGCGAGTACGACCAGGAAGAACGATTTCCCGCCGAGATTGCGCGCAAAGCCGCGGAACTCGGCTTCATGGGTGGCGTGGTGCCTATCGAGTACGGCGGATCCGCGCTCGATTTTGTCAGTTACACCATAATTCTGGAGGAGATCTCGAAAGTCTGCCATGCCGTGGCCTGCGCGCTGTCGTTTCCCAGTGGGCTTTGCGGGGCGGGCATCCTGCAATACGGAACGGAAGAGCAGAAGCAGAAATATTTGAAGCCACTGGCGGAGGGGAAAATCTTCGCCGCGACCGCAGTCACCGAGCCGCATTCCGGCACCGACGTGGCCGCGATGCAGACCCTGGCGGTGAAGGATGGCAACAGCTACGTGCTCAACGGCAACAAGGCATGGATCAGCTTTCTGGATGTTTGCGATTTCGTGCTGACCTTTGCCACGCTGGATCGCGCCAACCCGCGCAAGAATATTTGCGCTTTCATCATCGAGCGCGACACGCCCGGCATGAAGCTGAAGCCGTACAAGAACAAGTTGGGATTCCGCCCGCTGAGTTCCGGGGATGTGTTCCTCGAAGATTGCCGGGTTCCGGCGTGTAACCGCGTGGGCGCAGAGGGGCAGGGGCTGAAAGTGGCGATGTGTGCGGTGGAAAACGGTCGATTGGGCGTGGCCGCGCGGGCTTTGGGACTGGCGCAGGCCTCCTATGACGCTTCGGTCAAGTACGCCCGCGAGCGCATCGTGTTCGACCAGCCGATCGGGCGGTTTCAGTTGGTGCAATCCATGTTGACCGACATGGCAGCCGGCCTTGAGGGCGCGCGTGCCGCCACATACCGTCTGGCGTGGATGAAGAACCAGGGATTGCCGGGAACGCGGGCCCAGGCAAGTCTGGCGAAGATGATGGCGAGTGACGTGGCTTTGATGGCGGCGACTCATGCGGTGCAGATCCACGGGGCCTATGGTTGTCTGGGAGAGTCGCCGGTGAGCCGGTATTTCCGCGACGCCAAGATTTTTCAGATTGTCGAGGGGCAGAACCAACTGCATCGCAGCGTGGTCGCCGAGTACGCATTGGAATATCGCAGAGATTAGCGACGGAGAGCGAATGGCCAAATATGACGTTGTCGTAATTGGGGCAGGGGCTGCGGGACTGACCGCTGGCGCGTTGCTTGCCAAACATGGCAAGAAAGTATTGGTCATGGACCGCGAGAAGCATCTGGGCGGACGGGCGATGGCTGTCCCCTTTGAGGGTTACCGGCTCAGCTTGGGCGGGCACCTGCTGGAGGATGGCGGCTCGGGGATCACCAAGATCATTTCGCACCTTGGGGGCGAACTGAAGCACGGGCTTACCAGCAAGGGCATGCCGGTCTGGGTGGATGGCAAGTGGCAGAGCGTGCAGGCGCTCTACAGTACCGATAAGAACGAACTTAAGAAAGTCATCAAGATTCTTTGTGATACCGATTGGAAAGAACTCGACAAGTGGGACGACAAACCCATGCGCGAGTGGCTGCTGCAGTACACGACGAGCGAAGGCGTCATCGCGCTTTTCGAGTATATCGCCTGCGCCGAATGCCTCACCGACAAGTGGTGGGACCATTCCGCCAGCGACAATCTTTACACCCGCAAAATGCACTACATGGAGCGCCGCGTCGCCGGGTACTCCTGCTGGCCCGAAGGCGGATGGCATGGCATCTTTGACAAGCTGGCAGCGGCACTCAAGGCCAACGGCGGCGAGTTGTGGACTGAAACCAGCGCACAGAAGGTCATCATCGAGAACGGCCGCGTCAAAGGTGTGGCTTTTGACAAAGGTCCGAAAGCGATGATGACCGAAGGCTTCAACTGGGATGTGATTGAAGCCGACGCAGTGATCAGCACGCTGCCGGTATGGAATGTGCTGAATCTGGTGCCAGAGAAGAATCTTCCGGATTGGTATGCCACCAAGATCAAGACACTGGCAGCCGATGAATATAAAGTCTGCTGGCTCGGCATGTACGTCGCCAGCCATGAGCCGATCTTCACCGGCCTGGATCCCACCGAACTGGCAATCTGGTTTGATTCAGCCCATAGTCGCCTGCCGGGGTGGGCGTTCTTGGCGACCGGCTACGATCCCTCGGTTGCTCCGCCTGGTGTTCATCTATACAACTGCGGGTTCGCTTACCAGGGGGCACGGGGCCGGGAGTGGATCGAGCAAAAGTTCGACCTCATCGAGAAAGATCTGGCGTCGTTTTATCCCGACCGCTGGACTGCAAAGAACATCATCTGGAAGCGGCGGCACGTGGTCCAGCAGCCGGCGTTCGGAGTGTTTCAGAAGCCGGCGCTGGTCGGAGTGTTTCGTCCGGACTACACGGCCCCGGGGGTGGAGGGATTGTGGTTTGCCTCGGAAACCTTCCGCTCGCGCGGCATTGGAGTGGACCGCGCGGCACGGGCGGGACTGACCTGCGTAGAACAGATTCTGGGGAAGAGAATTCCTGATTTCAAGGAATCCTGGCACGACTGATGCTTGCAGAACGCAAAAGCCTGGTCATCGGCGAAGCCGAAGCCGCGGAGATGATCCGTGATGGCATGACGATTGCCATCGGCGGGTTCATCAATTCGAGTCATCCCATGGCACTGGTGCGCCAGATCATCCGCCGTGGCATCAAGAATTTGACTTTGGTCGGTGCAGCATCGGGCGGACTTGATCTCGATCTACTGATAGCTGCGGGGTGTGTAAGAAAGCTGGTCACCACCTACATGGGCGGAGAGCATTACTGCCCGGTAGCTCCATTTTTCCGGGTGGCCGCGCAGCGCGGGGAACTGGAGATCTTCGAGTGCGACGAGGGAATGTTTTATTGCGCAATGCGGGCCGCTGCGCAGGGGCTGCCGTCTACGCCCTGGAAGGCAGGCATCGGCACCTCGTTTCCGGAGATCAATTCGGAGATCAAGGTCTATAACGACCCCATCAGTGGTGAGCCGGTGCTGGCGATCCCGGCGATCACGCCGGAGCTGGCCATTATTTATGCCGCACATTCAGATGCATATGGCAACGTGCAGCATGTGGGAACCGGATTTGGCGATCGCGCCATGTGGCGTGCGGCGAAGAAGACCATTGCGCAAGTTGAGCGCGTGCTGCCCAACGAAGAGATCCGGAAAGATCCTCGGGCAACTTCGCTCTACGGAGTGGATGCGGTGGTCCGGGCTCCTTATGGGTCGCACCCGTTTGCGGGGCCAGGATACTACATCGAGGATGGCGCACACATCCGCGAATACGTTGCGGCCGGGAATGCTTACGCGAAGACCGGAGATCGCAATCCGTTTGAAGACTACTTGCGGAAATATGTTCGCGACCCGAAGACGCACGAGGATTACCTGGAAGTGATCGGGATCCGCCGGTTGATTTCGTTACACGAGTACTGAAATGAGCAGCGCTGACTACACGACGAAGGAACTGCTGGCGACGTTTATCTCGCACCAGGTGCGCGATGGCGAGCGCGTCGCCGTAGGCGCAGGCTTGCATGTGCCTCGCGCTGGAATTCTGCTGGCGCATCTATTGCGCTGTCCGAACGTGCGGTTGTACGTGACCATGACGTTCACCAATCTAACCAAAGAGCCGCGGATGGAGCCGTTCTACACGGTCTATGACATCCGGCCGGCGAAATGGGCGGAAGCGTATGTACTGCACGATGACTTTCAGGAAGATCCGAGACTGGTATCGGACACCTTCGTCGTAGGTGCTTTGCAGATCGATAAGTTCGGCAACTCGAACCTGATTGGTGTGGGCAAGGATTACAAACATCTTACATTTCGCGGACCGGGAGCGGTGGGGACTCTTTCCATGGCGCACTACGTGGACCGCTACTACCTGTTCGTGCAGTCGCACGACAAACGGATCTTTGTGGATAAATGCGACTTCATCTCGACCGTCGGGTGGGGCGAAGGTGGACCCGCCGGAAGGCAAAAGCTCGGCATTCCGGGGAAAGGCCCGGTCTACTGCATTACTCCGCTCTGCGTGATGGACTTTGAAGAGAAGTCCAAACGCATGCGCCTGAAAAGCGTACATCCCGGCGTGACTGTGCAACAGGTAATCGACAACACAGGCTTCGATTTGACCGTTCCTTCTGACGTTCCGCAGACGGTCGGCCCTACGGAAGAAGAATTGAGAACCTTGCGCGAGCGAATCGACGTGGAAGGAATGTTGAGGCGGTAAGGGATGAAACTATTCGAGCCCATCCAAATCGGCCCCCTACGGTTGAAGAACCGCATCGTGATGCCGCCCATGGGCATGGGTTACGCCCATGAGGATGGCAGCGTGTCGGAGCGCGTGCTCGGGTATTACGACAAACGTGCGGCCGGCGGTGTGGGCATGGTGGTGGTCGAAAACTGCATTGTCGATCCCGATGTGTTCGGCGTCGGCCCCGAACTCAAGCTGCACGATGATTCCTTTGTTCCTGGGCTGAGCAAGCTGGCGAAGACGATCCAGAAGCATGGAGCCGTGGCGGGCATTCAGCTCAACCACATGGGCCGGCAGACAACTCTGGGCACGCCGGTCGCGCCGAGTCCGATTCCCATCTCGACGCGTGGTCCCCTGCCCAAGGTGCTCACGATTCCGGAGATCGAATATGTGGTGGAGGAGTTTGTCCAGGCGGCGCGACGCGCCCGTGATGCAGGCTTCGACTTCGTCGAGATTCACGGAGCCCACGGCTATCTGATCTGTGAGTTCATGTCGCCTCTGGCGAACAAGCGAGAGGACAAATACGGAGGCAGCACCGACGGCCGCGTGCTATTCCCTGTGCAGATCGTGGAAGGGATCCGCAAGTTGGTGCCTGGTTTCCCAATTCAGTTTCGCATTTCCGGAAGCGAGTATGTGGAAGGCGGCCTGACCATCAAGGAAAACTCGAAGATCGTGCCGAAACTGGTAGCCTCGGGCGTTGGTTCGATTAGCGTGTCGGCAGGAAACTGGCAGACCCTGCACTACATCATGGGGCCGATGTTCATGCCGCCCGGCTACCTGACCAACGATGCGGCCGGCATAAAGATGGCGACGACTGTTCCGGTGATCGCGGTAGGCCGGATTCACAGCGTGAAGATCGCCGAAAGCATCCTGCAGAAAAACAAGGCCGACATGGTGGCACTGGGCCGGGCCTTGATCGCCGATCCCGAGTGGGCTTCGAAACTTCAGGAGGGGCATCCGGAAGACATTCGTCCCTGCATTTCCTGCAACACCTGTGTGGATTTCGTATCCCGTGCCCTAGAAGCTCGCTGCACGGTAAACGCGGAATTAGGACGCGAATATGATTTCCACGTTGTGCCGGCGGCCCACAAATTGAAAGTGCTGGTGGTGGGCGCGGGCCCCGCAGGGCTCGAAGCGGCGCGCGTTGCCCGGCAGCGCAAGCACGAGGTCACGCTGGTCGAGAAGAGCTCGCGCTTGGGCGGGAAGCTGCACGTTTCCGCGGCGGCGCCTTCCAAGGAAGAAATCAACAACTTTATCAACTACCTGTCACAGCAGGTGTATAAAACCGGCGTGAATGTGGAAACCGGGCGCGCCCTGAGCCAGGATGACGTACTCGCAATGCGGCCTGACATCATTCTGCTCGCCACCGGAAGCTCGCCGGTCGTACCGCCGATTAACGGGGTCAACGGGCCGAATGTCGTGGTCGCCGAAGATCTGCTGATGCAGCGGGTCAAGGTGGGGAAGCGAGTCGCCATCGTTGGCGGCGGCGGCACCGGCTGCGAGACGGCTGAATACCTTGCTGCGCGGGGACACCGGATCGCCATCCTCGAAATGATGGCGCACATCGGTTTGAATATCGAGGCGATCACACGTCGCTGGATGTTTTATGAGCTGCGCAAGGCCGGCGTGACGCTGATGACCAGGTCCAAGGTCGTCCGTATCGAGCCGGACCGTGTGATCTACACCGACCATAACGACGAAGAGAAGACCTTCGAATGCGACAACGTCGTGATCGCCTTGGGATACCGGCCAAACGACGACTTGGACTTTTGCGACGAGAATCTTGAGATTCCCAGTTACCGCATTGGAGATTGCGAGAGGCCCGGGACTATTTTGGATGCCATCACCGCAGGAGCTAATATTGCCGCGCGCATCTAGAATAGGTTGCGAAACGATAAGGAGGTTCATTTGCCCGAATCAGACGCGCCTGCGAAATCCAACGTCCGTATGGACGAGATCCTGAACAGTGCGGCGAATTTTTTTTACACCAAAGGGTACCACGCAACTTCTATCGAAGATGTGGCCCGTGATGTGGGCATGCTCAAGGGTTCTCTCTATTACTACATCAAGTCAAAGGAGGATCTGCTTTACGGCCTTCTCCTGGGCGTGATGGAGCAAGGTACGGGGAAAGTTGAGAAGGCGCTTGAGGGAGTGAAAGATCCGGTGGAGCGACTGGAGAAGGGGATTGAACAGCACATCGAACACATCATCCGCAACCAGGTGCGCGTCGGGTTGTTTCTGCACGAGTTCGACTCGCTCTCCGGACGGCGCAAACAGCGGGTTCATGAATCGCAAAAGGAGTATCAAAAGATTTTTACCGGGATCATCAAAGACGGTCAGTCTTCCGGTGTCTTCATCAGCGGTGAACCTGATCTCCTGGTAAACGCGATGCTGGGAATGTGTAACTGGATTTACCGCTGGTACCACCAGGAGAATTCGCCGAAGCTGGAGGTGGTGAAGAAGACATTCATTGGCTTGATCAAGGGTGGAATTATGAAACGAGAAAGGTGAGTAGGGGAGAGAGTCATGAGCAATCAAACCATGCAAGTAGCGGAAGAGGTCGGGGGACTCAATTTCGACCTGGGGAAAGAAAAAGAATTTCTCCGTCAGAATGTACGAACGCTGGTGGAGCGCGAAGTTCCGCGGGAATACGCCCGCGAGTTGGACGAGAAGGAAGAGTTCCCGCACAAAGTGTGGAAGGCGCTGGCGGAAAACGGCTACCTGGGAATTCCCATCGCTGAGGAATATGGCGGAGTGAGCGGTGACATTGTGGATATGGTCATCGTCACCGAGGAACTGGCGCGCCGCAGCGGCTCGATCGGGCTGACCTTTTTCATGTCGAGTTGTTTTGGCGCGAAAACTCTGCAATTTGCGGGCAGCGAGATGCTCAAGCGCAAGTATCTCCCGCTGTTGGCAGAGGGGAAACTCATGTTTTCTTTCTCCCTGACCGAGCCCGATGGTGGCACCGACGTGCTTGGGGCCATGAAGACCCGCGCCGTTGAGAAGGACGATCACTGGGTGATCAACGGGCAAAAGGTTTGGACCACATCCGCAAATGTGGCCGACTACCTCGTGGTGGTCGCGCGCAGCAAAGAGGATGTGGTCAAGAAGGCGGACGGCATCTCGGTGTTCCTGGTAAAGAGCGACACCCCCGGGATTCGCCTCCGCAAACTCGATAAGGTCGGTATTCGGGCCACGCAGTCGTTCGAGGTTTTCTACGACAACGTGAAGGTGCCGAAAGATCACCTGATCGGCGAGAAGGACAGAGGGTTCTATCAAACGCTGAAGATGCTCAACAACGAGCGCATACTGACTGCCGCACTGTGCCTGGGAGAGGCTCAGGCGGCGTTCGAAGATGCGCTGCAATATGCGAAAGAGCGGCGCGCGTTCGGCAAGCCCATCGGGCAGTTCCAGGCAATCCAGCACAAGATTTCCTGGATGCGGACCAAGGTCGAATTGGCCCGGCTCATCACCTATAAAGCGGCATGGCTGCAATCGCTCGGCCGCGATTGTGCTGTCGAGGCCAACATGGCGAAGTTGGTGGCGGCGAACTTCGCCTGCGAGGTAACCGACGCCGGCATGCAAGTCTTCGGAGGCTACGGTTACAGCCGTGAGTACGATATGCAGCGCTACTGGCGCGATTGCCGCCTGCACAAGGTGGGGCCGGTCAGCGATGAGATGGTCTTGAACTTCATCGGCGAACGGATGGGATTGCCGCGGAGTTACTAAGGCGATTAGGAGCAGCGGGCGATTGAAACCACTAGAAGGCAAAGTCGCTATCGTGACCGGCTCGGGCCGCGGCATCGGACGTGCCACTGTGCTTCGACTGGCGCAGAGCGGCGTCCGCGTGTTGATCAATGACCTCGATTCAGTGCCAGCATCGGAAGTGGAGCGTGAAATTAGAGCGGCGGGCAGCGATGCTATCACTGTGCTCGGGTCGGTAGCCGACCCCAAGGTCGCGAGCGCTATGGTGGACGTGGCTGCAAGCAAGTGGGGCCGCTTGGACATCCTGGTCAATAATGCCGGGATCACGCGCGATGCCATGATTCATCGCATGACCGATGAGCAATTCAACCTGGTCATGGACGTGATCGTGCGGGGAGCGTTCAACTGCATCCGCGCGGCCGCCCCTTGCATGCGTGACGCCGGAAAGAAAGACCGTCAAGCTGGAAAGCATGGGCACCGGAAAATCGTGAATGTGTCTTCGATCGCGGGAGTGTACGGCGCAGTCGGAAACGCAAACTATGCAACCGCGAAGGCCGCCATCCTCGGACTGACCAAAGCGGTGGCCCGGGAGTGGGCGCCATACTTGATCAATTGCAATGCCGTTGCCCCAGGAATCGTGGACACGCGGTTGACCGCGGCTCGCGATGAGGAGAAGAATCCCGACCTGGGCATTCCTGCGGAAGTGCGGGAGAAGATCGTCAAGCAAATGCCGTTTGGCCGCATCGGCACGCCCGACGATGTGGCGGGCACCATCGAGTTTCTCAGTTCGCCGGCCTCCGACTTCATCACCGGCCAGGTGATCCAGATTGACGGAGGCGTGGAATTTATCAACGTGGTCGGTTGAGTCCTAAGCAGCCGGCCATGAGATTGCGGGAATTATGCCAAGACTGAAATTTGATCATGTGTCATTTCTCGTTCGGAACCTCGACCAGGCGGTCCAGGACTACCAGCAGATGCTCGAGGTGCTGGATCCGGAGCAAGCGAAGCAGATCGTTTGGGATGAAGGCGTCGAACAGGGATACAAGCTTCGCTGGGCGACGTTTGTGAATCCGAATGGCGCGTCGCTGCAATTTTTCGAGAGTGAGAACCCGAACGATCTAAAGCTGCTCGAGAAGTATGGCGAGCGTGTGCATCACATCGCGTTCACTTCCGACGAGATCGCTGCGACGGTGGATGAACTCGACAAGGCGGGCGTTCCGCTGACCAGCAAGGAACTGACCAGCCCATCCAACCTCCCCTGGCTGAAGTGGACGTTCGTGCCTCCGAGAAAGGCCCACGGTGTGCTCATCGAAGTGGCACAGCGTTACAAGGTGCACGACGGCAAGTGGGTGAAAGACGAACAATGAAGAACAAGGTCTACAACAGCGCGGACGAAGTCATTGCCGACATCCCCGATGGCGCTACGATCATGTTCGGAGGTTTCGGCGGCGCCGGTTTCCCCAACAATTTGATTCTTGCGCTGCTGCGGAAGGGAACCAGGAATCTGACTGCGATCAGCAACAATTGTGGAACCGGCGACAGCGAACTCGGCCTGCTTTTCAAGAACAGGCAGATAAAAAGGGTGATTGCGTCATTCCCTGGTCCCAAATCCTTCTATTTCCAGGACCAATTCGCCGCCGGAGAGGTGGAACTGGAACTGGTTCCGCAGGGCATTCTCTGCGAGCGCATGCGCGCGAAGGGTGCGGGCATCTATGCATTCTTTTCCCCGGTTGGCGTCGGAACCGAGGTCGCTCTGGGCAAGGAAGAGCGCGTCATCGGCGGCAAGCGCTGTGTTCTTGAGAGCGCGCTGGGTGCGGACTACGCATTTATCAAGGCAGAGCGGGCCGATACCATCGGAAACCTGATCTACCGCAAAGCGGCACGCAACTTCAATCCCATTATGGCCACGGCCGCGGAAACTATCATTGTGGAAGCCGATGAAGTGGTTCCTGTGGGGACGCTCGACCCGGAGACGGTCGTCACTCCTTCGGTGTTCGTGGACCGCATCGTCGAAGCGAGGACCTTACGCTCATGAGCAAACTACGTCTCACTCGCGAACAGATTGCGCAGCGCGCCACGCAGGAGTTGCCCGACGGAGCTTGCGTCAATCTGGGCTGGGGGATTCCAAACCTGATTTCGCTCTTCATCCCACGTGACGTGATGGTGTATTTCCACAGCGAGAATGGAATCCTGGGAATGGGGCCGCGGGCCAGCGCAGAGCAGGAAGACCCTGACCTGGTGGACGCGATGAAAGTGCCCGTCACGCTTCTGCCGGGGGCGGCATTTTTCAGCCAGGGCGATGCCCACGTGATGACCCGCGGCGGGCACCTGGATGTCTGCGTGATGGGCGGCCTACAAGTCTCCGAGAAGGGCGATCTCGCGAACTGGAAGGTTCCGGGAGCCAAAGGATCAGGTGGCATCGGCGGAGCGATGGACATAGCCGCGGGGGCCAAGCACCTCATTATTGCCATGGAGCACACGACCAATGACAACGAACCAAAGATCGTGAAGCGCTGCAACTACCCCCTCTCCGGGTTGGAGTGCGTAAAGGTTATCGTGACTGACATGGCGGTGGTTGACGTCACGCCCAAAGGCTTGGTGCTGCGGGAAGTGGCTCCTGGATTAACGCCTGAAGATGTGCAATCGGTAACTGAACCGAAATTGATCGTGCCAGCAACCGTGTCGGAGATGAATTTACTCCCCGACCAATCTGTAAACCGTGGCTCGCTCGCAGACCGCTGATAGTGCAGGAAGGCCCGCAACGACTTGGTCCAACGGACATCCAAAATCGCGAGCGCCGAAGAAGCGGTGGCCCGGATCGCTGATGGCAGCACGGTTGCCGTCGGCGGACTCTCCTATTACGGTGCCCCGATGGAACTGGTCCGCGCCCTAATCCGGCGCAAAACGCGAAATCTCACGCTGGTAACGGCTGCGGTCACCTCAATCCAGGCGGACCTCCTGATCGCGGCGGGATGCGTCCGAAAGATCATCAGTTCTTACGTCGCATTCGAAGAGATGGGGCTCGCCCCGAACTTTCGCCGGGCCGCTGAGAAAAAGCAGATCGAGGTTGTCGAAATCGGCGAGGCATTTCTCGCCTTTGGCCTGAAAGCAGCCTCGAGTGGCGCTCCGTTCTATGCATTGCCATGGTCGCTGGCGGGCTCCGACTGCGTTCGTGTGAATCCTCTCTACCAACGCGGAACCGATCCATTCAACGGCAAGGATGTGCTCTGTGTCCCGGCGATAGCGGTCGATTGGACGCTGCTTCATGTCCGCCGCGCCGATGCGTACGGCAATCTGCAACACGAGGGCACGGCCTTCATGGATCCCCTCCTTGCGCGTGCTTCCCGAAAGGTGATCGCGAGCTGTGAGGAAGTTGTCGGAGCTGAAGAGTTACGCAAGGATTCTGGCGCCACCACCGTTCCTGCCATGCTGGTCCGCACCGTCGTGGAGTCCCGTGGCGCAGCCTGGCCGACAGGCAGCTTTGGCTGCTATGACGTGGACCGGGCGGAGATCATGCGATACGCGAAAGCAAGCCGGAATCCGGCCGACCTTGAAGCATACCTGCAAGAGGCGATTCGCCCGCACCCGCTTGCCGCCGAGTCTGCGTCGAAGTTTTCGGCAAGCTCTGTTTTCGCCGAACGCCACCTTCAGCCTGCGTCGAAAGCAGAAATCATCGCGACAGAGATCTCCCGCTCCGTTCACGATGGCATGTTCACGGGAGCGGGAACCGGCTGCTGGGAGGTCCTCGCCGGCCTGCGTTTGGCGCAACTCACGCACGCGCCGAACCTATGCTTCACCATGGGCGGAGCCGGCGCGCTCAATCCTCGTCTGCTGCATCTGCCGCCATCGCTCAACGGAGATGAGGGCCTCGCTAACTGCGAGGCGCGCGTCGGATTGGAAGAGTTGTTCGACCTGGAACTGGGCGGAGCCTTCGACATCATGTTCGTCAGCGGCATGCAGATGGACCAGTACGGTAACGTGAACCTGGTCTGCCTGGGGCCGCATGACAAACCGGCATTCCGCGGGCCCGGGACCGTAGGCCTGGAATTCGCACCCTGCGTTCCGCGCTGGGTTGCGTTTTTTCGGAGCCACACCAAGCAGGTTTTCGTGGACAAGGTAGATTTCGTTTCTGGCAGAGGACACGGACCGGGAAGTTTGAACCAGCGGGTGGGGATGCCCGATGATCGTGGCCCGATGTTGGTCATTACGAACCTGGCGGTGATGGATTTCTGCCCAGAGACAAAGCGCATGCGTCTCAAAAGCGTCCATCCCGGATGTACCGTGGACCAGGTGAAGGAGAACACCGGGTTTGAGCTGGTCACTTCCGCCAAGGTCCCGGACACAGTACTCCCGACTCACGCAGAACTGCTGCTGCTGCGGAATGAAATTGATCGGGGCGGGCGGTTGGCGTCGCTCATCCCATGAGGCACACGCAAGCGGGAACAATCTTGAGGCACGACGGAAGAGCCGAATGAAAGGAATCGTAGGACATGCAGCACGCATACCTGCCTACCGCATTGCGCGTGAGGAGATTGCACGCGCCTGGCAGACCTCGTCCCTTGCCGGGCACAAGCGGGCGGTCCGTTTCGACGAAGACGCGCTTACGCTGGCCGCTGCGGCGGCACTCGATTGCCACAGCAGCCTTGGCGGGGCGGAGATAGACGGACTGTTTTTCGCTTCCACGACGGCCCCGTATCTGGAGCGGTCCAACGCGAGCCTCATCGCTGCGCTGTGTGACCTGCCGGAGAAATGTTCGACGCTCGATCTCGCCGCGAGTCTGCGAGGCGGGATTAGCGGGTTGCGGCTTGCCCTCACTGGCCTCGACTCCGGGTCGAGCACGACCATCATCTGTGCCGGCGATTGTCGTGAAGCTCAACCCGGCTCCGCCGAAGAGATGCTGTACTCGGATGGGGGATCCGCGATCGCGGCTGGTACGAAAAACGTGATCGCGGAATTGATCGCCGACGCTACGGCCTACGACGACTTCTTCGACGCGGTTCGGCGCGATCGCGATCTCCACGTAACATCCTTTGCCTCTAAGTTCTCGATCGACCGCGGCTATATCGCTCCCATCACCGAGGTGGTAGGAGATGTGCTCCGGCAAGCGGGAAAAAGCGCCAAAGATATCGCCAAGTTAGCGGTTTCCTCGCCCGATCGCCGGGCCCACCAGCAGCTTGCCAGGAAGCTTGGCTTCAACGAAGCGCAGTTGCAGGACATCCAGTTCGACGATGGTGGGATCACCGGCACCGCTATGCCCCTCGTGCTGTTGAGCATTGCTCTCGAGTCGGCTAAGCCAGGCGATCTCCTGCTCGTCGCAGGGTACGGCAACGGCGCAGACGCAATGCTGTTTCGCGCCACCGACTACATCACCTCCTACAAGCTGCACAGCCCCTCCAGTGTGCAAAAGGCTGTCGCTATCGATTACAAGTCCTACACCATGTATCGCCGTGCGAGAGAATTCTTCCGCTCGGCGGACCAGGGGCTCGAGATCAGCAATGTCTTTTACGCGAAGGACGAGCCCCAGATCGTGCGTTTGCACGGCAGCGCCTGCCGCCACTGCGGCACGCGCCAGTTTCCGGTGGCACAGGTATGCGTAGGCTGTAACAAGGGCGATGGGCTGGAAGAAACCCCCCTGGCCCGAACCGGCGCAATCTACACATTTTCCGAAGATACCCTGTACCCATCCCCATTTCCGCCCACGGTAATGGCGGTGGTGGACCTCGATGGCGGCGGTCGTATCTATTGTGAGGTGGTGGATGTCGCGCCATCAGAAGTGAAGATCGGCATGTCGGTGGAATTAACCCCGCGGAAGCTCAAGGAAGGTGGCGGTCTCTACCACTATTACTGGAAATGCAGCCCGAGGAGAGGGAAATGAGCAAGTCCTTAGCGGACCAGGTCGCGGTCATTGGCGTGGGCTGCACCAAGTTTGGCGAAAACTTTGATCAGAGCCTGTCGGAGATGATGGTCGAGGCCGCCACCGGCGCTTGCAAAGACGCTGGCGTGAGTCTGGATGATGTCAAAGCCGCGTGGCTGGGAACCTTCTCGCCCAGCTTCAGCGGAGGAAAAGCCACCATTACCCTGGCCGATGCGCTGAAGTTCCGCGGCCGTCCCATTACCCGGGTCGAGAACTTCTGCGCGACCGGGACGGATGCATTCCGCAATGCGGCTTTTGCCATTGCCGCGGGGCAATACGACATCGTAATGGTGGTGGGTGCAGAAAAGCTACGCGACCGTCCGGTGCGCGGATTGCAACGCGAAGGCATCCATCCTTACTTTGAAGCGGGGTCCACGGCACCGGGAATTTTTGCGCTCGTCGCCAACCGCTACATGCACACTTTCGGCATGCAGCGCGACACCCTCGCCAAAGTCGCAGTGAAGAACCATGCCAATGGGGCGTTGAATCCCAAGGCGCATTTTCAGATGAAAATTACCGAGGAACAGGTGCTCAAGGCCCCGATGATTGCCTATCCGTTCGGCCTGTTCGATTGCTGCCCTACCACTGACGGCGCCGCTGCCGCCATTCTCTGCCGTGCCGATCTGGCCAAGCAGTTTCGCAAAGATTTCATCGTGGTTCGCGGCATTGGCCTCGCGGTCATGTCGGGCAAGCCCTATCTGGATCCCACTGGTGACTATCTCGGATTTCCTTCCACTGAGGCCGCTGCTCGAGAAGCCTATAGCGCTGCAGGTATCGCAGAACCCGTGAAGGAAGTGGATTTCGCCGAAGTCCACGACTGTTTCACCTGGACCGAGGTCAGCAACTATGAGGATCTAGGCTTCTGCAAGAAAGGCGAAGGCGCCAAGTTCATCGAAGAAGGGAGAAGCAGCCTGCAAGGAGATCTGCCGGTCAATCCCAGCGGTGGGTTGAAGTCCTTCGGACACCCGGTTGGTGCGACTGGTGTCCGCATGATCTATGAGATCGTAACCCAGTTGCGCGGGGAGGCAGGAGCACGGCAAGTAAAGGGTGCGAAAGTCGGACTCGCCCACAACCTTGGGGGCCCGGGAGCGGTCGCTTGCGTTGTGATTCTTGGACGCGAAGCCTAGCTCGGTCAGTTGATAACACGCGGGACGCACGTCCAATGACAACAGTGCCGAAGCGAACCAGGAACTGCGGACAGACTCCGAGTTCAAAGAGTCTTCGGGTGTTTTCAGCGCTGCGGCAGGCTTATAATGCTCGCTCGGGCGCCGGTTGCTGCTGCGGGAGACCGGTGATCCGAATTCCAGCACTGTGCACTTTGTAGCGGATGTTGATAGTGATCAGCAGGGCGGTGATCTGCTCTACGATCCGCGCGTTTTCCAGTTTACCGCCGTCAATCGCCCGAAGCCCTGGAATATTCGAGACGAGTTCGGATGCGAAGTTGCGAGCACTATCGTCATCGCTGCAAACGATTACGTCGCAATCGAGCGCGTCGGCACTATTCAGTAGATCCGCGGAGACGTTGTGAAACGCTGCCACCACAGAAACGGCCTTGGGCACAAGTTCGGCGGCCTGTTGGGCGGCTGAACCTTGCCACACGCCGAGGACGCGTGTGGGGCGTCCGCCAACGGTCGCGGCCAACGGGACGGTTGCGTCGATTAAGATCGTCCCCGGCTTGAACATGGGCTTCAACTGCTTCAGCAACGCAGCTTGGGCATCAAACGGGACGGTTAGCACGCAAATATCGGTAGCGGCACAGGCGGCGACGTTTTCCACTCCGGTGATTCTGGCGTTGATTCCGAGCTTCTGTTTGAGCGTGGCTGCCGCTTCTTCCGCGCGCTTAGGATCCCGAGATCCGATGAGGATCGTTTCGCCCGCCTTAGCCCAACGAAGCGCTAGTCCCAAACCTTGGGGACCGGTTCCTCCCAAAATTGCGATAGGACGATTCATACAAACTCCTCAGTGTTTGAAAGTTGTGGCACAGCAAACCGTTCACAGTTGAGCCAGCGTAAATCAGTCGAAGCCATGATGTCGGATCAGGTAATGCTCACTTCTGTGTACGTCCCGTACACCTGCCGCAACGCTTCGCAGATTTCGCCCACGGTGGCGTAGGCGCGGACGGCGTCGACGATGTAGGGCATGGTGTTAACGTTGGAAATATTGCCATTGGTGCCCGCAGTGGGAGTCTTTGCGGCGGCCTGCTTCAGGGCATCGAGGCGGCGACTGACTTCTTCGTTCGAACGGCGGGCGCGCAGGGCTTTGAGTTTCTTTTCCTGAGCTCGGGCTACCGATTCGCCGATGTAGAGAATGTTGGGCGACTCTTCCTCGATGACGAAATCGTTCACGCCGACCGTGATCTTCTCCTTCGCTTCAGCGGCGCGCTGGTACTGGTAACTGGCCTCGGCAATTTCTTTCTGGGGGTATCCGCGCTCGATAGCCTTGACCATGCCGCCCAGCTGATCGAGTTTCTCGAAGTAATCGAAGGCGCCGTTTTCCATGTCGAGGGTTTGCTTCTCGACGAAATAGCTGCCGCCAAGCGGGTCGACAGTTTGAGCCACGCCCGACTCGTAGGCGATGATCTGCTGCGTGCGCAATGCGATGCGCGCGGCTGCCTCCGTGGGCAAGGCGAGTGCTTCGTCGTAGGCGTCGGTGTGCAACGACTGCGTGCCGCCGAGCACAGCTGCCAACGCCTGCAGAGCGACCCGCGCGATGTTGTTCATTGGTTGCTGCGCGGGCAGCGAGACGCCGGCGGTTTGGGTGTGGAAGCGCATCAGGCGGGTGCGGTCGTTTTTGGCGCCGAAACGGTCCTTCATCAGGCGATACCAGATCTTGCGCGCGGCGCGGTATTTCGCGATCTCTTCGAAGAAATCGTTGTGCGCGTTAAAGAAGAAGCTGAGGCGTGGTCCGAAGTCGTCGACGTCGAGGCCGCGGCGGCGCGCCCACTCGACGTATTCGACGCCGTCGTAGATGGTGAAGGCGAGTTCTTGCAGCGCGGTCGAGCCGGCCTCGCGAATGTGATAGCCGGAAATCGAGATTGTGTTGAAGCGCGGCGTAAATTTTGCTCCGAACTCGAAGGTGTCAATCACCAGGCGCATCGAGGGCGCGGGCGGATAGATGTACTCCTTCTGCGCGATGTATTCCTTAAGAATGTCGTTCTGGATGGTGCCGGAAATTTTCTTCCAGTCGGCGCCTTGCTTTTCCGCGACCACGAGGTACATGGCCCAGAGCACGCTGGCGGGTGAATTGATGGTCATCGAGGTGGTAGTTTGTTCGAGATTGATGCCGTCGAACAGGATTTCCATATCTTCGAGCGAATCGATGGCCACGCCGCACTTGCCGACCTCGCCTTCGCTGGCCGCATGATCGGAGTCGTAGCCCATCAGTGTGGGCAAATCGAAGGCGACGGAGAGTCCGCCGCCGCCGTGTTCGAGAAGATATTTGTAGCGCTGGTTGGTTTCTTCGGGCGAAGCGAAGCCGGAGAACAAGCGCATGGTCCAGAGCTTGCCGCGGTAGCCGGTCGAGTGAATGCCGCGCGTGTAGGGCGGTTGGCCAGGATAGCCGAGGTACTGCTCGTAGTTCCAGTCGGCGGGGAGATCGGCCGGCGTGTAGAGGCGGCGGATCGGGACGTTCGAGATGGTGCTGAAACGCGCGTGGCCGTGCTCGTCGAGGTTGGTGCCGGTGGGAGCGCCAATCGGTTTTTCGGGAGCCTTGTCGAGCGTGGGCGCGAGCGTTTTCTCTGCCCAATTCTTTTCCGAGGCGGCGGGATGACGGCCTTCAAGAACGTCGGAAATCGGGCTCTCGGCGATCGACGGTGGCTGCGGCGTTTTCTCGGGCATGTTCACCCTGGGCTGCGTCAACGAGGTTCTCAGAAACCGAAGATGCAGCCCCGCGGCTGCTTATAACAACCAAACGATTGGTAGGTAATATGAACTGTTCGCAGGCCGGCTGTCAAGCGCCCGAGCCTCTGCAATGGGGGGAGATTTGCTGGTTCAGCAGGCACGGCGATCTGCCGGGGCCACACCGGGGACACATTAACTTGTTTCTTGCTCTTCCTAGAACGCCATCCAGTGCGTCCGTGTCCCTGTGGTTTGTTGAAGTTCCTTTTAGCCATCCCGCTTTCACGGCGGTAACACGAATGACCTCTAGGAATCAGTTGTCAAACGAGGCCGCTAAGATCCGACTAGGTGTACTGGCAAACTCGAAGCCGTGACGATTTGAGGCAAATCTCGGCAGGCAGATTTGTGTTACCTTGCTTGGCTCCATTTTGGCTCCAATAAGAAGGACAAAAACAGGCAGGAATTCCGGGTTATCCCTTGCAGAATGAATAGATAGCTTTGGGCGACTACAGCCCTGAAAAGGCTGGCGTCGGCGGTTCAACTCCGTCCCTGGCCACCATATTTTCAATGGTTTAGCAAATCGGTCCGAAATTTCACACCTGTGATTTCACACCTGTGGTTGCTTACGGCCT
>Ga0181538_10000050_pt1 | contig 110714 bp, 102 predicted proteins | sample PEATcosm2014_Bin_40_FD_119773 | JGI IMG/M metagenome (GOLD analysis project Ga0181538, IMG submission 119773) | Peatland microbial communities from MTU Mesocosm Facility, Houghton, MI, USA - PEATcosm2014_Bin23_30_metaG | ecosystem: Environmental > Terrestrial > Soil > Wetlands > Peat | place... | reverse complement strand
TTGAAGAGCCGCATCGTCGGCATGAACCCGTGCAACGTGGCGGAGATCTTCCGCAAGATCAAGAAGCATGGGGGGTTTGGTTGCGATGGCGGCGGTGTTTCCGGGATCGAGGTGGCCTGCTGGGACCTGGCGGGCAAGGCCTGGGGCGTGCCGGTCTGGCAGATGCTGGGCGGCAAGATGCGCGACCGGGTCCGCCTCTATTGCGACACCACCAGCAGGCCGACCGGGGAAACGATGGGTCAACATTTGAAGGAACGGATCGCGGCCGGTTGGACGTTCTGCAAGATGGACCTGCGTGCCGGCGGGATGGATGAGGTCACCGGTCAGGCCGGAAGCACCGTGGGAATGTATACGCGCCCCGCCCCCGACCCGACGGCCAATCGGCCGGTGCGGAGAGGCATGGCCGATTCAGGGCCAGGTCGAGAGCCGACTAATAATATGATCCCTATGGGCGCCTATAACCCTTACGGTGAGCACCAGTTCACCGCCACGTTTTTCACCGACAAAGGGCTGGATTGGCTGGCGGACTATTGTGAAACGGTGCGCAGTATTGTGGGCTATGAAATGCCGATTGCCACGGACCACTACGGCCACTTTCCCATCGAGACTTTTATCAAGTTCGCACGGAGACTGGATAAATACAATTTGGCCTGGTACGAAGACGTGGTGCCGTGGTTCTACCCCGACAAACTTCGGAGACTCAAGGATGCCTGCACGACGCCCATCTGCACCGGCGAGGACGTTTACCTGGCCGAGGGCTTCAGGGACCTGCTTGAGAAGCAGGCCATCTCCGTGATCCATCCGGATCTGGCCAACCTGGGCGGCATTCTTGAGACCAAAAAGGCGATCGACCTGGCCACGCAATACGGAGTTGCATCCTGCATCCACAATAACAACGGCCCCGTCACGATGTTTGCCAGTTGCCATGCCGCCGCCGCCGGCGACCAGTTCCTGGCGTGTGAGTTTCACATGGCCGATGTTCCGCATTTCTTCGACCGGGTGAAAAGGACGGGTAAGCCGAACGATCCGATCATCGACCGGGGATACTTCACGGTGCCTGACGCGCCGGGGTTAGGCTTTGAGATCCAAGCGGACGTGCTCAGGGCAAATATACATGAAGGGGGATACTTCGAGCCCACCACGGAATGGGACAACGAGACTTCCTTCGACGGTCACATGTGATCGTCGCAAGGTATTCCGGCTCAACGCGTTACCAGGGCTGTTGAGTTTTGAGCCACACCCGGCGATTCTCGAAGGAATCGCAGGAATCGCGATTGCTCTTGCCATTCGGCTGGCGCCGCGGTATTATATTTCCAGCACTCATTGAGGGGATGTGCCGCCTGGGTGGCTTTCAGCAGCTTTTGAGAGATCGAATCTCCAGACCCGGACATTTGCAATGAGAGAAGCTGGGAAAGTGGCGCCAGCGGCCTGGCGCTGAAACGCGGGGTGTTTTCCGCCCCGGCAACCACGATGCAAGTGTCTGAGGACACAGAGGGGAATTTCACAGTGAAGAGACTAGGGTTTACGATTTTTGCGGCGGCTGTTCTGGCGCTTCCGCTATGCGCTCAGGTAGCAAGTACGCTTCGAGCGGACATCCCGTTTGAATTCGCTGTTCGGAACATGACGGCAGCACCCGGGACATATGCCGTTAGGGTTCAAGGTGGGTCTCCTATGGTAGAGTTAGCGGGCAGTCACGTTTACTATCTGCAAACCAGCCCGAACAGCTCTTACACCGGCCCGCAGGAACCTAAGCTGGTTTTCCATCGTTACGGTGACCAGTATTTCCTGTCCCAGATCTGGACCGGGTCGAGAAGCCTTAACTTCTCGACGTCGCGCGCGGAACGCGAGTTGAAGAAGACCGCCGCTGCGGCGGGGCAGACAGAGATCGTTCTGGCGATGCGTTGAGCCGGCTAAGCTCCAGAGGCAATTGCGCGTCCAGGCAAATAGCGGCGACCCAGCAGCCATGGTGCTCTGGGTCGCCGCTTCTGTTCAGGTTTTCCCACTCTTGGTAGCCTGTAATGATGCACCGACTTTCAGGTTTGCTCTTCGTAGTCGCAACCGGTTGTACCGGGATTTGTGCGACGAGGAGCCTGCTGCCTGGTAATGCGGATCGTGGCAAGAATTTATTCCGCACGCAGAACTGCGGTGTCTGCCACAGCATCGACGGGGAGGGCGGGAAGATTGGACCGGATTTGGGGCAGGGCGTGGAGCGGGGCTTCAGCCCCTACGTCTTGGCGGGCCTGCTGTGGAACCATGCTCCGATTATGTGGGCCGCGATGGAAAGACAAGGAATTGCTAAGCCCGAGCTGAGTGAGCAGCAGGCCGCGGACTTATTCGTCTATTTCTTTGCCGCCCGTTATTTCGAGCAACCCGGCGATACCAGGCGCGGCGAGCGGGTTTTTCTTGGAAAGCGGTGCGGGGAGTGCCACGGTATCGGGTCCGCGGTTCGCGAAGGCATCCAGCCAGTAGCGGCTTGGAAGTCGCTTGCGGACCCAATTGCGCTCTCGCAGCAGATGTGGAATCACTCCCGGGAGATGAAATCGGCGCTCGGCCGGATGAACATTCCCTATCCACAGTTCTCCGCACAGGAGATGACTGATCTGCTGGTGTATCTGCGGAGCGCGCAAAATTCCGGCCACGCCGGCGACTTCGCGCCAGGTTCGGCGGAGTCCGGTGAGAAGCTATTTGTGTCAAAGGGCTGCGCCGGTTGCCACATGGGATCGCTGACCCTGGAAGCTCGCCCCACCCGATACGGCCTCACCGACTTTGCCGCGGCCATGTGGAACCACTCATTCCGCGTACCAGAGAATCCGGCGCCGCTTAGCTATGAGGAGATGCGCCGAGTGGTGGGCTACCTCGTCTCGACGCAGTTCTTTGAGGAGCGGGGCGACCTGGAGAAAGGCAGGAAGGTCTTCGCGAGCAAGCATTGCATCGCCTGTCATGACGACCCGTCCAGCGGTGCACCGGGCCGGCCAGCTATGGCTGGGAGAATGACGTCCTTCGAGATGGCGGCGGCTCTCTGGAAGCATGGGCCGGAGATGTTGAACCGCATGCGACTGAAAAAGATTTCCTGGCCCCGGTTCAGCGGCACTGAGATGGCGGACCTTGGAGCATATCTGCACGGTTTCCGGTTGAAACAACGGCGGCCACCGATAGACGCTGCCGGGCATCCGTGATTCACCGCCGCTGTTTCGGGAACGCGCCTCACCCTAAGGGCCGTGTGCTAGGCTAATCTACCGATATGGACTGCATTGAGGCTTTGAAGACACGGCGATCCGTTCGCGCCTACACGGGCGAACCTGTATCGCGAGAGGTGATCGAAGACATCATCGACTGCGGCCGCCTGGCCGCCACGGCGATCAACATCCAACCTTGGGAATTTGTGGCGGTCACGGAGCCGGCGATGCTCCGCGCGATCGCGGAGGCGGCGGAGTTTGGACGCTTCATTGCGGAGGCCGCGGTTTGCGTGGTGGTCCTGTGCAAGGATACGAAGTACTACCTGGAGGACGGCTGCAATGCCAGCCAGAACATACTCGTGGCCGCGCGTGCGCACGGCCTCGGCAGTTGTTGGGTGGCCGGGGACAAGAAGCCTTACGCGGAGAGAATCCGCAAGATGGTGGGCGCGCCGGAGGGCTACAAGGTGATCAGCCTGCTCGCCATCGGTCCCACCGCCGAGGAAACCCACGCGGAGAAACGGCCGCTTTCCGACGTGCTGCACTGGGAGAAGTTCTGACCCATGAAGAAGCTGATCAACGATCCGCAAAATGTGCCGAGGGAGTTCCTGGCTGGGCTGGCTCTGGCGCATGCGGATATTCTGAAGGTCTGCCTCGACCCGGTTTACGTGGTCCGGACCGACGCGCCCGTTTCCGGCAAGACCGGCATCGTGTCGGGCGGAGGCAGCGGTCACGAGCCTATGCACGTGGGGTTCGTGGGCAAAGGCATGCTCGACGCGGCTTGTCCCGGCCAGGTATTCACTTCTCCGACTCCGGATCAAATCGAAGCCGCCACACGCGCCGTCAACGGTGGGGCGGGCGTTCTCCATATCGTCAAGAACTACAGCGGCGACATCATGAATTTCGAAATGGCCGCCGAACTCTGCCAGGCCGATGGCATAGAAGTGCGGGCGGTGGTCATCAACGACGACGTTGCCGTGGAAGACAGCCTCTACACCGCGGGCCGCCGTGGCGTCGGGATAACCGTCTTCGCGGAAAAGCTGTGCGGAGCGGCGGCCCAACGCGGCTATGATCTGGCGCGCGTGGAAGCGCTCTGCCGCAAGATCAATCGGAACGGGCGCTCGATGGGGATGGCTCTGACTTCCTGCACCGTTCCCGCGGCCGGCCAACCCACTTTCGAGTTGGGCGAAGGCGAAATGGAGATGGGTATCGGCATCCATGGTGAACCGGGGCGCGAGCGCATGCCCCTGCTGCCCGTCGCGGAGCTGACCGCGCGCATGGCGGGGACGGTTTTGGCGGACCTGCCATTCCGCAGCGGCGACGAAGTCATCGCCATGGTCAACGGCATGGGTGGCACCCCTTTAATGGAACTCTATCTCGTCTACGGGGAGTTGGAGCGGATCTTGCGAGGGCTGGGAATCCGCGTTGCGCGCCGCCTGGTGGGCAACTACATCACCAGCCTCGAAATGGCCGGCTGCTCCATCACGCTGCTCAGAGCCGATGACGAGATGCTGTCGCTCTGGGACGATCCGGTGCTCACCCCCGGGCTGCGATGGGGGATCTGAGCGAATGGCCGTGGGCCAACCGGAGGTGCTGAAGTGGCTGGAAGCCTTGCAGCGGATCTACGCCGAAAACCGGCAATGGCTCACGGAATTGGACTCGGCTATCGGCGATGCCGACCACGGGATCAACATGGATCGCGGCTTCACCGCGGTGAAATCGGAACTGGCGGCCCATTCTCCGTCCGATATCCGCTCCGTTTTCCAGAGTGTGGCTACCGTCCTCATCCGCCATGTAGGCGGCGCTGCCGGGCCGCTGTACGGCACTTTCTTTCTTCGGGCCGCGGCGGCCTGCGCCGGGAAAAACGAAATCGAAGCCGCCGACGTGGTGGCGTTGTTCCAGGCGGGAATCGAGGGTGTCGGGCAGCGAGGCAAAGCGGCAGCCGGCGACAAGACCATGTTGGACGCCCTGCTTCCGGCTTTGGACGCGATGCGTAAAGGCCTCGAAGACGGAGGCAGCATGGCGATCATTCTCGACGCGGGCGCGGCGGCGGCCCAAGCGGGGATGCTGGCAACCGTTCCCATGCAGGCACGCAAGGGCCGGGCCAGCTACCTGGGCGCGCGCAGCATCGGCCACCAGGATCCGGGGGCGACCTCGTCCTACCTGCTGCTCCGGGCGGCCGCGGATACCTGGCGCTCATGATCGGGATGGTTGTTGTCTCCCACAGCGCCAAGCTGGCTGAGGGTGTGTGCGATCTGGCGCGGCAGGTGGCACAGGGAAAGGTTCGGATAGCGGCTGCCGGGGGCACGGCCGATCCGGAAAACCCCATCGGCACCGATGCATTCCAGGTGCTCCAGGCCATTGAGTCGGTCTACAGCGAGGACGGAGTGCTGGTTCTCATGGACCTGGGAAGCGCCGTGCTGAGCGCCGAAACCGCGCTCGAGCTTTTGGGCGAAGAGAGAAGCTCGCACGTCCAGTTGTGCGCCGGTCCGCTGGTGGAAGGAGCCGCGGCCGCCGCCAGCCTGGCCGCGGCCGGCGCATCTCTCGCCGAGATCTCTCTCGAAGCGCAAAACGCGCTGGCCGGCAAAGTGGCATCGCAGCTTCCCAGAGCTGAAGACACCGGGCCCTCCGAAGAGGCGCTGGTCACCCTCCACAACCCTCTTGGCCTCCACGCGCGCCCCGCGGCGCAGCTCGTTCGCCTGGCCCGCCGTTATCAAGCGCGGGTGACGATCGACAACGTCGCGGCCAGTAGCATCAACGCCGTCCTGAGCCTGGGGGCGCGCCAAGGCCACCAGTTGCGGATCTGTGCGCAAGGCGCCGAAGCGCACGAGGCGGTGGCCGCGCTGGTGAGTTTCATCGAATCCGGGTGTGGTGAACTGGCGCCGCCATTGGTTGCGCCGTCTCAACACCAGGCCGGCGGCATTCCGGCGTCCGCGGGCGTCGCCATCGGCCCGCTGGTCAAGCTGCGTCCCGCCGCCGTGGAAACGGTCTCTCGGGCCATCGGAAATCCCGAGGCTGAGCGGCAACGCCTGATGGCCGCCGTCAATGGCGCGCAAGAAGAGACGAGGGCGTTATACGAATGGTCCAAAACCCACATCGGCGCGGATGAGGCGGGCATTTTCGATGCGCAGTCGCTCTTCCTCGAAGACCCGGAGCTGGCCGCCGGAGTCTCGCGCAGGCTGGTGGAAGATCGGGTCGGCGCGGAGTCCGCCTGGCAGACTGAAACCACCAGGTTCGCGGATCGGCTTGCCGCTCTCGAGGACCCCTATCTTCGGGCCCGGGCGGCTGACGTGGCGGACGTGGCGGCGCGCGTGCTGCGAAGGCTCACCGGCCAGGCCAGCGCCGCACGCGTTCTGCGCGAGCCGGCGATCCTCTCAGCGCACGATCTGACACCTTCCGAGGTCAAGGACTTCGATCCCACCATGATTCTGGGCTTGTGCCTGGAGGCAGGCAGCGCCAGCGCGCACAGCGTGATCCTGGCGCGGGCCATGGGGATTCCGGTCGTCGCGGGACTGGGTCCGGGGATCTCCGCAGTGGCCGATGGAACCATTGTGGCCGTGGATGGAGAGCAGGGAACGGTGTGGATTTCGCCCGATGCGCGCCAGGTCGAGGCGCTGGAAGGCCGCCGCCGGGACTGGCTGGCCGCGCGCCGCGCCGCGGAATTGGAGCGGTCGAGACCGGCGGCCACGCGCGACGACCGCCGCATACGGGTTCTCGCCAACATCAGCGGCGTGGCCGAAGCCGTAGAGGCCGTGGCCTGCGGCGCCGAGGGTGTGGGTGTGCTGCGCACCGAGTTTCTGTTCCTGGGACGCGCGGCGGCGCCCGGCGAAGAGGAACAACTGGCCGCCTATCGCGCCATCGCCGAATCGCTGGGAGGGCGTCCACTCACCATTCGCGCGCTCGATGTCGGCGGCGACAAGCGGCTGCCCTACGTGGAGATCGGCGAGGAAGCCAACCCATTCCTCGGCTGGCGAGGCATCCGCGTGCTGTTGAGCCGGCGCGACCTGTTCCGGACGCAGCTCCGCGCCATCCTCCGGGCAGGCGCTGCGCAGCCAGTCGAGTTGCTGTTGCCGATGATCGCCGCCGTGGACGAACTGCGCGAGACGAAGGCCATGGTTGGCGAAACGGAAGCCGAGCTGGAACGGGAAGGGTTACCTTTCAAGAAGAACATCCGCATAGGCGTCATGATCGAAGTGCCCGCGGCGGTGGCCGTCGCCGACCAGTTGGCGCACGAGGCCAGCTTCTTCAGCATCGGCAGCAACGATCTGATCCAGTATGCGATGGCTGCCGACCGGACGAATTCGCGCGTGGCCCCGATGGCGGACCCCTTTCAGCCGGCCGTATTGCGAATGATCCGGCAGACCATCGAGGCTGGCCGCGGCGCAGGGATAGGCGTGGCCCTCTGCGGCGAGTTGGCCGCCGATCCCGTGGCGACACCGCTTCTGCTGGGCCTGGGCCTGGAAGAATTCAGCGTCAGCGCGCCCCTGATCCCCGAGCTCAAGCGGGCCATCTCGTCGTGGAGCGTGCCGGAAGCCGAAAGCGTGTCGCGGGAGGCGCTCGCCATGGATTCGTGCCAGTCCGTGAGGCGGTTGCTGCTCCTCAGACGTCCGAGTCCAGAACCTCGAAGACAGCCTTGATGTAGTTCTTGTGAGTGGCCAGCTCGGGGAAAACCTTGGGCACTTCGGCCAGCGGCGTGCGGCAGGTGATCCACGGGTCCATATTGATTTCGCCGCGCTCCATCATCCCGATCACGCGCGAAAACTGGTGGTGGCTGTTGCGGCTCGCCAGGATGTCGAGCTCGCGCCGGATGAAGGGCGTATGGTCGAAGGGGATGAAGCCCAGGAATTGGCCGACCAGCACCAGCCTGCCGGCCGCCGCGACGCGGTCGAAGCTGGCCTTGATGGCCTCCTCATCGCCGGTGCAATCGAAAACCACGGAAGCGGGGCGGCCGTCGTACTCCGAGAGCACGTCCACGCCGAAACGCCCGGCGAATTGGCGGCGGAACTCGACCTTCTCGATAATCCGGGCCGATGCGCCCGCGGTCAGCGCAAACTGGAGCACCGACAGGCCGATGGGTCCAGCGCCTACAATTAGAACGTCCTCGCCGGCCACCAGCCCGCTGCGGGCCACGGCATGTGCGCCAATGGTGAGAAACTCCACCAACGACAGTTGATCGTACGAGAGCCGTTCCGATTTGTACAGGCGCTCGACGGGCACATTCATGAGGCCTCGCATCCCGCCATCCACGTGCACCCCCAGCACCTTCATGTTTTCGCAGCAGTTGGGGCGGTTCAGGCGGCAAGGCCGGCAAACGCCGCAGGTCAGGTGAGGCTCAATGGCGCAGCGGTCTCCCGGCCGGATACCGCGATTGTTCTCCGGCGCCTCCAGCACCTCGCAGCCCAACTCATGACCGATGATGCGCGGAAAAGTGTAATTGGCCTGAGCTCCTTCAAAGGCATGCCAATCGCTGCCGCATATGGCGACACGGTGAAGCCTCACCAGCGCTTCGCCGGGCTGCCTCGCCACGGGCGGCACAACGTGTCCCACGAATTGGCGCGGCGCTTCCAGTACGATCTGTCGCATGGCTTCCCGAACTCCAGAGTATAGCAATCTGCTATTGTTCGCCGAGCAGCGGTCGCCGCCGGCGCGATGGACCCAGAGCGGAGGGTTACGCAGCCTCTTCCAGGATGCTGGATACGTAGATACGCAAGCCGCGACGCACACGCCGAGCGCCGTCGATGCGGCGGTACACCCGCTGCAAGACCCGCGAAGCAGCCAGTACCACGCTTGCCGAGCAGAGAAGATTGAACGTGAGATCCATGCGATTTCTCCTTACATGTCCATTTCAACTGAATCCGGCCCCGATTGCGAGTTATGCTTGTACCACCGAAGTACCGAACGCCGTACTAGTAACCCTTCGCTGTTACGGTCATCAGGGATCTCCCTGACCTGCTGTTTCGGTTCGACGGGGTATGGAGGTTTCAATGTGTCGGTTCTCTCGAAGCTGGCTTCTGCCAGCGCTGTATCTGCTGATCGGCACCAACGCATGGAGTGCCGCGACGGTGTTCAATGTCCTGGATTATGGCGCGCACAACGATGGTTCGGCGCCCGCCACGGAGGCGATTCGCTCCGCGATCCAGGCGGCCAAAGCCGCGGGCGGGGGAACGGTATACTTTCCGGCCGGGAATTATGTCACTGGCCCTATCGAACTGGTGAGCAACCTGGTGCTCGACATCGACGCGGGAGCGACACTGAGCTTCCCGGCCGCCAAACTTCCGTTCGCGAAAGGGAGGGCGCAGGGGATCGAATGCCTTATGCCCGTACCCCTGATCGGCGGCACGAACGTGGAGAACGTGACCATCACGGGCCGGGGCGCCATCACCACCGACAACGCCCAATGGACCAAGCTCATCGGCGGACCGCAGCGGGAGGCCCCTTTTGGGCCGGTCTGGGCGCACCTTCGGGAATTGCTGGAACAGAAGACGCCCCAGCCGGAGGAGGAGTATCGGAAGGCCGCGCCGTTCCTTCGCCCCTCGTTCGTCCGCTTCATGGAGGCCAGGAATATCCTGATTGAGGGCATTCATATTGTGGGTTCGCCGTTCTGGACGGTACACCTGCTGTACTCGGTGAATGCCATCGTTCGCGATGTCAGCATTGAGACGTACCCCGGATCGTTCACCGATGGAATCGTGGTGGATTCCAGCAGGGACGTGCGGATTGCCAATTGCTATCTCGACAATGGCGACGACGCCATAGTCCTCAAGTCGGGGAAGGATGCCGACGGGCTGCGGGTCAACCGGTCTACCGAAAACGTGGCCATCGCCAATTGCATTGTGCACCACGGGTCCGCCGGGGTGGTGATGGGCAGTGAGATGTCGGGGAGCATCCGCAACGTGGTGGCGAGCAACATCGTCTGCCAGGGCACGTGGATGGGCATGAACATCAAGAGCGACCGGGGACGCGGCGGGGTGGTCGAAAACGTAAGGTTGGATCACTGGACGATGGATGACGTCGGCAGGGCGATCAATATCTCGCAATACTACGTTCTCGAAGCCCGGGTGAACTCTTCCGAACCACGCGTTTCGGAGCGGACGCCGGTGTTCCGCAACATCGTGGTCGACAACATGAGTATCAACCGCTGCCGGGCCACCGTGGGCTACGAGAAGGCGCCGCCCGTAATGATCAACATCGAAGGGCTGCCGGAGATGCCGATCTCCGGACTGCAAATCACAAACATCATCGCTTCGGGCAAGAGCGGACTGAAAGCCCACGATACCATCGCCATGGAATTGCATAATGTGCAGGTGAACGCCGCGAGCGGACCGGCCTTCCTGATACGGGATTCGAAGGAACTCGAGTTGGACGGCATGTCCACGCGCGAGCCCTTGGCGGATGTTCCGGTGATCCGCCTGGACCGCTGCCCGGGCGCCATCGTGCGTGGGAGCAGGGCCTTTGCAGGCACGGGCACGTTTCTCTCGGCGGCTCCGGGTGAGTTGAAAAGCATCGTGCTCATCGGGAACGCGCTGGGTAGCGCGCGAACGGCAACGGCAGAGGCGGCGGCCGGCTTCTGGTAAAGGATAATAATCTCATGCTCAAATTTTCAGCGAATCTGTCGATGATGTTCAACGAGCTGCCGTTCCTGGACCGGTTTTCCGCGGCGGCGGATGCCGGCTTCCATGGAGTGGAATACCTGTTTCCATATGAGTTCCCGGCGGAGGCCATCGAAGAGCGGCTTCGCAGCCACCACCTGGAGAACGTTATGTTCAATCTTGCTCCGGGCAATTGGAGCGCGGGCGAACGAGGCCTCACTTGTATTCCCGGACGCGAATCCGAGTTCCGGCAAAGTGTCGAGACGGCGATTTCGTACGCCACCCGGTTGAAAACAAGCCGCGTGCACGCCATGGCGGGAGTCGTTCCCGCGGGGGCGGATCCGGCCGCCGTGGAAGCTACGTACGTCGGGAACTTGAAGTACGCCGCCGTTAGGCTCGCCACGTACGGCATCACGCTTTTGATCGAGGCCATCAACACCCGGGATATGCCCGGGTTTTACCTCAATACGCAGGCTCAGTCATACGCCGTCTGTGCCGCCGTCAACGCCCCCAACATCAGGATGCAGATGGATCTCTACCATATGCAAATCATGGAGGGGGATCTCGCCATGAAACTGCGAAAGTACGCGCCGCACTGCGGCCACATACAGGTGGCCGGCGCACCGGAGCGGCATGAGCCGGATGCCGGCGAAGTCAATTATGCGTATCTGTTCGGCGTCTTGGAAGAGCTGGGCTACGACGGATGGATCGGCTGCGAGTACCGTCCGGCCGGGAAAACCGTTGACGGGCTGGGGTGGTTCCGCCGGACCTTGCGCTGATCTTGGCTACTTCCGTCCGTTGTAGATCGTGTCGTTGTACAACTCGACCCTCTCGCGGAAGGCGGCATTGGTATAGATGCAGAGCCGGTTCTCGTCGTACACCAGGATCTCTTCGCGCTCGTCGCCGTAGCAGTCGATGTGCTTCACGTAATAGCCGGTGTAGCGGTCTTGCGGGCCCCGTCCTCCAGTGGGCTGCGCGGCCCGCGGAGGGAATGGGAAAACGGCGACCTCCCGGCCCCAGCCGTCCAGCAGCACGGGCGGCCCGTTGCCGCGCCGGTTTAGCGCGATGAAGTTCTCATTCGGGTTGCCGGTCCAATTCTCAACCACCACGGCCTGCGTCAGCACTCCGTCCTTGTCGGCTTCCTTCTGTTTGCTGTTGTCCCACAGCAGCTCACCCGACTTGGTGTAGAGAGCCTCCAGAACCGTCGGGCGAGACCCTGGAGCCGCTTCCTCGCGGCTGATATAGAAGGCCTGCTTGCCGGGGAGATCGGGCCGAAACCGGCCGATCATCGCGTGTTGGGTGTGGTGCATCGGCTTACGGAAAAGAATCTTGCCGCCGGCGTCGAGCAGCACTGCATCGGCCGACGTGGCGAGGGCGATCTCCGCCCGCCCGTCCCCATCCATGTCTTTGACATCCACCGCATCGTTGTGGCCCTCCCGGTTGCTGGGAAACTCGTCGTGGCTCCACAATACCGTGCCGTCCGGCGCGTAGAGCCTGTAGCCCACCAGCAATTCGTCCTTGCCGTCTCCGTTGAAGTCAAAATTGATCGGGTAATGGCCGGTTATCACCTTGGCCTTTGACCACAGGAGCTTGAAGTCCTGAGCGGCGTCATAGACCCAGAAGTTGGAATACCGGTCCTTGACCGCCATCTGCTGCGCTCGGCCGCTGCCCGTGAGATCCGCAAACAGCAGGCAGTCGTGTCCTCCCGCCAGCTGAACCTGCCTCTTCAGCTTGCCGGTCTTGCCGTCGAGTATGGTCAGGAGGCTCTTAGGATCCTGGTAGACGACCTCGGCTTGGCCGTCGCCGTCAATGTCGTGGATTTGTATGGGCGTGTCGCTCCCGGTCCACACGTTGCGCCGGTTGGGTTTGCCCACCTGCCACAGGATCTTGCCTTCGAGGTCGATGGCGGTCAGGCAAGTCACAATGATCTGGTCTTGACCGCCGGAGGCGTCCTCCTGCACCACCAGAGCCTCGATCTGGCCGTCGCCGTTCAGATCTCCGAAGCGCACCACGGGGCTGCCGTAGTCGCCGAATTCGATGGCCCGTAACAGCCGAGGGACCGAATCCCGGCGGGGGAGCGCCGGAGGTTCGGCGGCGTATGTCCCGCCAGCCGCCACCAACAGGGCCGCCACTAGGGCGCCACCCGCCAGCTTGCTTTTCCACTCATGATATTGCATTGCTGCCTCCCGGCCGTAACAACCTACACAAGTCTAACTCCTCGACACCAGATCGGTCTCGGCGCGGCCGGAGAACGAGTGCCCAGTGGCCGCAGTGCTCTTTTGAGGCGAACCAACCGAGCGGTACCCTCGTATGGTATGAAGTAGCGATCCAGGAGGCTGACGGATGTTTTGCGATCATTGTGGCACCGCGTTGCAGGAGTTTCAGCGTTTCTGTCCGGCGTGCGGCAAAGGTGTGGGCAGCGTGCCGCTGATGCCGGTCGAGGGCCGGATTGCCGGGCACGTGCGCCTGCTGGGGATATTCTGGCTGGCTATTTCCGCGTTTCGACTGCTCCCGGGCTTGGCCTTGGTGTCGATTTTCCGATATGGGTTCCCGTTCTTTGCGCCGGGTATTCCCGGCTTTGTGCATGGCCTGATGCGGGGTTTGGGGGGACTGTTGCTGGTGGGCGCCGTAGTCGGTATTGTGACGGGTTGGGGGTTGCTGGAACGGCAACCCTGGGCGCGCACGCTGGCCCTTGTTGTGGGGTGCTTCAGCCTGCTGGACATGCCATTCGGCACGGCGCTGGGCATCTACACGCTGTGGGTCCTGCTGCCGGCCCGCTCGGAAGAGGAATACCGTCGGATGGCGCGGGCGGCATAGCTGTTACCGCTCCTGCGCTCAAGGCCGGTGTCTACGGGACTACGACCGTTTTCCCGTCCTCAATCTGAACCGTCTTGGTAAACGCACTCCCACCAGCCACGGGATCGATTCTGACGGTGTACTGACCGGGAGGGACCATCAGGCCCTGTTCGCAACCGTTGAACTCGCCAGTATGGCCGTAGAATCTGTCATTCAGGTAGACAGCGTCGAACTTGCTGGCAGTCACGGTTGTCTTCAACGTTCCCAGCGGCTTCTTCGGGGGGGGCAGCGGCTTCAACGTCTGGGCCAGAACCACGGTCTTGCCTGCCTCGATGTCCACCGTCGTGGTGAACTCCTCGTAGCGCGGGTCCACCAGCTTGACTTCGTGCTTTCCCGGCGGCAGCGCGTACTTTCTGCCGACCTTGAAATTCGCCGCCGGTCCCATGTACTTGCCGTCCACAAAAACGCCGGCCCGTCCGGGATCAACCTTGGTTTTCAGGAACGCGTCGCCTGGCTTGCCGGCGAGCGTACTGCACACCAGCAGCAATGCGACGGCGGTGCAGATGCCCCTGCACACGGGCTTTACCAAGCTTTTCGAATGAATTGTCATGTTAGATTCTTCAGATCCTCCGTGTTCATATCAGTATACACCCTTGGTTCGTGGCCACCGAGGCTGTTAGGCTTATGGGCTTATGGAGGACGTACCAAGATGGCAAAAAAATCCTTTCCCTTGTCCAAGGTCTATGGCTTGCTTGAGCCGGGGCCGGTCGTGTTGGTCACCACCGTTCGCAAGGGGCGGCCGAACATCATGACCATGTCGTGGCACACGATGATCGAGTTCGAGCCGCCGCTGGTGGGTTGCGTGATCAGCGACCGCAACTACACGTTCGGCACCTTGAAGGCGACCAAAGAATGCGTCATCAACATCCCCACGGTGGAGTTGGCGGTAGAGGTGGCGGGCTGCGGCAACACCTCCGGGGCGAAAACCGGCAAGTTTGCGACCTTTGGTCTCACGCCGGCGGCCGCCGCGCGGGTCAAGGCGCCGCTCATCGACGAGTTCTACGCGAATCTCGAATGCCGGGTTGTCGATACGAAGATGACAGCCAAATACTGCCTCTGCATCGTGGAAGTAGTCAAAGCGTGGATCGACCCCTCAGTGAAGCGCCCGCGGACGATTCATCACCTCGGAAAGGGCGCCTTCATGGTTGCCGGCAGGACCATCCAGTTGCCTTCCAAAATGAAGTAACCAGCGCCACAGGCGAGACCGCGGACGCACCCCGCGACAGTACCGGGTCTCGGTTTCGCGTATAATGAAGGCAGGGAGGAAACTGGGATGCTGAAACTCTTGCGCACGGTGGCTGTCGTGTCGGCGGCTGCTTCTATCTCGTGGGCTGCCGGACTTCCCGCCCGCGGCGTTAACGGAAACTACATTGAAGCCCGCACCGCGGACGTTTACACCGGGCCGTGTTTTGCCAACGGCGAAGTGGAGATGAACGGCAAGGAGGCGGTGTTTGGCTGGAAGATCAATAGCGGCGACTGGCACGGTGTGAGCCTGGAAGGGCTCTCGGTGGTCGGAGTCATTCGCTCTGAGCACACCCTCGGTGACGTGTATGAGCCGGTCAACCCGGTGAGGGCCGTCCTCATCGTCGACAGCCGCGCGGACGCCGAGCAACGCCTGGCGCTCCAAAGCTTCGCCCGCCAAATGGGCGGCGCTCTGCTCGCGGACATCGTGAAGGTGGACTACGCTCCCATAGAGCTCACCATCCAGGATGGCAATATCCACGGCGGCGCGGCCAAACTCACGGCCGGCTCGCTGGCAGCCATCCAGACGCGCGCCATGCAAGCCACCGACCACACCTGCGGCAACGAAGACGTATGGTACCCGCCGCTGACCGCGCTCGACCACGCCATGCCGGCTTACGCGCTGGCGGATTCCTACCAGGGCGATGGCTTGGGCGAAACCTGGAGCAACGGTCCCCGCCGCAGCGGTTTTTTGGGGACGTTCCACGTGCCGTCGGAGTAAGCCGCCTTTACGGCAGGTCTCCGAAATCGTAATATTTGTGGGTCACGCCCGCCGCCGAGACGGTTACCATTCGCAGGCCTGACCTCGCAGGGGGCGTCGGTTTTCCCACCGGGCCGGTGGTGATCATCTCCAGGTCGCCGTCGCGCGCCTCTGAAGTGCTGTGGTAGTGGCCCGCGAACACCTGCTTCACGCCGAATTCGTGAAGCATCTTCAGATAGCGCTGGCGGGTTACGCGCGGGATATTCTCGTACCGGTCCTCTTCGTTCGCATCCTTCAGGAAAAACGGAATGTGTTGGAACACGATGATGTGTTTCACGCCGTCCCGCTGCGCCTTGGCCAATTCGGTTCGGAACCACGCCTCCATTTTGGCGGCTTCCTCGGGAACGTTTTGCGCGCCCTTCTCCAGGTTCGAATTGAGCGCGATTCCGGTAATCTCTCCCACGCGGAACGTGTAGTAGTCCGGCCCGAATTGCTCGCGGTATCTCGCCAGCGATTCCTTGGTCGGCTCGTTTCCCACGTCGTGATTCCCGGGCATCAGGAACAGGCGGATGTTCGGGTCCAGCCTGCCGGCCACGCGCTTGAATTCCGCGATCTGGGCCGCGTCGCCCGCGGCGTTGACCAGGTCGCCCGTCACCACCACGAACGCGGGCTTCAGGCGGTTGGCGGTGGCCACGGCAAACTCGAAGTTGGCGGTCTCGTGCTCGAACCCCTTGTTCTCTGTGTACATCCCGAACTGCGGGTCGGACATCTGGATGAACGTCTGCGCCGCGAGCGTCGCCGCAAACGCCAGCGCCAATAGAATCCGTCGCATCATACGCTCATCCTACGATGTTCTCGCCGCCATCCACGTGTATGGTGTTGCCGGTCATCCAGTAAGTCGCCGGGTGGCACAATGCCACGATCGACCGCGCCACGTCTTCCGGCACGGTGAGCCGCTGGTGCGGATTGCGCTGCCGCGAGATCTCCATCAGCTTCTGGTAGTCGGGAATCTGGCGCAGCGCGGGCGTGTCCGTCACGCCCGCCAGTATGGCGTTGGCCGTAATGCCGGCCGGCGCCAGCTCCAGCGCGAGCTGCCGGATGTGAGCCTCGATGATGGCCTTCGCCGCGCTCACCGGCCCGTAGTTCGGAATGGCCTTCGAGCTCCCGCTCGAGGTCATGGCGAAAATGCGCCCGCCCCAGTCGAAAAGGCCCGCCCGCAAGCAATCCTGAACCCAGTAGACCAGCGAGTGGCCCATGGTGTCGGCGGTGATTTCGAGCTGCTTCCTGGAGACCACCTGCTCCGCGCCGGCCAGCGGCTTCAGCGCGCCGAAGGCGAGCGAATGCATCAGCACCCGCAGCGTGCCCGGCGGATCGGCCAGCCGCGGCCGCATCTTTTCCACCACGTCCTGGCGCATCTCGTCGTCGGAAGCGTTGCAGTTGAAGAACTGCGCCTCGCGCCCCAGCGCGCGGATGCGCTCCTGGATTTCTTCGACGTGCGGCAGTTTGTCGCGCCGGTCCAGGTGCACGCCGAAGATGTTCATGCCGGCGCGCGCCAGCTCCAGCGCGGTGGCCTCGCCGAACCCGCTGCTCGCGCCCAGAATCAGGGCCCAGGGTTGTTTGCTCATAAGCTCTGTGTGACTTCGATTTCCCTTTCGTCGTTATCAACCGCGCGGATGCGGATCTCAGTCCGCTCCGCCGGCAGGAACCGCCCAAAGCGCTCGCCCCATTCGATCAGCACCATGGCATCCCGCTCGAACAACTCCTCCAGCCCCAGGGTCGCCAATTCCCGCGGCTCTTCCAGGCGGTAGAGATCGACATGGTACACGCGGCCGTTTCCATATTCGTGGATCAAGGTGAAGGTGGGGCTCGAAACCTCTTCGGCCTCCGCCGCCGCCAACCCACTCACGATTCCCTTCGCCAGCGTGGTCTTGCCCGCGCCCAGGTTGCCGGTCAGCAGCACCACCCCGTGCGGCGGCAGGGCGCGCGCCAGCCGCTCTCCCAGCGCCACGGTCTCTTCCTCAGACGCCGTCCGATACGTCGGCACACTCCTCCATGGCGTCCGGAAGATATCGCAAAATATCGGTGGCGATGAGGCATTTCTCCCCCAGCGCCCGCGCGCCGATCTCGCCCGCGAGTCCGTGCAGGTAAACCGCGGCGGCCACCGCCTGGTCCGGCTCGCCGGGAAACTGCGCCAGGAAGCCGGAGATCATCCCCGTCAGCACGTCGCCGCTTCCGCCGGTGCCCAGCGCGGGTGTGCCCGTGGGATTGATCCACACGCGGCCGTCGGGGAAGGCAATCACCGTGCGCTGGCCTTTGAGAACCAAGGTAACGCGGCGGTCCGTGGCGAATGCGCGGGCGGCGCCCACACGGTCGCTCTGGATTTCGGTGGTGGTCTTGCCGGTGAGACGCGACATTTCGCCGGGGTGGGGGGTCAGCACTCGCACGCGACCGGGCACGCCTTCCGGCTGCCCTACGAGCGCATCGGCGTCCAGCACAATCGGTTGCTCGAACTCCGCGACGGCGCGCGCCACCAGGGCTTCGATATCCGGAGTGCGGCCCAGGCCTGGCCCCATCGCGATCACGGTTTTGCCCTCCGCGATACCTGACAAGCCGGCTTCCAACGACGCCGTCATCAGCTCCGGAGCGTGCGACGCAATCACCGGAGTGGCGCTGGCGGCAGAAACCACCGTCACCAGCCCCGCGCCGGCTCGCAACGCACCCTGCCCGGTCATCGCTGCTGCGCCGGTCTTCCCCGGTCCGCCCGCCACCACCAGCACGTGGCCGAAGGTCCCTTTGTGGCCCCCACGCGGGCGCGGCGCCAGTAGTTCCTCGAACATCTCCGGCTCAAGCAGCGAAAGCCAGACATCCTCGTACAGCTCCGGCGGGCTGCCGATCGGCCCCACCACCAACTCGCCTACGCCATCGCAATTCGGCGGCAGCACTTGCCCCGCTTTCGGCGCAGTGAACGTCACGGTGTAATCCGCGCGCGCGAACTCGCCCACCGGCTCGCCCGAATCGCTCGGCATCCCCGATGGAATATCCACCGCCACCACCTTGGCCAGCGGGAAGCCGCCGTTGATCTCGCGGATGCCCGCCAGCATGACGCCCGTGGCCGGACCGGTGATACCGGTTCCCAGCAGCGCATCCACCACCAGCGTGGCCAGGCGCGCTTCCGCCGGAATCTCGCGCCAAACCGGGCAGCCGCAGGCCGCCAGCATCCGATAGTTCGCCGCCGCGTCGCCCTTCAGTTCCTCCGGGGTTGCCAGCAGGACCACGTGAAGTTCTTGCGGGTTGAAGCGCGTGTGAAGCTGCCGCGCGATGACCAGGCCGTCTCCGCCGTTGTTACCCTTGCCGCACAGCACCACGATGCGCTGGGCGGAGAGCGGCGCGAAACGTTCCGCCAGGAATTCCACCACGCGATGCCCGGCGTTTTCCATCAGGACGATGCCGGGAATTCCCATCTCGGCCGTCCGCCGGTCCACTTCGCGCATTTGAGCCGCGGTCAGGACTTTCATATGCGCCGCGCCACCACCATGGTCATGTCGTCCTGCAGCTCGGAAGAGCCGGTCCAGTGGACCACGGCTTCCATTGTGCGCGCGATGAGTTCCGACGAATCCGCCTGCGCGTACTTGATCAACAGGTCCTTCAAGCGATCCTCTCCAAACACTTCTCCGTAGACGTTTTCCGGCTCCACGATGCCGTCGGTATAGGCCAACAATATATCGCCGTGCTCCAGCGGCACGGTCTTCTCTTCGTAAGTGGCGAAGGGAAATGCGCCCACCACCGTGCCGGTGGAATCCATGGTCTGAATGTCGCTGCCGCGCAACAGCATGGGCGGCAGATGGCCGGCATTGGTATACGTCAGCGCATGCGTCGATTCGTGGTACAGAGCGAAATAGAAGGTAGCGTACTTTTCGAGCGACGTGGTGGCATAAAGCTGCTGGTTCAGGTTCGACACCATCGTGGCCGGCGAAAGGCGACGCGGTCCGCTTCCGTTCGAGGTGCTCAACTGCGACCGCATGGCGGATTGGATGGTGGCCATCAGCAGCGCCGCCGAAATGCCTTTGCCGGCCACGTCGCCGATGGCGAAGGCCAGCGCGCCGTCGGAAACCTGCATGAAGTCGTAATAATCGCCCGAAACCACGCGCGCCGGTGTGCACACGCCTTTCAGCTCCAGGGTCTTGACGTAGGGAACGTCCTTGGGGAAAAGCTGGCTCTGCACCTCGCGGGCGATTTCCAGCTCCGACTCCAGGCGCTCCTTTTCCTTGGCCACCACGATGAGCTGCCCCAGGTTCTCGGTCATGGTGTTGAACGAAGCGCTCAGCTCGGCAAGCTGGTCGTTGCCCTTCACCGGAATGCGGTAAGAGAAATCGCCCACCTTGACGTGCTGGGTACCCGCATAGAGCTCGTTCACCGCGCCCGTCATTGAGCGGCTGAGCTGGATGCCGGCCACCAGCGAGACCATCTCCACGATGAGGAACAGAATGGCCACTGCCACGAAAAAGGCCATCATCCCCTCGCCCAGTTCCGGCTTTTGCCCGAAAACCATGCCCAGCACCGCCGAGACCCGGGAGTTCACCACCAAGATGGCGTCGGTGGGGTGTTCCGGTGAATCCCAGGAAGACACTTGTAGCGGGACGAAGCCCGCCACCTCGAAATCCAGCGCATTGACCTTCTCAGGAACGCGGTTCTCCCGGCCCCACTTGGTAAAGGGTGCCGCCAAGTTGGCATCGCCCAGTTGCGGAATGAGGCCCGCCAACAGTGGATGGGTGAACGGCGCCAGGATGGTCACCTCGTTGCCATTGGCCACTTCGTGGGCCCACGCATACAGCCCACCCTGTTTCAGGATCAGGCCGCTGGCGCGCTTCCAGGCGGGCGGGGGCGGCTCGAGACGCGATTCCGGCGGATAGCGCAGGTCCTCGTGGCCGCTGATCCGCAGCTCGAATTGAGGGAAGCCGTTCTGGATCATGGGCACGAAGCGCCTGAGGGTCTGCTCAGGATCTCCGACGGGCGCCCGCGCCAGCGCCTCGGCCGGGCGGAGAAGGCCGTTGACCCGGTGCGAAAGCTCGGTGTTCACCAGGTAGACCGCCATTTGCCCGAGCACCGCGTAGCCGGCGATTCCCGCCAGCGCGACGATCAGGATGATGGGCACCACCGCAATAAACAGGTAGGCCACGATCAGCCGGTTGCGCAGCCGCCAGATGGCCTTGCGCATGCCGCGCCGCGCCAGCTTGAAAAGCGCCAGCAACCCGAAAATGAAGGCTCCCATCGCCGCCAGCGATTGCATGGTGGGCGCCACGCTTGTGAAGTAGAGCAGCGCGTAAACCGCTGCGAAAAGGAGGAAGGCTTTCTCGATCCAGCCGAGCCGCCGCCAAATCGCTCCGAAGCCTTTCCGCATCGCTATCTCTACAGACTAGCGTACCGGAATCCGAGAAGGTAGAATCACACTATGCCGCCACCTCTGAAACGCAAGCGCCCTCGGATTCATCTATGATGTTTAGGCTAAAATGGTTAGCTGGGCCGGGACGGTGATCGGTTGAAGCCTTTTGTATTGCTGCTCAGTTTGAGTTGTGCCATGTGGGCCGCCGGGCCGGAGTTTGACCAGGCCCGCAAGTTATACAATCTTACCGAGTTCGACCAATCCCTCAAGATTCTCCAGGAGATTTCCCAAAAAGACGGCGCGGTCTACGACCTGATTGGCCGTAACTGTTACATGCAGGGCGATTTCAAGAAGGCTACCGAAGCTCTGGAAAAAGCCGTGGCGGCCGAGCCGGGCAACTCCGAGTTCAATCTGTGGTTGGGGCGCGCGTACGGCCGGCGGGCGGAGACCTCCAACCTGTTTACGGCTCCCGGCTATGCCTCCAAAGCGCGGCAGTATTTTGAGAAGGCCGCGCAATTGAACCCCCGCAATTTGGAAGCGCAGAGCGACCTCTTTGAGTACTACCTGGAGGCGCCTGGCTTTCTCGGCGGCGGTTTCGAGAAGGCGGCAGCCACCGCCGAGCAGATTGCCGGCATCAACCCGGCGGAGGGCCACTGGGCGCAGGCCAGGCTGGCCGAGCAGCGCAAGGAGTTCTCCGGCGCCGAAGAACAACTCCGGCGGGCCATCGAGCTGACCCCGCACCAGGTGGGGCGGTTGATCGACTTGGCGCGTCTGCTCGCCAAACAGGGGCGGATGGAGGAGGCCGACCAGAGCTTCGCGCGCGCTGAAGCGATTGCGCCGAACAGTCCAAAGGTCTTGTTTGCAAAGGCCGACGTGTACATTAAAGCCGGCCGAAATCTGAATGTTGCGAAGGATTTGCTCAAGCGTTATTTGAGCCTTGCTCTCACGCCCGAAGACCCGCCGCGGTCGGAGGCCGAGAGACTCCTCAAGCAATTGCAGGGCGGCTAGTGTTCCTCGGCGAAGCCCTGCGTTTCAGCGCCCAGGCGCTTCGCGCCAATCCTGTTCGATCGCTGCTCACTGGGTTGGGGATGGTGATCGGCACCGCCTCGGTGATCCTGGTAGTGACCATCTCGCTCACCAGCCGGGACTACATCCTGGAACAGGTCGAGGGCATCGGCTCCAACATCATCTTTGCGTATTACGCCTCGGGCGGTCCGGACGTTGCGGTCGCGGACGCCGATTACATCAAGATGTCCGACGTCGAGACCATCCGCCAGGAACTGGGTGCGGACATCGTGGCGGCTACCGGCGTAATGTCCAACTTCGACCGCATGTTGATCGGCGGCAAGGAGCAGGACGCCAAGGTGATCGGCACCGACCAGGATTACCAGGCGGTGCGCAACATCGTGATCAGTTCCGGCCGGTTCCTCGACGAAGGAGACGTCACGCTGCGCGCGAAAGTGGCGCTGCTTACCGACAGGCTGGCGGAACGGATGTACGGCAACCGGGCGAGCGCGCTCCACCAGGTGATCAAGCTCTACGGGCTGCAGTTCACGGTGATCGGCACATTTCACGAGAAGGTGGAGACGTTCGGGCAATCGGAGGTGGAGCGCGACACCATCCTGATCCCCATCACGGTGCTGCGCTATTTCACGCCGGTGGAGCGCATCGACCCGCTGTACGTGCAGGTGCGCTCGCCCGCGCAAGTGGAGCGCGTGGCGTTGCGGGTGCAGGAAATCGTGGAGGGCCGCCACCGGCCCGGCGCGCGCTACCGGGTGGACACGCTGACGGCGATTCTGAACGCGGCCAAGAACATCTCGCTGATCCTCTCGCTGGTGCTGGTGATGGTTTCCGCCATCACGCTGGTGATTTCCGGGATCGGGATCATGAATATCATGCTGGTAACGGTGACCGAGCGGACGCGGGAGATCGGGGTGCGCCTGGCGGTGGGAGCGTCGCCCCGGGAGATCCTGGTTCAGTTCCTCACCGAGGCGATCCTGGTGAGCCTTTCCGGCGGGCTGCTGGGCATTCTGGTGGGGGTGGCGATCCCGCTGAGCGTGCAGTTGTTCGCGGATATCAAGATTCCCATTTCACCGGTGGCGATTGTGGTGGCGTTCGGCGTTTCCTGCCTGGTGGGGCTGATTTTCGGGATACTCCCGGCCAATCGGGCGGCGCATTTGAGTCCGACGGAGGCGCTGCGGTATGAGTGAGCACGTGCTACCCCCGCGGCGCCATCACCAGACCGGCGGCTCCGACGATTCCCGATTTGTCCGCCACCTGCTGTTCCACCAGCGGCACCTCCCGGCGGAGTAAACCGCGGGAGCGCGCCCATACTTCCTCTTGTAGCGGGACCAGCAGGTCGGCGCCGGCATCGGCTACCTGGCCGCCGATGATCACGATTTCGGGATCGAAGACGTGCAGCAGGCCGGCGATGGCCGCGCCCAGCTTGCGAATGGCTTTCAAGACGATCGCGGCCGCCAGGCCGTCGCCTTCACTCGCCGCTTGAAAAATGGTGCGGCAGGTGGCCAGTTGGGGCTGTTCGCGGAACAGGCGGGTGAGCGCGGAGGCGCAGCCGCGATGCACCGCCGCCCAAGCTTCGCCTTCGATGGCGCGCGCCGAGAAGACCGTTTCCAGGCAGCCGCGATTGCCGCAAACGCAGACGGGGCCGTCGGGATCGATGGTGAGGTGGCCCAGGTGCCCGGCAACGCCGGAGTGGCCGCGCAGCAAGTGGCCGTTCGCCAGCACGGCGCCTCCGACACCGGTGCCCAGCGTCAGCATCACGACATTGCTATGCTCGCGGGCGGCGCCCCAGACCATCTCGCCCGCCAGCGCCACGCGCGCGTCGTTGTCGGCGAAAACCGGAACGTCCAGAGGCAGGCCCACGAGATCGGCGAGGCGCAGGCCCTGGAGAAAATGCAGGTGCCCCGGCAGGACTTCGATGCGGGTGCTGTCCGGGTTGATGATGCCTTTGCAGCCGACGCCCACTCCGGCGGGAAGCGCGGTGGCTTCGAGCAGCCAGCCAATGCCGTCTTGCAGCGAGGACAGGAAGCTGTCCAGGTCGGCGGGAGTCTCGATGGTGCGAGACGCCACGATGGCGCCCTCTTCATCCACCATGCCCACCTTGATCCGCGCGCTGCCGATATCGATACCGAGTACCACCACGAAAACCTCCCATCGAGTTCGCGACCTTCGGTCGGTCGAATCGCTGCGGAACTGAACAGTTTACATTATAAGCAATAGCGGCGCTTGACTCATCTCCTCTCGGCGTTCTCGGGAATCCTCCACAGGTAGATGGTGTGCCCTTCCACCTCGTCCTCTTTCTCCGGCTTCCAGTCCCCCATGTCAAAGGTCTGCGATACCACCCGCGTGCCCGGTTTCAGGTCGTGCCACAGCTTGGGCCTCAGCTTGAGGTTGAGCGACGTCAGAAGGTACAGCGTCACTACCGACGCTTCGTGGATGTCGGCTTCGAACAGGTCCTCGTTGCGGAACGTGACCAGGTTGGTCACCCCGGCCTGCTGGGCGTTGGCGTTGGCTTCGGCGATTCTCTTGGGGTTGATGTCGATGCCGATTCCCTTGACCCCGTATTCTTTGGCGGCCGTAACCACGATGCGGCCGTCGCCGGAGCCCAGATCATACACCACGTCGCCCTTGTGTACCCCCGCCATCTTGAGCATGGCGTCCACCACAGCCTGCGGCGTCGGCACGAAGATCACGTCCGGCTCCCGCAATGGCTTCTTCTCTTGGGCGCTGCCCGCCACGGGGACCAGGCCCAGAACCAGCATGAGGCAAAAAACGGTCTTAGCGAATCGCATACCATCTCCTTTCACGAGAAATCCACTGTACACCACGGCGGGAACGACTTCAACCGCAACCGCCGGAGAATACCTTGCCGCACCCTCAGCGCGCTACAATCGCTGTTTCCACAAGGAGGCAGTCTTGAAACACATCGTACTCTGCGCGTTCCTATCGGGAATCGCATCGCTGGCGTCTGCTCAGGCGCCCCAACCGAAACTCCAGGTTCTGATCGTCACGGGTCAGAACATCCAAGCCCACGACTGGCGCATCAATACGCCCGTGCTGCGCAAGCTGCTGGAAGATACCGGCAGGTTCGAAGTGCGGGTGGCCGAGGAATTCCGCGGCGCCGGGCCGGAAACGCTGGCGCCTTACGACGTCGTGGTCCTGAATTATGACGACAACCGGAAGCCCGAGCTGCGCTGGGGCGAGCGCACGGATGCCGCGCTGCTGAATTACGTGCGCGGCGGCAAGGGCCTCGTGATCTACCACTTTTCCACGGCGGCATTCGAGGGCTGGACCGAATTCGAAAAGATGTGCGCCGCCAACTGGCGGCCCAACCACGGGCACCACTCCGCGCGCCACGATTTCACGGTGGACATCAAGGACAAGGAGCACCCCATCACGCGAGGGATGAAAGCTTCTTTTCCCGAGACCAGCGATGAGTTGTACGCCAACTTGCAATGGCAGCCGGAAGGCACTTACCACGTTCTGGCCACGGCCTGGGACGATCATTCGCGGTACCGTCCGAACGAAAAGCAGCCACTCGCGGGAGCGGGCCAGAATGAGCCCATGTTGTGGACCGTCAACTATGGCAATGGGCGGGTGTTTACCACCGTCCTGGGCCACGACCCGGAGTCCATGAAGAGCGCGGGGTTTATCGCCATCTACACTCGCGGCACGGAATGGGCGGCCACCGGGGCTGTGACCATCCCCTTGCCGGACGAGTTGAAATAGGGCGCGCGATGGTAAAATCGGAACGTTAGATGTCAAAATCCATAGAAGAACTTCAAGCCATCTGTAAGCGTGTTCGCCGCGAGATTGTCGAGATGATCGGCGCCGCCAAATCGGGGCACCCCGGGGGCTCGCTCTCGGCCGTGGAGATCCTGGTCGAGCTCTACTTCGACTACATGCGCATCGATCCCCAGAACCCCAAGTGGCCGGATCGCGACCGCTTCATTCTCTCCAAGGGCCACGCCGCGCCGGTGCTCTATGCCGTGATGGCGGAGGCCGGCTTTCCCGATACCCCCATCGGCCAGTTGAATACCCTGCGCAAGCTCGGCTCCATGTACCAGGGGCATCCCGACGTGCGCTTCATTCCCAGTCTGGAGGCCTCCACTGGCTCGCTCGGCGAGGGCCTCTCGCTGGCGCTGGGAATGGGATTGGGCGCGCGCCTCGACGGCCGCTCCTGCCGCACCTACGTCATGCTCGGCGACGGCGAAATCCAGGAAGGGCAAGTCTGGGAAGGCGCCATGGCCGGCGCGTTCCACAAGGTCGATAACGTGGTGGCCATCGTGGATTACAACCGCATCCAGCTCGATGGCTTCGTGAAGGACATCATGGAAATTGCGCCCGTGGCCGACAAGTGGCGCGCCTTCGGTTGGCACGCGATCGAGATCGACGGCCACGATATCCCCGCCATCCAGAGGGCGCTTCGGGAAGCCGAGGCCACCAAGGGCCGGCCCACCTGCATCGTGGCGCACACCATCAAGGGCAAAGGCGTCTCCTTCATGGAGAACAACCCCAAGTTCCACGGCACGGCCCCCACGCTGGCCGAGGTCGTACTGGCCCTACAGGAGCTCCAATAACCATGCCTGCCAAAACCAAATTCGAAGTGAAACTGGGAGCGGCCACCCGCGAGGCCTTCGGGCGCACCCTGGTGGAGTTGGGCCGCGAAAACCAGGACATCGTGGTATGCGACGCGGATCTTTCCCACTCCACCATGACCACCTATTTCGCCAAGGAGTTTCCCGACCGGTTCTTTTCCCTCGGCATCGCCGAGGCCAACATGGTGGGCATCGGCGCCGGGCTGGCCTGCGCGGGCAAAATCCCGTTCGTCTCCAGCTTCTCGGCCTTCGTGATGAACAAGGGCTTCGAGCAGCTCCGTGTCTGCGCCGCGTATCCCAAGGTCAACCTCAAGGTGGTGGGGACGCACAGTGGAATCTCGATTGGTGAAGACGGCCCCTCGCAGATGAGCGTGGAAGAAACCGCGCTGGCCTGCTCGCTGGCCGGTTTCGTCGTGCTTTCGCCCGCCGATGAGGTTGCCGCCAAGGCGCTGGTCCGCCTGGCCGCGGCGCACGTAGGCCCGGTATTCGTCCGCACCGGCCGCCTCAAGGTTCCCATCGTCTACAACGGCGATCAGAAGTTCGAAATCGGCAAGGCCATCCAGGTAGTGGAGGGCTCCGATGTAGCCATAGTCGCTAACGGCCTGCTGGTGGCCCAGGCCATCCTGGCTGCGGAAACGCTGGAAGCCGAAGGCATCTCGGCACGTGTGATCGACATGCATACCGTGAAGCCGCTCGACCGCGAAGCCACTCGCCGCGCGGCCGCCGAGACGGGCGCCATGGTGGTGGCAGAGGAGCACCTCGTGGATGGCGGGCTGGGCGTGCGCGTGGCCCAGGTGGTGGCCGAGACCGAGCCGTGCCCCATGGAATTCGTGGGCATCCACGATACCTACGCCGAATCGGGCCAGCCGGACGAGTTGCTGGACAAGTACGGCCTGGTAGCCCGCGATGTCGCCGCCGCCGTTCGCAAAGTAGTCGCGCGCAAACGTTAGCGGCCCACATGTCTGACGCCGGATGTCTGGCCGAAGCCTTTCTCGAACAGAGCCCGACGTGTTACTGGGTCGTCACCGCCGCCGGCGTCTTTCACCACTTCTACGGAAACCCCGCCCCCATCTTCGAGAAATCGGCTTCCGAGCTGGCGGGACACGCGGCCGCCGAAGCCCTCCCGCCCGAGATTGCCAGTGTGTGGCGGGACCGCTTCGCCCGCGCTCTCGAAGGCGAAACCGTGGTTCTGCGCGAACGCCGGGGCAACGCCATCTGGGACCTCACCGTGTTTCCCATCCGCTGCGGCGGAGAGACTCGCTACGTCGGCGGGATGGCCCGCGAAATCACCGCCTGGAGCTCCGCCGAACAGGAATTGCGCTATACCGTGCTGGGCGCCCTCAAAGCCCAGGAGTTCGAGCGCAACATGGTTTCCAGGTTCCTCCACGACACCGTGGGCCAGAACCTGACGGCGCTGGGAATGCAACTGGATCTGGTGCGCATGGATTTGGAGAACGTGTCGCCCGAGACCTGCGCGCGGGTGATCGAAATCCAGCAGATTCTGGAAGCCATGATGCAGAGCGTGCGCGAGTATAGCTACGAGCTCAACCCATCCACCGTCGAGCGCGCCGGCTTGCGTTCCGCACTGGACCGGCTCACCGGCCGCATTCGCGGGCGTTTCACGGGCTCGGTGCGAGTGAATGTCGATCCTTCCTTGAAGATCGATCCCAAGATCGCCTCCGCCATGTTCCAGATCGCCCAGGAGGCGGTCGAGAACGCCGTTCAACATGCCAGTTGCTCTGCCATCGAGATCGTGGTAAAGTCCACACGTACCGCTGTTGCTTTGGAGATTCGGGATAATGGAAAGGGGTTTGACACTTCGGACCTGCTTCGTGGGTGCCGGGGGCTGGGACTGCTGAGTATGGAGCATTATGCCGCGCAGGCCGGCCTGGATCTTTCTGTCACCAGCAGCCGGGAGGTGGGAACGACCGTGCGGGCCGGCGCCTTGGGGGCTGCCTGAGGGGGATTATGCCGTTCGACATTGTTCTTGTCGATGACCACAAATTAGTGCGCGATGGAGTCAAGACGATCCTCGAGCGTGGAGCGGAGTTTCGCGTTGTGGGCGAGGCCGATAATGGCGCCGAGGCGGTGCCTCTGTGCAGGAAGGCCGCCCCGCATATCGTCCTCATGGATATCGGCCTGCCCGGAATGAACGGCATCGAAGCTACCACCGAGCTGCTCCGGCACTGTCCCGGCGTGAAAGTGGTGATCCTCTCGATGTATGACGACGAGAATTCCGTGGTCAGCGCCATACGCAGCGGCGCGCGCGCATTCGTTCTGAAGAAGGCTTCCTCGGCCGAGTTGCTGGATGCGTTGCGCACGGTGGCGCGCGGAGGCTCGTACCTCAGCCCGCAGGTCTCGGACCGGCTGCTGGCCCGCATCCAGCGCGGCGAGCTCGAAACGCGCGACCGCAGTCCGCTCGAGTCGCTCTCCCCCCGCGAGTTGCAGGTGCTGCGGCTGGTGGCCGAGGGCAAGACCAGCAAGGATATCGCGGTGATGCTCGACCTCGGCCTGCAAACCGTGCGCAGCTACCGCAAGACCATGATGAAGAAGCTCGGCGTCAACAATGTGGCCGGCTTGACGCAGCTTGCGCTGGCTGCGGGAATCACCCATTGGGACAAGGCGGATGCCAACCCTACGGTGTGATTGCGCCGAATTCTGAGAGCTTTGGAAGGCCCGTCGCACTACTCTGAGTCATGCGATTGAGGCTGCTCCGGTCTGCCATCCGGCATCCGTTCTATCCCAGCTTGGCGGTGACTCTCGCCGTGGAGTGCAAAGGCCCGTGCGCCAGCCTCTCCGGAACTCTTCGCGAGCTGACTCGGGCGGCCACCGCCGGCGCGCGCGCCCGCCGTATGATATTCGCGCTCAATTACCCGGGGTTTCCATTTCTCAGCGAAATTGAGCGCGACCAGCTTTGGCAGGTGTTCCAAGTGCCGGTGTTCGCCGTGCTGTTGGACCGAAACGGGCGCCTCCTGGCCTATGAGTGTGAGGCCCAATCGGGGCTGCACGTCGGGCCTCAAGCCCCGTGGAGCGCCGGTGTGCTGGAATCCGCGCCGTGCGAGTGCGGCCGCCCGGGACTGCGCCTCGTGCTGGGCGCTCGAGGACCGCCCGGCGCCCTTTAGGCCGTGTCGACCAGGGCTTTCTCGGCGGCGGACCGGCTGTCACCCGCCGCCTTGAAACCCTGATGCTTAAAAGCGTCCTCCAGCGCTTCCAGCAGGAACAGTACGTTCTCGGCGGTCGAGCCGTAACCCATCAGGCCAATGCGGAAGACTTTGCCCGCCAGCGGCCCGAAACCGCCGGAAATCTCGATCCCGCGTTCCTCGAGCAGGAACTCTCGCGCCTGGGCATCGTCCACCCCCTCCGGCACCCTCGGCGTGTTGAGCGTCCATAAGCGATCCGCAGAATTCCGGACGTGCATCTTTAGCCCCATGGCTTCAATGCCCGCGACGAACGCCTGGTGGTTGCGGCGGTGGCGTTCCCAGCGGTTCTCCATTCCCTCCTCGGCCACCATCGCCAGGCCCTCGCGCAACGCGTAGAACAGGGTCGCCGAAGCCGTGTGGTGATACTTGTGGCCGGAGTAATAGGTATCCAGCAGCAGCAGGTCCAGATACCACGACTGCACCGGCGATGTGCGCGCCTTGAGGCGTTCCAGCGCACGCGGCGACACCGTCATGGGCGCCAGGCCCGGCGGGCAGCCCAGGCCCTTCTGCGTGCAACTGTAGGCGATGTCGATCCCGTTTTCGTCCACCAGCACGGGCATGCCGCCCAGGGAGGTGACGCAATCGCCGATCGCCAGCGCGTCCACCTCGTGCGCCGCCTCGCAAATGGGCTGCGCGTGGTTGAACATGCCGGTAGAGGTCTCGGCCTGCACGAAGGCCACCGTGCGCGGCCGCTCGCGCCGGATGAATTCGCGGACCTCCTGGGCGTCGTAGGGCTCGCCCCATCCCTTGGCCAGGCGCACCACCTCGGCACCCTGGCGGCGGGCCATTTCACCGATGCGATCGGCGAAAAAGCCGTTGGTCAGCAGCGCGAATTTCCGCCCCGGCTCGGCAAAGTTAGTCACCGCTGCTTCCATGCCCGAGCTTCCGGTCCCCGAAATCGCCAGGTTGAATTGATTCTTCGTCGAGTAGGCATAGCCCAGCAGTGAGCGGATCTCCTCCGCCACCTCGAAGAAGAACGGATCCAGGTGCCCGACCACGGGCTGCGCCATGGCCCGGTAAACCCGCGGCGCCACCATGCTGGGGCCGGGACCGAAGAGGAAGCGCTTGGGCGCCTCGAGTGGAGGGTACTGTTGCGGCATAAAAACCAGTCTACCGCTCCTCAGCCGCCTACCCCAGCAGCCTGGCCGCGGGCTTGGCGAAGTACGTCAGAATGACTCCCGCGCCGGCCCGGGCGATGGACGTCAGGCTTTCCATCATGGCCCGGTCGTGATCGATCCAGCCGTTGCGCGCCGCGGCCACAATCATCGAGTACTCGCCGCTCACCTGGTAAGCCGCGATAGGCACATCGAACCGTTGCCGCGCCTGGCTGATCAGGTCGAGATACGGCATGGCCGGTTTCACCATGATCATATCGGCGCCTTCCTCGATGTCCAGCTCGATTTCCCGCATGGCCTCGCGCCCGTTGGCCGGGTCCATCTGGTAGCTGCGGCGGTCTCCGAACTGGGGAGCCGATTCGGCGGCCTCGCGGAACGGCCCGTAGAACACCGAAGCGAACTTGGCGGCGTAGGCCAGGATGGGGGTCTTATCGAAACCGTTGGCATCCAACGCCTGGCGGATGGCCCACACCCGGCCGTCCATCATGTCGGAAGGCGCCACCATGTCGGCCCCGGCGCGCGCATGGGAAAGCGCGGATTTGGCCAGCCATTGGAGCGTGGTGTCGTTATCCACGTCGCCGTCCTTGACGTAGCCGCAATGCCCGTGGCTGGTGTATTCACAATTGCAGACATCCGTCACTACCAGCAGTTTGGGCGTTTCCTTGCGGATGGCGCGGATGGCGCGCTGCACGATTCCGTTCTCGTCATACGCGCCCGTCGCCATGTCGTCCTTGGATTCCGGCAGTCCGAAGAGGATGACGCCGCCGATGCCCAGCGACTGCACCTCGGCGCACTCTCCGACGAGCTGGTCGATGGACATCTGGTAATTCCCGGGCATGGCGCCGATTTCGCGGCGCACGTCTTCCCCCGGACAGACGAACAGCGGCAGGATGAATTGCGCCGGATCGAGGCGCGTTTCGCGCACCAGGCTGCGCAGAGCCTCGGTGCGCCGGAGGCGGCGAAGGCGATGTATGGGGAAGGGCATATTACCCGGATTGTAACTCTTCACCGAGGGGGGGCCTTGACAACCCCACGCGCCCGTATAGAATAGGACTCATCTACAGGGTTGTCTATGCAAACCGCCTGTGAGCATGCCCGCACCCAGATCATTGTCCGCCGTGACGGCGTTGACTACCTGGAATGTCTCGATTGCCGCCAGATCTTCGAGGCCGAAGACCTCGAACCACTGAAAGCCGACGAAGAAGAAGAATAGCGCCTCCACGCGTGCGCTAGCATGGAGGGACATGCACGATCTCTCTTTCTTCCGGAGCAACTTCGATCGGATCGCGCAACGCCTCGCCACCCGCGGCGACGTCTCCAGTCTCGACCGCTTCCGCGAGCTCGACCGGACGCGGCGCGCCGCCATCTCGCAGTCCGAGCAGTTGAAGGCCCGGCGCAACGCCGAGAGCGCCGAAATCGCGAAATTGAGGCGCGAGGGCGCGGATACCACTGCGCGGCAGGCGCAGGTGCGCGCCATCGGCGGCGAGATTTCCTCGCTCGACGAGCAGGTCAAGACTCTCGATGAAGAGTTCCGGGAATTGCTGGCCGGCATTCCCAACGTTCCCCACGAATCGGTGCCGCCCGGCAAAGATTCCGAGGACAATCTGGAAGTGCGGCGCGTGGGCCAGCCGCGGCCATTCGACTTCCAACCCAAGGCCCACTGGGACCTCGGCCCGGAACTGGGTATTCTCGACCTCGAGCGCGCCGCCAAGATCACCGGCGCGCGTTTTGCCCTCTACTGGGGCCTCGGCGCCAAACTCGAGCGCGCTCTCATCAACTTTATGCTCGATGTCCACACCCGCGAGCACGGGTACACCGAGGTGCTTCCGCCCTTCCTGGTGAACTCGGCCAGTCTCTTCGGCACTGGCCAGTTGCCCAAGTTCAAGGAGGATCTGTTCAAGTGCGAGGGGCACGATTTCTGGCTGATCCCCACGGCCGAGGTCCCCGTCACCAACATCTACCGCGACGAAACCCTGGAAGGCGATGCCTTGCCCATCAAGCTGTGCGCCTACACGCCCTGTTTCCGCAGCGAGGCCGGCTCTTACGGCCGCGACGTGAGAGGCATCATCCGCCAGCATCAGTTTCAAAAAGTCGAGCTGGTGAAGTTCACCCGGCCCGATGCGAGCTACGACGAACTCGACAAGCTCACCGCCGACGCCGAAGACATCCTGCGCCGTCTGGATCTGCCGTTCCGCACCGTGGTCTTGTGCGCGGGCGATCTGGGGTTCTCGTCGGCCAAGACTTACGACATCGAGGTCTGGCTGCCCGGACAGAACGCCTACAAGGAGATCTCCTCCTGTTCCAACTTTGAAGCCTTTCAGGCCCGCCGCGCGGGCATCCGTTTCAAGAGCGGGAAGAAATCGGAGTTCGTCCACACTCTCAACGGCAGCGGCCTGGCGGTGGGCCGCACTTGGGTGGCGATTGTCGAGAACTACCAGCAGAAGGACGGCGGCGTGCTGGTTCCGGAAGCGCTGCGCCCCTACCTCAACGCAGAGGTGATCCGCCCGCTAAAATAGCTCTTACCCCATGAATTTCGAGCTCATCGGACATCTGGTCCGCCTCCGCTACAAGCTGCTGTGGGCCAAGACGCGCTCGCGCAACGGCCGCATCGCGCTTTTCATGGTCTGCTATCTTCTGCTGGTGGTGCTTGTCGCGCTGTTCGTCTCGGGAGGGTTCGCGGCCGCGCTCGTGGCCGTGCGCACCGGCAAGGCCGAGCTGGTGGCGCAAGCGGTGCTCTCGGGCCTGTACGTCGAAGCCGTGGTGGCTGCCGTGATTCTGGGCTTCGGCGTGAATGCCATCTTCTCGGAAGCCCAGCTCCGCCGCTATCCGCTCAAAGCCCAGGAGCGGCGCGTGGCCAGGCACCTCATCGGCATACTCGACCCCTTCTGGTTTCTGATTTTGGCGCTCGAGCTGGGGCTGGTGGTGGGGCTTTACGTGTCCAGTGACGCGTCCTTCTGGCTGGGACTGATAGCGGTTCTCCTGTTGCTTATTTCCAATTACCTCCTGGCGCGCGTGGTGGCCCTGCTGGTGGAGCGGTTGATGCAGCGAAAATCCGGAGGCGCGGTTCTCCTTAGCGCTATTGTGTGCCTGGGCTTCCTGCCCGCCATCCTGCGGCCCGTGCTGCAAGGCCATCGCGGCGCGATCGTGGCGTTGCTGCACGTGCTTAGCTATACGCCGCCATTCGCGGCAGCCGCCACCATGACGCGCACCGATCTGGCGGCTTTTTCCGGCTTGCTCTTGCAGGTGTGGTGGCTGCTGGGCTTGGCGGCCGCGCTGGTGGCGCTCGAACGCCGGCCCCCGCCAAGGCCGCGTGCGGCCCAAACCACTGCCATCTCCTGGGATACACCTTACGACCGCCTGGCAGCATTCTTCGGCCCGCGCCTGGGCCCGCTGATGGCTCACTGGCTCCGGTTCTACATGCGCAACAACCGTTTCCGCACCATCTACGCGCTGGCTCTGCCGATTGCCGCCATGCTGATCTTCGCAATGGGAAGAGGCATGGGAAGAAGGAGCCTCGCCGGCTCTCCGTTCGCTGCGGCTCTGACCGCCTTCGCCGTCCTCGGCTGCATGGGAACCGCGCAGTTTTCGGTCAACCAGTTCGGCTACGTAGCCGGAGGATTCCGCCGCTTCTTCCTCCTTCCCGTGCAGCCGGCGGCTGTTCTGCGCGCCGGCAGCTACACCTTCATGCTGATGAGTTCGTTGCTGATCCTGGTGGGCACGCTGCTCTTTGTTCTTTTCTCGCCTTTTCCTTTCGACGCGCGCATGTTGATCATGCTGGTGGGAGCCGCGGTGGCGAGTCTGTTCGTGTTTCTCGGCCTGGGGCTTTGGACCACTTTGTTCGGCCCGCGCTGTTGCGACTATTACAACAACTTCGGAAACGACCTGTCGGCCGCCGGCAACACGGTAGTCATCGGGGGAATGCTGGCGCTGATCTTAGGGCCGCGTTTGATTGCCAGGACCTGGCCCGCCGCTCTGGCGCCGGACAAATGGTGGGTGGCGATCCCCGTGGTCCTGCTGGCCGCGGTGTTTTACTTCTCATCGCTCGAACGCGCGGGAGCCATGCTGCTGGCGCGGCGGGAAAAACTGCTCGCCATCGTCGAAGGAAGGGGTTGACGGAATGGACGCCATACGAATTCGAGATCTGGTCAAGAAGTACGGCAAGGTAACTGCCGTCGAAGGCTTGTCGCTCGCGGTCGAGCCCGGCACCATGTTCGGCTTCCTCGGTCCCAACGGCTCCGGCAAAAGCACCACCATCGGCTGTCTGACCGGCTTGCTGGACCCCACTGCCGGCCAAATCGAAATTCTCGGCCAGCGCTTCGACGCCGAAAGCGCCGCCATCAAGCGCCGCATGGGCGTGATGCCCGAGACCCTCGGTTTGTTCGACCCGCTTTACGCCCACGAGTTCCTGGCCTTCGTGGCGCGCATGTACGGCCTGGATGAAACCACCACCCGCCGGCGCGTCACCGAGTTGCTGGATGCGCTCGAGCTGACCGACACTTCCAAGACGCTGCGCGATTACAGCACCGGAATGCGCAAACGCGTGGCCTTCGCCGCCGCCGTAATCCATTCGCCCGAGGTGCTCTTTCTGGACGAGCCGTTCGAGAGCATCGACCCCGCCGGCGTGGCCTTGATGAAACAATGGCTCCGCCAGTTCACGGAACAAGGCCGTACCGTCTTCATGACCAGCCACGTGCTTGAAACCGTCGAGCGCTTCTGCCACCAGGTGGCCATCATCACCACCCCCGGAAAGCTGGTCTGGCAAGGGGACGTCACGGTGCTCGCCAACGACGGCGCCATCAGTCACGATGGCCAGGAATTCCGCGCCCTCGAACCGCTCTTCCTGCACCTCACTGGCCAGCGTTACGCCGATCTGAACTGGCTCTGACGTGGCGCACGCACTCGTGCGTGCCGCGTCGAGACGCTTCTCGACGCCTGGCCGTTCGCCAATAGCGTGCGCCCCTGGTTACCCCAGCTTCTTTCTTGCGAACGGTCGGGCATACGCGGCGGGCGGATTATGCGCGGTGGTCTCCGCCGCCTTGCGGTAGTACTCCATCGCCTTCTGCTTGTCGCCCAGCTTCTCGTACGTCTGGCCGATCAGACATTGTATGAACGGATCGTTCTGATTGGCCTTCTCTAAGTCCGCCAGCGCCGTCTTGTAGTCACCCGTGTAGAACGCAACGTAGCCGGTCAGGTAAGGGAAGAACTGTGCCTGTGACCGGTCGATGACGCCCCTGTCCAGGATGGCCTTGGCCGCGCCTACGTGTTTTGCCGCCTCGGCCTGGTTGCCGCGCCGCGCCGCGATGCGCGCCTGCGCATGCTCCCAGCGGAACTCCCACAGTTCTTTCCGGTCGGGCTTGATTTCGGGCTCCTGCAAGCCGAAGTCGTGGCCCTTCTTGTACCACTGATATGCCGCATCCAGATCGCCCGCGTCGATACAAACGCGCGCGGCCTCGTCCGCCAGTTCGCCCTGCTGGTAGAAGTCCTTCGCCGTGACCCAATAATCGATCGCCAACTGCTCGTACTTCGCCGCATTCTTGCAGTCGCTCTCAAAGGCGTACGACATGGCCATACTCCTCTCGGCTTGTGCCTTGGCTTGAGGTGTGGGGGCCGCGTCGATGGCCTTCGCGAAGTACTTGTGGGCCTCCGCGCCTTGTCCCATCAGGTCGAGCACCATCCCGGCGGCGTTGTTGGCGGCCGGGGAATCCGGAGAAGCCTGAAGCTCTTTACGATAAACGGCCAGGGCGTCTTCCAGTTTTCCCTCACGCTCCAGTTGCCGCCCCTGTCTGAGGAACTCGGACTGTGGTTGGCCGCCCGGAGGCTGGGCGCAAACCGTGGCGGCGGAAATCAGGACCGCCGCGAATGCGAAACGAGACATGCGGGTGGCTGAGTGCATGGGGGAAATTATCTCACAAGCGAAGTCCCTCCAGTTGCTCGACCAGAAACCGGCGCATGGCCACCACCGTAGCTCCGGCTCGCATCAGGGCGACTCCATCTTCGATGGACGCCACGCCCCCGGAGGCCTTGATGCCGATTGCGCCGCCAACCGTCTCCTTGATCAAGCCAATGTCGTGAACCGTGGCGCGGCCCGGTCCGAAACCGGTGCAGGTCTTGATGAAGTCCGCGCCGCTATCCCGAACCAGCTTGGCCGCCGTGACTTTCTCGGACTCCGTCAGGACTCCGGTTTCAATGATGACTTTGAACGGCACGTGGAAGGGCCGCGCCACGGCCATCACCTCGGAAATGTCCCCAGCAACCCGCCCGTAGTCGCCGGCCTTGAAGGCGGCGATGTTCATGACCATGTCGAGGTCGGTCGCCCCGCGGCGCAATCCTTCTTCGGCCTCCAGGCATTTGACGCGAGTAGTCGTCCCCCCGCAAGGGAAGCCGACCGGGATCTGCGCCCGCACTCCCGAATCCTTCAGTTCGTCCACCAGCGTGCCCAGGTATTGAGGGAAGGCCACCACCGCGCGAAAGCCGTAGTTCCGGGCTGCGCAACAGGCTGCCCGCACATCTTCCTCGCCGGCGGTGATGGTAAGCACTTCCGAATAATCGATTACGGCCACAAGCTGCCGAATCTCTTCCACTGCGACTCCGTGCATACTGTGATCCTCCAGGTTGATCTGTGTTGGCATGTCAGCCTTTCGCACCATCCACCTTACCGCAATTCTTCCGGCCGGGGCCGGCCCAAATCCAAGCCATCGCGAGAACAGTGAGCAGGTATGTAACCAGCACCCACTCCCAGGAGACCGGCGTCCCGGCCGCACGCAGACGGATCATCCACGTTAGTGCGAGCCGCCTGTTCCAGAAGGTCTGCACGGCGAGTCTGACGTCGTTTTGATGCGAGCCAGCCAGGACCAGGCTCCACAGCAGCGAGGCGATCGCGACCCCCCATTGTGCAATCCGCGGCAAAAGCTGCGCCCCTTGTATGGCCACCAGAGCCAAAACCGGGACCACCGGGACGAGGTACCGGAAACCGGTCGCGGGTTGCAGCCAAGAGTATTGGTTGGCCGCGCAAAACAACACGAACAAGAGGCAATAAAATAGAATCATCCGCATCTCGCGGCGGGGCACGCAATGCGGGGCGCGAGTGGCCATCGGCGCCAAGAAAGCCAGCAACAGCGCCGGACAATAGCAGAACAGTCCGAAACGCGGATCGAAGAAATTCGCCCACAGCAGTGCCGGTGATGGCCAGGCGAATCCGCGGTATCCGAGCGCAGTGGGAGCTGTGGGCGGCATATAGTGCTGTGATGGCCGATAAAACGAACCAAACGCCCATTGCTGGTAGATCGACAGCCCGGCGATGCCAGGCGCCAAACCCGCCAGGTACGCCGCCGCGCATCTCCCTCGCGCTCCGGATTCCGCGCGGCAGCGCAGCCACACGTAGACAGCCGTAACCACCACTACGATCACGCCGCTGTAGTCGCACAGCACCGCATAGCTGGCCAGCAGCCCCGCCAAGCCGGCCCGCGCCGGACGCAGAGGCCTGTCCGCCGGATCCCATAACAGCAGAAGCGCTATTAATCCTGCGTCGCCAGCCAGGAGATTGTGATTCAAATGACCTGTTCGGAACAACAGCGGCGTGCCCAGGCCGCACATTACAGCCGCCGCGGCGGCGCGCGCCGCCGGCACGCCCGCCTCGATGATTCGCGCACAGAGAATAGCCACCGCGAAGGCGGTTACGGGGGCCATAACCAGCGCCACCGTCACAAAAGCGACCAGGAGAAAATAGAATACGCGCCCCTCCGCGGCCATCCGCACCAGTATCGGGTCATCTTCGCCGCGCGGACGCTGGCGTGGCAACCGCTGATTCCAGTTGTCCACCCGGATCAGCAAGGGCCGCAGCAACAGCAGCGGAATCGCCCCAGTCAGCGAGGCTCCCGGATTATTGTTGATATACGCTCCGCCATAAGGTCCGGAGAAGATGTCCTCAGTCCAGCCAAGGTATTGCTTCACATCGAGTCGGCCGCCCTCGACGAGGGTGATGGCCGGAAAATGCTCGCGGACGATGTAGGGCGTCCAGAATACGGTGTAGACCAGCCAGCAAGTCAGAAAGACCCGCACTGCCCACGCGCGGCGGGCGCTCTGCGAATCCCGCTCCCGCGCGGGCGCGGCTTTGCCCATCAGTCTCATAACGCCTATTCCTGGAGCGTCGCTATCTACTCAATTTCTGCATCAACGCATTGAATGATCGCCAAGCCCTTGATTCTGGGAAGGATATGTGCACTATAGACGCTCTCACATAACTTGAGCCGGTGCGGTCATGCCTTCATGGAAACGTGCGTTCTCAGACTAATTATTCTCCTTTTTGCCAAAGATTGGTACTTGTAGCGGTGGGCGCGGCTGTAAGCCCGGCGCGCTTAGCAAGGCGTCTTGGTTCGTAAGAATGGGATAGTATTGAAGGTTTTTGGCCCTGGGCTGGTTGAACATCACCGGACCGAGAAACTCCTCCGAATGGCCCCCGAATTGCTCTCTGTACAAAGCGGTTGCCGGCGGAGGTGTGTATAATGGGCAAGAGCAGCCTGGCTTAGGACGAACCATGGGAGGACAGGTCTCGGTCGTCATACCGGTTTACAACGCTGCCGCCAATTTGCGTCTCTGCCTGGCGAGCTTGCGAGCTTCGGAGACGGCCCCTCTGGAATGCATCGTCGTGGACGATGGGTCGACGGACGAATCCGCTAAAGTAGCGGGCGAATACGGGGCGAAGATGCTATCCACCGGCGGCCGCCTCGGACCGGCCTCTGCCCGTAACATCGGGGCCCGTGCCGCCAGCGGCGACATCCTGCTGTTCGTCGATTCGGATGTGTGCCTCCACTCCGACACCATCGGCAAAATCGTGGCTGAGTTTGACAACGATCCCAGCCTCGATGCAATGATGGGATCGTACGATAGTACCCCCTCCGTATCCGCCTTCCTGTCCCAGTACCGGAACCTGATGCATTGTTACGTGCACCAGTCGTCACCGCGGAAAGCTGGCACATTCTGGGCAGGCTGCGGGGCCATTCGGAGAGCCGTTTTTCTGGATTTCGGTGGGTTCAATGAGATGTACCAGGCGCCCGCGATCGAGGACATCGAATTGGGCTACCGCCTGGCTCAGGCCAACCGCAATCTGATTCTGTGCCCCGATATCCAGGTAAAGCACCTGAAACGCTGGAGCCTCGGCAACATGCTGAGGACAGATTTCGTCTACAGGGCGCTTCCCTGGTCCGAGTTGTCCCTCCATAGCGGCCGCATGCCAGACGCGTTGAGTCTCCGCATCAGCCAGCGTATCAGCGTGGTGTTAGTGTTCCTGGTGAGCATGATGGCCGCGTACCTTGCGGTGCATTGGCACGCGTATTTCCTGACGCCGTTATTTGCCACATTTTTCATTCTTCTTTCCGGGTACTGGGTCGAGGGGTGGTGCAATCGCGCGCCCATGGTTTCGTGGATCATGGCGGGGATGCTGGTTTTGATTGCGGGGCTGTCCTGGGCGGTTCACATGCGCGCCATCATCCCCCTGGTTGTGATTGCGGCGTTAGGGTTGTTTGTCCGGCATCGCTATGCGTACTCGCGAGAGACGTGGCGGCGGCGGACTGGAGCCTGGGTAGGTGGCTACAGCCTTGTGGCCGCCGGACTGGTTTGGATCTATTTCCCATGGAAGCCGATGGCCTTTCTGCTTCTGCTTCTCTTGCTGGGCCTGGTGTGGGCGAACCAGCAGTTTTACCTCTTTCTAGCGGCCGAACGCGGCAAGTTCTTTGCGCTGGCTGCGATCCCTTTTCATTTGCTTTATTTCTTTTCCAGCGGGGTCGCATTCTTAATCGTGCTGGTTAAACTCCAGTTTGACAGGCTTTTCGGCTCGGCACGCCGGCCAGCAGGCTTCGCAGGGCACCGGGCCGGCTCGACCGAAGAAGCCAAGGCCACAGCAACCATGCGATGACGGCCCGGCGCTCCGCCATTCTTACCTACCACTCGCTGGACGACTCCGGTTCGGTCATCTCCATGCCACCGGAGCGGTTCCGCCGGCAGATGGAGTTCCTGGCTTCCTCTTCGGTTCCGGTGGTGCCGCTGGACGAGGCGCTGCGGCGCCCCAACTGCGTGGCCATCACGTTCGACGACGGATATCGCAATCTTCGGGATCACGCTGTCCCGCTCCTCGACAGGTTGCGGTTCCCCGCGACGATCTTTGTTGTGAGCGGGTACTGCGGGGGCAGTAACAATTGGCCGGGCCAGCCCTCCGGGGTTCCTGGCCTCCCTTTAATGGGTTGGCGGGACCTGGCATCGCTGCCTTCTTGGATTTCGATAGGAGCGCACACCGACACTCATCCCCACCTCACTGCGCTGCCGGAGGCGGAGTGCGAACGGGAACTGCGTGATTGCCAGGACCAAATCGAGCAGCACCTGGGAAGGCGGACCCGCTGGCTGGCATATCCTTACGGATCTCGCTCGGCAAGCGTCATGGCGGCGGCGGGACGGCACTTCGATCTGGCGGTGGGCACGTCGCTTCGCTTTCTCTCGTCCCGATCTTGCGCCTTGGATCTGCCGCGAATCGATGCCTACTACCTGCGCGGCAGGTTCACTTTGGAGCATCTCTTCCGGCCCTCGGGTGTGCTGTACATCGGCCTCCGTGGGGTGCTTCGCAATGTGCGGAGCGCCAAGTCGAGCACTATGGGATAATAGGTCCACAGAACCTTTGGAGGGAGGGGGGCAAGCCTCGCATGAACGCTCTTGAACGTATTCGCCGTCACGCACGCCTCACTTGGCAGAACCGCCGGGAGGTCGCGACTCCGCCTTTTCTGATTCTGTTCATCAACTCGATCTGCAACCAGAAATGCGAACACTGTTTTTATTGGCGCAATCTCAACCGGCGCGACGATCTCACCAGGGAAGAGCTTTTCGCGCTTTCCCGTTCGCTGGGTCGCATCGAGACCCTCAACCTCTCCGGCGGCGAACCGTTCCTGCGCCCGGAATTCGCGGAGATTTGCCGTCAGTTTATCCGGCACAACCGAGTCCGGCAGATCTACGTCCCCACTAACGGCTATTTCACCGAGCGGACCGTAAAGCAGATTACCGGGACGTTGCAGGAAAGGGAACTGGATCTGTTCGTCGCCGAGATCTCTCTGGACGGCATGGAAGAGTTTCACAATCGGTTCCGGGGATCGCCCGGCGCCTTCGATAAGGCCATGCAAACCTACGATGCGCTCGCCCAACTCCAGGCGAGCGATCGGCGTTTGCGGATACACGCCATCTCGACGGCCACTCACGTGAACATGGACGAGATCCAACGGCTCACATCGTACCTGTATGAGCGCTGCCCGAAAATGGATCACCATAACCTCGCTCTGATCCGCGGCGACCGAAAGAACCCTTCGCTCGAAGGCCCGGGGCTGGAGCAGTACCAGAGGCTCTACCAGCATGTGCGGCAAGTCTGGGCGCCGCGCGAGCGCGATCGGTACGGCTCCCTTGTGGAGCCGATGCTGCAATGGGCGAAGACCCGAACCGCGGCGAAGCAGCAACAGGAGGTTCCGTGCCGGGCCGGTATACTCAACGCCGTAGTGTATTCCAACGGCGACGTGAGCGTCTGCGAATCACATGCCCCGTTAGGCAACCTGCGCGATAAGAGCTTCAGCCAAATCTGGACCTCGCCCGAAGCACAGGCGTTGAGGAAATCCATCGCCGACCGCCAATGTTACTGCACCAACGAGGTCTTCCTGTGGCCCAGCATCGTCTTCCAGCCGTATCAACTGGTGCGGGCCATGGTCGGAGGCAGGGCCTGGAGGACGGTCCGGCCGCAACCTGTCGGCGCGCACCCTCAGTCCAAACCCGATGCGCAGCCGCCGTCCGAGGACTCCGATAAGCTTGTCCGGATCCAGATATCGAAGGGAAAAGGGTGAATGGGGGAAGGGCCGTCGCCTCCGGTAGTTGCCATGGGCCCGGCGCCGGTTACCCGACCGGCTGAACCGCTTCGTCTGGCCGCGAATTTTCTGCTCCTTTCCGCAGGAGAATTCACCGCCAAGCTGTTGACCTTCCTTAGCTTCACCTACCTGGCGCGGACGCTCGGCCCGGTAAGGTATGGCACCATTGAATTCACATTGGCAGTGATGGTTTTTTTTTCGCTTCCTGCCGACCTGGGTCTGGGCTCGTATGGCGCCCGGGAGATTGCGCGCAATCCGGCGGGCGCGTCGCGCCTGCTGCGTGAGATTACGGGACTTCGGCTACTCCTGTCGCTCGGTTCGATGCTCGTACTGGCTGTGTTTATTGGCCTTCTTCACAAGAGCTCGGAACAAAGGATCTTGCTGGCATTGTACGGCTTGAGTGTTTTGGGCATACCATACCTGCTGCAGTGGTTCTTCCAGGCCCACGATCAGATGTATTGGGTCGGCGCTGTGTCGATTGTGCGCCAAGGCGTATTTGCATTGTTGGTATTCGCCGTATGCCACACGGGATTTCCATTGATTTATGTCGGCCTGTTCGAGTGCGCCTCGGTGTTTTCAGCGGCAGCCTTCTGTGTCTATGTGGTGACGGGCCGGATGGGGTACCCATGGCCGGGTACCGACATCGGGATCTTCCGATTGATGGGACACATCCGCGAAGCCTTGCCCATCGGCCTGAGCGAGCTGGCATGGGCGCTCATGTGGTATTTCTGCACCGTGTTGCTGGGCTTCCTCTCGCCGGACCGATCACTTGGCTTGTTTGGCGCGTCTCACCGCGCGGTGATGGCCATGCACACATTTGTCTCGCTCTACTTTTTCAACCTGCTGCCTTCGATCTCACGCTGCGCCGTGCTGCCGCGCGATCATCTTGTGGAATTGATGGACCGGTCTTTGCGGTTCACCGCCTGGACCGGCCTGTTCGTCGCACCGCTCCTGACGGCCATCGCTCCACAAGTGCTGACACTCATCTACGGGCCGTCCTTCCGCGATGGTTCGCGCTCATTCGCCGTTCTGGTTTGGATGCTGCCCGTGGCGATGTTGAGCGGCCATCATCGTTACATCCTGATTGCTTATAACCACCAGAATTGGCTGCTGAGGTGCACCTCCATCGCGGCGGTGGTTGCAGTCGTGCTGGCCTTTGCCCTCATCCCCTGGTACAAGGACTTAGGAGCGGCATGGGCGCTGGTGATCGCCAACGTGGTCAATTTCGCGCTCGCGTATTTTTGGGTCCGCAAATACGTGGTGGAAGTGCCTGTGCACCGCCAGGTTGCCGCGCCTCTGGCGGCGCTGGGCCTTGCTGCCCTCTGTTTCCTCGGGCTGGCGAGATGGAATGTCGGTATCGCCGTGTCCGTCGCAGCCGCCGTCTACGCTGGCTGTTTCATGCGATCCGACGGCGCCCGATTGATTAGGTTCCTGAGAGCCGTCGTCCAAGGGGAAGCCGCTTGAGACGTGGCAACTTGGTCCGATCACTTCCAGCGGTATTCCAAGGTGCGCCCGCCGCGGTCAAGACCTAGATGCACCCGGACCACGGCGGGGCGGCGCTCTCCGGCGCTAAGATTCTCGTAAACGCGAACCTCGCCGACGTACCGCCCGGACCCGTGGATGGGGAATCGTCCCAGCAGCGCGAAGTCCTGGGGATTGGCGCGGATCGCCTCGTCGAGCAGTTTCTCGAATGGCCAGGACTTCCAGGAGTCATCCAGCAGGATGTAGCGGACTGGCAGGTCCACCAGGTACTTCCTGACTTCGTCGGCATCGCCGAAAAGCGGGCGGTAATGGTTACCGAACCACGAAGCCTCAACCAAAACGCGACTAGCCTCGAGAACGATACCGGAGTGCCAAGGGTCATGGGCCAAACGCTCCGCGATGATGGCGCCCTGGCCGGGGGCGTCGCCACTCGCCAACATGAGGCATCCCTCTGGCCGGTAAGGGATCGAATCGACGGCTGCCTGGTAACCGTCAATGCGCAGGACCGGCGCCGCTCCGCACGTGGCGATGCAGAGCAAGCCAAGTACTGCCGGCGCGGCCATGGCAAAAACCGGCCGGTGGCGCAAGGCCCTCTGAATCCGGTGAACGCAATACCCCAAGAGAATCGCGGCCGGCGCAAGGGCCGGGATGAAAACGCGGGCTTCCTGAGTCACCGAAAACGCCATAAGAGAAAGCACCTGCGCCAAAATCCAGGTTCCGGCCAGCAACGCGTCGGTGGTGGCCGATTCGTCGTTTGCGCCCCGCCACCGGTGGTGTACGGCAATCGCAAAACCAACGGCCGCCAGCGCCCAGACGAGCGCAGGCGCCGTGCTCCAGAGCCGCGTCAGGTAAACGAGTTTGGAGAAATTCGGGTCGGGTCCAATGGCCGGTGGCTTCAGAGAATATCCAAATCCCATACGCGCGACCAGGATATAGAACGGAGCCGAGGCGATTGCGCATGCGATTCCGCTGACCCAATACCAGATGAAGCCGAAGCAGCGCGGCCGCCATGCGAGCAACGGGGCGAGCAGGGCAAAGGGAGCCAGCGCAAAGGCGCTGCCCTTTGTCAGAAGGGCCGCGGAGGACCATAACGCAAAGTACCATGCGCTTCGCCGCCGCCGGGGTTCTTCGAGAAACGTCGAGAGCGAAAGTACGGCGAGGAGAACGAAGAGTCCCGTAAGCAGGTCGGACATCACTTCCCAGGCTGCAAGCTGAATTCTCTGGAAGCTCAGGAAGACCGCGGCGGCGGCGCTCGCGGCCAAGGAACCACACGAACGGCGCAGCCGCAGAAAAATCAGAGCGGCCATGGTCAAGGCAATGGCTGCGCTCAGGATTCTGGCGCTGGCCGGCGAAATGGGAAAGACCATATACCAGGCGGCCTGCACTGCAAAGTAGACAGGAGGCCACTGCCCCATGGCCACTTTGGGGAATCGGACATAGAACGACTGGGCGAACGCCAAGGGGTTGGATCCCAAAGCGTACCTCAGGTAGTCGTGGACCATTACTCCGGTGGTGAAGTGAGCGGGCGGGTCCGGTGCGGCAAGGTCGGATGCCAGGAGACCTGCAGCCATGCGCCCCTGCAACGCAATCGCAATCGCCAGAAGCAGCACGCAGGTGCCTGTCGCAAGCCGGGACATTAGACGAGTGGATTATAACATGCAATTCGGGTGCCATTTTTGTTGCGACTGAACTGAGGTCGGGAGGATCCTTAACGCGTGTATACTGGCAAGAGGCCAGGATGCTCCAGTTCGGATCCCGGCTCCAAAGACCGAACAATGAAACACGGAATATCTGAACCAGATAATGCGGCTCCGCCAGAGCTTTCACGGAATCAAAACTTCGTTGTCATCTTGTACTTCCTGCATCTCGCACCCGCCGCCCTCCTTCTTGTGGACATCCTCGCAGCACGGCTGCGTCGGCAAATCACCTTAGAGCCCGCGAGCTTCGATGCCGGTGTGGCCATGGTTTCGGCGGTGTGGCTGGTTGCCGGCTTCGCCTTTTTCTTCCTGAGCCGGAATCGGAGTGTTTTCATCCAGAAAGTCTCCGTGCCTCTGCTAACCATCTACACCGTCTATCTCACACTTGGAGCTGCGGAGGTGTGCGTGCGCTTGACGGGCTTCACTGCGCCGATTATCAATTGGCGGATGACCAAAGCAGTCACAAGAATGGATCCAGCAGTCTTCCCCGGGGTAAGCGGAGCGAAGATATTCACGATCAACCGCCTGGGTCTCCGGGGACCTATGCCGCCGAAACCGGGGGAGGCATACAGGATCCTCGCCATAGGAGGAAGCACCACAATCTGCGCAAATCTGGACGATTCGGAAGAGTGGCCGCACAAGCTGATGGAGTACGTGAACGCCTCCCAAAATCGCAGTCCGGTTTGGGTTGGCAATGCGGGTGCAGCCGGAGCCAATTCAGTGAACCATGCTTTCGTGATGGAGTGGTTCCCGGGAAGGCTCCGGGTCGACATGGTGGTCTTCCTGGTCGGCGTCAACGATATGGTACCCAGTCTGGCTTTGGGCGGAGCCCCCACGCAGGCTGTCTTGGAGAAACAAGCCGGGTTTCATGGGGACCTGCCTCCCGGAACGCTCTGGCGATCTGTGTATCCGTTCTACCGGCGTTCCAGGCTCCTTCTACTGGTTCGGGAGTCCGTTCGAAATCTGGGCCAACGACTAAGTGGTGCGACCGAGCTGCCCCTCCTCAACCCGGATAAGTTTCGCAAGCGGCGCGCAGCATCGCCCGTCGTTCCACTCCCCGACCTGTCCACTGGGCTCAAGGAATATCGCAACCGAATTGCCCGGCTCGCCAGCCAGTGCCGGAACCTCGATCTGCGCTGCCTGTTTCTAACTCAGCCTTCCATGTGGCGGGACGACCTGCGCGCGGACGAGCAGCGCCTTCTCTGGTCCGGCTACGCTGGGCCCTGGGAGAAACCCACAGGCTATTTCTCTGCCGGAGACATGGCGAAGGCCATGGAGATGTACAACCGGACATTGCTGGATTTCTGCCGGCAGTCCGGGTTGGAGTGCTACGACCTCGCCTCGCATATCCCCAAGGACACTTCGGCGTTCTTCGACGAAGTGCATTTCAACGAAGCGGGCGCACGGTTGGTGGCGCAGAATCTGAAACAGTATCTTCTCTCTAGACCCCCGTTTCATGCGCAAGACAAACAGACCGAGGGCGCGCCGAATCGGTAGAAGCCGCGGCCTCCCATCCCACCGCGCCATTCGAAGCGAAGGATCGCAGAGAAACATATTGCTGTATACTATCGGGAGCGGGCTAGACCCACTGCAAATCCTCCTATTGCCGTTTATGATCGCATGAACGTTCTTTCTGCTCATTTCGAGGCGCAGCCAACCGCGCTGGACAAGATGATGCGATACAGCCTCGACGCACGGCCGCCCAGCCTTCAGTCGGAGGATACGGCTACGCCCTCCGCGACGTTGTGCGTGCGTGGCCTGGCCCATGCGCCCAGGGCTAATATTGGCGCGTCGCAGTCAGGCGGATAGCGCATGCTTGTCCACACCCTCGTCTGCGAGCCGCATCTCTGGTTTGCGGTACCGTGCCTGCGGTCGTTGCTCACGTTCTGCCAAGACCCAATAAGATTGGTGATACACGACGACGGCTCTCTCACCCAGGCCTCTGTTGAACTGCTGACCACCGCCTTTCCCGATTCGATTCTCGTCCCGCGGCGCGTCGCCGACGCCGAAATGGCCGATAAGCTGGCGCATTTCCCCCACATGGCAGAGGCGCGTATCCAACTCCCGCACGTACTAAAGCTGAGTGACGTGACCCTGACCCACCAGGAGTCCGCAGTTACCCGGTATGTCGACACCGATGTGCTGTTCCAGAGGCGCTTTCGAGGACTGTTTCCGGTTTCAGACCAATCCACTTCGGGCGCTTTCCTCATGGACAGTGCCAATAGCTTCGGTGCGCATCCCGGGGATTTTTGGCCGCTGGGTCCCTTGCGGCTCGTGCGCCATCTGAACTCCGGGCTGTTTTGGATTCGACGAGACCGGATTGACTATCAACGAATGGAATATCTGTTCAAACGCTGGGGTCCACACCGTATTCGGAGATACCATGGCTGGTTCGAGCAAACCGTCTGGGCGGACCAGGCCTGGCGGGCGCGTTGTGCGCTGTTCGATCCAGCGCAACTGGGCACCGCAACTCTTGCGGGCCGTCCACTCAGCCAGCTAACCGGCATTCACTTTGTCACACCCACGAGGACCATGCTTAAGGCGGCGCTTCAATCCGCTTCAACCGTGCCACCCGTATCGGTCGAGACCTCTTCCGGAGACATCGAGGACATACGCTTGCGCTCATCTAAGCCGTTTGGGCTGACCGGTGCCGTGTTCGTTGTGGTGCGGGCTATCCGCCCATGGCATACGTCGGGATGAACCGGCGTGGCGCCGTGAAAAACGTGAGATGATCTTGAGATGGTTGGTGCGCTGATCAGAAAGATGCTTCGTCCGCTATGGAAGGCGTTGTCACCAGGGACCAGAAGTCGCCTGATTGGATTATGCAGGTCCAAAAAGGGCCTGCGACAGTCCACCGGGACCGGCATGAGCGAGGCAGAAAAGTTCCGCATTGGCCTCCCGACTGTGTCTGGACTGCTTGAGAACATCAGAGATAACGGATTCTCTCCCGTTGGCATTATCGATATTGGCGCCAACGTAGGCGACTGGAGCCGCACGGCTTCTTCGGTCTTCGCCTCTTCGCGAATTCTGATGTTCGATGGAGATCCCGACAACGAACCGGCGCTCCTCAACACTGTGCGTGAAATCGGGAGCCGTTCCGAGTGTTTTCTTGCTTTGCTCGGACCGGAGAAGAAGGATGGCGTTACTTTTTACAAACACAGGCCTGAAATAGGAACCACAGGTTCCTCAATTCTTCCCGAGCTGACATCATTCGAGAAAGAAGTCATAACCCTACCCATGGACACCCTGGACAGCCTGATTGATAGCGCCGCTTTGCAGGCTCCGTTGTTGCTGAAGCTCGATGTGCAGGGATTCGAGCTGGAAGTGCTGAAGGGTGGAAGGCGGACGCTGAAGCTCTCGGAGGTCGTGATTATGGAGGTGTCGCTCCTCCCCTATAACGATGGTGCTCCGTCATTCGCCGACGTCGTCGGGTTTATGAATGAGGAAGGCTTTGTAGCATTCGATTTCTGCGGCCAGTTTAGACGGGAAAGCGACCACGCGCTCTTCCAGACGGACGTCGTTTTCGTGCGGCGTGAGAGTAACTTGCGTGCGCAGCGGAAATTCTGGCTGAACGAGCCCTGAATTCTGCTGGAACAGGAGACCCCGCCGTGAAAAAACTGGCTGTTGACAGCATCCGCAGTGATATTTCAAAATCCGATAAAAGCCACGCTATCTTTTCTTCGTGCTGTCCGGCTTTCTGATCTCCGGGCTGCTTTTTGCGAGCTATCAGGAGCGGAGACGGCTTGAGGTTTCTCGTTTCTACATCAGGCGGGGACTAAAATCTGGCCGGCGTTTTATACGCTCATAGCCACTGGTCTATTGATTGATGCAGAGGGACCAGGTAATGCCCCAGATCCCATGACAGTAGTCCTCCATGAAAACCAGCTCGGGCAGAGGGGCCCAGGCTGGTCCGGGCGATCAGCAGCCTGCTGGCCCGCACAGGCGCGTACTCCTATTCGATTTATCTTTGGCAAATGTTTATCTCTGGCGTGCAAAGGCCATCGAGATTCCGGTGCTTCGGTTCATGGATCGGGTCTTTCCTCCCGTCCCAAAGAGCCGCATGGCCTCCAAGATTCTCGCCTCTACAGAGGAACTCGGGGAAGCGCGTCCGGGCGGCGTAGTGGTCGATTGAAACGGGCTTCTACGAATTACGGACGCTGCGGCGATGCCCAGATTGAAAACTCACTGTTCCCATAACGCCGTTCCAAGGATAGCTCCGCAGGAGGCAACCACGCCGCCGGGGAAACATAAAACGTACCCTGCCTTTTCCATTCCGGTAGAACGCGGCCGTCACTGAAGACGCGCTCAACCTCATTGTGCCGCCGTTCCATTGAGGGAGTATTGTGGTCGTGCCCTTGCCAACTGCGCGCCGGCGTGTAAGTGCTTACCAGATAACTAATAAGGCTATCCTGGCAGATTACCATGTCTCCCGGTCTCAGATTCCGGCTGAGCCAATGCAGCACGGCGCTCTGGGTTTTCGTAAGTGAGACCAGATACTCATTGTGGACGGCATTCTTTGCGAGCCACGCAGAATTATCGAGCAAAAACAAGCCCAGCAGCAAAGTGATGGCGGCGATCCGGACCCACGGCCTAGAGATCTTCAGGAGGAAGTCGAGGGTCGCGATCAATGCTGGAGCGCCGATGAAAAAGAGGGCCGTCCAATCATAGCCGCGGGCGAAATGTATCGGCTGAAAGGGCCGTATGAGCAAGTTGTGCTGCGTAAGCGCGAAGACCACAAGGAACCAGACCGCAAGGAGACGGATCCGGGCATCCCGAAAGCAATGGAAGGATGAACTGGCCAGCCGCCAAATCGCCAGACAGCCGACGATCGAAAGGGCCAGGATAAATACTTTTGGAGGGTACAGCCACGCTTTCTGAAATTGCGCTTGTACTATCCGATGGTCGCTGAAGCGATTCAGCCAGATCAAATAGTAAGTCAGATGCAGAGCGGCAATCAGGACGGCAACGAGCATGAATCTCAAGCTTACGGTACCGCTTTGGATCGCCAGCTCGATCCCGGAATAGGCTATCAAAATTAGAATCAACGTCAGCCCCGTAAAAGGGTGACTACTGGAAAGAAGTGCGGCACAGGCGAGGGACAGGGCCAATCGCCTTCGAATGAGGGCCAGAATGCTCAGCAGGAATACGCCGTGATAGTAAGCCTCCGTCGGGTAGACGAGGTTCCGGCCGAAATTCAGCATCCACCAGCCCCATGTCGGGTCGTATCTCCAAAGCGATGATAGCGAATGTCCCCTTACCAAACCATACCCGAGGCCCGCCAAAGTAAAGGCGCCGCCGCCCCAAAAGAAACACACTAAGCCCATTCTCTTGGCAGTGGTTTCGGCCCCAACAACTTCTACGTAAAACCGTACCGCTACGGCCGCCACGAAGAAAAGAGCCAGCAAGCCAAAACAATTGAACGTGACGCCGGGATCGAGCCCGAGCTGCTGCATGAAGCCCAGCAGCATGGTCTGAGGCTGGAAATAGATGGCCGGAGTGTTGTACCCGGCGTATGGATTGCCGTAGGTGAGGTGAAAGCCCTGGTCAAAGAACGCCCTGGCTTCCGCCATATAGGACGGCATGTCGTACTCTACGAAACCGGTGGGAACCCGGTTGTTCAGGTACGGAACAATGAGAGCGCCCCCAAGCGGTATAAGCGCCGGAAGTGGGAGCAGGAACGCTGCCCAGCATATCCAACTAGCGGAGGGAGAACGCTCAGAGGGTGGCACAGGGACTTCTACGGCCGGCATGACAACCCACCATTATGCACGGCTAGCCGGCGCCTTGCAAGCCACCGGCACGTGTGACGGCTGCCGAAAACGAACATCTCGCCCAGGCCCAGATTTGTGATAGCCTCTAATACAGACCGTATCTGAGGCGGTTATTCGGCTTGGTCGGTTTGGCCTTCAGTTGGTGGACACATTTCGGGCGGGAGGTTGGGCTCTCGCGCTTTCTGGTTTTCATCCTCCCTCGGCCGGTTCGGGCCAATTCCGACGAAAGTCAATGCAGGTTTGCAGCATCTCAGGAAAGAGGAATCAAGCTATGGGGGAATCCTCCAGACGAACGTTTATTCTGTCCGCAGGCGCAGCGGCCGCAGCCTCCACGCCGCGTCTCCCAGCGGCTGGCGATAAGGTCAACGTGGCGGTGGTCGGCCTGGGCCTTCGCGGGGTGTACCATCTGACGCTCTGGGGAAAGCTCCCCGGGGCGCGCATCGTCGCGGTATGCGACGTCAATCAACCGGCTTTGGAGCGCGGCCAGGCTCAAGTGAAGGCCCAGACCGGGGCGCAGCCGAAGGCCTACAAAGACATGCGCCAGGTCTTCGACGATAAAGAAGTTCAAGCGGTGGCGATGGCGCTTCCGAACCATTGGCATGCGCTGGCCACCATCTGGGCTTGCCAGGCGGGTAAAGACGTGTACATCGAAAAGCCGGCGTGCCACAACCCATACGAGGGCTGGAAGATGGTAGAGGCCGCGCGCAAATACAACCGCATGGTCCAGGTCGGTTCGCAGAGCCGCAGTTTGCCGCACAAGATGAAAGCCATCGATCTCCTGCACCGGGGCGTGATCGGCAAGGTCTATCTTGCGAGAGGGCTTTGCTACAAGTGGCGTCCGTCGATCGGCCACAAAGCGGACCAACCAGTGCCTCCCGGGCTGGATTGGGACAAGTTTCTCGGTCCCGCGCCCATGCGTCCGTACAATGAATTGCGCTTCCGCTACAACTGGAATTTTTTCTGGGACACCGGCGACGGCGACATCGGTAACCAAGGCCCTCACGAGATGGATTTGGCGCGGTGGGGTCTGGGGAAGCAGGGTCTGCCGCAGAGCGTCGTGTCCACCGGTGGGAAATATGTGTTCAATGACGATCAGGAAACGCCGAACACGCAGATCGCGACGTTTGATTATGGCGATTCCGAAGTCGTGTTTGAAGTCCGGGGTTTGGACACCGGCGGCGAGGGAGGCTTAGGGTCCGATAACTACATCCGTGACCTCAGCGATAACGTGCGAAAGCTCCTGGAGCATTTCGGACTGATGACCGGCGCCAACGTGATCGGCAATCTCTACTATGGGAGCGAAGGATGGATGGCCCTCAACTCCATGGGCTTCCAAGTCTACAAGGGTCAGCATTCGGAAAAGATCATGGACGAGAAGTCGGACCGCAAGGAAGAAACCGTTCCTCACATGGAGAACTTTCTGGCGGCGGTCCACAGCCGCAATAGCAAGAGTCTGAACGCGGATATCGAGGCAGGCGTGACCTCGACCAACTTAGTCCATCTGGCCAACATCAGCTATCGTTTGAAGCGCCTGTTGAAGTACGACGACGCGGCCCGCTGCTTTGTCGACGATGCCGAGGCAAACGCCTACTTAACCCGGAAGTACCGCGCGCCGTATGTAGTGCCCGACCAAGTGTAGAGAGCAGACTCAAGGGGAGGGCAAGCGGCGCTCCCTCAGAAAGCGATCGAGTTCCCTTGCCAGCACCTGATGTCCGGCCGGGCTGTAGTGAGGATTTTCCTCGATGAAGGCTTGCCTGCCGATTTTGTGAACCGCGTCGCTCTGGTCGAGAAAGGGCGTCGCATGGCGGCTGGCGTATTGCCTAAGCCAGGACCGCCGTTCCTGGTCGGCCCGCGTGTCGTCCGTGCCAGGCAGAAATATAATGACTTTCTGGAAGGGCTGCTGGTCCGCCAGTTGTTCAAACCGGTCCAGGATTGCCTGGTTCAGGTCCCATTGCCAGTTGGTATAGTTCCATAGAATCTTGTTGGCGGCGACGGAAATACTGAGCCGATCCCAGAAATCTGGCCTGGGATAAGGCATACTCACCAGATGCCCGGACTCGAGTTTGTACCGGGGAATCGGGAAGCCGGCCCCGTCATATTCGGGGCGCACACGCCGAAAACCGTCCGTGTACATGCAGAAGATTACGAGTGTGGGCTTGAGTTTCAGTCCCACGACTTCGAGGGCCCTGAGCATGAGATCCGGCCCGTAGCTCGTCATTCCCAGATTGTCCATCCTCCGGGAAGGCTCTAATGTTTCGAGTATGTTCGTGAAGCGTTCGGACTCTTCGACGCCATCTCCGGAGACAAACCCGTCTCCCAGAAAAAGGATGCGGGGGCGCGCATCGGGTTCGTCCAGTTCCCGGCTGGCGCGAAAGCCGTCGCGGTTGGACGCGAGAGTTATGGTCCGCGGGCGATTAGGCGGGTAGAGAATCGTGGTCCTGCGGGACGGAAAGAGCCTGTAGCCGTAAGGTTCGTACGCCTGAAGTTCCGGGTGGCGCAATGACGGCGGATACACGGGCGGCATAAACCTTCCGGACATGCGTAGGGATCCCTCGGCGAGGAGCAGTGCGCATGCGACCAATCCAGCGACGAGTAGGTATTTCTTCGTTTGGCCCTCCTTTAGTTGGACGCCAGGACCCGCTCGCTCAAAAAGCGATCGAGTTCCCGGGCCAGCACTTGATGTCCGGCCGGGTTGAGGTGGGGATTGTCCTTAATGAAGACTTGCTTGCCCATTTTGTGAATCGCATCGCTCAGGTCGAGAAAGGGCGTCGCATGGCGGCTGGCATATTGCCTAAGCCAGGACCGCCGTTCCTGGTCGGCCCGCGTGTCGTCCGTGCCAGGCAGAAATATAATGGCTTTCTGGAAGGGCTGCCGGTCCGCCAGTTGTTCAAACCGGTCCAGGATTGCCTGGTTCAGGTCCCATTGCCAGTTGGTATAGTTCCACAGAATCTTGTTGGCGGCGACGGAAATACTGAGCCGATCCCAGAAATATGGCCTGGGATAAGGCATGCTCACCAGACGCCCCGACTCGAGTTTGTACCGGGGAATCAGGAAACCGGTACCGGCATACTCTGGACGCACGCGGCGAAAGTCGTCGGTGTACATACAAAAGACCACCGCGGCGGGCTTGAGCTTCAGTCCCACGACTTCCAGTGACCTGAGCATCAGGTCCGGGCCGTAGCCAACCATCCCCAGATTGTCAATCCTCCAGGAAGGCTTCAACCTCTCAAGTACGTTGGTGAAGCGCTCCGACTCCTCGACGCCGTCGCCGAACACGAACGAGTCACCCAGAAAAAGCGCGCGGGGCCGTGCATCCGGCTCGTCCAGTTCCCGGCTGGCGCGAAAGCCGTCGCGGTTGGATATGAGGCTTAGCGTCCGCGGACTGTCCTGCGGATAACTGTACGTCGTCCGCCGGGAAGGAATGAGCCTGTAGCCGTAAGGTTCATAGGCCTCTACCAGCCCTGGGCGGATACATTGAGGCGGATAAGGGTTCGGCCGGTACTGCCCGGATATTCGCAGAGCTATCTCACTGAGGAGGGTTGCGAATACCAGCGTTCCAACGATCAGCAAGAGTTCAGGCAGCCGCGCCGCACGCCCAACCCCCCGAGCCGGCGCCTCGTTTGATACAGACATGCGTGGGTCCGATAGCTCAGGCCTTCCATCGCGGGATGGCCAGAGTTTCACCATTATACCTTGACGCGGTGGACCCGTTTGCGGGTTCTGGCCGCTGAGGCGATCTATACGTACCAGGACCCGGATTCCCCGTGAACTGATGACGGCATGGGGCCGGTCGTGGTAGTTTGTACATTAGATGGGGTTGGTGAAGGCGGAGAAGGCGGCTTGGCACCCGCGGGAATCCCAATGAGCGCTATACATGAAGACTATGGGCGAGCGATCCACGGCCGTGGACCGTCGGACCGGAACTTCGGGTGGGTTTTCACCGCGGCTTTTCTTTTCATCGGTTTATGGCCGCTGCGTCATCGCGGCCCCGTGCGGCCCTGGTGCCTGATCCTGAGCGGCGCGTTCTTTCTGGTGACACTGGCCCGGCCCACGCTGCTGCACGGGCTAAACCGCATATGGACCAAGTTCGGAATCCTCCTCGGCCGGGTCGTAAACCCGATCATAACGGGGATCTTGTTTTACCTGATCTTTACCCCCATTGCGGCCGTTCTTCGCTGGATGGGCAAGGACCTCCTGCGCCTCGCGAAAGACCAGAATGCGCCGACCTATTGGATTCAGCGCAACGCCAGCGAGGATCTGTCCGACATGAGGAATCAGTTCTGAGAGAATTAAGGATATGTCTTTCTTAGCCGAATTTTGGAAATTTCTGCGCGTCCGGAAGAAGTTTTGGCTGCTGCCTCTTTTGACCATGATCCTGATTTTCGGGGTGCTCCTGATCCTGGCGGAGAGCAGCGCGCTGGCGCCGTTCATCTATACCCTCTTCTGAGAATTGCCGGCCATGTGGATTCTCGGTATCTCCGCTTTCTACCACGACAGCGCCGCCGCCCTCATTCGGGACGGCGAGATTGTGTCCGCCGCGCAGGAGGAGCGCTTTACCCGCAAGAAGCACGATTCCCGGTTTCCGGCTAACGCCGTGCGTTACTGTCTGGAATCGGCGGGCCTGAAGCAGAACGAAGTGGATGCCGCGGTTTTCTACGAAAAGCCGTTTCTTAAGTTCGAACGGCTTCTGGAAAACTATCTTGCGCTGGCGCCGCGCGGGCTGCGGTCGTTCCGGATGGCGCTCCCTCTGTGGATTCGCGAGAAGCTGTTCCAAAGAGACCTGCTCTGCCGGGAACTGGAAACAGTTTGGCCGGGCGGCAACTGGCCCAGCCGTTTGCTTTTCGCGGAACATCACCAGAGCCACGCCGCCAGCGCTTTTTTCCCGTCGCCGTTTGAGGAAGCCCTGGTGCTGACCATGGACGGTGTGGGCGAGTGGACCACGACGTCGGTGGCGTTAGGCAGCGGAAATCAGATCAAGATGCTCCGTGAAATCCACTACCCGCACTCGCTCGGATTGCTGTATTCGGCTTTCACCTACTATACCGGCTTCAAGGTCAACTCCGGCGAGTACAAGGTGATGGGTCTGGCGCCCTACGGCGAGCCGCGATATGCGCAAACGATTTTCGATCACCTGCTCGACCTGAAGCCAGACGGGTCGTTCCATTTGAATCTCGAGTACTTCGATTACTGCACGGGCCTGACGATGACGAACGAGCGGTTTTCAGAGCTGTTCGGCGGCCCTGCGCGCAAGCCCGAAGAGTTGCTGACGCAGCGTCACATGGACCTGGCGGCATCGGTGCAGGCGGTGCTGGAAGAAACGGTCTTGCGCATGACCTGCTCGCTGGCAGCGGAGACCGGCGCTCGCAATCTCTGCATTGCCGGTGGCGTGGCGCTCAACTGCGTGGCCAACGGCAAGGTGTTGCGGACCGGGAGATTCAAGAACCTGTGGGTCCAACCGGCTTCGGGCGATGCGGGAGGCGCGGTGGGCGCGGCGCTGGCGGCCTACCACATCCATAAGGGTCAGCCGCGGCATCCCGACGGTCCGTTGGACAAGATGAAGGGCGCGTACCTGGGGCCGTCCTTCTCGACCGATGAGGTGGAACGCCGCTTGACGAAAGCCGGGGCCAAGTTCACCACCTACGGAGACTCCGAACTGCTGGACCACACCGTCGCCGCGCTGTTGGGGGGCAAGGCTGTGGGCTGGTTTCAAGGGCGGATGGAGTTTGGACCGCGGGCGCTCGGCAACCGGTCCATCCTGGGCGATGCGCGATCTCCCAAGATGCAGTCGGTTCTGAATCTGAAGGTGAAATACCGCGAATCGTTCCGGCCCTTCGCTCCTTCGGTGCTGCGCGAAGACATCCAGGACTGGTTCGAAATGGATGTCGACAGCCCCTACATGCTGCTGGTTGGAGATGTACAGGAACGCCGCCGCATCGCCATGACCGCGGAACAACAGAAACTCTTTGGCATCGAAAAACTCAATGTGCCCCGCAGCGAGATCCCGGCGGTGACGCATGTGGATTACTCCGCGCGCGTTCAGACGGTTCATGCCGAGACCAACCCGCGCTATCATGCGCTGATATCCGCGTTCAAGGCGCGAACCGGCTGCCCTGTCATTGTGAATACCAGCTTCAACATTCGAGGCGAGCCCATCGTCTGTACCCCGGAGGATGCTTTCCGCTGCTTCATGGGGACCGAGGTGGAAGTGCTGGTAGTCGAAAACTGCTTCCTCCGCAAGGAGGAACAGGACCAGGCCTTCCGGCACGACTACCGGCAAGATTTCGAACTGGACTGATGTATGAAGTTGACCCGCGGCGAAAAGGGCGGCGGCTACTCAGCCGAGCTCCAATTAACCCGTCCCTGGGTATGGCTCACGGCCCTGACGATCTTGGCGGCGGGGCTGCGCGTTATCGGAGTCGACAAAGGCCCTTGGTGGGATGAAATCTATTTCCTCGTCACCACCGTTCGGCGCCCGCTGGCGGAGATTGTCACAATATTCCCTGGCGATACCCAACATCCGCTCTACTCGATTCTGGCGCGACTGAGCATTCTTGCCTTTGGAGAACATGTCTGGAGCCTGCGCTTGCCGGCGGTCGTGTTCGGCGTTGCATCGATACCGGTGATATACCTCCTGGGAGTTTCTGTCTCTACGCGTACTGAAGCGCTGATTTCCGCGGCGCTGCTGGCCGTTTCGTATCATCATGTGTGGTTCTCCCAGAATGCTCGCGGGTATACCGCACTGGCGTTCTGGGCGCTGTTATCGACGTTGTTTTTGCTGCGCGGAATGCGAACCGGGCGCCGCGGCCCCTACCTCGCCTACGCCGTGGCGGCGTCACTGGGGGCATACACGCACCTCACCATGCTGTTCCTGGTGGCGAGTCACGCGCTTATCTGCGCGGGGGCCGCTCTGATGGATTGGAAGAGAGGTTCGGGCCTGGCGAAGTGGAGGCTTGCATTACAGGCATTCTTCCTGACAGGGGGATTGACCTTGCTGTTCTACGCCCCAATCCTGATGCAGGTCCGGAATTACTTCGTGAATCGGCCTTCGTCCATGCGGGCCGTTTCCACTCCGCGCTGGGCGCTGTGGGAAACTATTCGAGGGTTGACGCGCGGCCTGGGAACGGAGGGCGTGCTCGTGGTGGCTGCGCTAGTCATCGCCTGCGGCGCTTGGAGCTACTACCGCGAGGACCGCTTGGTTTTTTCGCTATTCGCACTTCCGGGAGCGTGTACCGCCATGGGCGCCTTCCTCGCGCGCGGAACCATGTATCCCCGCTTTTACTTCTTCCTCATTGGATTCGCGGTTCTGATCCTGGTGCGAGGACTGATGGTCATTCCCCGATGGATCGTGGCAAGCTGGCCGGGACTCTCTGCGAGGGCCAATCCCAGGCTGGCGCCGGCGCTCTCGGCGGGCCTCGCAACGGTGCTCTTCGCCTCTTCCGCCTTCTCGCTGGTGCGCAATTACAGATATCCCAAGCAGGATTTCGAGGCCGCAATCCAGTTCGTAGATGCGGAGCGGCAAGCCGGAGAGCCTGTGGTGACCGCGGGAGCATCCACGATCCCTCTGCTGCAATACTACGTCAAGCCCTGGGAGGGCGTGGAGACGGTGCAGCGATTACGGGCGATCTGCAGCCAGGGCCGGGCGGTCTGGGTGGTGTACACGTTTCCCAGGTATCTGCAGAGTTGGTCGCCGCCATTGGCGGAAATGATCCGGACGGAGTTTACGGTAGCCCGGGTATTCCCCGGAACCGTGGGCGATGGCGATGTCTTCGTCGCCAAGTCTCAGCCCCGGTGACACATGAAAAAACTGATCGTGCAGATACCATGTTATAACGAAGCGGCGACGCTTCCCGAAACGCTGGCGGCGCTGCCGCGGCAGATTCCCGGCATTGATCGAATTGAGGTCCTGATCATTGACGATGGCAGCACAGACAGCACCGTCGAGGTGGCCCGCGCCGCTGGCGCGCACCATTTCGTTCGCTTTCCTCAGAATCTCGGGTTGGCGGCGGCATTCACCGCCGGACTGGAGGAGTCCCTCCGGCAAGGCGCCGACATCATTGTCAACACCGACGCCGACAACCAGTATGAGGCGAAGGACATTGGCCGTTTAGTCGAGCCCCTCCTTGCCGGCCGGGCTGAGATCGTCGTCGGCGATCGCCAGGTGAAGTATCTTCAACACTTTTCCCCTTTGAAAAGGCGACTTCAGGCGGCGGGGAGTTGGGTGATCGGCCAGGCTTCGGGCTTGGATACTCCCGACGCCACGAGTGGATTCCGAGCCTTAACGCGGGAAGCAGCGCTCCGCACATTCGTGCTAAGCGAGTACTCCTACACTCTTGAGACCTTGATACAGGCTGGGGCCCGCCACGCGCCGGTGGAATACGTTCCGGTCAGCATCAATGTGCAGACCCGTCCGTCGAGGCTCATGCGGAGTATCCCCCACTATATCCGGAAATCGGCCGCTACGATCTTGCGCGTGTACACCATGTACCGGGCGCTGAGGGTTTTCTTGGCGCTGGGAATCGGCATGATCCTGGTGGGAATGATTCCCGGCATACGGTTCCTGTACCTGATGATCGTAGGACAGCGAGTGGGCCACGTCCAGTCGCTGATCCTGGCCGCCATCCTCATCATCGTGGGTTTCCAGGTGATGTTAATCGGACTCCTTGCCGATCTATTGAGTTGCAACCGCAAGCTGCTGGAAGAAGTGATCTATCGGGTTCGCAAGATGGAGATCACAGGCGAAGCGCATCGGGAATCCGAAAGCGGAACCAGCGTATGAATCCTGTGGCCGCAGCCAGAGCACCGTCGGATCGCAAGCCGAGCTTCTGGCGCTCCCCGGTGGTTCGGCTTGGGGGTAGCGCATTGGTTCTGGCGTTGCTGCTCACCTTCGTGCCGTTCAAACAGGTGTGGTCGGCCATAAAGAGCATACCGCCATCGCTTAGCTGGGGGCTGCTTGGCGTGTACATGGTATTGCACCTTCTGGGAGTGGCAAAATGGCGTCTGCTGATCAACGTGGCGGGCGCGAATGTGACATTCGCACAAGCGGTTCGTTGCTACTATGGGGGACTCTTCGGCAATGTCTTCCTACCTTCTCTGGTTGGCGGCGACGTAGTGCGCGCCGGCATGGCGTTTGCGGTTTCGCGCTCCAGAGCCGCAGTCGTGCTGGGCAGCCTGATCGACCGCACCGAGGATGTGATCGGCCTGGGAGGGGTAGCCGCGATGGGCACGCTGCTGCTCCCCAGATCGCTCGACCCGCAGAGCCGAAAAGTGTTCTGGGCACTTGGGGGCGCTCTCGCCCTGGCAGGCGTGTTAGGCCTGGGGGTCCTGTTCGCGATGCCGGTGCGGAAGTTCCCATTCAAGGTCCGGCGCATCATGGTGAAGTTGCGGCGCGCGGGTCGATCGATGTACGGCCGTCCGGGTATTGTGCTGTTATGCCTGTGTCTCGGGGTGATCCTGCAAGTTTGCCAGGTGGGGATCAACTTCTGGCTGGGGGTGGCCTCCGGGATGCATGTGGCGTTCAGCGTCTGGCTTTTTGCCTGGCCGCTGGCGAAGCTCTCGGCGCTTCTTCCGGTCACGCAAGGGGGGATAGGAGTTCGCGAGGTCGCACTGGTGGGCCTGCTGATTCCTTTTGGCGCGCCACCCGTCCTCACCGCAGCCGCCGGCTTGGTCTTCGAAGCCATTACGACCATCGGCGGCTTGATCGCGGGGGTCGTTGCGTTCCTCATGGGCCGCATTTCTTCCGGTCAGACTAGACCGTTTCCCGGTCTTTCTGCATTCCCCAGAGACGAGAACACGACACCCTAAGAGTGACCAATCCCTATGATTCCTGACCATTCGCCATCGTCTGACTACCCCCTGCTGCAGGAGGAGAGCCCGGCCCCCGCGCTGACGGGAAGCGCGCGCCCGGCCGCGCAACATGTGGTGATTCTCGGAGCTGGTCCGTCGGGTGTCGGTGCGGCTTATCAGCTTGTCAAAAAGGGGCTTGCCAGCGTCACCGTGATCGAGCAGCAGAATGGTGTCGGAGGTAATGCCGGGAGCTTCGAGTTGGATGGAGTCTACTGCGATTTCGGCAGCCACCGGCTTCACCCGGTCGTTCCCCCTGAGATCATGCAAGACTTGCGTCACTTGCTGGGGAACGACCTGCTGTATCGAACGCGGCATGGGAGAATCCGTCTCCAGGGACGATGGATCCACTTTCCGTTGAAGCCGATGGATCTGTTTTTTCGGCTTCCCAAGACCTTTGCGCTGCGCGTCCTTGCCGACACCATCCGAAAAGCGGTGCCGCGTGCGGCTTCCGGACCCGGAACTTTTGCCACCGTGCTGGAGCGCGGTCTCGGCCAGACCATCTGCCGGGAGTTTTACTTTCCGTACGCCAGAAAGCTCTGGGGCGTCGATCCCCAGGAACTGGCGCCCACCACCGCGCAGAAACGTGTGTCCGGCAGTTCCATCGGGAAGATTCTGCGCAAAGTCGCCAAACAGATTCCCGGACTCAAGCCGCCGGGCGCCGGCCAGTTCTATTACCCGCGCCGCGGTTACGGCCAGATCTCACAATGCCTGTATGAGGCGGCCCGAGCGGCGGGAGCGGATTTCAAGTTCGGGGCTCGTTTCACGGCGATTGAGAGGGACGGCAGCGGGGTCAAAGCAGTGCGTTATCAACTCGGCGGCCAGGAGTTTGAGATCCCCACTCGAACCGTCTGGTCGACCATACCGATCAATCTCCTAGTGCGGGGCATGCATCCCGAACCCCCGCGCGATGTGCTCGAAGCAGCTTCGAATATCTCCTTCCGGGGAATGATCCTGATTTACCTGGTGTTGGAGCAGGATCAATTCAGCACCTACGACGCCTACTATTTCCCGGAGATGTCGATTCCCATCTCTCGCCTTTCTGAGCCGAAGAATTTTAGCGCCTCGTCCGAACCGCGCGGGCGGACTGTTCTTTGCGCGGAGCTTCCATCCGACCCCGGCCGCCCGGAGTGGGAGATGAGCGACGAGGAACTGGGCCGCCGCCTCTGCGATTGGATAGGGCGCGCCGGCCTCCCGGCGCCTGCGCGGGTTTCGCGAGTGGTTACGCGCCGCTTGCGTCATGCTTATCCGGTGTACCGCCGGGATTACGAGGAGTGCTTTTCCAGGATGGACCGTTGGCTCGGTGGAATCGATGGCGTGCTGACCTTGGGTCGCCAGGGTCTGTTTGCGCACGATAATACGCACCACACGCTGGCTATGGCCTATGCTGCTGTCGGCTGTCTCTCGCCCGAAGGCAAGTTCGACCACGCCCGTTGGGCGGAGCATCGCCAGGAATTCGAAACCCACGTCGTGGAGGATTAAGAGTGGGGGATCCCCATCCGCCTCTTCGCGTCTGTTCTCACGAGGATCGCGCGGAGGCCATGGACAGCTTGATTCTGATGGGAGAGTCCCTATGCGCCGTGGATAGGGATGTCTCGCTGCATCTGACCGTACCGGACGCACCGGAATCGGTGCGCGCGTGGGCCGAGCGCCGGCCCGAAGTGGTGCTCTCCACAACGCGGCCCGAGGGTGTGAGCGGCTGGGACGTCAAGCCATGGCTGTTGCTCCAGGAATTGAACGAAGGGCGGCGGGAAGCGCTGTGGCTCGACGACGACATTATCGTCACCCGTTCGCTCTCCTCGCTCGTCAGGCAGTTTCCGCCCGATTCGCTGATCGTGGCAGAGGAGTGGTCGCGAACCGAGGCTATCCCGGTTAGCCATTTCTGGGGGATGCCTGCGGGCCGCGCTATACAGCCAGTCAACAATTGCTTCGTACGCGTGACCCAAACCCACCGGCCGATGTTGGAACGCTACCTGAAGATGGCCTGCGATCCCCGCTACCGTGCCGCGCAGTCTCTCCCCTTCGAGCGCCGGCCGCTTCACCTGTTACACGATGGATGGCTTCTCATCGCCTTGCTGGAAAGCGAGGAATTCAGCCATTTGCCTTTCGACTGCGTTCGCCTGGGCCGCCACATCGCCCAGTGTGCGGGATCGTCGGGCTACCGGCCCCACCACCGCTTGCTCGATTTGGTTCGAGGGCTTCCGCCGCTGATCCACGGCCTCGGGCGAAAGCCCTGGGAGCCCGTGAAGAGCCGAAGTCGCAGCGAGCGATTCCTGCTCGATCTCGCGACCGATGTATCCCCTTACGTCTTGGCCGCAAGAAGAGTCGCAAGAGACATCGATATGACGCCCGATTGGCTTGAGGCGCGCACCCGGTTGGGCGCTATGCTCCGGAAACTGACTGCCGGGCACCCGGCAATGGCCGGGTTGCCATTGGCGAGCGCCCATGCTCTCCAGATGAAAATCGGCCAGATGCTGAAACGAGAGAGAAACGACAAGGGACGATGACTGGGCAAGTCTGCCCATGGGCCTGTTCGATTCTACCGGTGGACCGGTTACTGTGTCACCAGCACGGCTGCGTCCACGCGAAAAGGCGGAGCGAGCAACGTTGCATTCCCGGGCTGGACCGGCGTGCGCGCAATTATGGCTCCGCTGGCTGGATCGATCCACTCGGCCACGAGCCGATTAGCTTCGGGGACCCGCAGTGTGACTTTCACGCCCGTGACGGCGGCCGTGTGGTCCCGAAAGTGGTGCAAGTATACGGCTGCCAGCTTTGGCGACAGCAGTGCATAGGCCCGGACGCCATCATCGGAGACGGATGCCGCGACCATCTTCACTTGCGCATCGAGGCGCGCGGAGAAGCCGCTGAGGACGCCGATGTACTGCCGCTCGACCGGACCCAGGTATATGTTGGCGAAGCCACGTGGCGTGTAGTGCCCGCCAAACACGCCCGCCTTGGACCAGCTTGTATTCCAGAAGATCAAACCGATCTCCTGGAACAGCGCGGTCCAAGCTCGGATACGCATCCTCAAGGCCGAACCCGGATCCCAGTTCATGCCCGTGTTACCCTGTTCGCCGACGATCACTGGCTTACCCGCTCGTTTCGACTTGGAAGCCACTTGCAGCACGGCGATGTCGGAATCGGATTCGTTTTCGGATTGGTACCAGTGGGGCGCGACGATGTCGATCTCGCGAACCACCGGCGTCTCCCAACTCGTACTCACGGGCTTGCGGTCCGGATCGATGGAATGGGTGTAGGTTGCCATCGCCTCGGTCCACGCGGGGGACGCTTTCCGTTCGTTCAGTAGTTCCCAGAAATCCGCATACGCGCCCCAACGCGCCACCGAATACCGGATGAAGCGCCTCTCTTTCGCCATGGTCCGCGCATCGTACGGTCTGTTAAGAGCCTCCTCCGGCAGAAAGTATTGGAGACTGAGCAGGCGACGCGCACGTCGTATCCAGACGAGGTCTCCTTCCGCGTAAGTGTCATAGTAACCGAAAAAACCGAACATGACGCGCACGCCGTTTTGCCGGGCCGCGCGGAGCAGGCGGTCGGTGAAAATGCTTTCGCGTTCCCGATAGTGATCGAGGTCGTCGAAAATCGGATAAGTGCTGTTTCTTTGCGAGAAGCGGAAAAGGTTGAATCCTGCCTGACCATAGATTCTGAAATAGTCTTCGATTGAAACACTGCGCAGGGGACCAGTCCGGCTCTCGCCGTCGATACCAAAGGAAGGCCCATCGGGCCTGACCCCTTCCTGAAATCCAATCGGAAAGTACGGTTGCCCGTCTTCAAAAATCCAGCGGTTTAGGTTGACCGGATTGTTCCGCATCCGGCCGTGACCATCGGCCGGCGGATGGCACTGAAACCGGCCGACCCCACGGCTGGGAAGTCCGTTGTCTCCGACAAAACTCCATCCATACGTCCAATGGCCGGGCCGGTAGGGGCGAAAGCGCACCATCCAGCGCCCTTCGCCATAATAGAATCCCGGCACGTTGATCCTGGCGCCATCGGGAGCCGTAAAAACCGCTTCCAAAGTAGCGTCTATGAACGGGTTTCGATATTGCTGAGAACTGGCGAGCGAGAGTTCGAAGAGCCCCCACACCGGCACGTCATCGGGCTGCCGCGAAATCGTGATTTTTGGTGGCGCGGCATGATCGGCGTGGCATGAGGCTAAACTCAAACCGAGAATGCCGGCGCAAACAATCCTCAGGCGGCCGATCCGCATCCAAGACCAGCATACCCCGCTTTGTTCGCCTACATTCTGGCAGCGCGAAAGCAAGGCTACGCACGTCAGCAGGAGGCGGTTCTGCTAGCCTATGAATTTAAGGATCGCAGCGAGGCAGCATTGGCATGAGTCACCCTTCGCCTGTATCGGTCGTAATCGCGTCCATCGTCGGCGCACCATTCATTGATGAATGCCTGGAATCGCTGGAGCGACAGGCGGAGGATTGCGGCGCGGAAGTCATCGTCGTGGCTTGTGGAACCGCCGAATATGCCGCCCGCATCGCGGGCAAGTTTCCCTGGGTGCGCGTCATCCATCGCGCCGAGCGCGAAACCGTGCCGGATCTGCGCCGCCGTGGAGTGGAGGAAGCCAGCGGCGATATCGTCGCCATTATCGAGGAACACTGTCTGGCCGCTCCGGATTGGCTGCGGCAGGCTATGCAAGCGCACGCCGGCGGCGATTTCGGGGTGGTCGGCGGACCCGTTGTGGATTACGCCTATCCCCGGCTGCGCGACTGGGTGGTGTACTTCTGTGAATACAATAACTACCTGCCTCCCTGGCAGGAGCGGGGCGCGCACGATCTGGGCAGCGCCAACATCGCCTATTCTCGCGCCGTGCTTCTGAAGTACAAAGACCTGTTGGGCGCCGGCTATTGGGAAGCCGGGTTGCATCCGCGGCTGATGGCCGATGGCGTGAAGTTCCATGCTGTTCCGGCCATGGTGGTGCACCATCGCGGACCTTTCAATTACGGATACTATTTACGGCAAAGGTATTGGTTCAGCCGCGCCTTCGCGGGGGCCCGCAAGTTGCCGCCTTCGCGTAAGGCCGCCTACCTTCTGGCATCGCCATTGGTGCCGTTCCTGTTGTTGGCGCGGATGGCGCTGCGTGTGTCAAAACAGCATTGTCATATGGATAAGTTCGCCCAATCGCTGCCGTTGCTGATCCCCGCTCTGATCGTCTACGCGGCTGGTGAATGCGTCGGCTACCTGGCTGGGCCGGGCGACGCGCTGCTGAAGGTGGAATAGATGGCTCCTGGCGAGAATCCCCCTCTTTCGGTCGTGGTGGCAATCGTCAGCGATACCACGGACCATCCCGATACGGCCCACCTGGCGCCCTGCTTAGAGGCCCTGTGCCGGCAGCCCCTGGCGTCCACGATCGAGATCATCGTTCCGTATCATCCCTCGGTAAAGGGAATCGCTGCTCTGAAGGAGCGGTATCCGAACGTGCATTTCCTGGAAGTGGCGGACCTGCGGACATACACCGGGGCCGGTGGCAGCCGGGAGCACCACGACGAGTTGCGCGCGCGAGGCCTGGCTGTGGCGCGGGGCAGCGTGGTGGCGTTGATTGAAGACCACGGCATCGTGGCGCCGGACTGGAGCACTCGCCTGCTGGAGGCCCACGCCGGATCTTTTGCCGCGCTGGGCGGCGCCATTGAAAACGGCGTGGACCGGCCGCTCAACTGGGCGGTCTATTTTTGCGATTTTCTGCGTTACCAGAACCCGCTGCCGGAAGGCGAAACCGCCATCGTAAGCGATGCGAATGTGGCTTACAAACGAACCGCCTTGGAATCCATCCGGCCCATCTGGCAGGAGATCTTTCACGAAGCTTCTGTGACGGCGGCATTGCGCTCGCGGGGTCAAAAACTGTCGCTCGCGCCGGCCGCGATTCTCTATCAGCATCGCCAGGGGCTCCGGGTGCGTTCGGCGCTGAGAGAACGATTTGTGTGGGGCCGTTCCTACGCCGCCACGCGCGCCAGGCTGGCGCGCCCTTCCCAGCGAGTCTTCTGGGCGGTTTTCGCGCCCTCGCTACCCATCCTGATGATCGCTCGCATGACCCTCATGGCCTGGAAGAAGCGGCGCAGCATGGCCGCATTGCTGAAGGCTCTTCCGCTTACCAGCGCGCTGGCGGTAAGCTGGTCATGCGGCGAATGGATGGGCTACGTCACCGGCCGCGCGAACGCCGCGGGCTCGCAGGCGGCGGAGGCCATTGCCCGCGGTTCGCAAGCCCCCTCATAACTATGCGGATTGCCGTCGATGCAACATGCTGGCACAACCGGCGCGGTTATGGGAGGCATGCCCGTGCTCTGCTCCGCGCGCTCGTCGAACTCGATCGCGAGAACCGCTACACCCTCTTTCTGGATTCGACCGAAGACGCCGAGCCGGCGCCGGCGGAGTGCGAAGTGCGGATTCTGCGGGCGGCGGTGCCGACGTTTCGCGCAGCCTCCGCGGCCGGTCACCGGACGCTGGCCGATATGTGGCGAATGAGCCGCGCGCTGTCGGCGCCGGAGTTCGACTTGGTGCTCTTCCCGACGATCTACAGCTATGTCCCCGTCTTCGGCCCCGCCCGCAAGCTGGTGATGGCCCACGACGTCATCGCCGACACCTATCCGGAACTGACGGTCCCCGGGGCGCGCGCCAGGCTGTTCTGGAGAATCAAGGTCCTGCTGGGTTATTGGCAGGCCGATGCCCTGATCACCGTGTCGGAATACTCGCGCGCCGGCATTCTGGAACGATTTCGTGTGAACCCGCGCCAGGTGTTTGTAGTGGGAGAGGCCGCGGACCGCATCTTCCGGAGGCTTGATAACGCTGTGCCGGGGCCCAATCTGCGCCGCTTGGGAATCGATGCGTCTCGCCGCACGGCCGTCTATTTGGGCGGCTTCAGCCCGCACAAAAACCTGGAGGCGTTGATCGCGGCATTTGCCGGGATTGCGGCGCGGAAAGAGTTCGCCGACGTGCTGCTGGTGATGGTTGGCGATACGTCAGGCGACGCTTTTCACACCTGTGTGGGAACGCTGGTCGAGCAGGTGAATGCGCTGGGACTGCGCGACCGCGTGGTCTTCACTGGCTACCTGGATGACCAGGACCTGGTCGTCCTGCTGAACCTGGCGACCGTCCTGGCGCTCCCTTCGCTCATGGAGGGCTTTGGTCTGCCCGCCGTGGAAGCTGCGGCGTGCGGCTGCCCGGTGGTGGCCACCAAGGCAAGCCCTCTGGAAGGGCTGCTCGGTGACGGCGGCATTTATGTCGGCACGGGCCAGCACGAGATTGGGGAGGCCCTGGCGCGTGTGCTCTCGAGCCAGGACCTGCGGGCACGCATGCGGGAACGCGGGTTGGAGGCGGCCCGCCGGCTCACCTGGGAAGCGGCCGCCCGGCAGATGATGGATGTGATCCATGAGGTGGCTTCCCGATGAGCCGTCCCCTCAATTTTCTGCACCTCACCACCTTCTATCCGCCGTACAGCTTTGGTGGCGATGCCGTGCAGTTATACCGGCTGTCCCATGCCCTGGCGGATAGCGGTCATCACGTCGATGTGATTCACTGTGTGGATTCCTATCATCTGTTGCACCCTGGCGAACCGCCTCTTCAGTATGCAGAGCACCCGAATGTGGTGCGGCACGAGCTGCGCAGCGGCTATCGGGGGCTTTCGCCGCTGCTCAGCCAACAGACGGGGCGTCCGTGGCTCAAGCGCAGACTGATCCGCGAAACGCTCCACTCGCGGGCGTACGACGTTATCCATTTTCACAACATCTCGCTGCTGGGCCCGGGGGTGCTGTCGATCGAGCCTCCGGGGAGCCAGGCTGTGAAGATGTACACTACCCACGAGCACTGGCTGATCTGCCCGACTCACGTGCTCTGGAAATTCGACCAGGCGCCTTGCGATCGCCCGGAGTGCTTGCGCTGCACCATTCAGGCGAAACGGCCGCCGCAGATCTGGCGCTATACCGGATTGCTCGAACGGATGGCGGCGTGCGTGGATCAGTTCCTGGCGCCGAGCCGTTTCACCAGCCGGATGCACAGCGAGAGAGGGTTCCCATTTCCTGTGGCCTACCTGCCGAACTTCATCGATCGTGCGGACGATGACTGGCAACGTCCCGCGCCCCGCCCGCAGGAGGCCCCCTATTTCCTCTTTGTCGGGCGGCTCGAGCGGATCAAAGGCCCACAGACTCTGATTGCTCTGTGGGACCGCGTGCCCGAGTACGATTTGCTGCTGGCCGGTACCGGAAGTTACGAAGCGGAACTGCACGCCATGGCGGCCCACAACCTCCGGATCAAGTTCCTCGGACCGCTGACGCAGCGAGACCTTGGCGGGCTGTACTACCACGCCATCGCCTGCCTGGTTCCTTCCATCACTTACGAAACGTTCGGAATGACCAGCGTCGAAGCCTTCGCGAGAAAGACTCCCGTAATTGCGCGAGATTTGGGCGCGCTCCCGGAAACCATCCAGGATAGCGGCGGCGGGTTTGTCTACCGCACGGATGACGAACTTCTGGCCGCAATGCACAGCCTCGCCCGTTCCCCCGCGCTACGGGCCGAGCTGGGGCTGAAGGGTTACGATGGGTTCCTGCGATGGTGGTGCCGGGAAGCGCACCTGCGTTCGTATTTCGGGTTTCTCGAAAGCGCCGCGCAGAAGAAGTTCGGGCGCGCGGCATGGCTGATCTGACAGGCCGAGCGGCGCGCTCTACCGCCCCGGGTTTTGGTCCTCCAAGCGCTGGCGCTGCTGTTCCTGGAGGGCATTCTTCACCTCGTCGAGGGACTCCGCGAGTTTCCTCGTGCGCGCCACCTCCGCCGCCAAGTCCGACTTGAGCTTGGCAGCTTCCTGGGCCAACGCGTCTCTCTGTTTGCGGATCTCCGGGTCCTCTGGCGGCGGCTTTCGCTCGGGAAGTTTTCCTAGAAAACTGGCCGCTCCGTGGGCCTGTTGCCCACCGGGCAGGTGAACGGCCAGCTTGATGTCAACTCGTTCGCTCTGGCGGCCATAAGTGAAAGTGCCGGCTTTCAGGTGCTGTGCGTCCAACTGGATCTCACAGGGAACAGAGCCGTCGTCAATCTCCAGGGTGGCGTTGCGTGCCTGGCGCACCGCGGGAGAGTCGCCGTCCCACTGGATCTGCAACTGGCCGTCGCGATCGATTGCGTTGAGCCCGATGTTGAGCTGGGGCGCGGGCCAAATCACAGCCTTCAGGCGAGGCAGCCAGAGGCCCTGCGTCTGGTACCCCGCCACCGCCGCCGCCAGGCCTAGGGTGATCGCCAGCGCGGTCACAACCAACCAGAGCGGCTTCCGCTCGGCGGGCGGTGCCAGGAAACTCGGAAGCGGCAGATCGGCCGGTTGCCGCTCGGATGCCTCCGCAGCCGGCTCTACGGGCGGCCCTTTAGGCGTCTGCTCGGCGGCCACCGTGATCACCGGTCCCTGCGGATCTGGCGCGCGCCGGAAACGCGCGGAAGGCGCGGAATCCGTCGCCGGCGCAACTCCCGCCGGAACCGGACGTACCGGCAACGGCGCCAGCGTGAATTCCTGGTAGCTGGCCGTTCCGTGAATCGATCCATCCGTCTCCCGGAAGAAGAAGCCCCCCCTGGTGGGATTAAAGGTGTGCGGCCTCAGCACCAGGGCCACCTGCCATGGTTCGGGGAAATAGCGCCGGTGAAGGTCCTGGTCGGCCTCGGAGAGGAAGATCTCGCTCCGCGTGTGGGAGTGGTACCAGCCGACGGGCCTCAGCCCGTCCGGATTCTTCTCCGCCGACACCAGCAGCTCCGCCAATCGGTCCTGGTCTCGCGGGGAAAGCGCGAACGACGGTCCGAACGCGTGCTCGCAATCCAGAGCCACATAATCCTCGATCACCAGCCGCCGCTTCAAACGCTGTCCGAGCAGAATCCCGCCGATTTCGGCGCCTCCGCGCGGCAGCGAAAAAAACGCATCTACCACCGCCAGGCGGATATCGTCCAGCGCTCTGAGGGAGTACTCGATGGTGAAGGGGCACTGTGGCGCCTTCCATGTAGCTACTTCGCTTTCCGGGTCATTCTCCATCATTCGTTCGCGCCCGCTCAATTGATTGTAGACCGTCGGCGCGGCGCGAAGCCAAAGCTATAATGAAGAAGTGCCGAAAGCCAGAGATCTCGAGGGGCGCCTGCAACAGACCGAGCGGCAGTTGCGCCTGTTCCAGAAGATCAGCCGCTTCATGGTCCGGGAAATGAGCCTGACGGAAGTTTTGCAAGGCATCGTGTCCCTGGTGGTCGAGTTCACCCAGTGCGACTCCTGTCTGGTGTACCTTCTCGATGGCGACGAGCTGGTGCTGTGCGCCTCCAACATGCCGCACCCCTCCACCATCGGGAAACTGCGCATGAAATCGAATGAGGGCTTGACAGGTTGGGTGGCGCGCGAGCGCCGCCTGCTGGCGATTTCGCGTGAGGCATACAAGGATTCACGGTTCAAGAAATTCGGCGAGCTGGAGGAAGACACCTACGAAGCGTTCCTTTCCGCGCCGGTGACCGCGCGCAACCGGGTGGTGGGCGTGATTAACGTGCAGCACCGGCTGCCCCACCAGCATACCGGCGGCGAAATGGAGGTGCTCACCACCGTCGGCGAGCAAGTGGGATGCGTCCTGGTGCTTGCCCGCATGCCCCCCACCGCGGTGGAATCGGCCAATCACGTGGAACTGGTGCTTTCCTCCGGACCTGTCGTAATGAAACAATAGAAGCAACGTGACGCTTTCATTGGCTCGGTTCCTATGCGCGCTGGCGGCGCTGGTGGCGTGGGTGACGCCGCTCGGCGCCGAAAGCTGGCAGGTGCAATACCTCTACGACCGGAGCAAGTCATCCCTGGCCATCTCCGACCTGTGCTTTGCGTCGGCCGAGCGCGGCGTCGCGGTGGGAACCATCGAGGAAGGCAGCCGCCAACGGCCCGTGGCGCTGGTGACCTCCGATGGCGGCGCCCACTGGCAGATCGTCCCGCTCAAAGAAGAGCCTCTCTCGCTGTTTTTCCTGAATGAAAGCACCGGGTGGATGGTGACGGAGAAGGGCCTGTGGCAGACCACGGAGGCCGGAAAGAGCTGGACCAAAATGCCCCGGGTTCCGGCCCAGATCTTTCGGGTGTACTTCAAGGACGAGCAGAACGGTTGGGCCGCCGGCGCCAGGAAAACCGTGCTCGAGACCCACGATGCAGGCCGGCAGTGGACCCGCGTGGCGGCGGCCGCCGAGCAGCCCGGAAAGCCCGAGACCTCCGCCTATGGCTGGATCGCGTTTGCCACGCCGCAGCTTGGCGTGATCACCGGTTGGAACCGGCCGCTGCAACAAACGTTCCCGCCGGCACTGCCGGCGTGGATCGATCCGCAGGCAGCCTTGCGCCATCGCGAATGGCCGCATCTCGGGCTGACGCTGGAAACGCACGACGGCGGCAAGACCTGGAAGTCCTCTTCCGCTTCGGTATTGGGCCTGGTTACGCGCATCCGTTTCGGACCGCCGGGCACTGGGCTGGGGCTGGTCGAGTATTCGGACTCGTTCGAGTATCCCAGCGAGGTCTACCGCATCGATTGGCCCGGCGGTGGCAACGAACGGGTATACCGGGACCAGAATTTTGCCGTCTCGGATGTCTCGATGACCCCGGACGGCACGGCCTATCTTTCGGGCATTGAGGTAGCCGGCGAGTTGCGCAGCGTGATTCCCGGGAGGGTGATGGTGCTCAAAAGCCGGGACCTTTCCACGTGGACCGCCATCGAGGTAGACTACCGCGCGGTGGCCAACCGCACCATTATGGCGGCGGCCAGCGACCGCGACATCTGGCTGGCCACCGATAACGGCATGATTCTGAAGCTGGCGCAGTAGAACAGGATTTCCAGCTCCTGATTTATTCACAGGCAATTCACGTCACGCCTCTGTAACTGCTTAGAAACATGGAAGAAATAACTTGAGGATAAGTGCACCGGCGCATCAAAAAAGAATTGACGGAGAACCGTGGTAGGCGCATATTGGGAGAGGTTCCAAGAGGTTTGAGGAACAGCAAGCCTCCGGAAACGTAGCGGACCAGGAACGGTGATCCGCAGCCGCAAGATCTAGTGATAGAACAGGGGCTGCGGGGAGCGAGAGGAAATCGGGCGGGTTCGGAAGGCGGGCTTGGCAGGCGGCGAATTCCGCTGAACACTTTGATCCGGAGGGAGGTAAAAGTCCCAAAGGGGAGTGTAGGCGGGGGGCGCGGTCAGCCGGGCTACTTGTTGACGCTGCAACGGGCCAGAAGCAATGAAGCGGCCCGAGCCGGGGCCAACCGGTTTGGGTAGCGGAGCGGAAGGGCCGAACGGGCAGGGGAGGCAGGTAGCGGGGAGCGAAGTAGCAGGTCGGGACCTTTGACCCCGGGACGGGAATCGCGCAAGCGGGAGTCGTCGCGGGCGAGGGAAAGGCCGTTACGAGCGACTGGCCCCGGTCGGGAGAGAAGAAAGGCTGCGACGCGTCAGGAAGCGTTGATCCAGCGGCTGGAGAAAACGGCTGTTGGGGAGCGGAGAGGCGAAGCGTTCAGCGCTCCCGATTGCGATGTTCAGTACCGGGCATGCCGGTGGTGGGCAAGGCTGGGAATCGGATCACTTGGAACCATTTTTTTTGCGCTCCGCCACGTAGTGCTTCACAAACTCCCCGAATGCCCGTTCGAGCGCCTGCCGCGCGCGTTCCGATCGGCCCACCTTCTTCTCTTCAATTTGCCGGACCGGCAGCAGATTGCGCGTGGTGGAAGTGATAAACACGTCGTCGGCAAGTTCCAGGTCCGCCGGCATCAGGGTCCTTTCGCCGATCTCGATTCCGGGTGCGTGGATGTCGCCGAGCAGCACCTCGCGCGTGATCCCCGGCAGGCAGCCGGAGTTGAGCGGCGGCGTCCACACCTGGCTGCCGTTGGCGATAAATATGTTGGCCGAAGTGCACTCGGCCACTTCGCCGCGCTCGTTGAGGAGAATCACTTCGTCCAAGCCTCGGGCTTGCGCGGATTCCAGCCACGTCAGGTTCATGGCCCAGGAGAGATTCTTGGTCCCGGCGAAAGGGCTCGCAGCGTGGCGGGCGTCCCGCACATACCCCAGCTTGACGCTCTCGCCCCACTTTTTCGAATCGGCGGTGAGCGCGATCAGGTCGCTCGCGCGGCCCACGGAGGGGTCCGCCCACGTGGTCGGGCCGTTGCGGACAATCACCAGCCGGAGCGTGGCGTTGTGCGCCTGGTTGGCGTCTACCAGTTCGAGCAGTTTCCGTCGCACCTCGCCGGCATCGTCCGGAATGCAGATGTGGAATGCCGCGGCGTCCCGGCGGATTCGCGCCCAGTGGCGCTCGAACGCGAAAAGCACACCATCGGCCACGCGCAAAGTGGAGAAGACGCCCCATCCGGAGAGCAGGCCGGCCTGGCCCGCGGAGAGCGCCGGATCGGAAGCCTTGCGGATGTCGCCGTTGTGAAGGATGTGAGGATGAAGCACCCGCCCATTTTACCGCGCTGGAGATTACTTCCAGTTGGGGAAGGGGTCGGTCTTAGCCTGGCGGCAGGACCCGATCAGGTCGGGCAGCCGCTTGCGCCGCTCAAAAAGGCGCTCCAGGAGTTGTTCGAGGGAATCTTCTTCGCCTTCCACCCAATCCGGGGGAATACGTTTCCAGGCTTGGTCGATCACCTCCTCGGGGAAGTCCATGACCTGGTCCAGCCAGGGCTGAAAGTCCTCCAGGGAGCGCACCGCCTCGTAGACCAGGCGGCGAGCGTAAATGCCTTGCAGGGGCGATTCGGGGAAATCCCAGTTCGGCCCATTGAAGGTGTAACCGTGGTCGATCATGCGGGCCACAAAACCGGGACGGCCCGGCCCCGCAGGCGCCCCGGATTCTCCGCGCCGCACCAGTGCGCGGTAGAACACCGACTGGCGGCCATCGGCGTTGCCCGCCCACTTGTCGAACACCAGGATGGCGCGGAAATCCTCCAGGTTTACCACCTGGGGCAGAAGCGCGTCGGGGAGGAAATCGTAAACCGCCGTGCGGCCGGGGTCGCCGGGGTAGCGCGAGCCGAAATGCCACCCCGGCTCGATGGCGATGCGCAGCGCCCCGAGATGCAGGTGGACTTCCGGGTTGGCGGCCAGGAACGCCGCGCCCACCTGGATCAGGGCGGTCTCGGGAGTGGCAATCTTGAGGTAGTCCAACAGCGTCGCGGAGAGCCGCTCGTTCACCAGGATGCGGCGATGCTGGGGATTATTGCGAAACTTGACGACGTACCAATTCCCGTCATCCGCCTCCAGCAGATGAGACTGGGCGCCTCCTCGCATTTTTCGCAGGTGCCGGACGGCCGTAAGCGGCATCGGTAAGAAAGTGCAGTAACCTAGAGTTGTATCACACGGAGGAATCGATCGCAGATGGCCGAACCAGAAGCACCCACCGGTAACACTTCCGAAAGCGGGACCGCGCCGGGCGGGGTGCGAAGCCAGGACGAAGTGGCGCTTGAGCTGATGAAATTCATTGCGCTGACGACGGGATACGGAAAGGCCGCGCAGTCTTCCGCCGGCTTTTCGGGAAAGCCCGTGGCCCGCTCGGCGGAAGAGCATGCGGAAGCGCTCTTGGAGTTGTTCGAGCGCTGCCGGCGCGTGGTCAAGAAAGAGAGTTAAGCACAGCCACCCGCCCGGCCGCTCGACTCAGCGCTTCTTGGCGCCTTTCTTCGCGGGTTTCTTTTGCGCGGGAGCCTTTTTGACGGCCTTGGCAACGGCCTTCTTGGCCGCTTTCTTAGGCGGGGCCTTCTTGGCGGCTTTCTTGACGGGGGCTTTCTTCACGGCCTTCTTCGCCGGAGCCTTCTTGGCCACAACCTTCTTCGCGGCGGAAGCCTTCTTCACCGGCTTCCTCTGAGGGGCCTCGGGCGCCGGCTGGGGCGCGGCAGGCGGCGCCGGCTCAGGCACGGGAGACACGATCATCACGTCAATCTCCTCTACCTCCTCTTCGTCTTCGTCGTCGAAATCGTCGAGCTTGGACTCCAGTTCCGAGTCCTCTTCGTCCCCGTAGTCGGGGAAGTCTTCCATCTCTTCTTCGTCTTTGGGAGCGAATCTTCGGCTATCAAACATGAAACCAGCCTCCTGTATCAGGGCGCAATCACCCATAGAATACCCCGTTTTGACGGTCGGGCAGTAGCGAAAAAGTGCGATTTGCGGAAAATTCGACGCGGGCTATCTCGAGGCGGTGTTGGTGAGGATCGGCGGGCTCTTGTGCACCGGCTGAGCGGGAGCGGCGGGCTTGGCAACGGCCGCCTTGGCCGAAGTGCTGCGAACCGGCGTGCGGCGATGCGCCGAAGTCCGTGCGACGGTGGTCCGGGCGGTGGTGGTCCGCCGGATGGGCGCCTCCACCCGCAGGGCCGCGGGAATCAGCAGCCGGTCACCCTCCGCGGCTTCGGCCGACGACAGGTGGTTGGCGGCGGCGATGCTGCCGGGCAAGGTGGAGTAACGCTTGCCGATGGCAGCCAGCGTTTCGCCGGCGCCCACCTGATGCACGCGCCAGGAATTGCGGTGCTCCGCGGGAATGAGCTGCAACGCGGCCAGAAGCTGGTTGCCGCTGCCTTTGGGTACGTGCAGCGCATAACCCTCGGGAACAATCCCCTTCAGGACGGCGGGGTTAAGGGCGGCCAACTCGGGGCCCGGCGTATCGGTGATGTCGGAAACCAGCGCCAGGCTGGTGGGCGCGGAAACCTCTACCGTGTCGAATGACATCGGCGGGTCCAACTGTATGCCATCCAGACCGTATTCGGCGGCATTCTTCTCCATGATGGTCATGGCGAGGATGACGGGAACGTAGTTGGTGGTCTCCAGCGGTAGCGCTCCGCGGCTCCGGATTTCCCAGAAATCGGCATAGCCCGTGCGTTCGACAGCTCTTTCCACCACCACCGGTCCGCAATTATACGCCGCAATCGCCAGGTACCAGTCGCCGAACTCCTGGTACAGGTCGCGCAGATGGCGGGCGGCGGCGCGCGTAGCCTTTTCAGGATCCATGCGGTCGTCGGTGTAGCGGGTCTGCTGCAAGCCGTACTCGTTGCCGCGCCATTTGAGGAACTGCCACATGCCGCCGGCGGCCTTGCGGGATAGCGCGCGCGGGATGAAACCGGATTCGGCCTGGGCCACGTGGATGAGCTCCTGCGGCAAGCCTTCTTCATCCAGAATGCGCTGGATCATGGGCCGGTAGCGGCCCGAGCGCTGCAACCCCCCGACCAGTGTCTTGTGGCCGCGGCTGGAGAAGAAGTGTATGTATCCCAGAACGGCGTCGTTCACCGCCAGGGGCAACTGCGAAACCGTGGCCGCCACCTGCTCCCGCACCTTGTCTTTCAGCTTGGGGTCCACGGGGAAGGTCATTTGCAGGATGTCTTCCAAGGGAGCCTTTTCGAACTGGCCCTCTTCAACGGCGGCCGAAGCGCCCAGGCCCGTCAGGTCCAGGCGGTGGATGGCGTCCACCATTGCATCCAGCTTGCGCTCGTACTCCGCGCGGTCGGTGGGATTCTGATCCGACGCGTCCAACATCGAGTCGATGGCGGCGTCGAATTCCCGGCGGGCGTTCCCGATATCGTTGCTCTGGTAGTACCGCTTACCAGCCTCAAACCTCCGATTGGCTCGCTCGACGAGCGAATCCGCGCGAGTCCGGCGGGAGGAAAACTGCGGATCGGTCAGCAGGAAGGGCGGAACGTCCTTTAAGTACAGATTGGGTTCGATGACGGGAGGTTCGTCCAGCTCGATGGCCGGCCCGCTGACGTGGGATGCCGGAGGCAGGAACGCCATGCGGAACCTGGACGACTGGTTCAACCCGCATCCGGCGGTAAGGGCTGCGGCGGCCAAGAAAAAAGAGAAGAGCGTCTTCTTCCGAACTTCCATTACTGCCTCGAACTACAGAAAATAAGGTACTTCTACGAGCCGGCGTTTGAACCTGGACCTAAAAGACTACAACGTTTCACCCGTGTAAAGCAAGCGGGATCTATTATTCCTCTTCCTCTTCTTCGCCGGTTTTGGCGGCCTTGGCGGCGGCGATGATCTTATCCGATTGCAATTGCGGCACAAAATCGTAGTGGTCGAACTCCATGGTAAAGGAAGCCCGGCCCTGCGTCATGGCCGTCAGGTCGCTTTGGTAGTTGAGCATCTCGGCCATGGGCACCTGGGCTCGGATGAACTGGCTGCTGCCCTTGGTCTCCATGCCGGAGATACGGCCGCGGCGGCCGTTGAGGTCGCCCATGAGATCGCCGGCGTATTCCACGGGAGCCTGAATCTCCACGTTCATGATGGGCTCCAGAAGCGCCGGCTTGGCGTGCTGCATGGCCGCTTTGAAAGCCTTGCGGGCGGCCAGTTTGAAGGCCAGCTCGGACGAATCCACGTCATGGTAGGAGCCGTCGTAGACGGTCACCTTGAAGTCCACCATGGGGTAACCCGCAAGGAAACCGTTTTCGGCGGCCTCGATGATGCCCTTCTCCACCGCCGGGATGAAGTTCCTGGGGATGGCGCCGCCGAAGATCTCGTTGGCAAACTCGAACTTGGCGCCGCGCGGCAGAGGCTCCATCTTGATCCAGCAATCGCCGAACTGGCCATGCCCGCCGGTCTGTTTCTTGTGGCGACCCTGGACGTCGGCCGTGCCGCGGACGGTCTCGCGGTAGGGGATTTTGGGAGCTTTGAGGGCCACGTCCACCCCGTATCGCTTCTTAAGCCGGCTGACCACGATTTCAACGTGCTGCTGGCCGGAGCCGGCCAGAAGAAACTCGCGGGTCTGCGGGTCGCGGTAGAAGCGCAGCGACTGGTCCTCTTCCAGGATGCGGTGGACCGCATTGCCCATGCGATCCTCGTCGCTGCGCGACTTGGCCTCGATGGCGAAGGCGATGGAAGGCTCGGGGAGCTTCACCGGCGGGTAGCTAATGTCCAGGCCCTTGTCGGCCAGGGTGTCGCCGGTCAGAGTCTCCTTCAGCTTAGCGACCGCGCCAATGTCGCCCGCGTGCAGCTCCGTGACCGGCTGCAGGGTCTTGCCCATGGGGCTCGAGATGTGCGCCAGGCGCTCGGCCGTGCCGCGGGTCGCATTCTGGAGATTGGCATCGTTCTTCACCACGCCCGTGTTGACCTTGAAAAACGTGATGCGGCCGGCGAACGGGTCGGCCGTGGTCTTGAAAACGTAGACGGATGGCTGGTCGTTTTCGCCGATCTTGCGGGTCGCCTCGGCGCCGTTGACGGTGGCCGGGATGGCCTCGCGCTCCACCGGGGCGGGCAGGTTTTCGACGATGAAATTCAGGATGAGGTCGGACCCCACATTGTGAAACGCGGAGGCGCACATCACCGGAAAGATGCGCATTTCCCTCAGGCCCTGCTTGAGGCCCTCGGCGATCTGCACGGGCCCCAGGGTGCCTTTATCGAAGAATTCCTCCATGAGGGCGTCATTGCCCTCGGCCACCATCTCGACCAGCGCGTCGTGGGCCTTCTGGGCGTCCGCGGCGACGTCGCCGGGGATGTCGCCCTCCTTGCCCTTGCCGTCTCCATCGGCGGCGTAAGTGTGCGCCTTCATCCGAACCAGGTCCACCACCCCGGTGAAATCGCGCTCCGCCCCGATGGGGATCTGTATGGGCACGGCGGCGCGGCCGAAGGTTTCCTGCACGCTTTCCAGGGCACGGTGAAAATCGGCGCGTTCGCGGTCCAGCTTATTGATGACCACCGCGCGCGGGAGCTTATAATCGGCGGCGAATTGCCACACCTTTTCGGTCTGCACCTCGACCCCGCCGACGCCATCCACCAGGACCAGAGCGGCGTCGGCCGCCACCAGGGCCGCCCGCGTATCGTTAATGAAAATGTTATAGCCCGGAGTATCGAGGATATTGATCTTGGTCTTCTTCCACTCGGCCACGGCGATGGCGGTGGAGATGGTGATCTTGCGCTGGATTTCCTCCTCGTCGAAGTCCGTGATCGTGTTGCCCTCATCCACGCGCAGCAGGCGATTCGAGGCTCCCGCGGTGAACAACAACCCGGCGGTGAGCGTGGTTTTGCCGGAATCGCCGTGGCCCACCACACCGACGTTCCGAATGTCCTTGCTTTCGTAAACTTTCACGGAGTTTGCTCCAGGTCTTAAAACGGAGTATTTAAAACGGAATAGTAACACGCCGGGGGGATACGGCGGTTGATCGATCTCTCGCCGGTTTTTGCTAAGTTTGGTTTGTAGTGTCACGCACGGTCCTGATCCTTCTCTCGTTCGCTTCCCTGGCGGCGGTTGCGCCGGAAGATTGGCTGGCCGCGGCGAAAACGGGCGACACCAAGCGCGTGCAATCCCTCCTGAAAGAGGGCGCGGAGCTCGAAGCCAAAGATAAGGATGGGCACACGGCGCTGATGCTGGCCGCGCAGTACGGGCACGCCGATACCGTCCGCCTGCTGCTCGCCCAAGGCGCTAACGCAGGCGCCCACGACAAGCGTGGCTGGAACGCCTACATGCTGGCGTTGCTCTCCCCTTCCGGCGGCATCATTCACACCATCCACGACAACGTGCTGAAGCTCCTTCCGCAGCCCCATTTCCGCCTGGCCGTGGAAGCCAGGTGGGCTCCCGGAGCCTCCTTCTTCAGTTCCTGTTTCATGCGTCCGGAGGAACTGGCGCGACACATGGACGGCGTGCGGCCGGAAGCCCTGGTCGTGGAGGCCATCCGCGACTACGCCTTCAACTCCGGACGAGGCCTGCTGGAGTTGGTCCAGACGCCGGCCGGTGCGGATGCCGTGCTCAGCCTGCTGGTCGAGCCCGGCGTGACCTGCGTCGAGCAGTCCGATAGTTTGAGCATGGTGATTCATGTTCGACTGCGTCGCCTGCCGGACGAGTCGCCGCTTCTCGAAAGAACCTATGGCGGCGGGATGAAAACGGGGGTGCGCGGAGAACTGGCCGCCAATCCCGCCCAGTATCCGGCGCTCTACCAGGCATGGGCGAAACCTCAGGCCGGCCCGATCTACTGGAGTGTCATAGAGGCGCTGCTGCGCTCGCAGCCATAGCGGCTGCCGCGGAATCAAGCCCTGGCTGTTCCTGCCGATGCTATGGCTGGGCGTAGTACCCGGATCGCGTGCGCGCCGTCAACCGGGGCTTGTCGATTTTAATGTCGAGCGCATGATACTCGTTGGGACCGTCCCCGGGAAGGCCGTCAAATGAGAGAACGTAAAAGGCATTCGCGTCCGCCACGCACGTTGCGATTTCGCCCCCCACATCGTTACTTGAATTGAGAACCCGGCCTCCACTTTGATACGCCAGAACCTGCAGCGCCAGATTTCCATTCTGCGCCTGTCCCGCCGTCTTCACTCCTTTTGCGAACAGCATGTATTCTGTCGTTCGGAATTGGACCGCGTCCGCTAACCCCAATGGATCGACATTGTAAAGAGTGATGCGAGCCTGTCGCAGCGCATCCGAAACACCGACAATGAAGTTGAAAATCTGCTGCCTCTGCTTTGAACCCAGATTCGCATCCATGCCCGGCGCGTTAAGAAAGGGCCAACCCGGACTAATCCAAACCACGAGCTTTCGTCCCGGCCTTGTCGTTTCAGAGTTGGTGAGCTGCTGGAGCGCGTTGAGAGACAACTGTATCCGGTCTTCAGCGCCGTAAATTCCTTGCGACTTTCTAATTGTGCGTAGACCAAATTGCTTCTGGTTCATGTCCGCAATTACAGCGTTTCCATCTCGAGAGGAGGTGGTCTCGGTCGTTCCCGAATCGGAAAGGAAGATCATTGATACCGGCTGGGCAAGCGCCCCGCCGTTTCGCCGTAGAAACTTCTCGATTTCATTTCGCTCGGTGGCTACGTTTGTGAATGCCGTGTTGACTTCATCCACGAGCAAAATGACTTCCACCGGCGGATCGGCCGTCGCCGTCCCACCTTCTACGGCCTGAAAAGACAAGATCTTCTGCGGCTGTTTGTTGTCCAGGAGCGTAAAGTCCTGCTGTCCGAGGCCGGAGACCGGCTTTCCGGACTTATCGGTCACCACCACATCCAGCGTCATGCGGCGATCCGCACTGCCAAACGGGACAGATGCCGGAGGTTCGGATTGCCCCGTGGGTCCATTCTGCTGGGCAAATCCGGAAACCAGCGAAAAGCAAAATACATAGATCCAACCGCTGCACCGAATATTCATGCAATTCACCTCTCTCGTGCCGATGCCTAACATGTTAGTCTATTCTGCCCCTGGACTCCATAGCCTTGTAAGAACCGCCTTCCCGGCCCGCCGTTCTCAACAGGTTTTCGGCGGCCGTGACTATCGCTATTCAATGAGGATGGCAACATCATCCGCCGCTTCGACTGGGTTATGCTCGTAGGATTGGGGCATGGGAATCGGCATTCGGATCGAGGATCTTTGCAAGGTCTACGATACGCCGCCGCCGATGGCGGCGCGGGCGGGCGGCTTCGCCTGGGGCGGCGCGCGCGCCGGGCGCAAGGAGAAAAAGAAGAAGTACGAAGTTCGGGCACTCGACGGCATCTCGCTCGAGATCCGTCCCGGCGAAGTGTTTGGACTGCTGGGGCCGAACGGCGCCGGTAAGACTACCACCATCGCCGTCCTGACCACGCGCGTCGAGCCTACCAGCGGGCGCGTTTTCGTGGGCCCGCACGACGTCTGGAAGGAGCAGGTCAAGGCCAAGCGGCTCATCGGCGTAGTGCCCCAGCGGCCCAACCTGGATTTCGCCCTCACCGCCCGCGAGATCCTGCTGTTCCACGGCGCCTACTTCGGGCAGACCGCCCGCGAACGAACGCGTCGCGCCGCCGACCTGCTCGACAAGTTCAAGCTGACCGACCGCGCCGACCATATGGTCCGCACCTTCTCGGGAGGCATGATGCAGCGCCTCTCCATCGCCCGCGCCATGATGCACGATCCCGAAGTGCTGTTCCTCGACGAGCCCAGCGCCGGCCTCGATCCGCAGACGCGCCTGCTGCTCTGGGAGATTATCCGCGATTACAACCGCCTCGGAAAAACCATCGTCATCACCACCCACTACATGGAGGAAGCCGACACCCTGTGCGACCGGCTCGCCATCATCGACCATGGCCGCATCATTGCCCAGGGAACGCCCCAGGATCTCAAGCGGTCGATCCCTGGCGGATACCTGTTGCGCCTGCGCTTCGACCGCGTGCCGGACCAGTTGATGGCGGAATTACGCAAGCTGCCCGGCGTAACCGAGGTGCGCTCGGCCGACCACATCGCGGCCGACGTTTACGCCGACCGCGGAGGACCGCTCATCCCCGCCATCGTCAACGCGGCTCAGACCGCCGGCGCCGACCTCCACGACGTCCACATCGAGGAGCCCAGTCTCGAGACCCTGTTCCTGCATCACACCGGAAGGAGTTTGCGCGATTGAACTGGAGAACGTTTTACGCCATGCTCTCGCGCGACGGGCATGTGGCCCGCCGCAACCTGCTCCCCATGCTGCTGCAAAACCTCTTGCAGCCGCTTCTGTTCGTCTTCGTTTTCGGCCGCATCATGACCACCAGCGGCATGATGCGGCCGGAGTACAAGACCCTGCTGTTGCCGGGCATCATGGCCATCAGCATGGTGCTCTCGGGCGTCCAGGCGGTGGCCATGCCCCTCATCACCGAGTTCCAGTTCACGCGTGAGATCGAAGACCGCCTGCTGGCGCCCATGGAAATCGGCTGGCTGGCCGTAGAGAAGATAGTGGCGGGCATGATCCAGGCGCTGGTGGCGGGCCTGGTGGTCATCCCCGCCGGGTGGCTGCTGATGGGCTCGGGTGTGAATCTCAGCTTTCACCAGCCCTTCGCATTCGTGGCCGTGTGCCTGTTGGTTGCGTTCTTTTCGGCGGCCGGCGGACTGACGCTGGGGTGCAGGGTGGGCCAGACGCAGATCGGCCTCATGTTCAGCCTGGTGCTGGCGCCCATGATGATGTTCGGCTGCGCCTACTACCCATGGAGCGTCCTGAAGGCCTTCCCGGTGCTACAGATCGCGGTGCTCGTTAATCCGCTGGTCTACGCCAGTGAAGGGTTGAGAGGCTCTCTGGCGCCGCAGGCCCCGCACATGCACATGGCGGTGGTTCTGAGCGCGCTGCTGGTCATCGATGCGGCGCTGCTGGCGGCCGGCCTGAACCGCTTCCACCGCAAAGCCGTGAGCTGATACGCCTGAATTCTCTTGCATCGCGGCCCCAAAGGGTGTATATATTCGCTGTCCGCTGCCGCTGGCTGGCAACCGACAAGGGAGTGCACCATGCAAAAGATAAACTGCAGCCGCATGATCCTCGGCGGCTTGTTCGCCGGGCTGGTGATCAATATCTGCGAGTTCCTGGTGGATGGTCTCGTATTGGGCGACCAATGGACCACGGTTCTGAAAAACTTGGGCAGGCCCGCCATGGGCGCCGGCGCTACTGCTGCGTTCGTGGTATGGGGCTTTTTAGTTGGCATCTGCGCGCTGTGGCTCTACGCGAGCCTCCGGCCGCGCCTGGGGCCTGGTCCCCGGACGGCCGCGTTCGCCGGCATTGCCGTCTGGATTATTGGTTCCCTGCTCCCCACCGTACCGGCTGTTGGGATGCACTTGTTTCCCTACCACCTGTTGGGGTACGACCTCGTGCTGACGCTGGTCGAGATGGTCGCGGGCACCGTGATTGGTGCGTGGCTGTACAAGGAGCCGGCCGCGTAAGGCCCGCCGGCCCAACGAGCGCGGCGCGGTCTCGCCTATGCCGCTCCGCACGGCGTAGCTTGACACGCCTGCCCCACAAGTCGTATGGCTGGAATGGAGTACCACAAATCGTGATCTATCCTATTTCAGGGAAACGGCTGGCGCTGGCCGCCGCATTCTCCGCCGCGCTTGCCTTTTCGCCGGTTCTGGCGCAGAGGCAGCAACCACAGGCTCCCAAGGGTCCGTGGATGGACAAGAGTCTTCCTCCGGACCAACGCGCCGACATGGTCGTGGAACAGATGACCCTGGACGAGAAGATATCGTTGGTCCACGGCGCCGGCAGCTTCCAGGCGGCCGGAGCCATATCCAACGGCGGAGCTGGAGTCATCGCGGGCATCCCCAGGCTGGGCTTGCCTCCCATCCAGTTGGCCGATTCCGCGGTCGGCGTCCGGGCGGCCGCTGAGCGCGGGCGTTATGCCACGCTCCTGCCTTCCACCATCGCCGAGGCCGCCACATGGGACCTCAAGCTGGCCTATGAGTACGGCGCCGTGATCGGCCGGGAACTGCGCGATCAGCAGTACAACTCCACTCTCGGCGGCGGCGTGGACCTCGTGCGCGAGCCGCGCAACGGCCGCAACTTCGAGTACCAGGGAGAGGACCCGATTCTCGCCGGCAAGATGGTCGCCCAACTCATCCAGGGCTTGCAGAGCCAGAAGGTCATCGGCGACACCAAGCACTATGCCTTCAACGACCAGGAAACCGGCCGCAGTATCGGCAACGTGAAATTGGATAAGCGCGCCATGCGCGAGACGGACCTGTTGGCGTTCGAAATCGCGGTTACGGAAGGGCAGCCCGGCATGGTCATGTGCTCCTACAACAAGCTGAACGGCGACTGGGCCTGCGAGAACAGCTACCTGCTGACCGACGTGCTGAAGAAAGCCTGGGGCTTCAAAGGCTTTGTGCTCTCGGATTGGGGTGGGACTCACACCACCGCGAAAGCCGCCCTGGCCGGTCTCGATAACGAAGAGCCAGGCGGCGATCCCGCACGCATCCATTTCGGCGACGCGCTGAAGAAGGCCGTGGAGAGCGGCGAGGTCCCCATGGCGCGCCTCAACGACATGGTGCATCGCATCGTGCGCACCGAGTTCGCATCGGGCATTGTGGACGATCCTCCTCTGGGACGCGTGGTCGATCCGTTCAAGGGCGCGGAAACGGCGCAGACCATCGCGGAGCAGGCGTCGGTTCTGCTCAAGAACGCCAGCCGCCAGCTTCCGCTGAGCGCCGTGTTGGTGAAGTCCATCGCGGTCATCGGTTCGCACGCCGACACCAGCGTGCTCTCGGGCGGCGGGTCCGCGCAGGTCGATCCTCCGGGCGGCGGCGCAAGCCGGTTCGGCGGCCCTCCGGTCTGGTTCCCCTCCTCGCCTCTCAAGGCCATCCGCGCCAAGGCGCCCAAGGCCAAAGTGGAGTACGACGAGGGAACCGATCCCGCCGCGGCGGCTGCCCTGGCCAAGGCCTCGGAGATCGCCATCGTGGTGGTGAACGAGCCCACCAGCGAGGGGCGCGACATGCCCAGCCTGAATCTCTCCAATAAGCAGGACGACTTGGTGAGCGCCGTGGCCGCTGTGAATCCGCACACCATTGTCGTGCTCGAAACCGGCGGTCCGGCCGCCATGCCGTGGATCGGCAACGTCAGCGCCGCCATCGAGATCTGGTATCCCGGCATCCGGGGAGCGGAAGCCCTGGCCAACATCCTGTTTGGCGATGTCAACCCGTGCGCCAAACTGCCCGCTACGTTCGCCAAAACCGACGCCGACTTGCCCCATCCGACGATCTTCGGAGCGCGCCCTCCAGCCAGCCCGGGCGCCGGCGCGCCCCCCGCCGGCGGCAGAGGCATGATGGACCGCAGCTTCGATATCGACTACACCGAAGGCCTGAAAGTCGGCTACAAGTGGTTCGATGCCGAGAACAAAGAGCCGCTGTTCGCTTTCGGCCATGGCCTCTCTTACACCACGTTCGCGTACTCCGGGCTGAAGGCCGGACTGGACGGCGTGTCGTTCACGGTACGCAACACCGGCCAGCGCGCCGGAACGGAGATCGCCCAGGTCTACGTCGGGTTGCCCGCCGCCGCGCAGGAGCCGCCGAAGCGGTTGGTGGCCTGGGACAAGATCGAGTTGACGCCCGGCGAATCGAAGACCGTCACGCTGAAGCTCGATGCGAAGTTCCTTTCCATCTTCAACGAGCAGAAGGACGACTGGGAATTCCTGCCCGGCGAATACAAGTTCTTTGTCGGCGGATCGTCGCGCAGCACGCCGCTCACCGCGACGGCGAAGCGCTGAGCACTCGGCGTTCCAGCCTGCATCCGAAACTTCCTCGAAATTTTTCTCTTGACAACCATCGCAGATTGCCATATAGTAATCACAGATTGCAATATGAAGCTCGGTGAAAAGCTTCGGTACCTGCGGGAGGTCGAGGGCACGCTGCGCGGCCTCGACCGCGAGCTTTCCCAGCTTGAAATGGCCCGGCTCATTCAGAAGGACCTGGGGAAGTCCATCAGCCAGAGTTATCTCTCGCAGATCGAGAGCGGCGCGCGCCCGCACCTCACCAACTCGACGCGCATGTTGCTGGCGCGTTTCTTCAAGGTACATCCCGGCTACCTGGTGGACGATCCCGAAGGGTTTTCGAACGAACTAATGTCCGACATCGGGGCGCTGGAGGACAAGCTCGACCTTTGGCTGGTGAGTGGGGCCGAGCGCTTCCGGCGCGACGCCGACTTGCATCATGCCCTGCTCACCGTCGCGCGCCATGCCGATTCGCGCATGTGCATCATGCTGCTGGGCACCATTCTGGAAAACCCGGGGCTGGCGGAGCGGCTGATCGAGGTGCTGAAGGCCCCGGCTCCAGCGCCGAATCGTAAGCCAAGGAGGCATTCATGACCTGGTCCGATTTCTACCTGATTTGTTTCCTGGTGGGGTTCGGCCTGAGTGCGCTGGCGTTTCTGGCCGGCAGCGTGCACTTGCACTTGCCGCACCTGCACATGCATCACGGCGTACACATGCCGCACGCGCATGGGGGCGGGGTGGCCCGCGGCCGAGCCGATCTGTCGTGGTTCAATTTCGGCACCATTGCCGCCTTCCTGGCCTGGTTCGGCGGCACGGGGTATCTGCTGGAGCGCTACTACGCCGTCTGGTTCGTCCTGGCGCTGGGGATCGCCACGCTCAGCGGCATGGGCGCGGCGGCGGTGGTGTTCTGGTTCCTCGCCAGGGTCTTGATGGCTCGCGAGGAGGCCCTTGACCCGGCCGATTACGACATGGCCGGGGTGCTCGGCCGCATCAGCATTCCCATACGGCCGGGCGGCACCGGCGAGCTGATTTATTCGCAGGAAGGCACGCGCCATGTCAGCGGCGCACGCAGCGAGGATGGCGTTGCCATTCCCAAAGGCGCGGAGGTAATGGTCACGCGCTATGAGAAGGGAATTGCGTATGTGCGCCCCTGGGAAGACCCGGCGGGCGAGTTGGAGCCAAAGAATTAACGGGAGATAGAGTTCAACTTTATGGAAAACACATCGTTTGTGATCGCCGGCCTGATGATCCTGGCGATTCTGTTTCTGATGGCCATGTTCGCCAAGCTGTTCCGCAAGGCGGGACCGCACGAGGCCATCATCGTATATGGTTTCCGCGGCACGCGCGTGGTGAAGGGTCGCGGCACCGTGATTTTCCCCATGGTGGAAAGCGCCCGCGGGCTGTCGCTCGAGCTGATGTCGTTCGACGTCGCGCCGAAGCAGGACCTGTACACGCGGCAGGGCGTGGCGGTCACGGTGGAAGCCGTAGCGCAGATCAAGGTGAAGTCCGATCCGGAGTCGATTCTCACGGCGGCGGAGCAGTTCCTCACCAAGTCACCCGACGAGCGCGAGGGTCTTATTCGCCTGGTGATGGAAGGCCACCTGCGCGGCATCATCGGCCAGCTCACGGTGGAAGAGATCGTGAAGCAGCCGGAGATGGTGGGCGAGCGCATGCGGTCCACCTGCGCCGACGATATGAACAAGATGGGGCTGGAAGTGATTTCGTTCACCATCAAAGAAGTCCGCGACAAGAACGAATACATCACCAACATGGGCCGGCCGGACGTGGCGCGGATCAAGCGCGATGCCGACGTGGCCACGGCCGAAGCCGACCGCGACACCGCCATCCGGCGGGCCGTGGCTGCGCGCGAATCCGCTGTTGCCAAGGCCCAGGCGGACCAGGAGCGGGTACTGGCCGAGACGCTTTCGCAGGCCAAGCAGGCGGAAGCCCAGCGCGACCTGGAGATTAAGAAGGCCGCCTACCTGGAGATGGTGAAGAAGCAGCAGGCGCAGGCCGATAAAGCCTACGACATCCAGACCAACGTCATGCTGCAGCAGGTGCGGGCCGAGGAAGTCACCATCGAACAAGTGCAGAAGGAGCACCAGGTCAAGGTGCAGGACGCCGAAATCCAGCGCCGCGAGCGCGAGTTGAATGCCACCGTGCTGAAGCCGGCCGAAGCCGAGCGGCAGCGCATCGAGACCCTCGCCGAAGCCGAGAAGCAGCGCCTGATCATGGAGGCCGAAGGCCATGCCTCGGCCATCCGCGCGCAGGGCGAGGCGGAAGCCGAAATCATTTTCAAGAAGGGCGAAGCCGAAGCCCGGGCCATGAACGTGAAGGCCCAGGCGTACCAGGAATACAACCAGGCGGCTGTGGTGGACAAGCTGATCGGCAGCATGCCGGAGATCGCGAAGGCATTTGCCTCCCCGCTGGCCAACGTGGACCGCATCACCGTGGTTTCGACCGGCGGCGAGGCCGCGGGCCTGAACAAGGTGACGGGCGACCTGGCCAAGATGGCGGCGCAGATCCCCGCCATATTCGAGACGCTCTCGGGCATGCCCTTGAGCGAGCTGTTCTCGAAGATACGGACGATCGGCGACAAATCGCCCAAGCCGGATAACCCGGCGAAGGGCGGAGGGCAGTAAGTAAGCAGGTAAGAGAGGAGAATCCCATGGCACTCTTAGAGAGAGTCTCAACGTTGATTCGGGCGAATCTCAATGACCTTGTCGACAAGGCCGAAGATCCGGAAAAAATGATCAAGCAGGTGATTCTGGACATGCAGAATCAGTTGCTCCAGGTCAAAACCCAGGTGGCCATTTCGATAGCCGACCAGCACGTGCTGGAGAAGAAGCTACAGGAGAACGAAGAGAACGAGCGGCAATGGATGCGCCGCGCCGAGCTGGCCGTGGACAAGCACGACGACGCTCTGGCGCGTGCGGCAGTGGAGCGCTCGATGAGCTATAAGTCCACCACGGAAAGCTTCCGGCAGCAGGTAGAGGACCAGAAGACGCAGGTGGAGAATCTCAAGACCGCGCTGGTGAAGCTGGGGCAGAAGCTGGCCGAGGCGCAGTCGAAGAGCGACATGCTGATTGCGCAGCACCGGCGCTCGCGCGCGCTGGGCAAGGCCACCGACGCCGGCATCGACATCGGCGATGGCTCGAACGCGGCCGCCTTCGACCGCATGAAGAGCAAGGTGCACCACAGCGAAGCCGCGGCGCAGGCCAAGTCCGAGCTGCTGGCCGACAACGTGGAAGATCGCTTTCGGGCGATGGAGAAGCAGGAGGAGATCGACCGCCTGCTGGAGGAGATCAAATCCAAGCGGAAAGCGGGATGAACTGTGTGTCGTCCTGGCGGCCGGAGAGTATCCGGCCGCCTCCGCGGGAGAACTGTATGACTCATCAAGCCAAGATGGATTGGTGGATGGCGGCGGCGATCGCGCTGGCAATTATGGTGCTTGCGCTGGGAGTGAATTATTGGATCGCCGGGCCGGTATTATTGGTTCTGCTGATTTGCGCGTATCCTCAGTCCTACAAAACGACGCGGGAGGGACTGTTGATCCGCGGCGGATTATGGCGGCGGCAGATTCCCTACGAGGTGATTACCTTTGTGGGTCCGATTGCCGCGGATCGGGTCCGAATCCAATATGGCCTGGCTTCCGAATTGCGGATCGCGCCCGCCGATCCGCGCATCTTCCTGGCGGACATCGCGAAGCACACGCCGCACCTGATCCGGCGGGGTTACAAACTGGTGCCGGCTTTCGCGTGATGGCCTGCGCACGTTTCTCATCGAAAGCAGGTAAGCTGGGAAGATCGATTATGCGGAACGGTTTTCTGTGGAGAATGAGTGCCGTCTTGGTACTGGCCGCGGGTGCGGCGCTGGGCCAGGCCTCGGCGCCTGGGCCGGTATTCGAGGTCGCATCCGTCAAACCGGCCGCGCCGCTCGACGCGAGTAAGATCATGTCCGGCCAGATGCATGTTGGCATGAGGATGGACGCGGCCAGAGTCGATATCGGAAGCATGTCGCTGGCGGACTTGATTCGCGTGGCCTACCGGGTGAAGCCGTACCAGGTCTCCGGGCCGGATTGGATGACTTCCGAGAGATTCGACCTGCTGGCCAAGCTGCCCGAGGGCGCCTCCCGCGAGCAGGTGCCGGAGATGCTCCAGGCGCTGCTGGCGGAGAGGTTCAAGCTGGCGGTGCATCGCGAGAGCAAGGAACATGCGGTGTACGCGCTGGTGGTGGGGAAGAACGGGCCCAAGCTGAAGGAGTCCGCGCCCGACGCCGATACGCCGGCCGGCGGCGCGCCCACTACGACCGATGATGTGAATCCCCAGGTGCGCATCAGCGGCAGAGGTGCGAACACTCAGGTGTCGGTCTCAGGCGGGCAAATCGGGACGGCGCACATGTCCATGGGGCCGGACGGCACTATGCACCTGGAAGCTCCCAAGATGACCATGGGGGCGCTGGCCGACACTCTTTCGCGCTTTTTCGACCGCCCGGTGGTGGATCTGACCGAGCTAAAAGGAAGCTACCAGGTGGCGCTGGACCTCTCGATGGAGGATTTGCGGAATGCCGCGAGGGCCTATGGCATGATGGCGCCTGGCATGGCCGCCGGCAGAGGTGGTGGGGCGCGGTCGCCGGCGGACGCGGCATCCGATCCAGGCGGCCTTTCGGTTTTCGAGGCCGTGCAACAGCTCGGCCTCAAGCTGGAACCCCGAAAAGTGCCCCTCGACCTGATCGTGATCGATCACCTGGAAAAGGCGCCCACGGAAAACTAGCCGGGGTGGAAGGCGCCAAGAATTCAGCGCACCGTCACAAAGTTGACGGTGCGGCGGATCTGCCAGACCTGTATTTTCAATATCTTAGAGCGGAGATAAAAATGCCTGTGGGAAGACCATGAGCATATCGCCCATCAACAATAATGTCAGCAGTTACCTGCAGTCGATTCTCAGCACCACTCTCCAGGGCGCTGGCTTAACATCTAACACGAGCGCGTCTTCGCTCCAGTCGCCGTCCGACAACAGCCAGCTCTCGCCTTTCGTCCAACTGATGAATACGCTCCAGCAACTTCAACAGTCGAACCCAACCCAGTATCAGCAGGTCACACAGCAAATCGCCACCAACCTGCAAGCAGCCGCGCAAACTGCCACGTCGAGCGGTAATACGACAGCGGCAACTCAACTCAGCCAACTGGCGACGGACTTCACCAATGCCTCGACCAGCGGCCAACTCCCCAACATCCAGGACCTGGCGCAGGCGATGAGTGGCCATCGCCACCATCATCATTCCCACGCCTCCGCCGATCCAAACAGCACCTCCAGCACCAGCAGTACCACGGGCACTTCGAGTAGCAGCAGTTCGAGCGGCACCCTGGATCAACTTCTGGCGGCCTTCCAGGCCGGTTCGACCCAGAACGAGTCGCTCAACCCGATGTCGATTATTCTGAACACGCTATCCAGTTCAGGAATTGGCATTTCTAATTCCTGATGGCGCCACTCTAAGGGTGCTATTCTCCCTGTTTAGTCGCTCTTAGAGGCACATTCTGACCAAGACGCTTCCCGAGAACGCGTATACGCCGCTGGCGCCGGGAACGGCGTACGTTCCGCTGGTTCCCGCATCCACGGTGGTGGACGAGCTCACTCCGCGGTCGGTGGGGTGGGGCCTGTTGCTGTGCGTGGTGTTTACGGTTGCCTCGGCGTACTCGGGGCTGAAGGTCGGCCAGGTGATGGAAGCGGCGATTCCGATCTCCATTCTGGCGATCGGGCTGGCGCGGCTCTATCCGCGGCGATCGACGCTGCTGGAGAACGTGATCGTCACCGGTATCGGCGGGCTGGCGGGATCGGTGGTGGCGGGGGCCATCTTCACGCTTCCGGCTCTCTACATTCTGAAGCTCGATCCGCACCCGGCGCAGACCATCTTGATCTGTCTGGCGGGCGGATGTCTGGGCGTGCTCTTCCTCATCCCCCTGCGCCGCTACTTCGTGCGCGACATGCACGGCCTGCTTCCCTACCCCGAGGCTACCGCCATCACGGAGGTCCTGGTCACCGGCGAGAAAGGCGGGTCGCAGGCGAAACTCCTGCTGGAAGCCACCGCCATCGCCGGCGTCTATGACTTCCTGGTCACCACCTTTCACGTTTGGAAAGAGTACCTGGATTTCCTGTTTGTTCCGGCCATGCGGGTGCTTTCCGAGCGCGTCAAGGTGGTGTTCAGCTTCGACGCCATCGGGTTCATCCTGGGACTCGGTTACGTGATGGGTTTGCGCAGCTCGCTGATTCTGTGCGCCGGCGGCGTGCTCTCTAATTTCGTGCTGGTGCCGCTGATCTGGATGATCGGCAGGCACATTTCCGGCAGCGCCGTATATCCGGCGCAGACACCTATCGCACAAATGACCGCCACGGAGATCTTCCGCGGCTATGTGCGCTTCGTGGGGGTGGGCGCCATCGCCACCGCGGGGATCTTCGGGATTCTGAAATCCATGCGCATCGTGGCCGGATCGTTTGGCATCGCCCTGCGGGCTTTCCGGCGCGGCGAAACGCTGGGGGAACGCACCGACCGCGACATTTCGGTGATGGCCATCCTGCTGGGAGTGATCGCCAGCGCCATCGCCGTGGCCGCTTTTCTGGGCAGTCTTTCGGGATCGCCCGTGGTGATTCTCACGGGGCTCGCGCTGACACTGGTGTTCTCGTTCTTTTTCGCATCGGTGGCCGCCAACGCCATCGCCACCACGGCGCGGAATCCGGTATCGGGCATGACCATGCTGACCATCATCATTGCGTCCGTGGTGCTGCTGCGGTTTGGCCTCTCGGGCACCACGGGCATGTTTTTCGTGATGGCGCTGGCGGGCATGGTCTGCACGGCTCTTTCGGTCTCCGGGCAAGCCATCACGGATTTCAAGACCGGCTACTGGCTGGGCTCGACGCCGGCGGCGCAGGAGAAGGTGAAGTTCCTGGGCGTCATTGCGGCGTCCGTGGCCGTGGGCCTCACCATCGTTCTGCTGGCACGGGCATTTCAGTTCGGCGAGGCTGCGCCGGGCGATGTGCGCGCCGTGCTGCCATCCCCGCAGGCCTCCATTATGAAGGCGCTGGTGGAAGGTTTCATGAGCCGCCAGCCGGTAGCCTACATTCTTTTCGGAGCGGGAGCGGCGGTAGCCGTCATCATGGAAATGCTGGGGGTGCCGGCGCTTATTTTTGCGCTGGGGATGTATCTGCCCCTGGAGCTGAACACTCCGGCGCTGGTGGGCGGATTCCTGGCGCACTTTCTGGGAAAACGCTCGGAAAAGCTGGGTGGAAAACGGGGGAACAGTGTTCGCGAGCGGGGCGTGATCATCGCCTCTGGATTGATGGCGCGCGGCGCGCTGGGCGGCGTGTTGGGCGCCGCGTGCCGGCTCATTCCGGGGTATAACGAAGACTGGATCAAGACGCCGTTCTACGGCCATGAGATGGTTTCGCAGACGGTCTCGACGGTCCTATTCGTGGGCCTGTGCGCCTACTTCTGGTGGAGGTCGCTGCGCCATAGGGAGGAAGCCGAGTCGTGAGTGCGCGCTTTGTGGAACTGGTTGGCAACGCCATTCTGGGAATCGATACCCTGTGGGGAGGCGACGTGATGTGCGCCTCGGGGGTGGGCCGGTTCATCGCCGATTCGTGGTTCTCCGATGAGCCGCTTCCGCTGGCATACACCGACCCAACCGCGGCGCGGGTTCGCGAATCGGGCGGCGTCTCGGCCAAGTCGCCCGACCGGCAGGCGATCCAAGCGTATCTGGAGCGGGTAGACATCCTCGGCGCCATACGGGCTTTGAAAACCGAAACGCCGCACTCCGAGTACCTGGCCGGGCTGGCGCTGTGTTTCGAAACCATGTGGGACCTGGCCATGGAGATCCTGGGAGTGGGCGGCCCGGTCCCTTACGACCGTTGCGTGCAGGCATCCACCGGGCAGGCGCCGGAACCGTCCGATCCTTCGGCCAAACGGGAACGCGTGGCCGAATTGCTGGCGCGGGCCGGATACCCTTCGCATGACCGGGACTCGCTGCTGGCGGCGGTGGATGCCTGGAGAAGAGCGCACGCAGTGCCCATGGCCTCCATCAAGCCGCTGGGGGCCGCGGCGATCGCTTGGTTCGACCAATTGACGGCCAGCAACGTGACGCCGCATCTGCCGGCGGCGCTCCGTTCCGTTCCGTGGGCCAATATCCGGTTCCTTCCGATCAAGGATGCGTGGTTCTCCGGGTCCATGAACTACCTGGGGCGGGCGCGGAAGGCGGATGGAGCGCCGGAGTACGAGGCGACCTATGAGATCAACGCCTCGCTGGAGATCTCCGTCCCCGAGTTTTTACAGTTGGTCAGCCACGAAGTGGTCCCCGGCCACGTGACCACGTTCGCGTACCTGCAAAACCTGTATGTGCGGGGCGCGGTGGGGTTCGAAGCTTCGGTCCTCACCATGAACACACGCGCGGCCGCTCTTTTCGAAGGCATCGCCAACAACGCCATCCTGATGGCGCACGGGGTAACCGAGGTGGACGAGTTGCCCGATGAGGACCTGCAAATCGGCGTGCTGCTCCCGCTGTTGCAGGATGATGCCAAGAACCAGGCGTCGTATCTCACCTGGAACGACGGGGCGCCGCAAGCCGAAGTGGCGGCGGTGTTGCGCAACGAGTTTCTGGTCTCCCCTGAGCGCGCGGACAAGTTGTCGGGCGCCTGGGGACGCCACCCCCTGCTGGGGCGGATGTATTTGCCCGCGTATCGCGCGGGAACCAACAAAGTGGCCGGCCTACGCCGCCGTTACCCGGCAGGCCAACTGCTCCCGGTTCTGTATGGCTGCTCCGGCCTGGTGGATGTGACTACAATTGAAGGAGTACTGGCCCTGCGGAAATCCCGGCTGAAGATGAAGCCGCTGAGCAACCGATGAGCACGACTGTTCGGGTTGTTGGCATACTGGCATTGGCAGTCCTCGTGCTGCTGGGGATAAGTATCGTACTGAAGCTCCCCTGGCTCCCGCGCGTCGGCCAGAGCGTTGCGGCCACGACTAAAGGCTGGTACGCGCCCACCCCTCAGGCGACTCTCCTGGTTACTACGGACCTGGACTGTAATTGGATACTGGATGGCAAGATCCAAGGGCGCATCCTTGCTAAAGAGAGCTCCACGCTTCCCGTGGCGCCCGGCCAACACCTGGTGGAGGCGAGGACCCTTGATGGCAAGGACTATTGGAAGGCAGCAGTAGAACTTCGCGCCCCGGAGCAATACGTGACGGCTATTGGACTGGAGGCAATCCGGCAGAGGCGTCTTACGGATGAGCAAGTGGCCCCGGAAGACGAGCGGGAGCGCAAGGCTGCGGAGGCCATTGGAGGCTGGGTCGACCCAGCAACGCATTTGATGTGGGCACTGAGCGTGCATATCGCTAATTCTTGGGGCGATGCATCGGATTTCTGCGCCGGCTACCGTGCGGGGGCGCATTCTGACTGGCGCCTTCCCTCGATTGAGGAGCTGGAAAGTCTTAATAGAGCGCGAACCGGCGGAGGTAGGACCCGTCAGCCGCCCCTGCCATTTGGCATCCTCTTAGACGTATGGAGCGCAACAGAAGCGCCCGGAGCGGACCTCGTCTGGACCTTCAGTTTTTCTTCGCGGAGTCGCAGCTCCGAGAGGATGGATATGTACGCATTCGAAAGAAGTGCGTTGTGCGTACGCTCAGGCGGCGGGAGATGACTGCTTTCTTAAGACGGCGTTACGGGCGTGGGGCGCCGGGCGGCATTAACCCCGGTTTCATAGAGCGCTCACTCCGTAACTCCCGTTCTCGCTTGGCATGAGCCGGAGGTAAGCATGGTCACTGCATCGCAATTGCGCATCGGAATGGCCGTCAAGTACGAAGGACAGAGATACAAGGTGGTGGCCGCGGAGTATCATCCCGGCCAGGGCAAGATGGGCGGAGTCACGCATACCCGCCTGCAGAATCTGGATACCAGAACTTTTTGGGAGCACAGTTTCCGCTCGGATCTGAAGCTCGAGGAAATCGCACTCGAGAAACAGGCGCTGGAGTTCCTGTATGCCGACGGCGACCAGTGCTGCTTCATGAATCCGGAAACCTACGAACAAACCGAGGTTGAACGGGACTCCGTCGGCGAGCCTCAGGCCGGGCTCCTGGAGGCGGGCATGAAACTGAGCGTCGAGTTCCTGGAAGGCCGGCCGGTGAGTGTATTATTCCCGGATGTGTTGGAGGTGAAAATCGTAGACACGGCTCCGCCCATACACCAGCAGCAGGACAACACCTACAAGCCAGCCAAACTGGCAAACGGCATCGAGGTAATGGTGCCGCAGTTCGTGAAGACGGGCGACGCGATCCGTCTGGATGTGCCGAACATGAAGTACATGGATCGCGCCAGGACGGACGCCAAGGCGAAACACGGGTAGCGTGGGGCGGGGCAAGCTATAGCATGCCCCACCTTAGCGTTTGCGAGCGGTGAAAGCGGCTGTAGCGGGTTCGTAAGTAAAGGTGTAGAGCACTTGGGTCTCGTTGAAGATCATGACCCGTTTCCATGCGCTTGCCACTTCCTGGGCAGCAGGCGGATCGAGACTCACAAACCGGCCGGAGACCTGATCGGGCATTTCAGCCACCGACAGGGGCAGAGACGCGTCACGATCCAGTTCAGCAAGCGTGTGCGTCGATTTGAGCGCGTTGTTCAAATAAATCGAAACGTCTTGAGGCGGGAGCATAGCCGGCCTCCTTCAGGCAAGAGTCTACCACCAAGCGCCGCGGTCCGGGATTACGCGAACAGTTCCTGCGCCCGCATCATGCGTTCCGCCACCGTCACTCCGTGCGGGCACTGGACAACGCAGGTTGGGCACTGGTCGCAGCGCACGGCCTGATGCTCGGCGGACATGCGCAGGAAGTGTTCCCGGCCGAGAGGGAATTGGCCGTAGCCGTCGGCATACATGACGAAGCGCACCATGTCAGCCACCGGCAAACCTTGGGGGCACTGGCCGGCGCACTGGCCGCACATGCGGCAGAAGTAGGGAGTAATCTCCTGCAAGCGGGCGGTCAGGATCTTCTGGTCGGCGTCGGTGAACTGCTGCTGCGCCATGACGCTGAAGTTCTGCTCCAGTTGGTCGATGTCCGTCATGCTCGGGACGGTCGTGCTGATGATGGGGTTCTTCAACACCCACTTGAGCGCGGCTGGCGCGAAATTGGCGGGCCGTGCCGGCGGCGGTGGCGGCGCGGCGGCACCGGGGCCCCTGCGGCCGCGGCCTCCGACCTTGGCCATCACCTTCATGGCCACCAGGCCCACGCCGGCCTGATGCAGTTTCTCGAGGGCCGGGCCCCACTCCGCTGCGGAGGCGAAATTGTACTGCGCCTGGACTATCTCCAGCTTGGCTTCGATGACGCGATCGGCAACCACCGGCAGCGCGTGCGTGCTCATGCCGATGAACCGCACCTTGCCCTGCTGTTTGGCCTTGCGCTGCGCCTCCACCAACTCGTCGGGGATCAGCTCCGGGGTGTCCTTGCCGTGGAGCAGCCACACGTCCAGATGATCGGTTTGGAGCTCCTTGAGGCTGGTATCGAGCTCGGCCAGAATACCCGCTCCGGTTTTCTGATCGCACTTGGATGAAAGAAAAATGTCCTTCCGTTTGGCTCCCAACGCGGCTCCCACCATGCGCTCGTTCTGGCCGCTTTGGTAGCCGCGGGAAGTATCGAAGTAGTTGATGCCCATGTCCACGGCCCTGGTGATCACGGTGGGGTCGGAGGTGATCATGCAGCCGTAGCCGACGGACGAAACCTTCAAGCCCGTCTTGCCCAGAACGCGGTAAGTGATCTTACCCGAAGTGGACGCCGCCTGCTGAGGAGCCAGAGCGGACGGACTGGGACTGGATGTGGTCGATGCCAGACCGGCGACCGGCAAAGCCAGGCCGGCAGTCAGGAAGTTGCGCCGAGAAGTATCGGTTTTCACTAGTGCCTCCTTCAGTTTCCGATGAGCGGACCTGAAATGTAGAGAATAGCACTACTCGGGGCAAAAAGCACGCCTAATCTCAGCGACCGGCCGCCCTGGCGTGATGCGTCAACCGGAATGCCCGGAGCGCCTCCGCGCGGCTACTCGACTTCGAAGTCGGCGGAGCGAACCACGGACTTTCCGGCCGAATCCGAGGCTGTCAGCTCAACCCGATAGGAGCCCGCCAGGAGCGATGCTACCGGCAGCTTGAGCCCTACCGGAATCACCGGATTGCCGGCGCGAATGAAGCTGGCCACTTCAATGACGCCCGAGTCCATCTTCGGCTCGCCGCTCTTGCGGTCCATCACTCGAAGCTGGACTCCAACCTTGGGCGGGTTCGCGCCTACCAGCAGCGGTTCATAGATCTCCAGGTACATGGTGGCTGGGTCGGTGGTCTTGAACCGGTTCGCGCCGGTGGGGGTAAACTGCATACCCGACGCGACCAGCGGCGCGCGGCCCTCGAGCAGCTCCGCATCTAGGGCCGTTTCCAGCTCGGACACCCTATGGACCTCCTTACTCAGCGCCAGGCCGCTGAGGCCGAATTGACTGCCGTCGTTGGGATCGACGACCAGCGGCTGTTCCAGCTTGCCAAAGCTCTCGCCGCCCGAGCTGAAGACGACTTTGAAATTGTACTGGCCGGAGGCCACGTCAAACTGGTTCTCGTAGTGCAAGGGCTTCTGTTTGAATTCGGCGAGTTCCTTCTGATTCTCGAAATCGAGTTTCACGGTGTCGCTGAACCGCGCGGCGACGGTGCCATCGGGCTGGTAGGCGATGCCGAGGACATTCATTTCAGAATGAAGCTTCCCCTTCACCTTTTCAAATTTGAGGGATTCGGAGGGGATCTCGATGGCTACGTCTACGCGGGCGGTGTTGGGCGAGGTGAAGAAAAATGGCGCCTGCATGGAGGCAATAACGGTCCCGGGCTGCGAGGCGGTGGCGCGGTTCTCGAGGTCCTGCTCGACGGGCTTCCCCGCAAGCAGGTCCACCGGTTTGACATTGCAGTAGCCGCTGCGCGCGCGGACATTGGATCCACCGCGATCCACCTTCACCCGCAACGTATGGCAGCTTCCTTCCGGGGATTCCACGGGGGTATAGGCGAGAATGTAGTACTCGTTCTGCTCCGTGCCGATCCTTTCCATCCCGCCGAGCAGGTCATTGGTATTGGCGATTACGAATCCGCCGGTGCCGTCCGCCAGCATATAGAGGACTTCCTGATTGGCCGTCGCCGAAAAGGGAACCGGCGGGACAATCTGCCGCGGCAGGTTGAATGGATTGGTGCGATAGGACTGGCCGGGAACGGTAGTGCTTCCGCCACCCGTTCCGCTCCCGCTCCCCGTGGTGTTGCCCGTGGTGCGGCCGCCTGGGGTGTTGCCGCTGGTGGTAGTGGAGCGGCCTGGGGAGTTCCCGCCCGGAATGGCGACGCCAGACGACCCTCCCCGTGTGGTGGACCCGCCGCCTGGAGAAACGCCGGTACTTCCGCCTCCCTTTGCCCCGCCACCGCCAATCTGCGGTTCCCATTCCGGGGATGATGCAACAAAAGAAGCCGCCTGCAAAAAGCCGAAGCCGAGCCGCACGCCGGCGGGGCGAGGCTCGACGAGAGCGCCGTGCGGCCCGGCGGCGTCAAACCCGCCCACGGCGAGACCGCGAACGTCAATGGGATAGATCGCGACATTAGCTTTGTTGCAGGAGTCAATGGCAGCCGTCACCTCCGACCGGATCTCGGAATTCAGCGGAAAGCCGGCGGTGAACAGGATGAGGGTCTTGCGGCCGGGAACATCCGCTAGGTTCTTAGCCAGACTTCGCAAGGCCAGCACTACGCTGCGCGCGCCGTAATCGGCCGCGCCTCCGCCCAAGCGGGGCATGCCGATGGAGGCAACCTCGACATTGGGTGAAACCGCCGATGATTTCACGCCGCTCACCACCTGCTTCAAGCGTTCGGCGTCGGCCGTGAAGTTCTGGGCAATCTGCACGGCGCCGCCGAAGTTGACGATGGCCATCAGCCGGTTTGGGCCGGCGTTGTTATCGATAAACTTGGCCGCCGCCTGACGGGCTCGAATCTGGTCCCCGGGATTCATGGTGGAGTTGTCGAAGAAAAGGACCAGGTAGCGCTTTTGAGAGCCGGATGGGGAGGCCGTGTCCGCCTCGAAGGAAAAACTCTTGATGGATTGTTCCTTGTTGTCTTCCCAGACACGAAAATCCTTCAAGACAAGATCATGAACGTAGGCGCCCTTCTTGTCGGTTACGACCGTGTCCACCAGGACCAGCCGCGTTTCCGTCCGGATGACAGTCTGAGAGCCGGCCGGAGCGCCTGCCTGCTGAGCCTGCGCCGCAGCGCCGGCAAAAAACAAAACTCCCGCTAACAGCGACGTGCCCTGAAACCGCACCTTACACCTCCATTCACGGAATCTCGACAGCGCCGTTGCCGGCTGCCATCAGTAAGCCATATCCCCTATTGTATGCCGCGCGCGCGGGCCAGCCATCCCTTTTTCCACAGCAGGAAATACACAATCGCGAGGGCCACGTAGGTACAGCACCAGAACCAGGGCGTCCACCAGGGGATCCCATTGAAGCGAATGTCCGAGACCGGCCAAAGAAACCGGGTGGCATAGTATCGGAAGCTGTGCGTGAAAATATCGATCAGGATATGGGACAGCCATCCCAACAACTCGAGCACGACACGGCGTGCCAGTAGCGACGTCACCGCGAAGACCAGAAGAAACACGATCAAACTGTGACCGACCGGGTAAAGCGGCACTCCGAAGCCCACACGCGGCAAATGCCCGCCCCGCATGGATCGGACATCCGCCCCACCCGTCAGAAGCAGCCATAAGCCAATGGCCACGGGTGGTCCGAATGCGAGCACATCCGGAAACATGGCCCACCAGACTGTCCATCCCACCCGAATTCGGACATGAGCCGATTTCCGGGCAGCCGTGGCTCCCGCAGCCGCCCACAATCCATGGGCAATAATATCCATGATCGATTCTCCAGCCCGTAAATAACCGTAAACTTGCGCCGCGCCGTGTGCTATATTCTATACAAATCCATCGCAGAATGGATAGAAGGACAGTTCCTAACGGGGAACGGGGAATTTGTCGTAATGTGCGGAATTGCGGGATTCACACGGCTTAGCCGGGTGGTGGACGGGGGTGTCGCCCACCGCATCACCGAAACGTTATACCATCGCGGCCCGGATCAGCAAGGGGTTTTCGAGGGCAGCGAAGCAACTTTGTGCGCCGTCCGATTGAAGATCATCGATCTCACCGGCGGCGATCAACCTCTCCTCAGCGACGATGGGGATACCGCCGTCGCGTTCAACGGCGAGATCTACAACCATCTGGAGATTCGCGCGGAACTCGAGGAACTGGGGCACCGGTTCCATTCGCACTGCGACACCGAGACGGTGCTGCGGGCGTTCCTCGAGTGGGACACGGAATGTTTCTCGCGCATGCGGGGAATGTTCGCGGTGGCGCTGTGGACGGAATCGCGCAAACGCCTGGTGCTGGCTCGCGACCGGATGGGGATCAAGCCGCTGTACTATTACCGGCGCGGCGACGATGTTTACTTCGGATCGGAGCTGAAGGCGATTCTGGAGCATGCCGACGTGCCCCGGCAACTCGACCTGGAGGCGCTGGACTCGTACCTTTCGGTGAATTACGTGCCGGGTCCGGGCACTCTGATCGAAGGAATTCGCAAAGTCCCGCCGGGGCACCTTCTGGAATGGCGTCACGGGAAACTATGGATCGCGCCGTGGTGGAAGATACCCGCCAACGAGAAGCGGCAGTGGTCGCTGGAAGGCGCGAAAGAAGAGCTGGATTGGCTGCTGCGCGATTCCATTCGCGAGCACCTGGTCTCGGACGTTCCACTGGGAGTGTGGGCCTCCGGCGGCATAGATTCCTCCACCATCCTGCACTACGCGGCTACCGGCAGCGCGGACCGGCTGAAGACTTTTTCGATTTCGTTCTCCGGCCGCAGCTTCGACGAGAGCCGGTACTTCCGGGAGATCGCGCGGATTTACGGCACGGACCATTACGAGTTCGATCTGAACCCGGACGTCGAACTGCAGAGCGCCATTGAGGATTTCGCCTATTACTCGGACGAGCCGAGCGCGGACGCGGGGGCGTTGCCGGTATGGTATCTGGCGCGCATGAGCCGGCGCCACGTGACGGTGGCGCTCTCGGGTGAAGGCGCGGACGAATTGTTCGGCGGATACGTCACCTACCAGGCCGACCGCCTGACACGGCCCTTCCGGCTGGTGCCGGGCGCGCTGCGGCGGCTGATGCTGAGGACATTCGAGCGGTGCCTGCCGGTCTCCGACGAGAAGATCGGTCTTGAGTACAAGCTCAAGCGCTGGATGGAGGGAAGCTGGCTCGACCCCGACGAGGCGCACTTCTTCTGGAACGGAGCGTTCTCCACCGAGCAGCGGAGACAGATCCAGCCCGGCGGAAACGGGAACGGGCTGCGGAGGTTGGTGGAGCGGTTGGGGATTGAATCCCGCGGCGTGGTGGACCGCTATCTGCTGGTGGACCAGGCCTATTATCTACCCGACGATATTCTCTACAAGACGGACCGCATGAGCATGGCTCATTCGCTGGAAGTTCGTCCGCCATTCCTGGACCACCGGATCGTGGAGTTCGCCGCTCGCTTGCCCCAGAATATGAAGATCCGGGGCTTCACGCAGAAATTCATTCTAAAGGAGTTGATGCGCAGGAGGCTGCCGGAAGCGGTGCTCAAGCGAAAGAAGACCGGTTTCGACATTCCGGCCCACGAATGGTTCCGCGGGGTGTTGCGCGGGTTGTTGATGGATACGCTGACTCCGCAAGCCATCGCATCCACGGGGATCTTCGACGCGCGCGCGATTCAATCTCTGATCCGCGATCACATGGAGAGGCGCATCAATGCGGGTTTTCACTTGTGGGGCCTGCTGACGCTATTCCTGTGGATGAAGAGATGGAAGGTCGAGGTGGTTCCGCCCCTGGAAGCGCCTCACCCGGCGCCGGCGCCAGTGCTCGCCATCCGATAGCGTCGCCAAGGCGGCGCGTCTGGTATGATCATACTGAGGGTATGAAATGCCCAGCATCGAACGTGTGACCGTCACCTTACCCAACGATCTTGTCAGAGACATTGACCGGCGCGAGAAGAACCGCAGCAAATTCGTCGCGGAGGCCGTTCGCCGCGAACTTGATCGTCGCCGGCGGGCGGAGCTTCAGCGATCGCTACAGAATCCTCACCCCGAAAGCGTGGAGCTTGCCGAGCAGGGACTTGAGGAATGGACGCGCGGCTTGCCCGCGGAAGATGCCGAGGCACTCGTCGACAGCACGGCTGGTAAGCCGGTTCGGTGGGTCCCCGGCGCGGGTTGGGTGGAGGGGCCAGAATGAGGCTCGGCCGCGGCGCAGTTGTCGTGGTGGAGCTCGACCCCACAGTCGGGCACGAACAGCAGGGCGTGAGGCCCTGCGTCGTGGTGAGCGATCCGGAGGTGATCGGCGACCAGCGCTTTCCGCTAGTGTGCGTGGTGCCGGTGACTGGAACTGCAGGCGAGGGCCTTCTCTATCCGCCCCTCTCGCCCGGCCAGAGCGGCCTCGCTAAAAGGTCCTTCGCGCTGATCGACCATCTGCGGTCGGTTGACAAGCGGCGGGTTCGGCGCGTGTTCGGTGAGCTTGCGCAGGAAGAGATGGCCGCCATCGATGAGGGACTGGCGGTCTTTCTCGGCCTTGGAGACCGGCTTTGTGGCGCGGACGCGCCACCCGTCCAGTGACCTCGGCACGCGATCATGTGGAGAGACGCATCCATGCCCGTTTCCACTGATTCGAGTGCTCGCTATCAGGTGATCGTCGCGCTGGTCGCGGCCGTGATTTTCGTGGGGTGCATCGTGAGTCCGCCATCCCTGATGGACGACGTGGACTCGGTGCAAGCGCAGATCGCCCGCAACATGCTGCAATCCGGCGACTGGGTGACGGCGCGCCTCGATGGCGTTGCGTACCTGGAAAAATCTCCGCTCAAATACTGGATGATCGCGGTGTCGTTTCTGATCTTCGGGGTGCACGATTGGGCGGCGCGGATTCCCATTGCGCTCTCGACGATCCTGCTGTGCTGGGCGACGGCGTGCTTCGGCGCGTGGGGCGCGTCGCCTGGGCTCGCGCGCCGCACGGGCTTGTGCTCGGGTACGGTGCTGGCCACCAGCGTGGGGCTGTTTCTCTTCACGCGCATTTTGATCCCGGACGTGATTCTCACGCTGGCCATCACGCTGGCGCTATGGAGCCTCTTGCGCGCGCTGGAGGAGGACGAGCCGCATCCGGCGCGCTGGGCCATGCTGATGTGGGCCTCGATGGGAACCGGCCTGCTGCTGAAAGGGCTGATCGCGGCGTGCTTCCCAGTAGCCGCCGGGCTGCTGTACCTGGGTTTCACCAGGCAGTTGTTCCTTCGCAGGACCTGGGCGCGGCTGCGGCCGTTCTCCGGCATCCTGCTGTTCCTGGCGATTGCCGCGCCCTGGCACGTGCTGGCTACGCTGCGCAACCCTCCGTATTTCGATTTCACCATGCATAGCGAGAGGGGATCCTACCATGGGTTCTTCTGGTTCTACTTCATCAACGAGCAGGTTCTGAGGTTTCTGAACCTGCGCTATCCGCGCGATTACAACACCGTGCCGCGGGCCTGGTTCTGGCTGTTTCACCTGCTGTGGCTGTTCCCGTGGAGCGTATATTTCCCGGCGGCGCTGAGACTGAATTACCGCCAGGGGGACCGGGCGTCGAGGGTGCGGCTGATGGCCCTGTGCTGGAGCGGATTCATTCTGGTGTTCTTCACGTTTTCCACCACGCAGGAGTATTACTCGATGCCGTGCTATCCGGCGCTGGCGCTTCTGCTGGGATCGGCAATCGCCGGCCAGGACCCGTGGCTGCGATACGGCACCAAGGCGATTGCGGTGATAGCCACGCTGGCGGTGGCGGCCATCGCAGCCATCTTATGGATGGTTCGCGGGCTGCCCACGCCCGGCGATATTGCGGGGGCACTGAGCCAGAACCCGGAGGTCTATACCCTGTCGCTGGGCCACATGACGGACCTGACGCTGCGGGCGTTTGCTTATTTGTGGCTCCCTCTGGCGGTGGCGGGGGTGGCGTTGGTGGTGGGCGCGGCGGGAGCCTGGCGACCGGCCGGCCGGAGGCTCGTGCCACTGGCTGCGCTGGCGGCCATGATGGTGCTGTTCTTCCATGCGGCACGGTTGGCGATGGTGGTGTTCGATCCTTACATGTCGTCGCGGCCGCTGGCCGAGGCGCTGCTCCAGGCGCCGCCGGGGAAGCTGATTGTGGACGACCAGTATTACACCTTTTCTTCGGTTTTCTTCTACACCAACCGCCGCGCGCTGTTGCTGAATGGGCGGGTCAATAATCTGGTGTATGGGTCTTACGCGCCGGATGCGCCGAAAGATGTTTTCATCGACGATCGAGACTTCGCGCAGCGCTGGCCCGGCCCGGAGCGGTATTACCTGGTGGCGGAAGGGCCGCAGGTGTCGCGGTTCGAGAAGTTAGTGGGTAAAACCGCCTTGCGCGTGGTGACTGCGAGCGGCGGCAAATTCCTCTTCACAAATAAATAAAAATTTTCTTTCCCCTGTTTTCAATCACTTGGACATCTGAAACCGGCTGAATGAGAGATCCGGGGTGCTACGCTCGAATTGGGAAGAGGGGTGCGCGGCTTCGCGGATTCGCGAAGCCGTTTTCTTTTGAGGGGCACGCATGGAAACCGCAGAGCAGCAAGAACAGAAGGCTCCCAGAACCTTGAGGATCCGCATTTCGGATCTTTTGGACAAAGCCATCGCGGGGATCGAAGACCGGTTCAAGTCCACAGATTTCAAGCCGACCATGGGAGACTACCTCAAACTTCTGCAGATGGAAATCGAACTCGAGCAGGAAGAAGTCAGGGAGATCAAGGTCACATGGGTCGAACCGCCAGTGATACCAGACTCCGCGAAATAACTTATGACCCGCTGCCTTCGCAAAAGAAGTTTCACTACTCGGAGGCCCGATTCAAGGGCTTCTCGGGGCCCATCGGCAGCGGGAAGAGCCAGGCGCTCTGCCAGGAAGCCATCCGTCTCAGCTATCTGAACCAGGGGCGCCTGGGACTAATGGGCGCGCCGACCTTTCCGATGTTGCGGGATGCGACGCAGGCGGCACTGTTCGAGATTCTGGATGGAAACAAGATTCCGTTCGATCACAACAAGGCGGAAAACACGCTGATCATGCGCGACACGCGATCCAAGATCCTGTTCCGGCCCATGGACGAATTCGAGCGGTTGCGCGGCACCAACCTGGCATGGTTCGGCCTCGACGAGCTGACCTATACCCAGGAAGAAGCGTGGTTGCGCCTGGAAGGGCGTTTGCGAGACCCCAAGGCCAAGCGTCTTTGCGGCTTTGCGGCGTGGACGCCCAAAGGCCACGACTGGGTGTACCGGAAGTTTCTGGGGAACCCGGTCAAGGGGTACGAAGCGATCGTCGCCCCGCCGCTCGAGAACCGGCACCTTCTCCAATACACTCCGGATTACTACGAGCGACTCAAAGACAGCTACGACGAGCGCTTCTATCAACAGGAGGTATTGGGCCTGTACCTGAATCTGGACGGCGCGCTGGTATATGCCTCTTTCGCGCGCAACGAAAACCTTGCGGACTTGAGTTTCGATCCTGGTTTTCCGCTGCTTTGGGCGCTGGACTTCAATGTGGATCCGATGAGCTCGCTGGTGGTGCAATTGGTGCGCGGCAGGGTGCTGGTGCTGGATGAAATCGTGATCCGGCACGCCACCACTGGCGAGGCTTGCGAGGAGTTCTTGAAACGGTTTCCAATAGAACCCGCCGGCATCGTGGTCTACGGAGACGCTTCGGGGAACCAGCAACACACCACCGGAGCTACGGACTACGACATGATCCGCGAGTACCTCCAGATCCACTCCAGCATGACGGTGAAGTACAAGGTGCCGAAAAGTAATCCGGGCGTGCGGGAACGCATCAATCTGACCAACTCCAGGCTGCGATCGGCCGCCGGCGAGATCGGGCTGCTGGTGGACTTCAAGTGCAAGGAACTGATCATGGATTTCGAGCAGGTCTCTTTCAAGGCCGGCACCTGCCAGATCGACAAGGACCGGGACCGGCTGAGAACGCACCTGTCCGACGCACTGGGGTATCTGCTCTGGCAGGAATGCAGACCGGTCAGAATAATCGGGGAGCAACGGGGGCGGATTCTTCCATGAACAACATCAACCGGGAACATCCCGAGTACATCGCGCGCAAGGCGATGTGGAAGCAGTACAAGGACCTCTACGCGGGCGGCGAACGATTGCGCGCGGACGCCATGGAATACCTGGTGCGCCGGCACAAAGAGCCGAGCGAGGTCTACCAGGAACGGCTGAGCCGCGTGTTCTACCAAAACTACATCGGGTCGATTGTCGACTGGTATGCGGCGACGCTGATGCGGCGCGAGCCGGTCCTGTTGATGGAAGGAGGCGACACAGCCGCCAAGAGCTTCTACACGGCGCTGGCGGACGATTGCGATTTGCGGGGAACCAGCCTGAGCGAATTTTTCCGCCAACGATTCATCCAGACCATGGTATGCGGCAGCAGCTTCATCGTGGTGGACTTTCCGCGGCTTGGCCCGGCGGGATCCCCCGCTCCCTTGACGCGAGCGGAAGAGGACGCTTCGGGACGATCGCGAGCGTACCTGGTGGACTACGGGCCGGAAGAGGTCATCAACTGGAACTACGACCCATCGGGCGGACTGGAGTGGGCGGTGATCCGCACCTCCTGCCTGCAACAATCCAAGGTCACGGATGCGAAATGGGAGCGGGAGACTCGGTGGATCTACTACGACCGCGAGAACTTCCAGATGTATCGGAAGGCGGGCGATTCGAGCCCCATCGAGCTGATGGATGAGGGGCGGCACGGGCTGGCGTCGCTGCGGCGGGTGCCCATGTTCCAGATGAAGGTATCGGAGGGGCTATGGCTGCTGAATAAAGCCGCGCTTCTGCAACTGGAACACTTCAACAAGTCCAACGCGCTTTCGTGGGCGCTTACCATGGGCCTGTTCGCCAGCCCGGTGGTCTATTCGGACCGGGAATTCAACCAGATTGTGGGCGAGTCGTATTACATCCAGCTTGGGCCGGATGACAAATTCGGATGGACGGAGCCGGAGGGAAAGGTCTACCAGATCGCGGCCGACAACCTGGTCCAGTTGAAGGACGAAATCTACCGCGTCTGCTACCTGATGATCCAGGCCGGAGAAGCGAGCGGCGGAAGCCAGCAGTCCGCGCTGAGCAAGCAGTTGGACTTCAACACCACGCAGGAGGTGCTGAGGGGGTACGGCGATGCCGTGAAAGAGACCATGAAGCAGGTGTTGTGGGCCATCGCGGCGGCGCGGCAGGACGGGATTTCGATCGCCGTCTCGGGTCTGGACGAGTTCGACATCGACGATCTCAGCACGGAGCTGGACGACGCCAAGAAACTGCTGGATCTGGGGATCGGCTCGGAGACGCTGACCAAGCAGCTCTTCAAGAAGCTGGCCTTCAAGTACCTGAACGATGCGCGCCAGGAAGTCAAGAACCAGGTGGCGGACGAGATCGATCGGATGAAATACGTAGAGGAAGTTTCTTAGGAGGCATATGGAAGGCATCGACGTTCAAGCGATCGTGCGGCAGGCGATCGAGGAGTTCGCGACCAACGAGCAGTCCAAAACCGAGCCGGCTTACAAGGCGGAACTGCAGGAGGAGCGCAAGCGCCGGGAGCAACTGGAGCGCCGGCTGAACGAGTTGGTGGCGGAGAACAAGCGCAGCCGCCAGATGGCCGCGGAAGCGGAGCGAAGCTCGGCCGTGAGAGCCGAACTGCAGCGGCTGGGCGTGGCGAAGATCGACCTTGCGTTCAAGGCGGTGCAGGACGGGATCGTGCGGACCGAGGACGGGCGGCTGGTGGCCCGGACCGACGCCGGCGAGACGCCGTTGAAAGAATACCTGGCGGCGTTCGTGAATGAGAATCCGGAGTTTCTGCCGGCTCGCATTGCCGGAGGAACGGGGATGACCGCGACCTTCAAGGCGCCGCCGGCGGGCAGAGAAACGGTGAGCATCGAACAGATCCGCCCGGGCATGAGCGCGGAACAGATGCAGCGGGTACGAGAGGAAATCGTGCGCGTGGCGTCGCAGACCCTTCGGGGCCTGTAGTAACAAACCGGCCGAAACACAGGCGGCCGGCAAGAACAATCAAGTCAAGGAGAACGAATGGCAGCTATTACCTCAACTAACGTCGCAAACGCGATTGTCAAGCTGGTGGCGGCGGACGCATTGCCGGCGC
>Ga0181538_10000049_pt1 | contig 111004 bp, 98 predicted proteins | sample PEATcosm2014_Bin_40_FD_119773 | JGI IMG/M metagenome (GOLD analysis project Ga0181538, IMG submission 119773) | Peatland microbial communities from MTU Mesocosm Facility, Houghton, MI, USA - PEATcosm2014_Bin23_30_metaG | ecosystem: Environmental > Terrestrial > Soil > Wetlands > Peat | place... | reverse complement strand
CGTCTGCGACTTCGCCAGCTTTTCGAGGATGTCACGCTGACCGTCGGTCATCGTCAGCGGCGGGCTCGCCGGGCGCATGCACCACCCTATCACAATCACCGACTATTTGCGAGACACTACACTGGGTGATCGGCCGCTACTCCGCCGACGTGGGGCGAGCCCAGGGATCCGGCGGTTGGACCGCCGATCTCGCTCATCCCCTTTTTCAGTGTGAGAGGACGCCGACCGTCACGACCCGTCCACCGCCAACCGGCGACCTACCAACGAACCGACCAAGCCCAGTGTCAGAGCACCGATGACGCCGAGGCACCAGAGGTGGACGACAGGCACGGGCACACCCTCGTGAGCAACCCAGAGCCTGCGCAAGACAGCGCACAGCAGTAATGTCACCAACGCGAGGCTCGCAGAAGCGAGAGCATACGGAACCGCGGCGGGCGGGCGGCGAAATCCGGCAAGCGCACCTCCAAGCAGGAAGGCCAACGCCACCAGGGCTGTCGGGAGGATCCAGAGATGGGTCCCCTCGTCGATCATCGGGTGACCATGCCAATCCTCCTCGACGACCATTACCGGGATCGAAACAACAAGGGTGAGGCACGTCGGGAGCACGAGCCGGCCCCAGTTCGCTCCTCGGGTTGGACGATTCCGCCGCTCGTCCCCCGACGCTACGTCGTTCGGCACCTCGCCATTATCCTCCAACCGACTCTCCATCTCCGGTCGGGCATTGCCCATTGGTGTGCCCGGTCGGCCAACCTGGAATTTGTGTATCCGTTGTCCGACTTGGCCTCGTCGCCGGTACGGCATCCCGGTTCGCCACCCGTGCCGATCTCCTAGCGGGGGTCGAGACGCCCTATCTGGCGGAACCACTCCAGTGTTCCCCCCAGACCGTCGTCGAGGCTGATGGGGTCGTAGCCGAGCCGCTTGTACGTCTTGGTGTCGGTCAGGCTCTTCCGGGGCGGACCCTGCCGCGCCGCCTTCTTGGCGATGGCCACCAGGGTCGGCCCGAAGACCTGCGCGACCTCGGGGTCGTCGGACGGCTCGATGTCCTCGACCACGCGGTCGAGGCCCGCCAGGCGGCACATGCGCGTGGCCGCGTCGGCGATGCTGACGATGTCCTCGGGCTGGCCGTCGAGCATGTAGCGCTCCCCGGCCACCCCCTTGTCGAGAGCCAGGATGCAGCCGCGGGCGATGTCCTCGGCGAAGACCCAGCTCACCGGGAACTTGAGGTACCGCTCAATCCGGCCGCGGGCGGCGGACAGCAGCACTCGGTTGAAGCTCGTCATGCCCAGGGCGTTGCTGACCACGGGTGAGGGACCGAAGATCGCGCCGGGATGGGCGCTCACGACGTCCCGCCCTGCGGCAGCACGTGACATGGCGTCGAGGAAGGCCGCCATCTTGGTGATGGTGTAGGGGTCCGAGCTCGGCTCCTTGGTCACCGGGGCGTCCTCCCGGTCGAGTCCCCCGTCGGTGTCGAAGAACGTCCCTGTGCTCACCGCCACCACTCGTCCCAGGCCGACCGCCTCCGCCGCATCGAACACGTTCTTGGTGCCCCCGATGTTCACGGCCTCGAAGTCGGCCAGATTCTGGCTTGCGCCACCCAAGAGCGCGGCGCAGTGGATCGCCGCGTCGCTGCCGGTGGCCGCCCGCCGCACCGCGTCGGGATCGGTCACGTCGCCCGTGACGATCTCGACACCGAGTGCGGCGAGGGGTGCCGTGTCCGCCGTCTCGCGGGCCAGGGCCCTCACCGCATCGCCCCGCTCCCTCAACAACTTGCAGATGTTGGCACCCGCGAGCCCCGTGGCTCCGGTGACCAGGATCGTCTGTGTCATGCAGTCGCGCGGACCGAGGGGTCCTCGATCGCGGTGTCGACCTGGTCGGCGCTGTAGGGGATCACCGGAGGCCCCTGGCCGAAGAGATCGAGCGTGTGCAGGAAGCGGTGCAGTCCCATGGAGTTGGCGCACGCGAAGCCGAGCTCGACGATCTGCGCCGACGTGAAGACCTCGCCCAGACGCCGGTAGACGTCATCGTCAATGGCGTGGTGGTCCGCCGAGAGCAGGTCGAGGAACTCCACGGCCAGTCGCTCCTGGTCGGTGAGGTCGGAGTGGCCGGGAGCGATGAGGCAGGCGACGTCCTCGTCCGAGATCGAATCGTGCTTCCTCGACTGCATGCAGGGCTGGCACTCGCCCAGTTGGGCGCTGCGGATCCGCAGCAGCTCGAGGATCCTGCCCCCCAGGAGGGACTCTTGACCCCAGGCGTGCCGGGCCGCGTCTGTCATCAGGATCTGCGACGTCTTGTAGGCGAAGATCTGCAGAGGGACCGGCGTCGCATAGGTGCCGTCCGCCACGCCCTCCTCAATGATCCGCCGTGGCTCCGGCGCCAGCTCAGTCAGCGGTATCGGCTCGATTCTCGGCATGGACACCCCCAGGGTCTTCCGGCGAGGCCGGCGTCGGTCTGCTCCTGCAGCGACGGTCCTACTGTACTGTCAGCCCGTGCCGATCGACCCTTCGTCCATACTGCTGACCGACCGCGTGGCCATTGTGACCGGGGGCGGCTCCGGTATCGGCCGTGGCATCGCCCGTGGGTTCGCCGCCTTCGGAGCGAAGGTCGCCATCTGGGAGCGTCACGCGGACACGGCGGCGGCGGCGGCCGAGGAGGTCGGCGGCCTCGGCATCACGATCGACGTGCGCGAGGCCGCCGAGGTGGACGCGGCGCTGGAACGCACGGTGGCCGAGCTGGGACCGGCGAGCATCCTGGTCAACAACGCCGGTGGCGTGTTCTTCTCTCCTCTCCTCGAAACCTCGGAGAACGGATGGGACGCCCTCTACCGGTCCAACCTCAAGCACGTCATTCTGTGCACCCAGCGGGCCGCCCGGGGAATGGTGGAGCACGGGATCGGTGGCAGCATCATCAGCGTCACCTCCATTGAGGGTGTGCGCGCGGCGCCGGGCTACGCGGCCTACGCCGCGGCGAAGGCCGGCGTGATCAACTACACGCAGACCGCCGCCCTGGAGCTGGCGCCGCTCGGCATCCGGGTGAACGCGCTGGCGCCGGACATCACCATGACCGAGGGGATCGCCGCGGTCGCCCCCCCGGGAGGTGAGGAGAGGTTCGGCTTCACCGTGCCCATGGGCCGGGCCGGCCATGTGGACGAGATGGCCGGCGCAGCCGTGTTCCTGGCCAGTGAGCTCTCCAGCTACATCACCGGCCAGACGATCCACGTCGACGGCGGCACGCACGCGGCGAGCGGGTGGTATCACCACCCGGAGACAGGCGAGTACGTCCTCGGGCCGAGGTAGCGGCCCACCGGGCTCGTCAGTCGTCGTCCCCGCCGCGCCCGACGTGGGCGGACATCCCTCCGTCGACCGCGATCATCTGCCCCGTGATATAGCGCGATTCGTCCGACGCCAGGAACACGACGACGCTGGCGATGTCGTCGGGCTGGCCCACGTACGGGGTGAGTGTCGCCCTTCCCAGCCCCGCCAGCACTTTGGCGTCGAGGTGGGCGCGCACGGCATCGGTGATGACGAGCCCGGGCAGAATCGTGTTGACCCGGATCCCCTGCTTCCCGTGGCTGGTCGCCACGTACATGGTGAGTGCGTTCACCCCCGCCTTCGAGACCCCATAGGCGGTCCGGGTGCGGTCGCCCTTCAGGGATGCCCCCGACGACATGTTGATGATGGATCCACCGCCACCGCGCACCATCTCGGGAACCGCGTGCTTGCAGGTGAGCATCTGGCTCCGCAGGTTCACCGCCATGGTGCGTTCCCAGACGTCGAGCGAGAGGTCGGGCACCGCGGTGTCCCTGGTCAGGAAGTCCGAGTCCGTGAGGGCCGCATTGTTGTGGAGCACGTCGAGGCGACCGAAGCGCGACGTGGTCAAGGCGACCGCTGCGGCCACCTCGGCCTCCTCGGACAGGTCGGCGCGGAGGGCCACGGCGGCGCCGCCGGCCTCAGAGACGCCCTCGGCGACGCGCTGTGCCGCCGCCTCGTCGACGTCGACCACGACGACCGAGGCGCCCTCCCGGGCCAAGGCCCGGGCTGACGCTCCTCCGATGCCGCCGCCACCTCCGGTGACGATGGCGACCTTGTCGATGAGACGTCCCATGAACTCCTCGCCTTCCCGTCTGCGTTCGCCCGTGCCCGACCCTACGGGCGTTCGATGATCAAACCCTGGAACGGGGCCAGCCGGAGCGGGCCACCCACGACCTCGTGCACCCGGGCGCGGTCGGTGCAGACCCGAACGGTTCCGGCGATGCCGTCCAGCTCGACCTCGCCCCCCGACAGGTTGAGGATCACGACGTGGCGATCCCCACGCGCCCATGCCCAGGCCCCCTCGGGTGCCGGCAGCGATTCGTAGTCACCGGCGCTGAACTCCGGATGCCGGCGCCGGAAGGCGATCAGATCCCGGCACAGCGTGAGGACCGAGTCCGGGTCGTCCCGTTGCGCCGCCACGTTGGCGGCCGCCACGTCGCCGAGGGGGAGCCACGGTCGCTCCGCTCCGGTGAAGCCACCACCTGGCGTGTCACTCCACTGCATGGGGGTGCGGCCCGCGTCGCGCCCCTCGTAGTAGGGGTAGAAGCGCACACCCAATGGATCCCGCATGTCGTCGTGGGCGACCGCGACGTTCGCCATGCCGATCTCGTCGCCCTGGTAGAGCACCGGCGTGCCGCGCAGGCTCAGCAACATGAGGAGGGCCACACGGACCCGGCGCGGATCATCATCGGCCCAACGGGTCGGAAAGCGGAACATGTCGTGGTTGGAGCCCGTCCAGGCCGGCCACGCGCCGGGCGGCAGTGCCGCCTCGGTCTCGTCGACGATGGCCCGCATGTCGCCCGCACTCAACGGCGCGCTGATGAAGTTGAAGTTGAAGGCCAGTCCCAGCTCGTCCGCGCCCTCGCCGTAGTACGCGGCCAGGGTGTCCACGGGGACCGGTGTCTCCCCGATCAGGAGCCGAGGCTCGTCGTAACCGTCAGCCAGGCGGCGCCAGTGACGGATCAGTTCGTGCACCTCGGGCCGGTTCGCGTTGTAGACGCTGCGCTGTCCGAACATCTGAGTCTCGAAATCGTCCTCCTCCGTGGCAGGTGGGTTGTCCCGGAGCTGGGCGTCCTTGATGATGATGTTGCAGACGTCAATGCGAAACCCGGCCACGCCGCGGTCGGACCAGAAACGGAAGATGCCGTCGAACGTGTCTCGTACCTCCTGGTTCCACCAGTTCAGGTCCGGTTGCGCCTCCAAGTGGTTGTGGAAGTAGTACTGGCCGCTCTGCCCGTCGAACGTCCACCCGGAGCCACCGAAGCTGCTGACCCAGTTGTTCGGCGGCTCCCCGTCCTCCTTGCCGTCGGCCCAGACGTACCAGTCCCGGCGGGCTGAAACGCGCGACGATCTGGAATCGAGGAACCATGGGTGCTGATCACTCGTGTGGTTGGGCACGATGTCCATGAGGACACGGATGCCTCGCGCCGCCGCCTCCGCGACGAGGAGATCGAAATCGTCGAGTGTGCCGAATTCGGGGGCGATGGCGCAGAAGTCGGAGACGTCGTAGCCCCAGTCGGCATTGGGGGACACCGTGACGGGTGAGAGCCAGATTCCGTCGACCCCCAGCCAGGCCAGATGGTCCAGGTGCTGAGTGATGCCGGGAATGTCGCCGACGCCGTCCGCGTCGGTGTCGGCGAACGACCTCGGATAGACCTGGTACAGGACGCCCGTCCTCCACCACGGGCCGGCGGCAGGGACCACGCCTACGGCGTCGGGGCGTCGGCCACCGCATCGCGCCAGGGCGAGAGATCGAGCATCGGGTACCGGGCGGCCACCCCGGCCAGCGTCTGCGCGTTCCAGTAGGGGTGACCGGGTGGAGGGAAACCCAGGACGGTCAGCTGGCGCTCGCTGGCACCATCCACGAAGCGGTACCACGACAGGTCCTCGCCTGCGTTGGGCAATCCGAAGGATCCCAGCCAGTCGGTGGCCGCCGGCTTGTAGGAGACGTGCAGCATGAAACGCGCCGCCCGTGGCGCCGTCATGCGCACGCCGCGGTGGTACACGTCGGGGCGGTAGACGAGAACCGAGCCGGCGGGACCGGAGGCCGGCACCTCAGCCGCGTAGAGGTCGGGGTACGTCTCCGGGTTCAGGTAGGTGCGCTCAACCGGGATGTCGGCGGTGAGCCGGCGCGGGACCACTCTGGTCGCGGCGGTCTCCGGGGTGACGTCGCTCAAGTAGACGAACATCGTCAGCTGCTGGTAACCGGGTTCGTGGCGTGGCACCACCAGCGTGTGGTTGCCGAAGTCCGCATGGAGCAACTGTTCGTCGCTGAGCGCGCCCTCGGAGTACTTCGCGCTCAGCATGGCCTGGTACATGCGAAGGTCCGCGTCAGCGACACCGAGGAGCTGCTCGGCCAGATCGATGATGCGGTCGTGCACCACCAGGTCGTTGAGGGCACCGTCGTCGAAGGGGAAGCGTGGCATGACCTGGTGCGAATCGACCCGGAAGGGCCCGTTGCGCGCCGGGTCGGCGTCGGCGGCGAACTCCTCCGCCGTGGGGAAGAGGGCCAGCAGGGCCGCCTGAGCGGCCGCGACCGATTTGGGCGGCAGGAGATCCTGCACCAGGCACCAGCCATCCTCCTCCCACTGCGCCTGCGCTTCTGCGCTGATGGCCGTCATCCGCCGACCCCCGGCATCGGGTGACCTCTCGTGTTGCGCGTTGCCCTCATGGCGCTGCTGAGCCCTCCCCCGGATCCCCAATGCGGCGGAAGCTTGCCATATCGGCAGCCACGAGGCGGGCGTCGCCTCTGCGAGAGGCCGCCCGGGTGCTAGCACGAGGGTCGGCGACGGGGTAGCCACCTTGGTGCCGCCACGCCGCTCCGCAAAGATGGGCCGCAGCGGTGGCGCGTGCCCCAGGGTCGGGGCCGGCCACCTCTCGTCGACGAGGAGCAGCGGGAGGAGGGCCAGGGTTGATCCGAGTGGTCGTGCGTGAGTCCTCCTACCGGTTCCGGGCGACCTTCCGGCGGCGCTGGGCCGGGTACCTCACGCTGGTCGTGCTGATCGGCCTGGTGGGCGGTGTCGCCATGGCGGCGGTCGCGGGCGCGCGGCGGACCCAGTCGTCCTACCCGACCTACCTGGCGAGCACCGACCCCTCCGACCTACAGATGTTCACGGAGTTCTATCCGATCACGCACACCGGATACTCGCCGCGGGTGGCCGACGCGGTCGCGCGGATCCCCCACGTGGAGAAGTCCATTGACGTGATCGGCTTCGCCGGCACCACGCAGGCCCTGGGACACCACACCTCGACGGTCCCGGGCGAGGCACCGCCCGCGCTCGAGGGCAGCACCAGTGCCGACGGCGGCGAGTACTTCTCCACGGACCGGGTCACCGTGCTGGAGGGCCGCATGGCCAACCCCGCCCGCATGGACGAGATCGTCATGTCCTCGGGTGCCGCCGCGCAGTACGGGCTCCACGTCGGTTCCACCCTGCCCGTGGCCTTCTTCACCGACGCCCAGGTCTCCAGCCCCGACTTCACCGGCTATCCGCAGGACAAACCCCACCTCATCGTCCCGTTCAAGCTCGTCGGCATCGTGGAATGGAGCCCCCAGATCGTCCAGGACGACGACGCCGCTCTCGGCAACCAGGTCGCGGTGGCCACCCCGGCGCTGACCCGGCGACTCGAGACGTGCTGCGCCTACTACTCCTATGCCTCGCTCCACCTCGACGGCGGTTCCACGCACGCGGCGGCCGTCGCCGCCGTCGCCGACAAGCTCCTCCCCAACCTCGGGCCGGCCGGCGGCACGAGCACGAATGCCCCCTACGTGGCCAAGGCGGAGCGTGCCATCCGTCCCGAAGCGATCGCCCTGGGCGTCTTCGGGCTGTTGGCGGCCCTGGCCGCGCTCGTCATCAACGGCCAGGTGATCAGCCGACTCATCAGACGCCACGCGGAGGAGGCGGCGGTGGTGCGCGCCCTGGGGGCAGGCCCGGTCATGGTGGCAGCCGACGAGCTCCTGGGGGTCGTCGGGGCGATCCTGGCGGGGTCGCTGCTCGCGGTGGCGGTGGCCGTGGCACTGTCCCCTCTTTCCCCGATCGGGCCGGTCCGGCCCGTCTATCCCGACATCGGGGTGGCCTTCGACTGGACCGTGCTCGGCTTCGGGCTCCTCCTGTTCGTGGTGCTCCTCACTGCTGCCGCGCTGTTCGTCGCCTACCGTGTGGCACCGCACCGGCAGACGTCGCGGTCGGATGCGCGTGACGCCGACCCTGTCTGGAGGGCGGCCACCTCCGCCGGCCTGCCGCCGAGCGCCGTGCTGGGCATCCGCTCCGCGCTCGGCTCGCGCTCGGCACGCGATGGCGCACCGGTGCGCTCCGCCCTCCTGGGGGCAATCGTCGCCATCACCGTCATCGTGACCTCGCTCACGTTCGCCTCGAGCCTCAACGCCCTGGTGTCGCAACCGTCCCTGTACGGATGGAACTGGGACTACGCGCTGCTCGCCGGCTTCTCCGCCGCCGAGAACCTGCCGGCAGCCCAGACGGCGGCACTGCTGGACCACGATCCCGATGTGCACCACTGGGCGGGGGCCTACTTCGAAAGCGCCGACCTCAATGGGCAGTCCGTGCCCGTGCTGGCCATGCGTCCGGGCGCCACGGTGAGCCCCTCCCTGCTCTCCGGACAGGGGATGGCGGCGCCGTCGCAGATCGTGCTCGGACCGGCGACGCTGGCGTCCCTGCATGTCCGCCTCGGCGATACGGTCGTCGCGCATGTGGACAATCGCCCGCCCGTGCGCCTGCGTGTCGTCGGCACGGCGACGCTGCCCACGATCGGCGGGTCTGGTGACCCCAGTCTGGCGATGGGCACCGGGGCGGTGATGGCCACGTCGCTGTTCTCGCCGACGGACCTCGACGAGCAGGGCAGCCCGATCCGAGGTCCGATGGCCGTGTTCATTTCGGTGCGACCGGGAGTCTCGGGCACCGCCGCCCTCGGATCGCTCAACCGCATCACGGCGGTGCTCAACCGCCCGTCCGATCCCGACGCGCCCGTCGGGGGCGTCGTGGGCGCGCTCCGCCCCGCCGAAATCGCGGATTACCGCAGCGTGGGAGCGACGCCGGCGCTGCTCGCAGCCGTCCTGGCCGCCGGGGCGATCGGCGCGCTGGGCCTCACACTCGTCGCGTCGGTTCGCCAGCGCCGCCGCCAGTTCGCCGTCCTGAAGGCTCTGGGGTTCACCCAGCGGCAGCTTGCCGCCTCCGTGGCGTGGCAGTCCTCGGTGGCCGCCGCAGTCGGGGTCGTCATCGGGATCCCGATCGGCATCGCCCTCGGACGGTGGCTGTGGACCCTGTTCGCCCACGGGATCTCGGCCGTGCCCCACCCTGCCGTGCCCCTCGCCTCCGTTGCGGCAGTCGCCGTGGGGGCCATCGTCTTCGCCAATCTGGTCGCGCTCCTCCCCGGGCGCGTCGCCGCCCGCACCCGCACGTCGCTCCTCCTGCGGGCAGAGTGAGGCCGAGCCGGGCAGCCGGGCCAGCTCGGGCGTCCGGGCGCCCTCAGGGGCCGTTCGGCGCCCTCACGGGCATCCGGGCAGGCGAGGGGCCCTCAAGCCCGATGGCAATTCTTCCGAAATTCCCATGTGGATACCCACGTCATGACCCACCCGGAGCTGAGCACCCCGCGCCACCTCCGGCGGACCAAGCTCATCGGCGCATTCGCGTTCGCCCTGCTCGTCGGCGTCGGGTCCTACACGGTGACGTACCACGTCCTCGATCTCATGTCCCCGCCGGCCACGGTCGTGGGAATGGCGACGTCGGGGGTCGCACCGACCCAAGGTGTCGCACATGCGGTGCCACCGCCGGCATCCCGACCCGCGTCCTGAGCCACCCCGGGGAGGGTCAGATCTCGTCGTCGGACTTGGCGTCGCGCACGATCCGCTGCACCAAAGACTGCATGAGGGCCCACGCCACGTCCGGATGGTCCTGCACGAACGGCCGGAACTGCCAAGCGGCCAGCGCGTAGCACTCCAGGTCGGTCTCGGCCGTCACCTCTGCCATGCGCGGGCCGTCGTCAATGAGCGCGACCTCGCCGAAGTGGTCCCCCGCCTTGAGTGACCGGACCCTGTTCCCGGCCACCGTGACCGTGGCCGTGCCGCTGGCGATGATGAAGAAGCCGACGCCCGGTTTGCCCTTCTCGATGATGACCGTCCCGGCCGGGAACGACCGCTGGTTCAGCGTCCCGGCGAGCTGCTTGATGTCCTTCTTCGACAGCTGCGAGAACAGCTGCGCGTTCATGATTGCTTCCAGAACGTCCACCATGATCGAACCGTACACGTCGCGGACGGCCCGGTCACGGCCGCACGGCGCCGGCGCTCGGCGCCCTCAAGCCCGCACGGCCTCGGGCTCGGGCTCCCGCCAGTGCCCGAGGGTCACCACGAAGCGCGATCCCCCGTCGTAGTTGATGGGCGACTCCGCCCTGACACTGCCGCCCATGGCGGATGCCAGCTCGGCCACGATGGCCAGGCCCAGTCCCGATCCCATCCGGCGGTTCGGCCCGCGGTCGGCCCGGTAGAAGCGCTCGAACACGCGCGCCAGGTCGCCGGCGGCGATGCCCGGGCCGTCGTCGTCGACCGTGATCACGCACGCTCCGGACGCACGGTCATCGGTCATCCCGACCGTCACCGTCGTCCGGGCGAACGTCATGGCATTCTCGAGCAGATTGGCCAGCAACTGCGCGAGCCGGTCCGGGTCGGCCGCGACCGGCGCGTGGGGTGGCGAGGCGACACCACCCGGTTCCGCCCGGCCATCGGAGGGCACCTGCAGCACGATCTGTAGACCTGCCCTCGCTGCTGCAGGGAGGAACCCCTCCGCGGTCGTCGTGACGACCTCGGCGGCGTCCGTCGGGCGCAGGGAGATCGACATCTGCCGCGCCTCGAGCTTGGTCAGGTCAAGCAGGTCGCCAACGAGGCGCTCCAGGCGGCGCGCCTCCGCGATGATCACGTCCGCCGCGTGCCCGTCGTCCTCAATCGCTCCGTCCTGTATCGCCTCGGCGAAGCCGCGGATGGAGGTGAGCGGCGTGCGCAGGTCGTGCGACACGGCCAACAGGAGGTGACGTTCCCGCGCCCGGCTGTCCTCCAGGCTCTGGGCCATGTCGTTGATGGAGCCGGCCAACGACGTGAACTCGGGGTAGTCGTTGCGGCGTACGGGGACGCGGCTCGCCAGCTCGCCGGACGCGATGCGACCCGTCACCTCCATCGCCTCCACCAGCGGGCGGGCCATGCGGCGGCTCATCTGCCATGCCACCAGCGCGGCGACGAGGAGGGCCGCGCCGCCGGCGACGATGAAATAGCCCCAACTGGGCCCGAGCCCGCTGACGTCGCGGGTCAGGAGGACGGCGAAGGTGCCACCCAGGCGCAGGCGCGCAGGCAGGCGCTGGCGCTCCGACTCCGTCAGGGTGACCGGGGCCACTGCATACACCAGGTTGCCCGACCGCCCGGACACCGTCTGCCCCGACTGGACCGCCGCCACGTCAATGTCCAGACCCGTCGCGTCGGACGGCAGTGGCGTCACGATGTTGCCGAGGCGGTCGATCCGGATGATCTCGGCATCCTCGAGCTTGAGGGTCTTCTGCACGACGCGCAGTGCCGCCAGGGACTTGGTCTCAGCCTTGGGGGACGTCAGGGAGTTGACCTCGGAGACCAGCTGCTGTTGCGCCTGGGTGCGCGCCGCGTTGCGGGTCAGGATGAGGCTGCCTGCCCCGGCGATCACCAGGACCACGGCGACCAGGCCGACCATGGCCAGCATGAGGCGGCGGCGCACCGCTCAGCCGAACCGGTAGCCGACGCCCCACACGGTGGCGAGCGGGAGGTCGGTCCCGAGCTTCTTGCGCAGCTGGGCCACGTGGACGTCGACGGTGCGCTCGTCGCCGTACCAGTCCGTGCCCCACACGCCGTCGAGCAGCTGCTGGCGCGACAGCGCCAGACCGATGTTGTCGGCCAGAAAGGCCAGCAGCTGGAATTCACGAGCGGTCAGAGGGACGACCACGTCCCCCCGGCGCGCCTCGCGGCGGCGCAGGTCCACTTCGAGGTCGCCCACGGTCACCACCTCCTGGGGGGCCGGGCCTTCGCGGGTCCGGCGCAGGATCGCCCGCACCCGCGCCACGAGCTCCCGGGGGGAGAACGGCTTCACGAGGTAGTCGTCGGCGCCCAATTCGAGACCGAGGATCCGGTCCACCTCGTCGTCGCGCGCCGTGAGGAACAGGACAGGCACCGAACTACGGGCGCGGATCTGGCGGCAGACGTCGAACCCGTCGTAGGCGCCGGGCAGCCCGACGTCGAGGATCACGATCCAGGGGTCCTCCTGTGTGAGCACCTGCAACCCCTTCTCGCCGTCACTCGCCAGCAAGACCCTGAACCCCTCCCGGCGGAGGTAGAGGTCCACCAGATCGGCGATATGCGGGTCGTCCTCGACCACCACGACCGTCCCGCTCTCGGCACTCACGGATCTAGCCTCGCATCTCCCGCACCCCGAGATGCCGGAATGCGGGGATCCCTTACAGAACCCTCACGATTGTCGAACATGCCGATCACTCGCTGGGCTCACCATGGCCTCACAGGATTCCCGGATGCCTCACAGGATCCCCGGATGGGCACCGCAGAGAGGAGCACGCATGTCGACAGCGCGCACGCATCTGATCCGCCTCGGCACCAACTCCCTGGCGTCCGCCGCCCTCATCGGCTCGGCGGCTGCCGCGGGCGCTGCCACGACCTCGGCCGGCGCCGGCAACATTGGCGCCAGCACCGCACCGGGCAGGCTCGGCGGCATCAAGTCCAAGGCGACCACGGACATCACCGACCGCGTGCACGCGCTCAACTCGGCCATCGCCAAGGTCAACGCAACCAAGGGTCTCGGATCCGGGCCGCCCATGCTGGCGGCCTATCTCGGCACCGACATCACACCGCTACAACAGCTCGATCAGAAGATCCAGGGAGACACGACGGTGAAGCAGGCGGCCCAGGATTTCTCCACCATCTTCAGCGCCTACCGCGTCTACGTGCTCGTCCTGCCGGCCTCCCGGATCGCCGCCGACGCCGACCGCGTGACGAGCACCGCCCTCCCCACCCTCACGGCCGCCTCGTCGAAGGCCCAGAGGCTGGTGAACCCGCAGAACCACGCGCAGCTCCAGCCGCTCATCGACGACCTGAACGCGCAGATCAGTGCCGCCTCGCCCGCCACCAACGGCCTGGCGGGCACCGTGCTCGCCTTCTCCCCGGCGCAGTGGAACGCGAACCGCGACGTCCTCTCACCGGCGCGATCGTCGGACCAGACGGCCCATGCCGCAGTGGTGAAGGGTCGGTCGGACCTGCAGGAGATCCGCCAGCTGCTCAAGGGCTCGTCGGCCGCGGGCGCGGCCGTCGGCGGCTCCAGCCCCCAGGGCTCTGGCCTCCACGGCACGACGTCCACCTCGACCACAACCACGCCGACCACGGGAGGCTGAGCGGCGGCGCGACGCCGGCACCGCTCGAGGTGCCGACCGGGGGCGCCTAGCTGAGGAGGGACGCCGTGTTGAGGTTCAGGCCGTCCGGCGCCTTGGAGCGGTGCACGACCTGGAATTCGGAGAACTCGGCGAGGCCCCAGGGACCGTTCTCCACCCCGATGCCGCTCCACTTGAAGCCGCCGAACGGCTGCTCGGGTGAGAGCGCCAGGTGCGTGTTGACCCAGGCCGTTCCGCACTCGAGCTGCGCCGCCACCGCGGCGGCGCGGTCGGCGTCGGCGCCCCACACCGAGCCGGAGAGGCCGAAGTGCGTGGCGTTGGCCCGGTCGATGGCATCGCCCAGGTCTCGATACGGCACCACCGGCAACGCCGGGCCGAACTGCTCCTCGTCGACGATCCGCGTGCCGTCGGACAGCCCCGTCAGGATGGTGGGCTCGAAGAAGTAGCCCGCGCGGTCCATGGCGTGGCCGCCGGTGACCGCCGTCGCGCCGTGGGACAGCGCGTCGGCCACCAGCTCCTTGACCCGCTCGTACTGCGGCGCGTTGTTGATCGGGCCGAGCTTCACGCCCTCCTCGGTGCCCTCGCCGACCTTGATCGACCGGGCGTGCGCCGCCAGCCCCTCGACGACGTCGTCGTAGAGGGCCTCAGGGACGTACACCCGCTTGATGGCAGAGCACACCTGCCCGTTGTTGTTGAACGCGCCGGCGAAGATCGCCGAGGCCACCACGGCCGGGTCGGCGTCGTCGAGCACGATCGCCGGGTCGTTGCCGCCGAGCTCCAGCGTCACCCTCTTGAGGTCCGGGGCGGCCGACAGCGCGACCTTCTTGCCCGTCTCGACCGAGCCGGTGAAGCTGACCTTGCGCGGCACGGGGTGTGAGGTCATCCACGCGCCCAGCTCGTCACTGCCGCTGACGATGTTGACGACGCCGGGCGGGAAGACGTCGCGCAACAGCTCGCCCACCTTCAGCGTCGTCAGCGGTGTGTAGGGCGACGGCTTCAGGACGAGGGTGTTGCCGGCGAGCAGCGCGGGGGCGATCTTCCAGAACGCGAGCGTCAGCGGAAAGTTCCATGGCGTGATGGCGGCGACGACGCCGAGCGGCCGCCGGGCCAGCTCCACGTACGCCGAGTCGTCGTCCTGAATGATCTGGGGGGCCATCTCCAAGTTGGCGAAGTACTGGCTCCAGATCGCGGACGCGAAGACCTCGATGCCGGCGTCGCTCAGCGGCTTGCCCTGCTCCGCCGTCAGCACCGGCGCGAGCTCGGCGGTCGACGCCATGAGCACCTCGGCCGCCTGCAACAGGACGGCGCGCCGGGCCGCCTCGTCCGCCTTCCAGTCGCGCCCCGCCTTGGCGGCGGCGTCGAAGGCGGCGTCGAGCTGCTGGCGGCTGCACTCGGGGGCCTGGGCGAAGACCTCACCCGTGGCCGGGTTCCGGACATCGAACGTCGACTCGGTTGGAGCCGCCTCCCCTGCGATCGTCATGACGAATTCGGACATGGTGCTCCTCGGCTGCGCTCTGGGAGGGCTCCCCCCGTCCCGGCCGGATTTCGGCCTCCAGATCCTCCCACCCGGGCGGGCGGGGCTCAATCGAAAATTGTGAAAGTCCCGAATCGCGGGATCGGTCCACCGACGCGGCGTGGGCTCGCCGGGCTGTGGCGGCCGGTGGAGGGCCTAGTCGCCCATGCCCGCCGGGCGGGGGCCCGGGCCGGCGCCCACGCCGAGCTTCTCCCGGAAGAAGGTCAGCGTCTGGTCGAGCGCCGCCCTGGTCGGCGAGCCCTCCTTGTCGACCAGATGCTCGGTCAGCACCGAGTGCGCGCTCTTCGGGTGCCCGTAGGGGTTCCCCGGTGCCGAATCGATCTCTACCGCGATGAACGCGTCGCCCAGCTCGCGGCGCAGCGTCTCGAAGCGCTCCTCGAAGCAGAAGGGGTCATTCGTGAAGCGCAGGCCGAGCAGGCACGTGCCGGCCGCCGTCCGCTCCTTGACCCGGGCCAGGTCCGCGTCGGAGATCCCCACGTCCGCCTTGAACTTCCTGCTGAGGGGGAACGGCAGCGAGGGCTGGCTCAGGACCGGCGCGAGCACGACGTCGTCGACCATCATCGCCAGCGCGAAGCCACCGGTGAAGCACATGCCGACGACACCGACGCCGGGGCCGCCGCACCGCGCGTGTTCGGCGGCAGCGAGTTTGCGCAGCCAGACGGTCACGGGGCTCGTCCGCTTCAGGGCGAACGCCGAGAACTCGCGTGAGACACAGGCCGGTCCGATCGACGCCAGTGCGTACCCGCCTGACGGCGGGCGTCCCGGTTGGCCGAACAGGCTGGGCAGCACCGCGGTGCACCCCGCCGCGGCCACCCGGCGCCCGAACTCCGCCACGCGCGGGGTGATGCCCGGGATCTCGGAGATGACGATCACCGCCGGGCCCGTCCCGATCCGGAAGACGTCGCGCCGCGTGCCGTCCACCTCGAAGGACTCCTTGGTGAACCCCTCGAGCGCGGCCTCCCACCTGCCCACATCGCCGGTCGCCATGGCCGGACCGTAGCATCGACCGTCGTGGCCATACCCAGGAGCTCTCTCGACCCGCGCCTGCCCGTCCTGGTCGGTCTCGGGGCCGCCAGCAGCAGTGCACCGGTGGCCGACCTGATGACAGAGGCCGTACGCGCCGCGGTGGCGGACGCCGGCGCGCCGGGACTACTCGGCGCGGTCGATTGCCTGGCGGTGGCCCAGGGCACGTGGTCGCTCACGGATCCGGCACGCACCGTGGCCCGGCGCATCGGGTCGCCGCGGGCGCGGACACTCCGCTTCGAGATCGGGGTCTCGCAGCAGGAGATGCTCAACCACGCCCTCGCGGCCGTGGCAGCGGGCGAGCACGACACGGTGGTCGTCATGGGTGGCGAAGCTCGGCGCTGGCTCCGCGGCGGCGGCGAAGAATCGGACCTCGAGCGCGAGCCACCCGACGGGGTCGTGGAGCGGCCGCCCGACTTCGTGGCCCCGATTGAGCTCGAGGCCGGCATCGTCCTGCCTCCGGTGCAGCAGTACGCCCTCATTGAGAACGCGCTGTCCGCAGCACGCGGGCTCGGGCCGGACGCGCAACGGGACGAGATCGCCGCGCTCTGGGCCCGCTTCAACGCCGTGGCGGCCCACAACCCCGACGCTGCCTTCGGCGCGCCTCGCACTGCGGCCGAGATCGCAATGCCCGGTCCACGCAACCGCCCACTTGCGTACCCCTACAACGTCTGGCACGCCAGTCAGTGGACGGTGGACCAGTCGTCGGCGCTCGTCATCTGCTCGGCGGCCCGTGCTGCCGAGGCCGGCGTGCCCCCGGACCGATGGCTCTTCCCGCACGTCGCCCTCCACTGCTCGAAGGCGATCACGCTGACCGCCCGGCGAACGCTCGCCGCGTGGCCCGCGATGGCCGTGCTGGGCCGTGCCGCCGAGCACCACGCCGGTCGGCCCCTGCGCGACCTCGGGCTCGCCGAGGTGTACTCGTGCTTCCCGGCGGCGGTCCGGGTGCAACAGCACGAGCTCGGGCTCGACCCCACCCTCACCCCGACTCTCACCGGAGGCATGACCTTCGCCGGTGGCCCCTTCAACCACTTCGTGCTGCAGTCGCTCTTGACGCTGGGGTCCCGGCTGCGCGCGCAGCCGGACGAGCTCGGCCTGGTCACGACCGTCTCGGGGATGCTCTCCAAGCCCGGCCTCGCGCTCTGGTCGGCCACACCGCCCACCCCCGGCCGCCCTCCGCTGGTCGCCGACCTCGCCGACCAGGCGATCGCCGCGACCGGGGTGGTTCCCGTCGTCGAGACGGCGCCCGCCACGGCCACGCCGGCCCGCGTCGCCTCCTTCACCGTCACCTACGGCGGCGCCGACGGGCTCGCAGCGGTGCGCACGGCGATCGTGGCGGACCTGCCCGATGGGGTCCGCACCGCCGCCACCTGCGAAGATGCAGACACCGCCCGGCTCGCCGTGGCCGAGGGCCTCACCGGGCGGGCGGTCGAGGTGAAGGACACATCATTCAGCCTGTGAGCGCACCACCCCCCCGCACCAGCCGCCCCCGCCTGGTCGACCCCGAGCTGGCCGCCCGGGTCCCCGGCCTGCGGCGGGTCGCGGTCGTCGCCGTGTCCGTGGGGGCGCTGAGCGCCGTCCTCGTCGTCGTGCAAGCCGTCGCCCTGGCCCACGTGGTCAGCCGGTCCCTGCTGGACCATGCCCCGCTCGGCACCGTGGTGCCGGCCATCGTCGTCGCCGCCCTGGCCGTCCTGGTCCGTGCCGCGCTGCACGGCGCCGGGGACCTCTCGGCGCACGGCGCCGCCGACCGCGTCGTCGGCAGGCTCCGGGCCCAGCTGCTGCGCCACGCCCTGACGCTCGGGCCGGCCTGGCTGGCGGGCGAGCGTCCCGGCGAGCTCTCCCTCACCGCGACCCGGGGTCTCCGGTCGCTGCACACCTACTTCGCGCGCTACCTCCCCCAGGCGGCAGCCGCAGCCGTGATCCCAGCCGTGCTGCTCGTCTGGGTCGCCACCCAGGACTGGCTGTCCTTCGTCGTCGTCATCGCGCTGGTGATCGCCGTGCCGTTGACGATGATCTTCTTCGGGCGCGAGGCCACCAGGAGGTCGGAGCGCCAGTGGCGCCGGCTCGGCTCCCTCGCCGGCCGGTTCCTCCAGCTCGTCGAAGGGCTCCCGACGCTGCGTGCCTTCGTGCGCGAGGAGCAGGGGCGTCGCGAGGTGGCCGCCGCCACGGAGGGTGTGCGCTCGGCCACGATGCGCACGCTGCGGGTCGCCTTCCTCTCGGCCCTCGCCATGGACATGATCGCCGGCTTCGGGGTCGGCTTCGTGGCCATGGTCCTCGGGCTCCGCCTGCTCTGGGGGGAGCTGAGCCTGCAGACCGCGATGGCCGTGTTGCTCGTGGCGCCAGAGATCTTCATCCCCCTCCGTCGGGCCGGCGCCGAGTTCCACGCCAGTACCGAAGGGCAAGCCGCCGCCGCCCGTGTCCTCGACGTGCTCGCGACAGCGGGCCCCTCGGGACACTCGCCCGACACGGCCCGGCCACCGACGCCGGCGCGCCCCGGCGTCGCTGCGCTCACCGTGGACGCTCTACGGGTGCACTACGAACACCGCGATCGCCCCGCGCTGGCGTCATTCTCGCTCCAGGTCGCGCCGGGCGACAGGGTCGCGCTGACGGGGCCGTCGGGCTCGGGCAAGTCGACCGTGCTGGCGACCCTGCTGCGGTTCGTGGAGCCCGAGGCGGGCACGCTGTCGATCGGCGGGTCCCGCTCGGTCGAGCAGTCCGCCGCCGAATGGCGAAGCCATTTCTCGTGGCTCCCCCAGCGACCCCACCTCTTCAACGCGACCATGGCGGAGAACCTTCGCCTCGGGGCGCCCGATGCGCCGGACGACGACCTCCAGGCCGTGCTCGGTGCCGTGGGCCTCTCCGAGCTCATGGCCAACCTGCCCTCGGGGTTGCAAACGGCCCTCGGCCACGATGGTCTCACGCTGAGCTCCGGCGAGCGCCAACGGGTCGCGCTGGCGCGAGCCCTGCTGTGCCCTGCACCGATCCTCCTGCTGGACGAGCCGACCGCGTCGCTCGATCCGCCCACCGTCACACGCCTCGCGCCGGCGCTCGAGCCGTGGCTCGACGGGCGCACGGTCGTGGTGGCGGCGCACGAGCCCGCCCTCCTCGACCACTTCGACACCGTGGTCGCGCTGCCGGGTGCCCCCGCTCTGCCACTGGCGGTCTCGCCGTGAGCGCCGGTCGGCGGCGAGGATCGCTGCGCCGCGTGCTCGCCGAGCCCGGCACCCCCTACGGCCGCCTCGCGCTCGCGGGCTTCCTCGGCCTGGCGGCCGCCGCTGCGACGATCGGCCTCCTCGCCGGGTCGGGCTACGTGCTGGGACGTGCGGCCCTGCGGCCGGGGCTGAGCGCGATCGTCGGCATCCTGGCCGCAGTCGAGGTGCTCGCCTTCCTGCGCGGGCCCCTCCGCTACGAGGAGCGACTGGTCGGCCACGATGCCGCACTGCGCGCGCTGACCGGCTGGCGCGTGTGGCTGTACGACTGCCTCACCCCTCGCGTTCCGGCCGCCCTGGCCGGATGGCGCAGCGGCGACCTCCTGGCCCGCGCCATCGACGATGTCGATGCGCTCCAGGACCTGTACCTGCGCACCCTGCTGCCGGTAGCCGTCGCGGTGGGCGCCTGTGCGATCGGCACGGCGGCGGTCGGGTTCATCCTCCCGTGGGCGGCGCTCGCGCTCGGGATCCCGCTCCTCGTCGCCCTCACCGTCCCGGCGGCGCTGACGTGGCGGCGCAGCGGCGACGACGAGACGGCAGCACTCTCGGGGACGCTCTCCGCGCGGGTGGTCGACGCGCTGCAGGGGGCACCCGAGCTCCTGGCCTTCGGGGCCGACGGCGCCGCGCTGGACGCGGTCGAGGCGCTTGGTCGCCGGTCGGACGCTCTGGAGCGCCACCACGCACGCCTCGCCACCGTGGCCGCCACGATCATCGCCGGATGCCTGGCGGTGGCGCTGGCGGTCGTCCTCGCGCTCGGGGTGGACGCGGTCCATGCGGGCCACCTGGGCCAGGTCATGGTGGCCGTGCTCCCGCTGACGGTGCTGGCGACGTTCGAAATGGTCCCCGGCGTGCCGGCGGCCGTGGCCCGGTCTCTCACCGTGCGCGCCTCGGCCGACCGCCTCTTCGCGCTCGAGGACGTGGAGATCCCCGTGCGCGACACCGTCGCACCCGTGCCACTCGGGAAGGGCGTCCCGGCGGTTGCGTTCGAGGATGCGAGCGTGCGCTACAGGCCGGGCCTGCCCCGGGCCCTCGACGGCGTCGACCTGAGCCTGCCCCCCGGGGGCCGGGTCGCCGTCACCGGTTCGAGCGGTGCCGGCAAGTCGACCGTCGTCACCGCGCTCCTGCGCTTCTGGCCGCTCGAGGGTGGCACGCTCTCACTGGGCGGGGTGGACGTGGATCAGCTCTCCCAGCACGACGCACGCGCCGCCTGTGCACTGGCCGACCAGCGAGCCCAGATGTTCGCCGGCACGGTGCGCTCCAATCTGTTGCTCGCGCATCCCGACGCCGACGAGGAGCAGATTGCCGGCGCGCTGCGGGCCGCTCGCCTCGACGCGTGGGTGGCCGCGCTGCCGGCGGGGCTCGACACACCCGTGGGCGAGGACGGGGTCGCGCTCTCGGGCGGTGAGCGCCGACGCCTCGCGGTTGCCCGCGCCCTCCTCGCGCCGGGCCCCGTGGTGATCCTCGACGAACCCACCAGCGGGCTCGATCAGCAGCTGGCCGACGAAGTGCTCGAAGGTGTGCTCGCGGCGGCCGGGGAACGCAGCGTGCTGGTGATCACCCACCGCGTCGCAGAGGCCCGGCTCTGCGACGTCACCCTCACCCTCGAGGCCGGGCAGGTGGTGCCGCCTCAGGCCTGAGCGGCTCGATCGGAACGGAGATCGCCGGCGGCGACCGGTGATCCGCCGCTGCCGGCCCCGCCGTGCCGGTGGCGCAACGCCCCCGAGGCGGATCCGCTCGACCCGCCCGAGGGGCACCAGGCGTTCGAAGGGACGCCGGCACACGGGTCGGCCATGGTCGGCAGACCCTCGGGCAGCGCTTTGAGCCGCACCCCGGTCTGTGCCGGGTAGTTGGCACCGGCGGGACACGCAGCGAGGCGGGAGTCGCATTCGACCTGGGCGACCAACGTGTTGTCGGCGTTGGTCGTCGTGCTGGTCACGCCACACGTGGGCTGCAGTTGCTCCAGGTTCGGTGGCGCGCTGCCGCGCGGCGCGGTGTTGTCCCCGTAGCAATTGGACGGCAGGCCCGAGTGCAGCAGGATCTGCCCGAAGTCCGCGTTGGAAGGGTTCCCGTAGGTGCCGTCGTTGACGAAGGTGTTCCCCTTGAGGGCGTCGCCCTCCGGCTCGAAGACGCAGCCGAACCCCGAGACCTGGAACCCGCCGAAATTGGCGCACTTCTGGTTGAGCGATGGCGTGCCGCTGTCGGGGTAGGGCACGAACAGGACGCCCCAGGCTCCGTTGTTCGAGAAGGTGTTGTCCATCACGGTGTCGTTTCGTCCTCCCGAGACGGTCATCCCCGTGCCGATGGGGCCGGCGGCGGCGTCACCGGCCTCGGGGGTGTCCCCATTGTCGTTGTCGTGCACGTTGTTGTGGATGAACACCCAGCACGAATGGGTGTGCGTGATGGGGCTGGTGGCGTCACCCGGGCACGCCCCGTTCTGGGGCGGCGGCGGGTCCCCCGCGATCTGGGTGTCGGTGTCGACGCCGTCCTGGTTGTCGTCGAACTGCGAGTTCTCAATGACGACCGCGCCACCGGAATTGGTGCCCGAGTACCCCAGGGCGTTGTTCTCCATCCAGGCGTGGTCGATCGTCACATCGCACACCTGGTGGCAGGCGCCGACGTACATGCCCGAATCGTTCATGTTGGAGCCGTAGATCTGGTTCCAGCTGCCCGGGCCCTGCGCGTTCGACGAGAAGATCCCGTACTCCGCAGCGGAGGTCTCGTTGCTGTAGAAGGACGTCGTCCCGGTGAGATAGCTCCCGCTGTACCCGGTCAGGCCGATCTTCCCCGAACCGTCGCCGCCGTTCCACCAGATCTCGTTCCCCGAGTCGCCGGCGCCGCCCAGGAAGTTGCAGGCGGTCAGGTTCTCGATGCTCACGTGGTCCGCCTTCCAGACGACGACCCCGTTGCGTCCCTGGGCCTTGCCCCCCACGACGGGACCGAAGTTCTGGTACTGCGGATCGGAGCTGCACGCGGTGGGCGCGCCCGACTTGGTCCCGTCCACGACGACCGTGCCACGGTCCATCCCCCGGATCGTCAAATTCGACGTGCGCACGACCACGCCACCGTGATCACCGGTCGACAACTGGCTGGCCGAGGTCACGTGCGCGTCGTCGCTCTCGTGGTAGTCGCCCGGGGCGATGAGGATGTAGTCACCGGGCTGGGCCGCGTCGACGGCGGACTGGATGGAGCTGTACTGGCCCGCCATCCCGTGGTACCGGCCGACCAGCAGCACCGCGGGTGAGCTCGACGACGAGCACGCCGCGAGCACCGACCCGGTCAGGAGGGCGGCGCCGAGGACGCCCAGCCGCCGCGCGCCGATCGTCCTTGGTCCCATCGGCTTCTCCCCTCGGCCGTGCCACCAGGTGAGCGATACGCCCGTTTGGCACCTCGGGAAAACCTACTCCCCAACCCCGCCGGCGTGGGCCCGAGGTGTCAGGCCGGCCCCGTGGCCTCCGGCGCCTCCGCGGTGCGCAGCCTGACCTCCGCCACGGAGGGCGCCGGGTACCCGAGCAGGCCCGGCCGCCAGCCCAAGCCGATCTTCTCGGCGCCCGGGCCGTCCTCGGTCCAGACGTGACACGTGTTGAGCAGGAAGCCGAAACCTCCCTCGCGCATGGGGTGCTCGCCATCCCCCTTCTCGACCTCCCAGGCCCCCGAGGAGGTGATGCCCTGCACGACCACGGGCCCCATCGCCCGGGCCAGGAACTCGAGATGGCTGCAGCCGCGCTGGCGCCCGAAGCGCTCCTGGACCGCGCTGGTGTAGCCCCGCGCCACCGACAACCCGACCAGATCGTGGAAGCTCGCCTCGATGCCGGTGCATTCGGCGTGCGGGTAGGTCGTCATGTCGGCCACCGCGTCCACGATGACCATGTCGGCGCGGCGGACCACCAGGCCCAGCTCCATGAAGTGCAGGTCGCGCGGCCCGTACGCGCCGTCGGCCCAGGGACGCTGGTCGTGCAGGGTGCCCACCACCGCGAAGTACTCTCCGCGCCGGTACACCTCCATGGAGATGGTCCGCCGATGGACCGGGTCCTCGGCGGACCCGGGGACCGGACGCAGCGCGGCGAGCGTCGGCGGAGGCTCAGGCACCGGGCGATTGTGGCGCCGCGGCGCCCCGGGGCGCCAGTCCCACCTCGTTGAAGCCGTGGAGGATGGGCGCGTCCCGGTTCCACCCGATGCGGGTCACCGACGCCGTGCGCAGGTGCAGGCGCCAGAAGAGGTCGGTGGTCCCGAGGGCCCAGGCCACCGCCGCCTTGATCGGCGTCACGTGGCTCACCACCACCACGTCGCCGTCGCGGCGTCGCGCGCCGGCACCTGGCGCAGCGAACAGCTCCTCGCAGGCCGCCGAGACGCGCGCGTCCACCTCGGCGAGGGTCTCCCCGCCCTCGGGCCGGAAGTCGCGGTCGCTCTGCCATCGCTGCCACACCTCGGCGGGGATCCCGTGCAGGGGCTGGCACTCGAACTCGCCGTAGTCGACCTCGACCCAGCGATCGTCGACGGTCACGGGGGGCCCGAGCGCGAGGATGTCGGCCGTGTCCCGGGCCCGGCTCAGCGGGCTCGTGCGCACCTCGGCCACCGGGTCCACCAACAACGACCGCGCCGCCTCCACCTGCTGGCGTCCGGCCTCGGTCAGCTGGGCGTCGGTACGGCCGAGCAGGAGCCCCCGTGCGTTGGCATCCGACTCACCGTGGCGTACCAGGATCAACACCGCGACAGCACGGGGGTCAGGCGGGGACCAGGATGCGTCCGCACTGCTCGCAGGTGGCCGCCTCGCCCGGAGGCAGGGACCGGATCTTCTCGACCTCGACCGAGGACAGCTCGAGGTGGCACCCGTCGCAGTGGTTCCGCACCAGGCGGGCCGCTCCCGTCCCTTTGAGGCGCGCTCGCAGCGTCTCGTAGCGGTCCGACAGCGCCGTCGGGAGCTCCGCCGCCTCGGTGGCCCGTGACGTCACGGCCGCAGCGAGCTCGGCCCTGATGTCGTCCTGGTCGTGGGCCACTTGCGCGCGGAGCTCCTCGGCCCGCGCCTCGAGCGGCGCCATCCGTTCCCGCAGGACGGCCAGCTCGGCGTCGACCCCGTCCTGCTCCAGCATCGCCACCAGCTCGAGCTCCTCGAGCTCGGCGCGGCGCTCCGTCAGGTGTCGCACCTCGTCGTTCATGGCCTGGAGGTCGCGTCCGGACGAGCTGGTGGCTGCGTACATGCGCCGCTCGATGGCGCCACGGCGGCCGCTGATGCCTGCGATCTGCTCCTCGAGGTCCTTCTGGGTGGCCGCCAGCGCGGCGCGCCGTGCCGCGACCTCGGCCCTCTCGCGGTCGAGCCCGGCCAGCTCCGCCTCCACCGCGGCGAGGCCCGTCGTCTCGGCCAGCGCGTCGTGCCGGTGCTGTAGCTGGATGATGGACGTGTCGAGGTCCTGCACGGTGAGCAGGCGGGCGAGCGCGTCGGTCACGAGAGGCCCTCGTAGGCGGCCCGTGCGATGGGCAGCGCGTCGGAGAGCCCGGCATCGGCCATGGCGATCGCCTCGTCCCAGCTGCACCAGCGCGCGTCGGGGCTCTCCCCCGGCGGGGGGTGCGGGTCGTCGTCCGCGCCGAGCAGCAGGTAGCGCAGGTCGAGGTGGGTGTGGCCGAAGGCCGCGTCGTGGACGTCGAGGTGGACGAGGAGGGGGCCGGCGGCGGGATGCTCCACGGCGAGGCCGAGCTCCTCGGTGGCCTCACGGCGGGCGGCGGTCGCCGGGGACTCGCCGGCGTCGATGTGCCCACCGGGCTGCATCCAGATGCCCAGGCGCTTGTGGCGGTGCAGCACCGTGCCACGCCGCCCGACCACGAGGCCCGACGCGGTGACGTGGACGGGACCGGCGTGCTCGTCGCACGGTGCCGCGAGCCGTTCCAGCTCGAACAGGAAGCGCTCGCGCGCCTCCACCTCACGCGACGATGCGGGCTCATGGCCCTCGACCAGGCTCCGCAGCTCCTCCGTGGAGGCGCCCCTTGTCGGACTCCCCATCATGCGAATCCCTAGCACAGGTGGCCGGTCAGCACCGTGGTGGCATGGCCGGCGATCGTCACCCGCTCACCCCGGGGATGCACGTACAGGACGGCGCCACGCGGGGACAGCTGGTGGGCCACGAGGGCGTCGCGCCCCAGTTCGGCGGCCCAGTACGGCCCGGCGACGCACTGGGCCGATCCGGTGGCCGGGTCCTCGTCGATCCCGACGTTGGGGCCGAAGACCCGCAGCACGTAGTCGGCGTCCCACCCCGGTTGCGCCGGCGCGGTCAGCAGGAGGGCCTTGGACCCGGTCGCCGCGATGGCGGCCAAGTCGGGCGCGTAGGCTCGCACGGCCTCGGCCGAGGAGAGTGCGACGAAGGTGAAGAAGGAGGTGTGCCCGACGGCGACCACCGCGCCGGGCCACTGCTCCTCCAGTGAGCCGGGCATCGGGCCGGGCGTCACCGGGTCGGCCGGGAAGTCGAGCTCGATGCGGTCTCCCGCGAACGCGGCCCGCAGCGGGCCGCTGCGCGTGTGGAAGGTCAGCGGCACCGCGCCGTCGACCGTGCCGCCCTCACGCAGCGCGTGGGCCGCGGCGAGCGTGGCGTGGCCGCACAGGTCGATCTCGGTGGCCGGCGAGAACCAGCGCAGCCCGAAGGAGGCCGCGTCCTCGCCGGGCACCAGATAGGCCGTCTCGGCGATCCCCAGCTCGAAGGCGATGGACTGCATGCGCGCGTCGTCGAGCGGCCGCTCCAGCAGGCAGACGGCGGCGGGGTTCCCGCCGAAGGCGACGTCGCTGAAGGCATCGACCCAGGTGATCGGGATGCTCATGGTCCCCACGATGCTAAGCGGGCCAGCGCGTCGCGCAGCACGCGGTCGCGCTTGCAGAAGGCCCAGCGCACCAACGTCCGGCCGGCGTCGGCATCGGCGGGGTCGTAGAAGACCGAGCTCGGGATGGCGACGACGCCGCAGCGCTCGGGCAGGCCCAGGCAGAACTCCCGGGCGCTGTGACCCGGTGCCAGCCCGGCGATGTCGGTGGTGGCGAAATAGGTGGCCGCGGGCCGGTACACCTCGTGGCCCAGCGCCTCGAGGCCGTCGCAGAGCAGGTCGCGCTTGCCCGCCAGCTCGGCGGCGAGGGCGCGCAGCGCGGCGGGCGGGAACCCGAGGCCGTGGGCGATGGCGAGCTGGAAGGGGGCCGGGCTCGTGTAGGTCAAGAACTGCTTGGCCGCCCGCACCGCGCCGACCAGAGGCGCGGCGGCGCACACCCAGCCCACCTTCCACCCGGTGAAGGAGAATGTCTTGCCCCCCGAGGAGATGGTCAGCGTGCGGTTCCGCATGCCCGGCAGCGTGGCCAGCGGGACGTGCGTCCCGTCGAAGACCAGGTGCTCGTAGACCTCGTCGGTCACCGCCAGGAGGTCGTGGGCGGTGCAGAGCGCGGCGACCTGCCCCAGCTCGTCGGGCGTGAACACCTTGCCGGTGGGGTTGTGGGGCGAGTTGAGCAGGACGAGCTTCACGCGCGGTCCGGCGGCGGCCGCGGCGAGCTCGTCGGGGTCGAAGGACCAGTCCGGGGCCTGCAGGCGGACCAGCCGGGGCACCGCGCCCGCCATGGACGCGCAGGCGGCGTAGGAGTCGTAGGAGGGCTCGAACATGACGATCTCGTCCCCGGGCTCACACAGCGCCAGCAGGGTGGCGGCGATGGCCTCGGTGGCGCCGACGGTGACGAGCACGTCGGTGTCGGGGTCGAGGTCGATGCCGTACCAGGCGCGCTGGTGGTCGGCCACGGCGCGGCGGAGCTCGGGGATCCCCGCGCTCGGGGGGTACTGGTTGCGCCCCTCCCGGATGGCGGCCACCGCGATCTCGCGCAGCTCGTCGGGTCCGTCGGTGTCGGGGAACCCCTGGCCGAGATTGACCGAACCGGTGGCGACGGCCAACTCCGACATGGTGGCGAAGATCGTCGTGGTGAACGGCTGGAGGCGCCGGGCCAGATGCGAGTCCCCCGTTGCCACCGCGACGATCGTACCTGCGGCGACCTGCGGCGCCTATCGTCTGGGCGGACCGTGCTCAGCATCGCCAACTACAACATGCACTGCGGGATGGACGGGTGGGGCAGGCCCTACGACTATGTCCGCGCCATCACCTCCCTGGACGCCGACGTGATCGTGCTCGAGGAGGCGTGGACCACGCAGGGCGACGACTCCGGGGGCCAGTCCGCGCAGGCGGCCGTCGCGCTGGGCTACCAGATCGTCGCCCACACGCTGGGCGAGGGGCGGCGCATCCGACCCCAGCCCGATGCCCCCGACACCTGGCGGGCGCGCCTGCTCTGGAGCGACCGCAGCAAGGCGCTCTACCTGGACGGCGAGCGCCCGCTGCCCGAGAGGGTGCGGGCGCTCCCGCGCTTCTTGGAGGCGGAGCCCGGCACCTTGGGGATCGCCGTGCTGGTGCGGCCGGACCTCCCGGTGGAGTCGACGCGGCTGGTGCGCATGCGCGTGCTGCGGGCCGATCGCGTGCGCCGGGCCGCGCTGGTGGTCGACCTCACCGTGGAGGGGAGGCCGATCTCGGTGGTGGGCACCCACATGTCACACCTCCTCTTCGGTTCGCACCGCAACTGGGCCGAGCTGCGACGTCAGCTCGACTCCGAGGCCCGGCCCGACGCGGTGCTGGCCGGGGACATGAACGCCTGGGGCCCGCTGGTCCGCGCCTTCATGCCGGGTTGGCGGCCGGCGGTGACCGGCCGCACATGGCCCAGCTGGAGGCCCCACAGCCAGATCGACCACATCCTCGTGCGCGGCGCGCTGCGACCCGTCTCGGGCGCGGTACTGCCCGACGCCGGGTCGGACCACCGCCCGGTGCGGGCGGAGCTGGAGGTGGGCGACCCGGTCGACCGCCCCGGCGCGGCAACCGAGCGGGGGTGATCGGACGACGAAGTGCCCGGCCGACGACGGCGGCACGCCGATCGACGCCTGGACCGGGCCGCGGGGAACGGCGGCTCAGGCCGGTGGCGGTGGCCCGGCGAGCGCCGTGACCGCCTCGTTCACGCTCGTGTAGAAGTGGTCCTCGCCGATGCGCGCCGCCAGGCCCGAACGGCGCAGGCTGTCGTGGAGGTGCACTCCGGACCGCGCGACCCCGAAGGCGATGCCGTCACGCTCGCAGAGGTCGAGCACCTGCCGCATGGCGGCCGTCCCCGTGAAGTCGATGTCCGACATGCCGATGGTGTCGAGGACGAACACCCGTACCGGTCCGGGGGCGTGCGCCAGCGCATCCGACACCTCATCGCGGAAGCGCATGGCATTGGCGTACCAGATCGGGGTGGCGAAGAGCGCAACGAGGATGCCGGGCACCTGCTCCGCGCTCGGATCGAGCGCCCAACGCTGCCAGCTGGTGGTACCGGGCAGGCGCCCCAGAACGTGCAGCTGCGGGCGCGCGCTGAGACGGATGCGGTCGAGGATGGCGAGGCCGACGGCGACCGCGATCCCCTGCTCCACGCCGACGAGCGCGACGGCGAGCAGCGTCACCGCGGCAAGGGCGAACTCGAACAGGTTGAAGCGGGCGATGGCGATCAGGTCCCCCACGCGGAACAGCCGCACCGCGACGAAGATGAGGATGGCGGCCAGCGTCGCCAACGGCACGTCCCTGAGCACGTTCGCGAAGGGGATGATGATGACGACGACCGCCGCCGCCCCGAGCGCGCCCGCCTGGGTCCGGCCGCCGGCCGTGGCCACGGCGCCCGTGCGTGGAGGGCTGGCGTTGACCGGGAAGGACCCCACGAGGCCGGCCAGCACGCTGCCGGCGCCCACCCCGAAGAAGTCCCGCCCCGCGTCGACGTCGTAGCCACCCCGCTCGGCGAAGCCGCGCGTGGTGGCCGCGGTCTGCGTCACGACCACCAAAGCCACCACGGCGGCGAGCGGCGCCAGGCTCCCGAGGGTCGACCCCGACAGGCCGGTCAGGCCGAGGTGGGGCGCCCCGGTCTTGATCGTCCCCAGAACGGCGACACCGTGGGACTGCAGGTCGAGGACCCCGACGAGTGCCGTGGAGGCGACCAGGCCGATCAGCGCGGCCGGAATCCGGCGGTCGAGGCGCGCACTGACGAACATGACGGCCAGGACGCCGACGCCGAGGGCGAGCGACCATCCGTTCACCTCGTTGAGATGGGTCAGTACGTACCCCACGCGGTGCTGATTGGTGCCTCCCGTCGGGGGCAGGCCGAAGAACTCGGGCAGCTGGTGGGCGATGATGATCACGGCCACCCCGGACATGAAGCCGGTGACGATGGGCGTCGAGAGGAACTCGGCGATCCACCCGAGGCGCAGGATGCTGACGAGCATCACGATGAGCCCGATCATCACGGCCAGGATCCCCACCAGCTCGACGTAGCGGGCCGACCCGGTCAGGGCGAGAGCGGACACCCCGGCGGCGAACAACGGTGCGATCGTCGAGTCGGCGCCCACCGACATCTGCGGGTTGGAGCCCAGGAGGGCGAAAAGGACCGTCCCGGCCACGAAGGCGTAGAAGCCGGTGATGGGGGGCATGCCCGCCAGCTGCGAGGTCGCCAGCTGCTCGGGCACGGCGATGACGAGGAGCATGAGGCCGGCCACCAGGTCCGCCGAGGCCCAGGAACGCTGGTAGCCGTGCAGCGAGGTCAGGACCGGCGGACGTGGCACCGCGACATCATCGCCCACCGGGCGGTTCGCCAGATTGACCCAATTGAGATTCGCCAGATTGACCCAATTGAGACCCAATTGAATTGAATAGTCTCGGGTCGGGAGTCGAGACGCCGTGGCGGCCGGCGTTCCCGTCCCGCCCGCCTGAAGGAGGCCCAGCGATGAGCGACTACCCCTACGCCGACCGTTTCAGCATCCACCGCGCGCTGCCCGAGCAGAGCACCAGCCGGGAGGACGTGCTGGCGGAGCTCCACGCCATGGCCACCGAGGAGGACTCGTTCTGGGAGACCGGCAAGTGCTCGGGCACCATGTACTGCGGCGACCACGACCACTACCGGTTCATGAACGAGGCCTTCGGCCTCTTCGCCCACGTCAACGTCTTGCAGCGCGACATGTGCCCCAGCGCCACCAAGTTCGAGGCGGAGATCATCGCCATGACGCTCGGCCTGCATTCCGGCGACATTGCGGTGGCAGCGGGTGACGACCCGTGCGGGCTGGTGACCACGGGCGGGACGGGCAGCATCCTGCACGCGATCCTGGCCTACCGCGAGCACGCGGCCTCCGAGCGCGGCGTCACCCGCCCCAACGTGATCAAGCCCGAGACGGCCCATCCCGCGTTCGACAAGGCGTGCCATCTCTTCGGTGTGGAACTGCGGCGGGCGCCGGTCGACCCGACCACGACCCAGGTCGACGTCGACTGGGTGCGCGACCACATCGACGGTGAGACGGTCGCCCTCATCGGGTCTGCGTGCAACTACGGCTACGGCACGGTCGATCCCATCGCCGACCTGTCGGACCTCGCGCTCGAGCACGGTATCGGACTGCACGTCGATGGCTGCCTCGGCGGCTTCATCCTCCCCTTCGGCCGGGAACTGGGCTACGACATCCCGGCCTTCGACTACTCGGTGCCGGGTGTCACCTCCATCTCGGCCGACACGCACAAGTACGGGTACGCCTTCAAGGGTTCCTCCGTCCTCAGCTTCCGCTCAAGGGCGCTGCGCAACGCGCAGTACTTCTACCTGACCGACTGGAGCGGCGGGAAGTACACCTCGCCCGGCATGGAGGGCTCGCGCTCGGGCGGCCTCATCGCCGCCACCTGGGCCTCCATGGTGCAGCTCGGCCACGCCGGGTACCTGGGCTACGCACGGGAGATCTTCGAGACCTCGTTCGCCATGCAGGCGGCGGTCACGTCACACCCAGAGCTGCGCCTCGTCGGGCGCCCCACCTTCCTCTTCTCCTTCACCTCCGACGAGTTCGACATCTACCATGTGAACGACTTCATGCGGACGAGAGGGTGGCGCTTCAACGGCCAGCAGTACCCCAACGCGCTCCACATGGCGGTGACCAGGCCGCAGACCCAGGCCCAGGTGGTGGAAGAGTTCACGACCGACCTCGCGGATGCCGTGGCCTACGCCAAGGAGCACGCCGACGAGGCGCCGAAGAGCGGAGCCATCTACGGCGGTGTGGCCGGCGGCATGACCGAGGAGGCCGACGAGTTCATCCGCGCCGTCATGGCCGACATGCTCGACGGGCAGTCGTCCATCCCGGCCAAGTGACCGAGGCCGCCCCACCCACCCAATGGGTCGCCGGCTGCGTGGCGGCACAGGAGGGATTGGACGCGGCGCTCGTCGGTCTGGACGACGCGGCGGCGCGCCGGCCCAGCCTGCTGCCCGACTGGAGCGTGGGACACGTGCTCACCCACATCGCCCGCAACGCCGACAGCGTCGTCTGGCGGCTCGACGGTGCGGCGCAGGGCCAGCTGCGCGACCAGTACCCCGGTGGCCTGGAGCAGCGGAAAGCGGACATCGAGGCGGGCGCGGGCCGTCCGGCCACGGAGCTCGTGGCCGACGTCCGCCGGACTTCGGCCGCGGTCGCGGGGGTGATGGCCGGGCTGCCCCCCGAGGCGTGGGACGCCCCGTCGCGCACCTCCCGGGGCGTGGTCGAGAGCTCCCGCGACGCGCTCCTGTCCCGCTGGCGGGAAGTGGTGGTCCACCACGGCGACCTCGGCCTCGCCCCGGTGCTCTTGCCGCCCGAGCTCGTCGACGCCTGGCTGCCACAGGAGCTGGCGCGGCTGGCGCTGCGGACCGACCCGGCCCGTCTTCTCTCGTGGATCATCGGGCGGGGCGACCCACCCATGCTGGCGGCGTGGTAGCCGAGCCGGCTGCCCCGAACAGCTAGCCCGAGACGAACGCGTCGCCGGAGCGGTCGACCGCGACACAGAAGGTGATGGTCGGGCACGAGATGCTGGTGAGGGCGTGGCCGTCGTCGATGAGGGTGCCGCCGCTCCACGCGGTCCCGTTCCATCCGAAGACCCGCCCGATGGAGTCGACGGCCCGGCAGAACGTCGTCGTCGGGCAGGAGACGGCGGTCAGCCCGGAGGCATCGGTGCCGGTGACGGGTGGCTCGCTGGCGATGGACGCAGGCGCGGTGAAGCCCAGGCCGTTCCAGGTGAGCACGCTGCCGCTGCTGTCGACGAGCACGCAGAACGACGTGGTCGCACAGGAGACCGAGTTGAGCTGGCCCTGCGTGTCGGCGTCGCCGGGCTGGGTCCAGGTGTGGCCGTTCCACACCGAGGGTCCGCCCTCGGCAGCGACACAGAAGGCCGGTGACACGCACGAGATCTGGTTGGCGGCCCCCCACGCCCCCAAGTTGCCCGACCAGCCCGAGCCGTCGTAGACGAAGGAGTTGCCCTCGCCGTCGATCGTGATGCAGAAGCTGGGTCCCGTGCAGTCGATGGCGGTGATGCCCTGGGCGGCGGGGATGGTCGCCGGCGGCTCCCAAGCCGACCCGTTGAAGAGTGCCACCTGGTTCAGGTTCGGCGCGGCGGCGCAGAACGCGGCGCCGGCACACGAGAGATACGACAGACCCTGGGGCGAGGGCGCCGGCACGGCGGGCCCCAGGGCGGTGACCTTCTCGATGAACAGGCGGTAGGTCTGACCGGTCACCGTCCCCGCCACACAGGACCCCGGCACGGGGCACGAGACGACCGACAGGTTCGCTCCCGCTGCAATGCGGATCGGCTTGGACCAGCTGCCCGCCGCTGCCGTCGTCGTGGGCGTCGTCGCGCGCGTGGACGTGGTGGTGGACGCGCTCGAGCCGTCGGGGCTCTTGCTGCAGCCGGCAACGAGCAGGGAGAGCGCGGCGACGGCCAGCGCCGCCGCCAACGGTCCCGCCCGCCGCCTTCGCACTACTTCGTGACCGGAAGGCCGCTCGCCTCGAGGGCTCGGTGACGCGACCACGTGTCGAGGACGATGAGGGTCTTGGTTCCCGTGACGCGGCCTCGGCGGCGCAGCTGCTCGATCACCTGCCCCAGGCGCTCGACGTCGGGTACCTGGAGCCACACGAGCGCGTCGGGGTCGCCGGCAGTCGTGAACACGGCCTGTACCTCGGACAGCTGCATCGCCGTCTCCTTGATCTCCTGGAGATCGGCGGTGCCGGCGAAACGCACCTCCGTGAAGGCCTGTATGGGACGACCCGCCTTGCGGTGGTCGACCACAACCGTGTAGCCGGCGATCACCCCTGTACGCTCGAGGCGTTCGATGCGCCGCGTCACCGCGGAGGCCGACAGCGAGACCTGCTCGCCGATGTCGGCCATCGTCCGGCGGGCGTTGTGCGACAGCAACTCGATGATGTGGTGATCGATCGGATCCAGCTCCTCTGTTCCCATGGGGTATAAGCCTAACGAAGGCGGTTCGGCTGCACGTTCAGTGCATCAAGACCCCCCGCTCCCCCGCCTCCGTTGCGTCCGTGTTGTTCCGGCCCCGTGCTCACGCATCCCGACGGTGGACGGACACGGCGTAGGCGCCCGGCGGGGCGAAGGGTCGGCGGTCCCAGGTCGACCATCGGTCTTCGAGTTCGAGGCCGCAGCCGGCGGCGAGAGCGTCATGGGTGGCGGGCCCGAATCCTCCCGGGCGGATGGAGTACCCCGTGACGAGCCGTCCACCCGGCACCAGCCAACGCGCCGCGTTGGCGATCGCCCGGCCCTCGGTGCCGTGCGGGAGGAAGATGAGCACGTTGCCGGCCATGACGACGACCTCGAATGTGCGCCCGAGGTCGAGTTCGGGGTCGGTCAGGTCGCCCTCGACCCACGGCAGGCCTGGCGCCTTCGAGCGGGCCGCGCCGAGCATGGCGGGATCGACGTCGATACCGACGACCACGTGGCCGCGCCGGCTGAGCTCGATGGCGACGCGGCCGGTGCCACAGCCGGCATCGAGGACCGAGCCCGGGCCGTACGACTCGACCAGCGCCGCCTCACCGTGCACGTCCACGCCGGCGGATGCCAACTCGTCGAAACGGCGGTCGTAGGCGGCGCCCCGCGGGACGTCGCTCTCCTGCCACGGGCCCTGCACGCGGGCTACGGGATGGAGGTCCCCCCCGGCAGCGTCTGGGTGGTGGCCCCGGCCGGGAGGCTGAACAGGCTGGCGGGCGGCTTGGAGGAGTACTTCGTCAACTCGAAGTAGCTGGACGACGACGAGCCCGAGTACGACAGCAGCCCCTGCTTGGTGACGCAGTACCTGCCCCCCTTGCCGCGCACGGTGACCGTGAGGCAGGTGGAGGGCTGGCCGGCGAACGTCGCCGAGGAGGACGAGACCTTGATGCCGAGGAGCCTCGAGACCAGTCCCTCCTTGGCCTCGGCCAGCGCACCGAGCGCGACGGTGGGGCTGAAGAGATCCTCCAGCCCGAGCAGGGGGTTGGACCCCTTGACCGAGAGGCACTGCATGGAGCTCTTGGACGAGGTCGTGCTCGTGGTCGTCGACGCGCCGGAGTTCCCGGAATTGCCCGAGTTCCCCGAATTCCCCGAATTCGCAGCCGTGCCGGAATTCCCGGAGTTGCCGGTCGAGCCGGAGCCGGTCGAGCAGTAGTACGTCGTCTTCCCGTTGTTGATCACGCTGCCGGTCGAGGTGGAGAAGTTGGACTTCGGGGGCGACTGGGCGATCGTCACCGTCGTCTGCTGCCCGTCGCTCAGCGAGGTGTACTGGGCCAGGTACGTCAAGGTCTTCGCGCGGTTGATGCTCTTGGTCAGCGCCTTGACGTTGAGCGGCGACACCGCACGCCCCGATGCCGGCAGCTCCGGGACCAGGACGAGGGCCCCGAGACCCAGGACGACGGTCATGACCAGGACGCGCGATCGCATGCCCGAACGGTAGCCCGCACCCCCCTACGGGGGGTGCACCGTGGCCGGGCTGCTGGCGGCGCTGCCCCGGGACCTCGGTAGGGTGATCCCTCGTGTGCCTTCTCGTCGTCGCGACGCAGCTGGTGCCCGATGAGCCGCTGATCGTCGGGGCCAACCGCGACGAGGTGCTGGAGAGGCCGGCGACCGCGATCACCGTGCTGGACCACGGACCCCCGAGGATCCTCGGCGGTCGCGACGAGCTCTCGGGTGGCACCTGGCTCGCGGTCAACGAGCACGGCGTCTGTGCGGGGCTCACCAACCAGCCGCTGGGGGACGCCAAGGACCCCTCGAAGAGGTCACGGGGCGAGCTCCCTCTCGCCCTGGCCCGCCACGAGACGGCTGCGGCGGCGGTCGACGAGTTGCTGGGGGCGTACCGGCCCGAGGACTACAACGGGTCATGGTTGCTCGTGGGCGATCGCACCTCGCTGTTCTTCGTCGACTTCACGGGGCGGGCCGAGCCCGTCGCCGTCGCGCTCGCGCCGGGGATCCACGTGCTGGAGAACCGGGCGCTCGCGGAACCATCGCGCAAGGTCGACCTGGTGCGGGAGGCGCTCGGCAATCCGGCCGACGGCGACGGCGTGGTGGCCGCATTCCGCGGCGTCCTGGTCGACCACAGGCTTCCGGAGGGCGACGATCGTCCCAACGCGGCGAACTGCGTCCACCTCGACTCGTTCGGGACACGGTCCTCGTGCATCGTGCGGGTGCCCGCCGGCCCCGGCCCGCCCCGAGTGTGGGTGGCGGACGGCCCACCGTGCTGCACCCCCTACGAGGAGGCCGGCGCGCTGTGGAGGCGCGACCCTGCCCCGACGGCCTAGTCCCGGACGAGCGGCTTGTAGCGCAGCCGGTGCGGCTGGTCGGCCTCGACGCCGAGGCGCTTGTGCCGGTCGGCCTCGTAGTCGCTGAAGTTGCCCTCCCACCAGCGGACCTCGGAGTCGCCCTCGAAGGCGAGCACGTGGGTGGCGATGCGGTCGAGGAACCAGCGGTCATGGCTGATGACGACGGCGCAGCCGGGGAAGGCCAGCAGGCCGTCTTCGAGGGCACGCAGGGTGTCGACGTCGAGATCGTTGGTCGGTTCGTCGAGCAGCAGCACATTGCCGCCACTGCTCAGCACCTTGGCCAGCAGCACCCGGTTGCGCTCGCCACCCGAGAGCTGACCGACCTTCTTCTGCTGATCGCTCCCCTTGAACCCGAACCCGGCGACATAGGCGCGGCCGTGCAGCTCGCGACCACCCACGACGAGGCGGTCCACTCCGCCGGTGATCTCCTCGAACACCGTGGCGTCCGCCGAGAGCGTCTCGCGCGACTGGTCGACGTAGGCCAGCTGCACCGTTGCGCCGAGCGTCAGGCTTCCCGCATCGGGCTGCTCCTCACCGACGATCATGCGGAACAGGGTGGTCTTCCCCGCGCCGTTCGGCCCGATGACCCCCACGATGCCACCGGGAGGGAGGATGAAGTCCAGGCCGTCGATGAGCAGCCGGTCGCCGTACGCCTTCACCACGCCGGTGGCCGCGACCACCTGGTCGCCGAGCCGCGGTCCCGGTGGGATGGCCAGCTCCACCTTGTCGGCTCGCCGGTCGGATGCCTCGGCCTCGGCGACCAGCTCGTTGTAGGCCGTGATGCGCGCCTTCCCCTTGCTCTGGCGAGCGCGCGGGGACATGCGGATCCACTCGAGCTCGCGTTCGAGGGAGGCCTGGCGCGAGCGGTCGGCCTTCTCCTCGGCGGCGAGGCGGGCCTGCTTCTGCTCGAGCCACGACGAGTAGTTGCCCTCCCACGGGATGCCCGCGCCGCGGTCGAGCTCGAGGATCCAGCCCGCCACGTTGTCGAGGAAGTAGCGGTCGTGGGTCACGGCGACCACGGTGCCCGAGTAGTCCTGCAGGGCCCTCTCGAGCCAGGCAACCGACTCCGCGTCGAGGTGGTTGGTCGGCTCGTCGAGGAGGAGCAGGTCGGGCTTGGACAGCAGCAGCCGGCAGAGCGCGACGCGGCGGCGCTCGCCGCCCGACAGGGTCCCGACGTCGGCGTCGCCGGGAGGAAGGCGGAGCGCGTCCATGGCGATCTCGAAGGTGCGGTCGAGCTCCCAGGCACCGGCGGCGTCGATCTTCGACTGGAGATCCGCCTGCTCGGTGAGCAGCGCGTCGATGTCGGCGTCGGGTTCGCCGAACGCGGCGCAGACCTGGTTGAACCGGTCGACCAACCGCTTCGCCTCGCCGACGCCCTCCGCCACGTTGCCCGCGACGTCCTTCGACGTGTCGAGCTGCGGCTCCTGGGGGAGGTAGCCGACGGTGAACCCCGGCGTGAGGCGGGCCTCTCCCGTGAACCCGTCGTCCTCTCCGGCCATGATCCGCAGCAGCGACGACTTGCCCGACCCGTTCGACCCGATGACGCCGATCTTGGCTCCCGGGTAGAAGGACAGGTTGATGCCCTTGAGGACCTCGCGGTCCGGCGGGTAGAAGCGCGTGAGGCCGCGCATGGTGTAGATGAATTGGGGCGCCACGGCGACCAGTGTGCCCCATCGCCGCCCGGCCCCCGAAACGGCCGGGGCGGGGGTCGGCTACCGGTCCGAGGACCAGCGGATCCGGCTGAGCCGGCGGCCGCCGACCTTGCCGGTCTGCACAAACCAGCGCGCCGAGTCCTCGAGAGCCTCGGCGGCAGGTCGCGGCGCGTAGCCCAGCTCCTGGCGCGCACGCGTGTCGTCGAAAGCCATCTGAGAAGTCGACATCCGGGCGGCCTCGAGGGGAACCGAGGGGTGCCGTCGGAGCACCTTGCCCTCGACCGCCTCCGACAGCGCGGCAACGGCCAGCGACAGCGACCGCGGAACCTTGAACCGCGGCTCGGGAAGGCCCGTGATGGAGGCGAGCTCGTTCAACAGCGCCTGCAGGCTCAGGTTCTCGCCACCCAGGATGTAGCTGCGCCCGGTCCGGCCTCCTTCCAGGGCGAGGACCTGCCCGGCCGCCACGTCGTCGACGTGCGCGACGTTCAGCACCGTGTTGACGAACCCGGGGATCCGGCCGTTCAGAAAGTCGAGGACGAGTTTGCCGGTCGGCGTCGGCGCGCGGTCGCCAGGACCGACGGGGAAGGTCGGGAGGACCAGTGAGGCGGGCAGCCCCTCGGCGATGGCGCGCAGCACCTCGTGCTCGGCCACGTACTTGGAGCGCTTGTAGGAGCCGTAGAGGTGCCGCACGTCGGGGAACGAGCGCTCGTCGGCCGACTCCGCCCCCGAGACGTGCTCGAGCCCGAGTGTCCCGACCGTGCTCGTGTACACCAGACGCTCCACCCCGGACTCCGAGGCCGCGGCGAGGATGTTCTTGGTCCCACCCACGTTGATGTCGTAGAAGGCGGCGGGGTCGCTCGCCCAGAACCGGTAGAGAGCGGCGACGTGGAAGACCGCCCGGCAGCCGCTCATGGCCTTCCTGACGCTGTCGGCGTCCCGCAGGTCCCCGACCACCTCCTTGACGTGCAGATCGTCGAGGTTCCCCGTGTCGGCGCCGGGCTCCACGAGCGCGATCACCTCCTGCTCCCGGGCAACCAGCTGACGGGTGACGGCGGACCCGATGAACCCGCTCGCCCCCGTCACCAGGACCCTGTCGCCCGACCCGAGAATCACAGCCGTGCCTTGTGCAGCGTGCCCTTGGCCATGGTCTTGCCGAATTCCAAGATCAGGCTGGAGCCCTGCTGTGCGCTGTCCAGCACGTCGTCGAGCGCGTCGGCAAAGAGCTCGACCTCGTCGTCACCGGCGATCAGCGGGGGGAGGAGCTTGACGACGTTCATGTTGTCGGCCGCGACCTGGGTGAGGATGCGATGCCGGTGGAACAGCGGGACCACGATCATCTGCGAGAACAAGGCAGGTCGCAGGGCCTCGACCATCCGGAACCGTCGCCTGAGGCCGGGTGAGCTGGGCTCGCCGAACACCAAGCCGATCATCAGGCCCATCCCCCGCACCTCGTGCAGGAACTCGTGCTTCTCGACCAGCGGCTCGAGAGCCTTGGTGAAGGCCTTCCCGGTCCGACGGACACGGTCGAGGATGTCCTCGTCCTCGAACGCCTGCAGTGTCGCCAGGCCGGCCACCATCGCCAGCTGATTGGCGCTGAACGTCGACGAGTGGACGACGGCCCGGTCCATGGAGCTGAACACGCTGTCGGACACCTCGGCCGAGCACAGCATGGCGCCCACCGGCACGTACCCCCCCGAGAGGGCCTTGGAGACGGTGACGATGTCGGGCGTGATGTCGAACTGCTCGTGACAGAAGAACGTCCCCGAGCGGCCCATGCCCGCCTGCACCTCATCGAGGATCATGAGCGCCTTGTGGCGACGGCAGAGCGACTGTGCCTCCTGCCAGAAGCCGTCGGGGGCCAGGTTGACCCCCTTGCCCTGGATCGGCTCCGCGATGAACGCCGCCACGTCGCCCCGGCGCAGTTCGCGGGCCAACGCGGACGCGTCGCCGAACGGGATCATGTCGCATCCCGGGAGCAGCGGCCCGAACCCGCTGCGGAACTCCCGGCCGCCGTTGAGTGCGAGCGCGCCGGTCGTCAGGCCGTGGAACGCGTGGTCGCAGTAGAGGATGCGGGTCCGCCTGGTGGCGGCGCGGGCGAACTTGATGGCGCTCTCGACGGCCTCGGCCCCGGAGTTGGTGAAGAAGACACGCTCGATGCCCGGATGCGACCGCGCCACGAGCTCCTGGGCCAGGACGCCGGGCAGGAGCGCGCAGTCCATCTGCACGAGGTTCGGCAGGTCCGCGTCGAGCGCGTCATGCAACGCCCGGACGATGTCCGGATGGCCCCTCCCGAGGGCGAACACACCGAACCCGGACAGAAAGTCCAGGTAGCGGTCCCCTTTGTCGTCGACGAGGTAGCAGCCCTCGCCCTTGACCTAGAAGCGGTCGAACTCGATCTGTCCCAGCACCCGGGGCAGCTGCGGGTTGACGTACTCCGAGTGGAGGGCGAAATTCTAGCCCGAGCGCTCGTCCAACACCTTCTTCAGATCAAAGGGCATGCGATGGGCTCCAGGTCGAACTCCGGGCGGTGGCGACAGATTACTGCTGGGCACCGTGCCCCCATGACAATCGAAGAGGCCGCTTCCCCGCCTGCAGTCCCGGTTCATGCGAAGATCCATCCGCTCTCACGTCGAGCAGCGATACTGAGACCGAAAGGGGCCATGCAGTGACCACGGGCGCCCCCAACATCCTCCTCGTCATGTCGGATCAGCACCGGGCCGACATGCTGGGGTGCGCAGGAGACGCGAGCGTCCTGACCCCCTCGCTCGATGCCCTGGCGTCGGAGGGTGTGCGATTCTCGCGGGTCTCGTGCCAGGGCCCGCTGTGCATGCCGGCGAGGGCTTCCTTCATGACGGAGCGCTACGTGCGCGACCACGGGGTCTACACCAACGCAGAGGAGATCGCACCGCAGGCCCCCACCTACGCCTGGGCCCTTCGGGAAGCGGGCTACCACACGTCGCTACTGGGCAAGGCCCACCTGTACCTCGACGAGAAACTTCCCGTCGCGCACATCGACGACATGGCCGGGCGCCTCCGGGAACTCGGGTTCGCCGAGGTCTTCGAGACGGGCGACAAGTTCGTGGGCAAGATCCCGAACCGCTACACGGACTTCCTCTCGGACCGCGGCCTCATCGACACGTACAAGAAGCACATCGCGGATCGCAGCTACCAGGGGGAGAACGAGGACGGCCAGAACACGACCAAGTGCGTGCCCATGTGGGACTCCACCCCGATGCCCCTTCCGCTCGACGCCTACGTGGACACGTGGCATGGACACGAGGCCGTCCAATGGATCGAGCGGTACGACCGCCGGGAGCCCTTCTTCCTCTTCGTCGGATTCCCTGGTCCTCACGACCCCTGGGACGCACCGGAGGAGGCAGTGGAGCGCTACCGCGACGTGGACATCTCCATGCCGCGCTCGACCACGCGCCCTGCCGTCGAGGGAACGGGGCGTTACGGCGCCCTCCTGAATGCGTTCCTGTGGGTGTCCGACTCGCAGACCATGAGCGACGACGCCATCCGCGGCATGCGGCGGTCGTACGCGGCCGACATCTCGGTCATCGACCACGCCGTGGGGCTCATGGTCGGGGCGTTGGAGCGCAGGGGGCTCCTGGACAACACCTGGATCATCTACACCAGCGACCACGGAGAGATGGCGGGGAGCCACGGGTTGATGTCCAAGTGCGTGCTGTACGAGGGGTCAGTACGCGTCCCGCTGATCGTGCGGCCGCCGGGGGGCTGCGAGTCCCGGGTCGTCGATTCGCTGGTGGAGCACCTGGACGTGCCGGCAACCGTTCGCAGCATCGCCGGCGCCCCCGACATCCCCGACGGCGAGGGCAGATCGCTGCTCGGAGCCGTGCACGGCGGGTCCGCCGAACCCCGGGTGGTCACCGTGAGCGAGAACTGGGGCTTCGCCGTGTTCGAGACCGATCGCCACAGGCTGGTCGTGGACGAGGACGCCGTGACGCCGTGCCAGCTCTTCGACCTGCACGAGGATCCGGCGGAGGACAGCGACCTCCTGCCCGATCCGCTCATGGCACCAGTCGCCGAGGAGATCATGGAGACCCATGTGCGCCCGTTCTTCGCGACGCCGCCGGCGCGCCCCCACCCCAGCCTCTTCACGGGCGGCTACGACGAGTGAGACACCCGGGCCGGCGCCCACCATCTGGTGACGTCAGCGCGGTCCGAGGAGGCTCATTGCCCCCACCGTGCGCCGAGACGCGCCACCCGGATGAGCCCGCTCAGGGTGACCGTCCCCAGCAGTGTGGCGAGCGATACGAAGGCGATGCCAGCCGATAGCGCGAGCGGCGGAACCGCGTGCGGGTCATCGCTCAGAAGGTCGTCGATCTCGTCCCAAGAATCGTCCATGCCGCTTTTCTGTCCTACACCCTCTCGCCGGCTGACCGGGTATGACATGCCCCGACTCGATGCGCGCGAAACAGACCGCGTCGCTCTGCGAGCTGGTCACACTCTCTGGGCGACGGGACGCGGGCCCGGACCGTTCTCATGGTTCGTCCCCGCCGGCGGGCTCAGGGCTGCCGGCCCGCTTGTCCGCCTTGCTCAGCCGGCTGAGTCCGATCATCGGGTAGATCAACACCGACAACATGCCCGCGGCGACGAGCGCGGCCGCATTCTGGGGCTTCATCCGGTGCTCCTCCACGCCGAGCGTCGTGATGACCACGATGATCGGCAGCCCGGTCGCGGAGAGCACGGCCAGGGCACTCGCCTCCGCCTTCGACATGACGCCGCGGAAGAACGCCCAGGTGGGTATTCCGCGGGTCACGAGGAACAGCGCCGTGAACGCCGGCACGAGGAGCAGGACCCTGGGCTGGTGGATCAGGGCGTGCAGGTCGAAGGTGATGCCACTCTCAATGAAGAAGATCGGGATGAGGAACCCGAAGCCGATCGCCTCCAACTTGCTCTGTATCGGCTCGCGGTCCTCGCCCTGGATGAACAGGCGGACCACCACGCCGGCCGCGAATGCGCCGAGCAGCACGTCGAGGCTGAGCTTGAGGGCCAGGTAGACCAGAAGGATCACGAGGAGGAACGAGATCCGCACTGGTAGCTGTGCCGTCGAGTGGAGGTGCCGGCGCATCAGGGCGACGAAGCGGGGCGGGTGCACCTGCATGGCCAGCAACGCGGCGATGACGGCGGCGGCAACGAAGAGCGCCAGAAGGAGGAAGGTGAGCCGCGCGTCACGGTTGGTCAGCAACACGGCCACGGCCACGATCGGGCCGAATTCACCGAGCGCGCCCACCGACAGGAGCACGGGTCCCATCGCCGTCCGCAACACCCCGGCGTCGCGCAGGATGGGCAACAGGGTCCCGAGCGCGGTCGTGGTCAGGCAGAGACCCACCACTATGGAGTCGAGGAACGAACCTGTTGCATGCAGCACCACCCCGACGAAGAGCGAGAGCACGAGGGAGACTCCCCAGGCGCAGGCGGCGCGTCCCAAGTGACCCTCGCGCATGATCGACAGATCGAGCTCCGTGCCGGCCAGGAACATCAGGTAGGTGAGCCCGAAATCCGACAGTGCGGTGACCACGCTGCCGGGGTGGGCCAGCGCCAGGACGTAGGGCCCGAGGAGGATTCCCAGGAGGATCTGGATCACGACCTCGGGAACGGGAAGGAAGCGGCGGCTGCCCTCGGCGATGATCGGGGCTAGCACGGCAGCGGCGGCGATCAGCACCAGGGTGGGAATCGCAGTGCTGATCATGCGCCCTCTGCTTGCCTCGTGACCGCCAACCGTGGCACTCCTCTGCCTCCTCTGGCGACACGCTACGCGCAGCGCCTCTCGAAACGGGTGATCGCCGAGGCCGATCGGGTTGACGGCCCTCGTCAGCACGCGGGAGCATGGCCCGCCTAGTCGCAAAGGGGGCCGGTCATGCTGTTTCTGCCAGTCGTTCAGACGCGTGCGAGCGCACCTTGACGACTCCCTTCATCAACCCGTCGTGGATGCCGCACTCGGTGAGCGAGGCGGCGCGCGCCGGGGATGCCACCGCTGACGACCTCGTGTCGGGACGGGCATGGACCCACCTGCTCGATGCCTTGCGCCAGGCCTCGGACGTCGTCCTGTCCGACGATGTCCCCCGGAATCCGACGGACATGGCTGCGGGCTTCCGGCACCTGCTCGTACTGCTGGGTATCGGGCTGGACCAGGCGCTGCGGACGCAGTCCGACCCGGTGCTGGCGGTGACGCCCTCGGGCGTCGATGCCGTCTTCAAGTGGGGGATGGACTGCCCGGACTGCATCTACACGGGGGCGCCGCTGCGCGGTGGAGAGTCCTACCGTCTCTGGGGGAACCGGGGATCCGCCCGCTATGTCGGACTGCAGTCGATGGCGGGCATGGCCTCGTCGGCCAACGTGCTGCTGGACGAATTGGATCTCGGTCCCGCGGGAGAAGTGGAACTCGTGCTCTCCGCCGAGGAGCACGCGGGCAACTGGCTGCCGATCGCCGAGAATGCGACCATCCTCGTAGTACGGCACTTCTTCTACGACTGGGACACCGAGGTGGCGTCCGAGCTCCACATCGAGCGCATCGGGAAGGCGAGAGAGCGGGAGGCCCGTCCAGAGGAGGATCCGAGGGCCGTGATCGGCCGCCAGCTGGTCGCGCTGGGAGATTTCGTCGTCGGCAATCTCGAGTTCTTCCTGCAGTTCTCCCGGCCGGAGACGCCCAACACCTTTCTGCCTCCTCTCGACGGCACCGCCATGGGGGCGGCAGCGGAGAACCGGCCCGTCATCGGTTCCTGGGAGCTCGGACCGGACGAGGCCCTCCTCGTGGAAGTAACACCGCCCGAGGGTCTCTACTGGAGCTACTCGCTCGGCAACCCGTGGTGGGAGACCATCGACTACGCCGGGCACCAGAGCAGCCTGAACGGGCACCAGGCCGTCGTCGACGCCGACGGGGTCCTTCGCGTCGTCATTGCCCACGAGGATCCGGGCGTCGCCAATTGGCTCGACACCGCCGGACACAGCGCCGGCCCGGTGATCCTCCGCTGCGTGCGCACGGAATCGGCGCCCGTGCCGACGACCCGCGTAGTCCCGTTCACCGAGATTGCAGCCTCCCTGCCCGCAACCACGGCACGGGTCACGCCTGATGAGCGGAAGGCCACCATCGCGGCCAGGCGGCTGGCCGTCAGCAAGCGATTCGTCCGATGAGCCTGGACGTCGAGTCGCTCGAGGGCGACGCCCGGGAACGGACAGGCCTGGACGACTTCGGCGACGGATCGCACCGGGAAGGCCTCGAGCGCCTGGTGGCCTCCCTGAACGAGGAGGCGGAACTGACCGAAAGCGGCGAGGTCATGTTGCGGATCCGCCTGGTCAGCCTGCTGGAGTCCCGCCTGCGGGTGGAGGACACCTACCGGGCCCACCCGTCGATCGAGGCCGAGAGGATCAAAGGACCCGTCTTCGTCATCGGCCTCCCGCGCACGGGCACGACCGCCTTGAGCCAGCTCGTGGCGGCTGACCCTCAGTTCCGTTCCCTCCGGTTGTGGGAGTCCTCGTCGCCCTGCCCGCCGCCGGAGTCGGCGACCGAGCACAGTGATCCCCGCATCGCCGAGACCGAAGCCGGCCTGGTCATGATGAACCAGATGTTCCCACTGATGCAGACCATGCACCACGAGGAGGCGACGACGCCGACGGAGTGCCAGGACCTTTTGGGCATGAGCTTCCGGACCGTGCACTTCGACGGCTTCGGCCGCGTTCCCTCCTACCTGTCGTGGGTGACCGAGTGCGACATGGGCACCACGTACCGCTACCACCGGCGCGTCCTCCGGTTGTTGCAGTGGCACTGCCCGCCGAACCTCTGGCACCTCAAGACCCCCGTTCACATGTTCGCCCTGGACGCCCTCCTCGAGGCCTATCCCGACGCCAAGTTCCTCTGGAGCCACCGTGACCCGGCCAACGTCCTGGCATCGGTCTGCAGTCTGATCCACTACGTACGCAGCTGGGGAAGCGACCGATACGACGCCGATGAGCTCGGTGCGGAGCAGCTCGGGCGGTGGTGGCTCGCAGTCTCCCGGGCCATGGACTTCCGGGCCCGCGTCGGTGACGACCGTTTCGCGGACCTCTCCTTCGCCGACCTACAGGTGGACCCGGTCAGCGCGATGGAAGCGGCCTACGGGCGGATCGGCCTTGAGTTCTCGGACACGTCGCGAGCCGCCGTGAGCAGCTGGGCGACGACACACGAGCCCGGATCGCACGGACGCCACTCCTACGACCTGGCCGACTTCGGCTTGACGGTCACGCAGGTGCACGAGCAGTTCGCGCCGTATCTCGAAGCGTACGATGCCGGCGCGTGATCACGTGATCACCGCGGCAGGGGGAGGATGAGGTGCATGGATCTCGGGATCGCTGACGCGACGGCCGTCGTCACCGGCGGCAGCAAGGGCATGGGTCGGGCGGTCGCAGAGGTGCTCGCCGGCGAAGGTGCCCGCGTGGCCGTCATGGCCCGTGGACGCGAGGCCCTCGACGACACGGCGGCCGCCTTGCGAACCGCAGGTAGCCCCGATGCGGTGGGCATCAGCGTCGACATGACCGACGCCGACTCAATCAGTGAGGCGTTCGGCCAGGTGGCGGACCGCTGGGGATCGCTCAACATCCTGGTGCACACGATCGGCCCGGGCGCAGGTCGGTTCGAGCAGCTCGACGACCGCGGATGGGACGACGCCTTCGCGCTCGGCACGATGTCGGCCGTGCGGAGCGTCCGCTCCGCCGTTCCGCTGATGCGGGCCGCCGAATGGGGTCGGATGGCGATCTTCTCGGCCCATTCCATTCAGCGCCAGAGCCCCATCCTGGTGGCCTACACCGCCTCGAAGGCGGCGGTCACCAGCATCGCCAAGAACCTCGCGAAGTCGCTGGCTCCCGACGGGATCCTCGTGAATGCCGTCTGCCCCGGCACCATCGTCACCGCCAGCTTCACCGAGAACCTGAAGGACGTCTTCGCGGCCGAGAACCTGGACCCGACGGACCCGAACGACGTCATGACATGGATCGACAAGACGTTCCACCAGCCCGCCGACATCGGCAGGGCCGGACTGCCCGATGAAGTGGCTTCCCTGACCGCATACCTCGTCTCCCGGCGGAACGGCTACGTCACCGGTGCCTGCGTCAACGTGGACGGCGGTTCCGACTTCGTGTGAGGGGTCCGAGGCCCACTGCGTCGGGCTACGAGGAGGCGAGGCCCGTGACCGGGGCGTTCAGCCTGGTCCCGTTCGGCGATCCCAGGAAGGCCGCATCCCCGTAGGTGTAGAGGGCGCCGTTCGAGCCCACCAGCCAATATCCGGCCCCGCTCGGGGTCCGGGTGATCCCGACGATCGGTGGTTGGCCCATGATGCCCTGGCCCGGCACCGAGCCGAGGAACGCGGCGTTCCCGTAGTCGAAGACTCCCCCGTCGGACCCGACCAGCCAGTAGCCCCCACCATCGGGCGTGGCGGCGATGCCGGTCACCGGCGCGTTGAGGCGCTGACCGCCGGCAGAACCGAAGAACCCGGCGTCGCCGAACTCGAAGACCCCGCCGTCGGACGCCGCCAGCCAGTAGCCGCCGTCGCCGGAGGTCGCAATGCCCACGACCGGCGCATTGAGGTGCCGGCCCCCCATGGAACCGTGGAACTGTGCGTCGCCGAACCGGAACACGCCACCGTCGGAGGCGACCAGCCAGTAGCCCCGACCGTCCGGAGTGGCGGCCATGCCCACGACCGGTGCGTTCAAGTGCTGGCCCCCCATGGAGCCGTAGAACGCCGCATCCCCGAAGTTGAAGACCCCTCCGTCGGACGCCACCAACCAGTAGCCGCCTCCATCAGGCGTCTCCGCGATGCCGACGACAGGGGCATTGAGGTACTGACCGCCCATCGAACCGGCGAACGCCGCGGTTCCGTAGTCGAAGACGCCCCCGTCGCCCGCTCCCAGCACGAGGCCCTGGTTGGAGGCGGGGGGAAATGCCATCTGTTCGACGAAGGTGCGGAGGCCCGGGTCGTTCTCCTGGGCCTGTGTTGCCGCCGTGCCGGCTGCCAGGCACCCCACCGCTCGTACGCAGCCGATCGTGTCCAGGAGTCCGAGGGCGGTCACGTTCGGGCTGGGCGCGATCGACCAGGACGAGCCGTTCCAGTTCTCGATGATCGGTGTCGGCGAGAACCCGGAGCCGCCACCCCCGCCGAACCCGCCGAGCGAGCCGACCGCCCAACACTGCACCGAGCTGAGGCACGTGATGCCGCTCAGAATTCCGGGTGTCGAGACGTCGGGGACCGACGCCGACACGTCGGACCAGGCGGACCCGTCCCAGTGCTCCATGAGGATTCCCGCGGCGTTGCCACTGCTGTCGGTCGTCGACCCGGATGCCCAGCAGTCCGTGTCACTGACACAGGCCAGGCCGTAGAGGTAGCCACCCTCAGGGATCGGATACGCCGCGCTCGGAGTGATCGTCCACGACGTGCCGTCCCAGTGTTCGATCAGACCCTGATCCCCAGGGGCGTTGCCCGGATAGATCGGAAGAAAGTTGGGGTTCTGCTGCTTCGGACCGGCGTTGCCGACGGCCCAGCAGTCGGAAGCCGCCAGGCAGGTGACCCGCGTCAGCTGGTCGAAGGCCTGGCCAGTGGCGGCCCCGGGCACGATGCTCCAGGCCGTACCGTTCCACTGCAGGATCAGATCGCTGAGGCTCTCTCCGTTGTCGTCAGTCGAAGACCCGACGGCCATGCAACTCGACGCGGACGTGCAGCTCACGCCCTGCAGCAGCGCTCCCCCTACGCCGGGACCGGTCGGGCTCGGGCTCGGCACGATCGACCAGGAGGAGCCGTTCCAGTTCTCGATCAGGGTCCCGCTTGGGTTCCCGCCCCCGCTCACCCCGAGCTCTGCCCCGACCGCCCAGCAGTCGGATCCGCTCAGGCATGAGACGTCGAAGAATCCCCCACCGTGGCCGGCCGGCACGGGCGGTGTCGCGGCGAGGGTCCAGGTCGTGCCGTTCCAAGTTTCCACCAGCGGGGCAAAGGAGCCGGAGCCCGATCCGATGTTCTCGATCGAAGCGCCGACCGCCCAACACTGGGTGGCGTTGGCGCACGAGGACCCGAGGAGTATGTCGTCCGCGCCGGTCCCCGGCGTGGAGGCGACGTACCAACCCGAAGGTGTGGCTCCACTCCCCACCTGGGCGGCGATCCCGACGGCGCCGATCACGATCGTCAGCAGCGAAGCGACCACGACCGACCGCGCTGCGGCCCCAATTCGGTGGCGGTGGGGATGAACGATGTGGACCGGGGCGCGACGCGCGATCATTGCACAATGGTTGCATGGAACGCTCTCGATCCTGCGGATGGTGACTGCCACCACTCCGCGGCTGCCTGAACCGCAGATGGGACCTCTCGACGGCGTCCGTGCGCTCGAAGCGGGACTCCTCGTGCAGGGCCCGCAAGCATCCCTGACCATGCTCGAGTGGGGCGCAGACGTGATCAAGGTCGAGCTGCCCGGTTTCGGTGATCAGAGCCGGTGGCTTCCGATCAGCCGGGAGGATCGGCGATCGGCGTTCTTCACCGCCTACAACCGTGGCAAGCGGAGCATGACCGTCGATCTACGCGTCCCGCGGGGTCGCGAGATCTTCCTGCGGATGGTAGAGACCGCTGATGTGGTCGTGACGAACTTCAAGCCAGGCACGATGAACGACTGGGGTGTGGGCTACACCGACGCCGCACAACGCAACCCGAGGATCGTCTACGCGATGGGATCGTCCTTCGGTACCGAAGGGCCCGACGCGGCGCGCGAGGGTGCAGACCTCAGCGCCCAGGCCGCGGGGGGCTTGATCAGCACGACGGGCGGGCACAGCAGCGACCCGAGCCCGGTCGGGGCGACCGTGGCCGACCACATCTCCGGCCAGAACCTCCTGGCGGGGGTCCTGGCCGCGCTGTTCGCCAGAGAGCGGACGGGCCGGGGGCAGCTGGTGGAGACCTCGCTGCTGGGAGGGCAGATCTGGGCCCAGGCAGGGGAATACACCCGGTATCTCATGTCCGGGGAGCCCTCGGGGCCGAGCGGCCGCAGCCACCCGATGATTCCCGGGATCTACGGGCTCTTTCCCACGTCCGACGGGTGGATCGCCATCGTCGGCACCGCGGGTCCAGCTCGTGACCTCTTCTACCGGACGATCGGGAGGCCGGACCTGATCGACCGCTTCCACCATCTCCTCTACTTCGAAGACGACAAAGCGGAGCTGTGGCCGATTCTCGACGAGGTGTTCGTGACCAAGCCCACCGCGGAGTGGTGTCGGCTCCTCGGCGACGCCGGCCTGCGCTTCGCCCCGGTGCGGGACCACGCCGAAGTGGCCGCCGACCCAGGCGTCGCGGCCAACGGCTACATCGAACGCGTCCAGGATCCCGGCGCCTCCGGTTCCGGCACCCATGTCGTCCGGGCTCCGGTCCGGTTCTCCGAGCCCGCGCCGCACGCGCTGACGCAGGTACCCGAGTTGGGGCAGCACACCGAGGAGGTGCTGCTCGAGATCGGCTATTCCTGGGACGACATCGCCGACCTGTCCGCAGCGGGTGCGATCTGAGCCCTATTCCACACGAGGGACCACGTGACCCCACCTGCTCGGACAGCCTGAGTGGCGGCCGTCAGGCGTAGGGTCGAAGGATGTACAAGGTCCGGGTGCCCCGCCCACGAGGCGCTCGAGCGAAATGACCGCGCCGCGTTGACACGTCGGTCCAGAGCATCGGGATGATCAGCGGCCGATCGGATCTCGAGGTCAACGCCCAAGACGCCGGCGATCTCCCGAGGGCGCGGCGCCGGGCCACGCTTGCCGTCCTGTGCGTCACCCTTCTGCTCATCAGCCTCGACAACACGGTCCTCAACGTCGCGCTGCCCTCCATCGTCCGCAGCCTGCACGCCACCTCGACGCAGCTGCAGTGGGTCGTCGATGCCTTTGCCATCTTCTTCGCCGGATTGCTCCTGACGTTCGGTGCGTTGGGTGATCGAGTTGGCCGCAAGTGGGTGTTCATGGCCGGGCTCGTCCTCTTCGGCGCCGGATCGGCCATGGCGGCGTGGTCGGGCACTCCGGACCGGCTGACGGCCGCCCGAGCCGTCATGGGAGTGGGGGCGGCTGCCCTGATGCCCTCCACTTTGTCGATCCTGACCAACGTGTTCACGACGGATCGGGACCGGGCACGGGCCATCGGCATCTGGTCGGGAACTGCAGGCCTCGGCGTCGCGCTCGGACCCATGCTAGGCGGCCTCCTGCTCGTCCACTTCTGGTGGGGTTCGGTCTTCCTCGTCAACGTGCCCATTGCCGCCGTCGGGCTCGTGGCGACCGCGCTGCTGGTCCCGAACTCGAAGAGCCCGCACCCGAGACGGCCCGACCCCCTGGGTGCCGCGCTCTCCATGGTGGGAGTCGGCCTCCTCCTGTGGGCGATCATCGAAGCACCGGACCGAACCTGGACGTCGCCGCTCGTGGTCGGTGCCCTCGCCGGCTCCGTCGTGGCCATCGGAACCTTCATTTTGTGGGAACGGCGCATCGACCATCCCTTGCTCCCCCTGGAGTTCTTCGGGAACCGTCGTTACAGCGCGGCCATCGCGTCCTTGGCGCTGCTCCTCTTCGCCCTGCTCGGCTTGTTCTTCCTCTTCACCCAGTACCTGCAGTTCTCGCTTGGCTTCGATCCCCTCAAGACGGGTTTGGCAATCGGCCCCATCGCCCTGGTCCTGCTGGTAGCGGCGCCGATATCGGTCGTCGTCGCCCGGCGATTCGGCACCAAGCCGGTGGTCGCCGGCGGCCTTCTCCTCGTGGCCGTCGGGCTCGGCCTCCTGTCACGGACCACCGTGCACACCACCTATCGGGACTCCGTACCCTGGCTCGTCTGCATCGGCGTGGGGGTCGGACTGGGCCTGGCACCCTCGACCGAGTCGGTGATGGGCTCGCTGCCGAGGGCGGAGGCCGGGGTTGGCTCCGCCACGAGCGATACGTCCATGCAACTCGGAGGCGCGCTGGGCGTCGCCGTCATAGGAACCGCTCTGAACATCCGCTATCAGAACTTCATGACGCCTCTCTTGGCGCACCAACCGATCCCGGCCGGCATCGACAAGCTCATCCTCGGTTCACTCGGCGGTGCGCTGGCCGTCGCCGCACATGTCCCGGGCCAGGCCGGAGCGGCTCTTGCCGGCGCCGCCCGCCGCGGCTTCGTATCGGGCATGGACTTGGGCCTCGTCGTCGCGTCCGTGGTCGTGGCCGTGGCCGGCCTGGTGGTTCTGGCCGCACTCCCCAGCCGGGCGAGAGAAGAGCCGGCCGATCCGTCGATGGGCTCGACGCTCACGGCGGCGGACGACTGATCGACCGTGCCCGCCATGCGAAGTCCGATCAGGTGAGGCCGTCGTGGAAGTCCCGCCACGTGTCGAGAGCCTCTGGGAGCTCACCCTTGCCAATGGCGCTCGCAGGCCAGTGTGCAGGTGGAAGGCCGATCGGTCGCTTCAGCATGTCGGCACCGTAGAACAGCAGGTGCCGTCGGCGGCCGAAGCGCCACCTCCCGTCGCGCCGTTCGTAGGTGTCGTGGTACTGGATCGCCTGGACCACCCACTCCTCGCCCATCTCGATTTCTGCGCGGCAGGAGACGATCCCGGTCGCATGGTCGTCGTCCAGAACGTCGATGACGTGGTTGCCGACGAGGAGGATCGTGACACCGAGATCCCGCAACTGTTCGGTGAAGCTCGCGCGCAATGCCTCGTGGCCAACCTGGTCACGACCGACCCGCACGTCGTCCACGAACAGGCCGACGAGCGCGTCGAGATCTCGGGCATCGAGCGCGACGGCGTAGCGACTTGCCAATTGACGGATCTCCTCGTGTGCCACGAGCCAGGCGATGGGGTCGCCGCCCGGGCCGTTCAGGCTGCCCGGATCATTCATGGATGGTCGGGTAGCTCCGGGGCCCAGGGAGCGCCGTTGATATGGCTGCCCCCGTCGACGAACAGGGTGTTCCCGGTGAGGTAGCGGGCGTCGTCCCCGGCCAGGAAGACGGCGACCGGCGCGATGTCGGCCTCGGGATCACCCAGACGGCCCATCGGGTTGGCCTCATCGGCCATCGCCTCGAGCTCGGGATTGGCAGCGAAGACGGCTCGCGACGCGGCTGTCTTGGCGCCCGGGCAGATGGCGTTGGCGACGATCCCGTAGGGCGCCCATTCGCGGGCTGCGGTGCGCGTGAGCGTACGCAGGGCCTCCTTGGCGCAGTTGTACTCGGCCGTCCCGATGTGGGCATTGACGCCGTTGAGCGAGCAGAGGTTGACGATGTTGCCGCGACCTTGGGCGCGCATGACCGGAAAAGCGGCCTGCATGCCCCAGAACGGGCCGTAGAAACCCACTCGGAGGCCGTGGGCCATCTGCTCGTTCGACTTGAATTCCAGCCGGCCCAGGCTGCCCCCGCCCCAGGCGTTGTTCACCAGGATGTCCACCGTTCCCCAGAGGTCGACTGCGGTGTCGACCATGGCTCGGACGGCGGCCTCGTCCGCCACGTCGGTGGTGATGGCGTGGGCTTGGGCCCCGAACTCGGCCGTGAGCTCATCGGCCACCGCAGTGCCCGAATCAGGGTCCAGCTCGGCGACCAGCACACGAGCCCCCTCCCGGGCGAAGGCCCGTGCGATGCCCCTACCGATGCCGTCACCGGCTCCGGTGATGATCGCCACTCGATCCTGCAGTCGGCTCATGCTCGTGCTCCTCGTACCGGAGGCAACTACGGCGCGCTGGCGATCCCGATGATCGGCGCATTCAGTGATGCGCCGCCCATGGAGCCGTCGAACTGGGCATCACCGAAGGCAAAGATCCCGCCGTCGTTCGCCACCATCCTGTACCCGGCACCGTCCGGCGTCGCGGCAATGCCCGCTATCGGCTTGTTCAGGGCCTGAGCTCCCATGGACCCGAAGAACGGAGCGTCCCCTTCGAACACGAGGCCACCATCGGACGCAACCTCCCAGTAGCCCCCACCGTCATTGGACGACGCCATCCCCACGATGGGTGCGGCCGTATCCTGGTTCCCCGAAGAGCCCAGAAATGGAGCGTTGAAGGCGAAGGTGCCGCCGTCACTGGCCACTTCCCAGTAGCCGCCGGTGGTCGAATTGGTGGCAATCCCGACGATCGGCTGGTTGAGCCGGCTCCCCCCCATGGAGCCGTAGAAGTGCGCATCGCCGAACGCGAACACCCCGCCGTCTCTGGCCACCAGCCAGTAGCCCTCACCGTCGGGTGTCGATGCGATGCCTACGATCGGCTGGTTGAGCCGGCTCCCCCCCATGGAGCCGTAGAAGTGCGCATCGCCGAACGCGAACACCCCGCCGTCTCTGGCCACCAGCCAGTAGCCCTCACCATCCGCGGTCGAAGCAATCCCGACGATCGGGGCGTTCAGGGGTGTCCCACCCATCGACCCGTAGAAGTGCGCCGTCCCGAACGAGTAGATGCCGCCGTCGGCGCCCACCTCCCAGTAGCCCTGGGTGGCCTGGTCGGCGACGGTGAGCGGCCGCGCCGACGACACGGAGCTCTGGAAGTTGCCGTCACCCTGGTAGTTCGCGGTCAGGGCGTAGCTACCCGGAGGAAATTGGGTGCCGCGCAAGGTCGGGCAGCTCCCAGTTGCAGCGTCCGGACCCGCAGGCTGGAGCGGAATGCTGCAGATGGTGTTGCCCCCGTCTTGCACCGTGACGGACCCGGTCGGCGAGCCGGTCGTTCCCGAGGTCACGGTGGCGGAGATGGCGACCGCGCCCTCGTCGCCATACGAGGTAGACGAGGGCGACACGGTCAGCGAGACTGAGCTCGTCGCCGGGAAGACCGAGAGTGGAACCGTCGTCGACGACGGGCTGAAGTTGGCGTCGCCGGGATAGCTCAACGTCACGGTGTAGGGCGTCGTCGAGGCCGGGAGCGCAGTTGCTGAATCGATGTAGCAGGGATTAGCGCCTCCGTTGTTGGCCCGGCATGAGCCCTGTTCGACGAGGTTCACCCCGTTTGCCGTGATGGATACCGAACCGGTGGCGTTTCCGTTGTTGTTGTTGCCGCCCACGCCCACAATGAAGAAGTTGCCGTTCTCTGCCCCATAGAGGGCGTAGCCCGGGACAGGGAAGACGTTCATCTGCGTGATCACCTGGTCGACCGTGAGGTCCTGGGGGGCGGACGAAGACATTTGATAGTTGTTGTCACCCTGGTAGACCGCGGTGAGCACGTAGGGACCGGCGTTCAGCTGGGTGTCGTCGATGTAGCAATTCCCATTCGACTGGCTCCCCCCTCCGTTGACGTTGGTCGTGCAGAGGATGTTGTCGGGCACCGGCGCGCCGTCGTACACATAGACCATTCCGGTGGGAGGCTGGTCGACGCCGGGCGCACCAGTGACTGTCACGTCGAAGGAGAGCTGCGACTCATTGCCGTAGGTGACGGACGTCCCGGGGGAGGGAGAGGTGATCGTCGTCGCGGTGAGAGCCTGACTCACGGTCTGGACGGGCAGCAGCGTCCCGGTGTCTCCCTGATAGATCGAGTCGCCACCGAAGGTCGCCATGATCGCGTGCTGGCCAACCGAGAGGGCGCTCGCAGGCTCGTCGCACGTCGTCGTATAGATCCCTGTCGACACGAGTGAGAGCAGCTGGAAACTGCAGCCCGCGATGTCGTTGCCATTGTCCTGGAACTCGATCCCGTCGATCGGACCGACGAGATCGTTCAAGTCCGACGTCATTAGTGTGGCGGTGTAGGTCACGTCCTGGCCGGGGATGGACGGGTTGGCCGATGAGCCGACGGTGATCGTCACTGTTCCCATGGCGGAGGCCGGAGACTCCCAGCCCATGGCGACGACGGGTGCGCAGGTGCACACCACGAATCCCAACAAGGCGCCAACCCCTCGTATTCGTCCGGCAGACATTCCGCACTCCCTCGCTGCGACGCCACCACGTGAAGGCCGCCCGCCGATCGTCAAGGTACCAGCACCATCTCCGAATTCAGTGGATCCACAACCTGGGGCTGGAGCAACAGGGGCCCCCACTCCCCCACCCATTCGGGGTAGTTCCCGGAAGTTTTGGGAGATTCACCGTGTTGTACGCAGAGTGATCCCTCTTTCCGTCCTCGACCTCGCCACGGTGGCAACGGGGTCGACGCCGGCCCAAGCCCTGAGGGAGACCGTGGAGGCTTCTGCGGAGGTGGAGCGACTCGGCTACCACCGATTGTGGGTGGCAGAGCATCACGGGATGCCCGCCGTGGCCAGCTCTGCGCCCGCGGTCCTGATCGCGCACCTGGCCGATGCCACGACGACCCTGCGTGTCGGCTCGGGCGGGGTCATGCTGCCCAACCACGCCCCACTCGTGGTGGCTGAACAGTTCGGGACCCTGGAGGCGCTGCACCCAGGCAGGATCGACCTCGGACTGGGGCGCGCTCCGGGAACTGACCCAGTCACAGTCCGTGCGCTCCGGCGCACCCCGGAGATGCATGCCGATACGTTTCCTGAGGACGTCGTGGAGCTGATCAACTATCTCCTGCCCGGCGAGGGTCTGCCGAGCCACCCATCGGCGAATCCGGGCCGTGGCTACCTCCCAGAGGTGTGGCTCCTCGGCTCGTCGCTCTTCAGCGCGCAACTTGCAGGCCTCCTCGGGCTTCCGTTCTCGTTCGCCTACCACTTTGCGCCCAAGCTCATCGATGCTGCCCTGAGCGCCTACCGGTCGAACTTCCGCCCCTCGGTACTGCACACCGAGCCCAGGGTCATGGTGGCCGTGTCGGTGCTCTGTGCTCCGAGCGAGACGGAAGCTCACTGGCTGTCGGGCTCGACCGCACTCAGCATCCTGCAGTTGAGAACGGGCCGCTTGGGCCCGCTGCCCTCCCCGGAGGAGGCAGCGCGCTACCAGTTCACCGAGGCCGAGAAGTCGATCACCGAAGAGGCCATGTCGACGCATCTGATCGGTGACCCGGACACGGTCACGAAGGGCCTACGCCACCTGCAGCGCCGCACCGGGGCCGACGAGATCATGCTCTCGACCCGGTCCCACTCCTATGAGGCGCGGGTGCGATCCCTGTCGCTGATCGCCCAGAACTGGGGTTCCCCGTAGGATCTGTTTCGCGTCGGGGATCGCCGTGGATGGGGATGCTGGTCCGGCATGCGGCGAGGTGAGCCAACTGCAGTCTGAATGCCGAGGTGCCGGCCTTGGTCATCCGGGTCCAGCGTTACGTTGTAGCTTCCCCGGAGCCGGCCTCGACAAGGAATCTCCATGACGCCTCCCACCAACCCAGTCCGCTTGATCGGACACAAACGCCGCTTCGCCGAGGCGATCGCTCAGATTGACGTCGAGTTGGAGTACGAATCGGGTCCTGCGGTCGCCGCCCGTCGAGATGAGGTGGTGGCTGCCGCACGTGCTGCCTACGGCCCCAGCGAGGACTTCCGTGGGGTACGTGACGCCTGGGATGCGGTCTTTCCCGACGGCATTTACAGCGCCACCGGGTTGGCCAGAGCCAAGCGGCTGGCATAGGCGCCGACCAAGGGCGTCTTTGGACCGCCCACTTGCATGGCACGGCTTCGGCATGCGGGAGCACCCCCGTGACAGCGGCGACGCACCTCCGTGGGGTGACGGCGAAAAGCAAGAGGAGGTTGCCATGCCCAAGTACCTGATCGAGGCGAGATACACGGCCGACGCGGCCAAGGCATTGAAGTCCGAAGGGGGCTCCGCTCGTGCCGCGGCCACCAAGACGCTGATCGAGGGTCTCTCACGCCGAGCGAGATCGACGAGGCGGCGAAGCGGGACGTGAAGTTCCGGCCGCCCGGCAGCTGACGCTCGTCGCTCCGAGTGTCGCCTGCCGGCATCGATCCGGCAACGAAGCGCCGGCTCGCTCAGCTCGCTCTTCGACTTCAAGGGGTAACCAGCCCAACCCCTCTTCTCAACTCGACGACGGGCGAGCCCGAAGGCGCCTACGGAGGTCAGGGCCAGGGTTACTGAGCACCGCTGAGCCCCCCCGCAGAGGCGGACGGTCACCGCGGCACCCTCGGGCGAGCCGCGGTGATCGTCGTCGCCGATGTTTCCACCAACCCGCCGAACGGGGCACCCGGCTCGCGAGTCCGATCGGACCTCGATTGTTGCTGCCGCTCGCCAATGGCCCGTTCGACCGGCGGCACTTGCTCTCGAACGGGCAGAATGGGGTTGTGACTGATTCGGCCACATATCGCCTCGAGGGCCATGTGGCCACCATCACTTACAACCGCCCCGACGCACTGAACGCAATCAATGCCCAAATGCGGCGCGACCTCAACGACGCCTTCTCTCGGTTTCGTGACGACGAGGAAGCGTGGGTAGCCATCGTCACCGGTTCGGGACGCGCATTCTGTGTCGGTGCCGACCTGCGCCAGGGCGCCGGGTCCGCGGGCGAGTTCCCAGGTACGTTCTGGGAGAAGCCGACACTGAATTCCTTCGAGAGCGGATGGGAGATCTTCAAACCGGTGATTGCTGCCGTCAACGGGTACTGCCTTGGCTACGGGCTCACACTTGCCACCTGGTGCGATTTCGTACTGGCGAGTGACCGGGCCGAGTTCGGTCTTCCAGAAGTGAAGCTCGGAGTCCCGGCGATCGTGGCATCGATACGCCTCCCGCAGCGCATCAGCTGGGCCGATGCGATGGAGCTGTTGCTCACGGGGGATCGCATCGATGCCGACCGAGCACAGGCGATGGGTCTGGTCTGGAAGGTCGTCCCGCATGACACCCTGCTCGACGAGGCCAACGCACTGGCGAGACGCCTTCTGGCGGGAGCGCCTCTGGCTCAGCGGGCAATGAAGGAGATGGCGATGCGCACACGCCACATGCCGACGCTCGAGGCCATCCGTTTCGGCGAGACAATGCGGCACGTTGGCGCGGCGACACAGGACGCGGCTGAAGGCTTCCGGGCCGCAGCCGACGACCGCCCGCCGCACTGGACAGGACGATGAACTCATTTCGGAGCAGAGCGATGGTCACTTGCCTTGCTGCTTGAGCGTCGTTTCCAAACTGTTGATTTGATCAGCCAGATCCTTGAGCCCTCCTTCGGTGTGGATGTCGAGCCGATCGAGGATCTGTACGGTGTCATCGTAGGTGTGCTGTGAGCGGACATCACTCGCCACACTCTGCACATTTTGGCCGACCATGATGACCGACAGCAGCACCAATTGGAGGAACGTTTGGGCAATCCAAGCGATGATCCCCTCGCCGCCCGGCTTCAATGCTGGTGGTAATCCGATCAAAGCGATGACTCCGAACACATACGCGCACCACATCGACCCAACGATGTTGGTCAGGAAGACGGCAATTTTGGCGTTGACCCCGTCTGCCCTCTCGACCTCGGCTCGCAATCCGCGAAGACTGATCGCTTGACCAATGTGGTGGCGTGTCTTGACCGGCCTCGCTATCTGAACATCACTCATGTTGTTCTCCTTTCAGTCATCAGACCTTCTCATGAACGAGGCTTCGAACTCTCGAAGTGAGCAATGACGGTCGGACCCCGCGTCGAGCGGGAGAACCCATCACAGGCGTCGACAGTCCGCCAGCGATGACCCGCCCTGCCCCCAGGCTCCCCCTACTCCCTGGCGCAGGACACGCTCGTCCCGGTCCAGCCGTTCATTCGGGCCGATCAGACAAGTGGGACTTCGCGTCGTTCCTCACTCCGCAGGAACACAGCAACGCCGTGTCATTCGAGCCCGTTTCGTGACGATGCCTATTCGTCAGATGTGAGAGCGGCTGTCGTGAACTGGTGCGGCCGCTCGACCTGGCCGGCGCCACATCAGCCCGATGCGGGCTCCTGCGAGTCGGCAGAGGACCTGAGGGATGCGGCGAGCTGGTGCAACTTGGCCCGGACCGAGGCCGGGACCAAGTGCTGCTCGCCGGCGCACAGGTCGATCATGGCCACCGACTCGAGGGTGTTGAAGGTGTGGACGGAGAGGGGCAGGTGGGTCTGACTCTCCACGCTGTGCGCACCGAGGGCCACATCCGCCAGTGCCGTGTCGATCCCCCCGCCCTGACGTAGGAACGCGCAGAATGCGGCTCCGTCCGTCAGCATGGCCCGGAAGGCGACGTTGCCGTCCTGCTGGACGTAGGTGGCCAGGTTGGAGTCGGCCTTGGCGACGTCAGTGAGGTAGGTGGCGTCCTCGACCGGAGTTGTCTTCGGTGCGCGCAGCGGACTCGCGGGGTGACCCGTCGCGGTCGTTGCAGCCTGGGCGGCCCCGCCACAGGCAACCCCACTGACGACCAGCGCGACGAGGACGACGACGCCGGCCCATTGGCGCTGCATCCCTGTCACCACGAGTTACTCGCTCTCTGTTGCATCACGACGCTCCACTGGCGGATGCGGGAAACCCGGATTCCTTGGAGCGACCTTCAGTCGTTCTCGACCTGATAGTCCCACTTGGCCACGATGTGATCGCCGTCGGGCGCCCAACGGAGGAGCCCCTCCCCTACGGGCATGACGGAGCGGATCTTGAAGCTCAGGCTCTGGCCGGTGTGCAGGGCGGCGGGCAGCGGCTGCTGTCCGGGCACCAGCGTAGGTGTGTAGACCGTCTGCAGGTGGTCGATGGAGTCGAAGTCGGCCACGCTGATCGGGACGGTGCCGCGCACGTGGCTGAGCGAGATCGTCCATGTGCAGGTGGTGAACTTCTGCTGGAAGGGCAGCCCTTCGCCGGGCACCACCGGGCCGTTGACCACCGCGAGGGCCGAGAACGTCGGCGTCTGGACCCGGACGAAGTCACCCTCCACCGTGAGAGCCGGGCGGGCCAGGGTGCCGACGACGGTCTGGTCGATCGGATGGTCGAGCTGTTGCTTGGGGAGCCACGACTGCGGATCAGCGATGTTCCGACCCGGCGTGGACGTCAGCCCGTAGATGCCCCATGCCATCGCGGCCGCCAGGCCGACGAAGACCACCCAGAACAAGACCCGCCGGGTGCTCGACGGACCGGGCCGTGAGGCCCGGTCCGTCGGAGCGTCGGCCGTCGGTGCGACGGCAGCGGTCATCCCGTGATGGCCCGGTTCCTGCGGCGGTGCAGCACCAGGTAGCCGACCATGAGGAGCACGCCGAAGGCCGGGAGCGCCACGACCAGCGGCGCCTCGGGGAGCCCTTCCCCAGGGTTGGTGGGGATGGGGGGCATGAAGCCGTCGCCGCTCGGGGCAGTGAAGACATCGGTCCCGAACGGCTCGAGCCCGGTCTGCGCGGCGTAGCCGATGTGGCCCTGTCCGTCGAGCCCGCCGCAGACAGAACCCGTCGGGAGGCTGACGTCGGTCGAGGTGCCCACACAGTTGGACACGTCGAAGACGTCCTCCATCGTCCGCAACCAGCTGTAGTGGTTGTAGAACGTCGTGGACACCGAGCCCGGGGCGATGAACGGGCTGATGAGGACGCTGCCCGTGTCGCCACCACCGTTGGTCGGGTCCGTGGCGTCGAACAGCGGGTCAGCGGTGACGGGCGCCGTCGGGGTCGACAAGGTGGACAGCATGGCGGGGTCGCCCTCGCCACTGAGCGTGACGCTCGTCACGCTGCCGGCGATGCCCACGGGGTTGCCGGCATCGTCAATGGCCTGGAACGAGGCGGCGACCGTCGGGCCACTGCTGTTGGTCGGGTAGAGCTCGCCGGTATCCGACACCGTCCCGACGAACAACCCGTTGGGGAAGTCGCTGGTGTACGCCGACGATCCGATGGCCACCGCCGTGCCGTTGATGGTGACTGACGTGACCTCCCGGCCGGTGTCGTCACCGACCAGGACCGGGTTGCCGCTCGAGGGCGCCGGGTACGAGACGGTGCTGGACCCGCCGCCGCCGGTCACGGTGTCGGTGCGGGGCCCCGGGCTGCTGCCCGAGTCACCCCGCACGATTCCCGGCTCGCAGTCGGCCGGCACCAGCGCCGGCGTGGTCTGCGTGCAGGTCGGCGGCCGGTCCACGTCGAGGTTGAATCCGGGACCGGGGAACTGCTGGCGGCCGGAGCCGTCGGTCTGCAACGGCGAGTTCGGACCGGTCGGTTCGACGGACACGTTGGTGCCGCCGATGTTCTCGCCGGCCGTGTCGCCGAGAATGCTGTCGGCACCGAAGATCGAGTCGGCGCCCGGGTCGGTCGACCCTGCTGTCCCGTAACTCGGGGCGTCGGCCGGAGCCGAGGTCTGCGGTGAGGACGTTCCTTGTCCGGCTGGCATCGCCGGCGAGCCGCTCACCACGCTGCTGTTCGTCAGCACGTTGTTGAAGGTATTGCCCGAATAGGTGAAATTCGGCTCTCCCTCGTCGAAGGTGATGTCGATCAGGCCTCCGTGGGCGTAGGCGGACGACTCCTCGATGAGCGGCACGTAGTACGCCAGGAACAGGTCCGAGGCGTAGAGCCCGCCGGTGAAGTTCCGCGGCGTCGTGGCCTCGGGGTCGTCGGCCGGCAACCCTGCAGGATTGTAGATGGGGTCGTTCAGGTTGACCTGGCCGGCGTGGGGCCCGCTCGCGTACAGGCCGAAGGCTCCCGACAGGTTGTTGCCCTTGCACGTGGTGTCGTGGGCGTCGCTGCAGTTGTCCGGCGTGATCCAGCTGAACTGCGGGACGGTGTCGGCGTTGAGGTCGTGGATCAGGCCGGTGTTCGGGTCGTCCAGGTTGGCGATGTGGTTGCCGTCGCAGTTGGAGCCGCCACCCGCAGAAGGCTGGGGCTCGGTGAGTGGCGTCCCCATCGGGTCACCCGTCCCGCCGCCGGTCAGGGATGCGAACCACGAGAAGGGGAAGTGCTTCGCCACGTACTGGTCCGAGTACTGGGGGTCGTTGGTGGTCCCCGTCCCCTTGACCAGGGATGCCGACGTGAGGTTGCTGACATCCGCCGGGAACGTGGCGGTGTCGCTCATGAGGGTCGGGTCCGTCGCCGGGTTGTTCGAGGACGACCCCGGACCGCCGCAGGCGGCGTCCTCACGGCCCGGCACGCTGTCGGCCACCCAGGAGGTGGAGCCGATCGGTTGGGCACCTCCCAGGTCCTGGGCATAGCCCTTCCAGCTCACGCCCGCGGCGTTGAACTGGTCGAAGAGGGTGGGGATGTCGGTCGGGTACGTGCAGCCGTTGGTCGCGCTGATGGTGGGCGGACTGGTGCTGTTGTTGTACGTGCTGGGGGTCGGGTAGTTCGGCCCCTGAGCGGACGCGACCTGCCCGTAGTTCCAGTTGGGCGTGTCGGAGCCGACGGAGCCGGTGGTGACGATGCTCGAGTTGGAGCCGAACGGAGTGTCGGCATAGCTGCAGTCGTTCTGGGTGTCCTGCTCCGGGCCCTGCCCGGAGGCCATCGCGATGTAGTTGTCCTGGCTGGTGTGGCCGGTCCCGTAGTAGTTCTTCAACAGGACGCCCTCGGACGGGAGCGTCTGCCACAGGTACGAGTTGTTGTTGAGACCGGTGAAGGTCTCGTCGTAGGACTTGTTCTCCAGGATGATCAGCCAGACGTGCTGGATGCTCCCTGCGGGCAAGCCGGCGACGGAGGTCGGCCCGGCTGCGTTCGCCGCAACGGTGCTCCCGAGCGGCACGATCGCAGACAGGGCAACCAGGGCCGACGCGCCAAGAGTGAGAGCGAGCGGCTTCAGACGACTCTTTCTGCGTACCCGCGAGAGCATGTCCTTCTTCCCCTTCTTTTGAGAATCTGTGTTGCGGTTTTACCGAGCCGGGAAAGATTGGGCAATGGCCTTCATGACGATGCGCGCGACGGATCACACAACGTTCATCGCGCGATCGCGCGAGCATCACCGTTGTCACTGAGCGGGCAGCAGCGGATGGTCACGACGGATGCTGTGCGCATGAGTCGGTTGCTCCATTGCGGCACGCATGCATGTCGGCGCGCTCATGCCCCGCGATCCGACGGTCGCGGACGTTCCGTCTTCCGAAGATCCGCCGAGCGCACGTCAGTCCGGGAGTGCAGGAGGCCACTGACCTGCTGTGAGATGGCGGCGAGGTCTGCGTGGGCGCTGAGGGACTCGAACCCCCGGCCTGCTGGTTGTAAGCCAGCTGCTCTAACCAACTGAGCTAAGCGCCCAAGCGCTGCGGCGCCCGGGCAATTATGCCCATCCCCGGCGTCGACCCGTGACGGGAACCCTCAGCGCGGCAGCTGGCCGGCGAAAACCGTGCTCCAGGGCCGGGCCAGGGCGCGAAGCTCGGCGCAACCGTCGTCGCCCAGTGCGGCATAGGGGGCGGCCGCCAGGGCATCCGTGCCCACCTCGATCGCACGTCGCTGGGCACCGCCCCAATCGGTGAGGCGGAGACCCTCACCTCTCTGGAGCCAGCCCCGCCCGCGCAGCGCGTCGACCGCCGTCTCCCATTGGTCCTGCGACCAGCCGCGAGAGGTGCGCAGCACGTGGCCCGGCACGTCACCGGTCGCGGCGTGGGTGATCAACGACTCAATGCCCGACAGGCCGTGCACCACGAGCAGAGCGACGTGCCCGTCACCCCGGAACTCTCGCAGGATCGATTGGGCGTGCCACAGCTGCAGGTGTGGCGCCGTCGGCCAGCTGACGTCAGCGTGCGCCGCCGCCAAGGGCCGGCCCTCCGGCCGCCGCCCCGCCTCCTCCGCGGCGGTTCGGGCGAGGCTCGCGGCGCGGCGCACCTCCTCGGACTCCACGACGGCTTCGCCCAGCAGACGCCGGAACGCGGCGTCCGCAGCCCTGAATCGGGCCGCCACCAGCGCCTCGGGCGCCGCGATCTGCCAGGCCCCCGGGATCGCTTCGCGTACGAGCTCGGCATTGAAGTTGAAGAAGGTGGAGACCACCACATCGGCGCTCACCGCGCCCATCGGCGCGGCCCTCGAGGCGAAGTAGCCCGCACGCCCGTCGATGCCGAGGCGCGCGTACTCCTCACCCGCCTCGGGCACGAAGTAGATCATGCCGTGCAGGGGCTCGAGCGTCCGCCATGTCTTGCGTGCCCGCAGCGCCGCGTCCGTAGCGCCTGCGTCGATCACAGCGTCCCCTCGGCGGCCAGCCGTTCCTTCAGTGCCGGCGTGGCCGCCACGATGGGCCGGCGGCTCGACGCGTCACGTACCACGAGGTCAAGGCCGTCGCGCTCGCCGTCGGCCGCCCCGGCTTCGCGACAGATGAGCAACCCCGCCAGGTAGTCCCATCCGTAGAGGGTGCTTCCCCCCACCACCACGTAGGCGTCGAGCACCCCCTCGGCGACCGCGCAGCACTCGAGCGATGCGGCGCCCAGTGCCCGGTACTGGGCCCAGCCGGGATGGTGGCCCGGGAACCCCGAGATGCCGACGATGGCGCTCCCCAGGTCCTCGCAGCCCGACGCCCGGATAGCCGTGCCGTCGGCCTCCGCACCGCCGCCGCGCACGGCGACGTAGCGGTCGCCCGTGGCCTGGTTGACCACGAGTCCCAGAAGCGGTCCCTCTCCGTCGAGCACACAGATGCTCGTCGAATAGAACGGCACACCCCTGTGGGCGTTGGTGGACCCGTCGATCGGGTCGATCACCGCCGTCAACGGAGAGGATGAGTCGCCCGTGGCACCCGACTCCTCGGAGAGCACCGCGAGTCCCGCGCCGTGCAGCACGGGGAGCGCGGCCCCGTCGGCCGCCAGGTCGAGGCGGTACTGCCCCGGCCTCGTCCCGGCGGGCCCCCAGTCGTCGAGCACGTCCAGCGCGGCCCGGACGGCGCCGACGGCATCGTCGAGCACCCCGAGCAGGCGAACGTCGTCCACGGGTGACGAACCCTACCGGCCACTGGCGCCCCGGCCGCCTCAATCGGTGCCGGTCCGCTCCCATTAGGCTCCTGGTGTTGTGGCTGCCATCGATGTCGCCGGCTACGTCGCAGACCTGAAGGACCACTCCGTCGACCACGGGTTCCATGTGCACGACGAGCGGCACTTCGTCGAGACCTACTCGCTGCGCCAGGTCTGGGAGGTCGACCTGCATCCCGAGGAGGGGTGCGGGGGGCCCCTCGACCTGCACCTCGCACTCGACGTGGACCCTCGCGTCCTCCTTTCCTTCGAGGACGCCGTGGTCCTGCTCTCCGAGGACGAGGAGCCGCCGGACGAGTTCCATTTCCCGCTGACCTTCACCTGGGCCCTCCCGCCGCTCCCGAGCGGGCCGGACCTCCTGCGCCTGGCCATCGACCTCGCCGGCGTCGGGGGGATCGAGCTCCCCCTCGAGGTCTCCGCCATCGACTCCTTCGCCAACGCCACCGACGGCTCGGAGCGCCGGCTGAGCATCGTGGCCCGTCACCCCGTGTCGCTGGCCCGGGTCCTCGGCGGCGAGGAGCTCCTCTGCGACGTCTTCGACCGCGCCCTGGCCGTCAGCCGCTTCCTGCTCGAATCGGCCGAGCGCTGGCTGGCCTGACGTGCGGGGGGCCCGCCGCCCCGGGGGAGGTCGGGCCCTGGCGACAGCGCTCGCCGTCGCCGGCGCCGTGGTGGGGCTGAGTTCGTGTAGCAGCCAGGGCGGCCAGGGACTGGCCCAGCAGGCCTGCGTCCACGTGGACCGCTCCGTCCGGGACTACCTGCGCTCCATTCGGGTCGGGACCCCGCCCGCCACGGTGGCCCTGCTCCAGAGGGAGGCCGACCAGGAGCTGCGGGTGGCTCTGCCACTGGCCGCTCAGGCCAACTCCGATGACGGCTCGTGGAACTCGCTGATGACCACCATCTCGGAGGGTGCCATCGTCGACGAGGGGCACCTCGTGCCCTCGCTACGGGCTCAGTGTGTCGTCGCCGACAGCAATCCGAACGTCAACCCGCAGACGCCCGGATCCGGCACGACCCCACAGAACGTCAATCCGAACCCGGCGTCACCCGCCGGCTGAGGGCGCCCCTCCTGCCGACGCCACCTGCGCCCTGCCGGCCGCCACGATGGGCGGCATGAGCTTGGGCGCGAGCACCACGCCACCGGCGTTGGTGAAGTGGATGCCGTCGGTGCGCCGGATCGCCACCCCGTCGACGGTGCTGCTGAACTTCCCCCCGGGGCACGCCGCCGCGTTGAGGTCGACCACCGAGTCGGTCTGGGGGTGCTCCGCCGCCACCTCGCGTACCAGCTTGTTGAACACCGCCAGGCGCGCCGGGTTGTCCTCGGGCCACGGCGCCCCGTCCGGCTGCTCCCCCTCGTCCGTACAGGGCGCGGTCAGGAACACCATGCGGGCCCCGGTCGCCGTCACGAGCTTCGACGCCTCCTCGAGCTGCGCCTTGACGTAGGCGGCATACGCCGGGCTCAAGATGTTGGTCCAGCCGCCCTGGTACTCGCGGTCGACCACCTCCCAGCGTCCGGCAAGGAGCACCACCACGTTCGGCTTGACCTCGTTCATGGCGTTCAGCCACTGGAACGGCCAGGGCTGCTGGTCCAGGGGCTCCCCCGAGGAGAGCGGCGACCCGTTGCACGCTGACGGCGTGGTGTCGCGGGCCCCCATGAGCTCGACCTCGGGCCCGTCGACCACGCCGCAGCCGAGGATCCCCTTGTCCGAAAGGACGTAGCCGTACTTGGCCTGGTCCGCCGGGTACGACAGCCCGATCCCGAGTGTCAGCGCCACCGAGTCGCCGAAGAGGAGGACCCGTACCGGCGCCGCCGCCGGGGCGGAACCGGGCACCGACGACGTCGTGGTCGCGGGGTGGATGGCCGATGGGAAGGTCGTGCTCGCGACCGCCGTCGTCCCGGTGGTCGCCGCGACGACGGCGACGATGACGGCCCCCACACCGGCGGGCACGACCAGCCACGCCCGCCACTGGCTGACGAAGGTACCCATGCGGATCGGTCGCTCAATGAGGTGGAACGACACCACGGACACGGCGAAGGTGACGACCACGCGCACCCCGAAGAGCTCGTAGCTGTAGAGACCCGTACGGGAATGGTCGAGCCAGATGAAGATGGGCCAGTGCCAGATGTAGAGGCCGTAGGAGATCCGGCCCACGTAGCGCACCGGCGCCAGGGAGAGCACGCGGGGGACAACGCTGCGGGGGGCGGCGACCGCGGAGAGGATCACTGCAGCGACGGCGAGCCCGATGAGGAAGAACCCGCCCGAGTAGGGGAGCGAGGAGGTCGAGGTCGTCAGCACCCAGAGACCGATCGCACCGGCCGCGCCGACGACACCGATCACGCCGCACACGAGCCTCCCGGCGCTGGTGGCGGGCCGCCACAGCTCCCCCTTGGCGAGGCGGCCCTCCTCGTGGCTCCGGCGCGTGACCAGCACGAGCCCGACGGCGAGCGCACACCCGATGAAGAGGCACTGTGAGCGCGTGTCGGTGCCCAGGTACACCCGGTTGGTGTTGAGGCCGCCGTCGTACAGCACGTACATCCAGGTTGCCGACGCGATCGCCGCCGCGCAGCACAGCGCGAACAGGGCCCGCAGGCTCTTGGTGAAGTGCAGCACGCCCAGCACGACCAGCGGCCAGATCACGTAGAACTGCTCCTCGACCGCGAGTGACCAGGTGTGGAGCAGTGGCGAGGAGGCCGCAGTCTCGTTGAAGTAATTGGAGTTGACGAGGATGAAGTGCCAGTTGCTCACGTAGAGCAGCGTGGACAGCGCGTCGAGGCGGAGCGCCCCGTAGGTCCCCTTTGGCACGATCACCGACGCGAAGAACGCCACGAAGAGCATCATCAGGAGGAGTGCCGGGAGGAGCCGCCGTGCCCGGCGGGCCCAGAAAGCGCCGAGCTTGATCGTGAGGCTCTGGCGCCACTCGCCGATCAGGAGCGAGGTGATGAGGAAGCCGGACAGCACGAAGAAGGCGTCCACCCCCATGAAACCGCCGTCCATGTGCGGGATCCCACCGTGAAACATCATCACGGCGAGCACGGCGCAGGCCCGGACGCCGTCGAGAGCCGGGAGGTAGGCCAGACGAGTGTGCGAAATCGCGCTCTCGTCGTCCTGCATCAGGCCCTTCCCTCCTGGTTTCGATCAGGCCGGCACCGCAGTCCGGGTGTCCGGGATCAGACATTGTCTCAGACCGGGCCTGCCATGCCGGGGCACGGGCGACTCGCTACCCTGAGGCCTCCTGAGCCCGACCCGACCCCTCGCCGCCCCCCTGCCGCGCCGCGACGCACCGGTGCGTCGCCACCGCTTCGTGGCGTTTCTCCTGGTGGTCGCCGTGATCGGGGCTGGCGCAGCCCTCGTCACCCACCTGGACCAGGGCCCGGGCCTGAGCCCGCTGCGGGCCCGGATCGTCGCCATCGCCGAAGGGCAGGTCGGCTATCAGACCGACCCGGCGGAGACGTACTGCAACAAGTTCAGCGCCTACTGGGACGCCGGCGTCGACGACTGCGGCGGCAACGGCAACCTCGACGAGGAGTGGTGCGCCGACTTCGCGGCCTGGGTCTGGAAGCAGGCCGGGGCCGAGGTCACCTACGAGCTGGCGTCCGGCTACCTCAACGGCGATTCCGCCAGCTTCTACGTGTGGGGAACGGACCACGGCACCTGGCACCCCGTCGGGTCGCACTACACGCCCCAGCCCGGCGACGTCGCCGTCTACGGGCTCGACACCGAGGCGGTCACCGCCGTGCACGTCGCGGTCGTCACGGGTGACACGGGCGACGATGCCGCACCCGACGTGGTCAACGGCGACGGCGACCGGACCGGGTACAGCGTCGTGGAGGTCGGCGACCATCAGGCCTTTGCCGACGTGAAGGGGAAGGGCGCCCCGCTGTCCGGCTATGTGTCGCCCTCGGCGCCCCCGGCCGCGTCCACCTCGTCCTGACCGGCCGGCGTCAACCCTCCGGCGTGTAGCCGGCCGGCAGCGCGATCGACTTCAATTCGAGGAAGCCCTCGAGGCCCTCGGGGCCGAACTCCCGTCCGACGCCGGACTCCTTGAACCCGCCGAACGGCGTGGAGAAGTCGATCGGCACCGGCGCATTCAGCATGTAGGTGCCCGTCCGCACCTGGCGGGCGATCCCCAGGCCGCGGTCGTTGTCCGCGGTCCAGACCGATCCGCACAGGCCGTAGTTGGAGTCGTTGGCGATCTCGACCGCGTTGTGGTCACCGTCGTAGGGGATGACCACGAGCACGGGCCCGAAGATCTCCTCCTGGGCGATCCGCATTTTGTTGTCGACGTCGGAGAAGACCGTCGGCTCGACGTACCAGCCCTTCGAGAAGTCCGATCCGGAGGGGCGCCCGCCACCCAGGGCCACCGTCGCCCCCTCCTCACGCCCGCTGTCGAGATACCCCTCGATCCGGCTCCGCTGCCGCTCGGCCACCACCGGGCCGACCTCGGTGGCTGGGTCCATCGGGTCGCCCACCGTCATGGCGGACACACCCGAGACGACCGCGTCGACGACCTCGGCGTAGCGGGCGCGCGGCGCCAGGATGCGGGTCTGCGCGATGCAGGCCTGGCCGTTGTTCATGATGGCGTTGGGCAGCAGCGTCGGGATCGTCGTCGCCAGGTCCGCGTCGTCGAGGATGATGGCGGCGGACTTGCCGCCGAGCTCGAGCGTGCAGCGCTTCAGCCGCTCGCCGCACAGCCCGCCGATGCGCTTGCCGCCCACGCCCGAGCCGGTGAAGGAGATCTTGTCCACACCCGGGTGCGTGACCAGGTGCTCGCTGACCTCTCGGCCCGCGGGGACCACGGACAGCACGCCCTTGGGCAGTCCGGCCTCGGTGAAGATCTCGGCCAGCCGGAACGCGTCGAACGGTGTCTCCGGCGCCGGCTTGTAGACCACCGTGCAGCCGGCGACCAGCGAGGGCGCCAGCTTGGCGGCGGCGATGAAGAGCGGCACGTTCCACGGCGCGATGGCGCCGACGACCCCGACGGGCTCCTTGGTGACAAGGACCTGAGGGTTGAGCAGGCCGGCGCGCACTTCGTCGAAGGCGAACGACGTGGCGAGGTCGGCGTAGTAGCTGAAGATCATGGTCGGTGCCAGCACCTGGCCCATCCCCGAGAACGAGATCGGCGAGCCCATCTCCCGCGTGATGATCTCGGCCATGTCGCCCATCTCGGCGGTGATCTGCGCCGCCACGGCGGACAGGATGGCGGCCCGCTCGGCCGGCGTCATGCGCGGCCACGGGCCGTAGTCGAACGCCGTGCGCGCCGCCGCCACGGCCTTGTCGATGTCGGCCTCGGTGCCGTCGGGCACCCGGCCGACGACTTCCTCGGTCGCCGGTGAGATCACCGCGATGGTGTCGGTGCCCTCCGGGGCCACCCAGTCGCCGCCGATGAACAAGCGGTCGTAGTCCCGAATCGCCATGCATCCTCCCCAGGATCGGAGGGCCCACGCCCCCGCCGCCGATTGGGCCGTGCGGCACTTCAAGGGTAGCTGCGCCCGGCGGGGACGGGACAGTCCGGCCCCACCCCCCTCAGGGGCTCAGCCCGCCTCACCGCGTTGTTCGAGATGGGCCACGATGCCGCCGTCGGCCTCCACCCAGCCCTTGCCGGCGGCATACGCGCACATGCCAGCGAAGCCCTCGTCCCACTCGTCGTTGGCGGCCGGACGAGCCAGCGCTCGAAGGGCGACCGGGTCGACGACGACGTGCTCGCCGTCAGGGCGCAGGCGCCCGAGGGCGGAACGCTGCAGGACCTCGGCCAGGTCACCCGCCCCCTCCACGGCCACCGAGAGGCGGGTGAAGTCGTCGGGGTCGGCGAGGTGCACCCGGGCCTCGGACAGGTCGATCACGATGATCACGCCCAGCGACGCTACAGTGCCGCTCCGTGCCCGACATCAGCCAGCGCGACCCCGAGCAGGTGGCCGCGACCCTTACGCGCTGGCTGGCCACCAAGGCGGACGGGGGTGTCGGCCCCGAGGTCTTCGACGTCCAGGCCCCAGGGTCGAACGGCTTCTCCAACGAGACCATCCTGTGCCGCACGCGGTCGGCCGACGGAGGGGAGCAGCGCCTCGTCGTCCGGGTGGCACCGACCAAGCATCTGCTCTTCCTCGACGCGGAGTTCTCGACCCAGTACCGGGCCATGCGCGCCCTGGCCGACGGCGGATCGGCCGTACCACTTCCCCGCCTCGGCCACTACGAGGAGGACCCCCAGTACTTCGGCGTGCCCTTCTTCTCCATGGACCACATCGAGGGCCGGGTGCCCTCCGACAACATCCCGTACACCATCGAGGGCTGGGTCATTGAGGCCGCGCCCGAGCAGCAGGAGCGGATGTGGTGGAGCGGGATCGACGCGCTGGCCGCGGTGCACCGGACGGACTGGCGGGCCCTCGGGCTCGACTGGCTGGGTGACCCCGCCCGCGGCACGCCGGGGATCGTGCAGCAGATGTCGTACTACCGGGACTTCCTCGACTGGGCGACGCAGGGGGAGAAGGTGCCGGTGATCGAGTCGACCTGGCAGTGGCTGGTGGAGCACCAACCGGCCGAGGAGGGCGAGATCGTGATCAGTTGGGGTGACAGCCGCATCGGCAACATCATCTGGGACGAATTCCGGGCCGCTGCGGTGATCGACTGGGAGATGGCCTCGTTGGGCCAGCCCGAAATGGACCTGGGCTGGTGGCTCTACTTCGACCGCCAGTTCTCCGAGGGACTGGGCGTGCCCCGGCCGGCCGGCTTCGGGTCCCACGAGGACACCATCGAGCGCTACTCCGAGCTCATGGGACGCCCGATGCGGGACATCTTCTTCTACGAGATCTTCTCGGGCTTCCGCTTCGCCATCGTCATGTACCGGCTGTCCGACCTCGTGTTCGGAAGGGAGGACATGGCGCAGGATGCGGGCATGGCCACCAACAACATCGCCACCCAGCTCCTGGCCAAGATGCTCGACCTGGAGCCGCCCACCTAGGACCCGGTCGACCGTCGCGGTCCTCCGATCAGCTATCGGGTCCGTCGTCCGGGATGGGGTCGTTCCCCGGGCCGACCGTGACGCCCGCCGCCCGCAGGCGGTCGCCGAGCCAGTCGGCGCCCTGCTCACCCTGCATGGCCTCCTGCCAGCCGTCGAGGATCCTGTGCACGTCGTCGACCGAGGGAATCTGGGCGATGACGTGCACCGTCATCTTGTCGTCGTAGCCCGGCGGGGCCGAGACGTGCAGACCCCCGAAGGGGTCCTCGGTGACGTGGGGCGACGGCTCGCGCAGCACGTAGAGCTCCCCGGTGTCCTCCACGTAATTCAGCTCGTGGCGGACCCCGTCCGCATCGAGCCAGTCGGCGCCGAACTCGAGCTCGGCGGAGGCTCGGCGGCGGGGGTCGGCTTCGTAGAACTCGTCGATGTCCATCGGCCGCACACTATCGCCGACCAGGGCGATCACGGCTGCTCCCTCCACACGCAGTGAAAGTGGGTCCGGGGGGAGGGATCGGGGGAGGGATCACCGCGACCGTGGCTCCATGTCCACCACAGCATCGAAGCAGCGCGTCGCCCTCATCGACCAGATGGCCGCCGAATGGCGGTCCATCGGCCGCGCCCCCGCCGCGGTCCGAAGCCTCCAGGCGGTCGCTGGTCGTGACCCGGGCCTGTCCAGCCTTGTCCTCGGCCCGGGCACTGGGCCGCCCCCCTGTCCCACCCCCTGCGATGTCGTCGAGCACATGCGGCGTGCCTCGGGGCGCACCGAACGCGAGGAGGCCGCCCGCCTGGTCCGGGTGTTGCTCAGGGAAGCCGGCACCGATCCCTTTGTCTGCCGGATGCTCGTGCAGGTCCTCCTCCCTGGCCTCGTCGTCGTGGCGGGGAAGTTGCGCTGGGGCCAGGGTGGAGAATGGCAGGACGGCGAGGAATTCTTCGGGGAGCTCCTCTCGACGACGTGGCTCACACTCCAGTCGTGGGCCGGCCAGGACCGGCCGTATGCCGTTCTCGACCTCCTGTCCGCCATCCGCTGCCGCGTGCGACGCCAGCTGTTCCGCGCCAAGGACCAGGGAGCGCGCGCCGTCCCGCTCGATCCCGGCGTGGCCGTAGAGCGGTCCGCCCGCTCGGAGACCGACCTCGAAGAGCTGGCCCGGATTCTCCTCGACCTGGACCACGCCGGCATGCGTCGCGACGAGGTCGAAGTGCTCTACGCCCACCATGTCCTGGGCTATTCCATCGCCGAGCTGGCCGCCATGACCGGACGCGACCGCCGCGCCCTCTACGCCCGCCGTGACCGGGGCCAGCGGCGCCTCTGCGCCTGAACGCCCCGGTGCGGGCGGGATGACGCGTGCGTATGGTGTGCCCGTGGTTGGTGGAGGGCTCGACACCACCGAGAGGCTGCGCTCACGGGCGGCTCGTGGCCGTCCCAATTGGTGGGTGATCCTGGCGGTGTCCTTGGCTCTCATGGCACTCCTCGTGGCGACCGCAGGGAGCGCACCACACCGGGCCGGCCGTGTCGGCCGTCAGGCCGATGCCGCGGCTCGAAACCCCGGGGCGGCCCGACCCCGTCCCGCCTCGGGTGGACGCCCCGCCTCTTCGTCGACGCCGGCGACCACGACGACGACCTCGACAACGGTCCCGCGGGCGACCCCAACCGTGTCTGCCACGTCGGATACATCCCTGCTGTCCACGCGGGCGCTCGACACCGATACCGGTGCGCCGACGACGACCACCCCGAGCGTCACCACGACGACCCTTCCGGCGGCGACCACCACGACGAGCCCGGCCACGTCGGAGCCGGCGGATCGGATGCAGACCCAGGGTTACCTCGACCCACCGCTGCAGGCGTCGAACGGGTACGGGTTCACGGGGACCGGTGCGATGCAGATCTCGGTGCTCTGGTCGGGGACCACCTACCTCACCATGACGGTCAGTTGCCCGAGCGGCAGCCAGAGCGTCGGCGGGACCTCGGCTATGGAGGCATCCCTCGACGACGCGACGGGGAGCTGCCGGGCGACGGTCACCGAGCCGTCGTCGGAGTCGGCGACGCTCACCTACACGATCTCGATCGGTCCCGCCGGTGGATGACGCCCGGACACGCTCGGGGAGGGCGCTCGACGTCGCGGCGGCGGTCCTCACCGCCCTGCTCACCTTCACCGCGGTCCCGACCGTGCTCGTTCTCGTGGTCGGCAATCCCGCCTCGGGCGGCCTCGGGCACACGTGGCATCCCCTTCCTCGCGGCGCGCTCTGTGGGCTCACGGTGGCGGCATGGGTGGCATGGGTGGCCTGCTGTGCACAGCTCGTGCGCGCTGTGGTCGCCCATGTGCGCAGCGGCGACGTCGGCGCGCGGAGGGACGCCTCGGTGATGGACCGTATCGCGACGCGGATCGCCGTCGGCGTCATCGCGTTCACCACGGTCGGGGTTCCCCTCGCAGTCCCGGCCGCTGCCGGTGCCAGCGCACCGGCGACGAGCAAGGCGGAGGCTGGCACCGTGCCCGCCGCGCGGTCCCCCGCCACGGCAGTCCATGTGGTGCAACCGGGCGAGTCGCTCTGGGGCATCGCCGAGCTGCGCCTGGCCGATGGTGCCGACTGGACCGCGATTGCCGCGCTCAACCTCTGGCGCGACATGGGCCACGGAACGCGGTTCGTCGATCCGGACCACATCCGCGCGGGGTGGCACCTCCGACTCCCCTCGACGGCAGACGAGCGGGACGGGTGGAGGACGTCGCCGTCGGGGCACAGCGGTGCGGGTCCTACCCGCTCCGGAGACCGCCTGCCGGAGCTCGTCGCGCTCGGCCTGGGCTCCCTGGCCTGCGCCGCGCTGGCCCGGCGCGCCATGAGCCGCCGCCGCCAGATCGATCCGTACACAGGGGACCTCGACCTGGGGCGGACGTTGTCGGACGCGGCGACCGACGTGGCCTCGCTGCTGCACCGCTTCGGGAAGGTCCCGGCACTTCGCTCGTTCGAGACCGCCAATCGCCTCCTGGGAAGATCACTGCACGGTGATCCGACCGGCCCGGTCGTTCGCACCATCTGCGTCTCTCCGTCCGGTGTCACGTTCTGGCTCACCGAGCCCAGGGCCGACGCTGCCGACGGCTTCGAGCCGCTGTGCGGTGGCGCGGCGTGGCACGTCGACCACGCCGCGCTCGGGCACGAGGACGCCTCGTCTCCCTACGTCGCCATCGCCCTCCCCATCGGCGACGACGAGGAGGGCACCTGGTTGATCGCTCTGCGCCCGGGAGATGTGCTGCCGCTCCTGGGGGAGTCGGCGCCGGAACTGGCGCGGTCGGCGCGGTCGGCGGCGAGTGCGTGGGCATGGTCGGACATGGTGCTGGTGACGGAGGATCCCGACGACCCGGACCTCGGCACGCTCGGCCCACGGGGTCCGGTGGGCGCCCGCCACGGGCTCTTCTTCGGGGACCCCGCGTCGCTGGCCGCGCCCGCAGCGGGGTCGTGCGCCGTGGTCACGACCGCGACGGTCGCCGCCACCGATCTGACGGTGCTGGTCGACCGCCGCGGGGCCACGCTCCACCCGACGGGTCGGGTCGTCCGGCCCCACCTCCAGTCAGTCGAGACGTCCCGGCGTCTCCGGGAGCTCACGGCTGCACCCGAGGGCCGTGACCCCGCTGCAAACGTCCTCGCGCTCCGGGAGCCGGCGCCGCGCCCGGGCGATGGCACGACGACGATGGTGCCCGGGCCCGTCGACGTGCGGCTGCTGACCATGACACCCCGGCTGGACGGGCTCCGGGAGGACCTCCCTCCCAATCGCGCCCGTCGGGCGATCGAGCTCGTCGCCTACCTGGCGCTGCACCAGCCCGACGGGGTCACGGGAGACCGGCTCCGGACGCGCGTGCTCGGGTCCTCCGATGCCGATGCGGCATCCAAGACGCTCTTCAACACGGCCCACGCGGCTCGCCGGGCGATGGGCGTCGACGAGCACGGATCTGCCCTCTTCCCCGCTGGAACCCGCAACGGCCTGTACCAGGTCTCGTCCCGCGTGACCGTCGACGTCCACCGGGCGATCGCACTCACCCAAGCAGGGAGGTCACAGCTCGATCCCGACCGGGCTCTCGCCCACTACTGCGCCGCCCTCGACCTCGTCGAGGGCGAGCCACTGGCCAACGCACTGTCGGGTTACTCGTGGTGGGAGGCCGAGGGCCACGGCGGGCGCATCGCTGCGGTGCTCGTGGACGCCGCCTGCTCCATGGCGGCACTGGCGTCCGACGCGGGCCACTTCGACCTCGCCCGGTGGGGTCTCGAGCAGGCGCGCACGGTCGAGCCCTACAGCGAGGCGCTCTCCCGCGCCGCCATGCAGCTCGCCGCCACCGAGGGCGACGCGGACCGCCTTCGCCTCGAATGGCGGGAGTGCCAGCGCCGGGTCGACGCCCTGGACCCCGGCAGCTCGCCGTCGTCGCGCACCGAATCCCTCTACGGCGAGCTCAGCCGCCGGGTCCTCGTCGATGCCGGGGACTCCGGCGCGCGCCGGCCCCGCTACGCACCGGTCACGGGTGACTGAACAACCGTGCCCGCTTCGTACGCGCGCACGACGTCCTCGAGGCGCGCCACCCGGCTGCCCTTGACGAGCAACGCGTCGCCCGACCCCATGGTCTGCAACAGCGTGACGGCGTCGTCGGCGCCGGCCACTTGCGACGGCCCGTAGAGGTCGGTCTGGTAGCCGACGACCTCGATGCCGAGGTCAGCGGCCAGCGCCGCCATGTGCCGGTGCTCCGCACCGGTCCCATCCCCGAGCTCGGCCATCAGGCCGAGAAGCGCCAGCTTCCGGCCGGAGCCCAGGGCCGCGAGGGATCGCAGCGCCGCCTCGACCGAGGCCGGGTTGGCGTTGTAACAGTCCACGATCACGACGGGACCGTCGGGCGGGTGGCGCACCTCCATGCGCAACGGGGAACCGGTCACCTCGGAGAGCGCGTGCACGACGGTGTCGAAAGGCACACCGCACCACAGAGCCGCCGCGGCCGCCGCCAGCGCGTTCGGCACCTGCTGCACGCCGTGCAGGGCGAGCCGTGCCTCACCGGTACCCCATGGCGTGACGAGGCGGAACCGCGGGCGGAGGTCGGTGTCGAGCATCACGTCCTCCGCTGTGACGTCCGCGTCGTCGTCGACGCCGTAGCCCAGCACGGGGCAGGGGCTCACCGACGCCATGGCGGCCACGCGGGGATCGTCGCGGTTGAGGACGGCGATGCCCGTCGCGGGCAGCGACGCCACCAGCTCGCCCTTCGCCCGCGCGACACCGTCGAGGTCGCCGAAGAACTCCACGTGTGCCATGGCCACGCTGGTCACGATGCCGACGTCGGGCCGCGCCACCCGGGCCAGACGCTCGATGTGGCCCACCCCGCGGGCACCCATCTCGAGCACGACCCACTGGACGTCGTCCGGCGCGTTGAGCAATGTGAGGGGGAGACCGAGCTCGTTGTTGAAGGAGCGCTCGCTCGCCGCCGCGGGGAAGGCCGCGGAAAGACAGCCGTAGAGGAGGTCCTTGGTCGTGGTCTTGCCCACCGACCCTGTGATGCCCACGACTCCGACACCCACGCGGGCACGCGCCAGCCGTCCGAGGTCCATCAGCGCGGCGGCAGTGTCGGGGACGACCACGGCCGTCCCGCCGGCGGGTGGCCGCATGGTCAGGTAGGCACCAGCGCGGGCCTCGAGGGCGGCGGCGATGAAGGCGTGCCCGTCGCGCTCGGCGACGATCGGGACGTAGAGCTGACCCGGTCGCACCGTCCTGGAGTCGATGCTGGCGCCGTCGACGGTGACATCGGGCCCGACCAGCTCCCCGCCGAGCTGGGTGGCGAGCTCAGATGTGGAGAATCGCACGCATCGCCCTCGTCACCGATTGTATAGCCTCGGTCGATGCCTGATCCGGGAGAGCTCGCGGTCATCTACGGCGGCCCCTCGGCCGAGCACGAGATCTCGTGCATCTCGGCACGCCGAATCCTGGAGGCCGCGGTCGAGTCCGGGTTCGTGGTCAAGGCCATCGGGCTGACCCACGACAAGCGCTGGGTCGACGCCGACCGGGTGCTGGCCGACATCGACGAGGTCGACGCCCTCGCCTCCCCCGACGACCTGCTCCATCACGATGGAAGCGTCGAGCTCAAGCACCTCGATGAGGGCCTGCCGCACGACGCGGTGGTGTTCCCGGCGCTGCACGGGCCCTTCGGTGAGGACGGCGTGATCCAGGGGCATCTGGAGGCGTTGCGCGTCCCCTACGTCGGTGCGGGAGTGCTCTCTTCCGCCGTCTGCATGGACAAGGGCATCTCCAAGTCTGTCCTGCACGACCACCGCCTGCCGGTGGCGGCGTGGCGGCTGGTGTCCCGCTTCTCGTGGTCTGCCGAGATCATGGAGGAGGCGGTCGGAGCGCTCGGCCTGCCCGTCTTCGTGAAGCCGGCCAACCTCGGGTCCTCCATCGGCGTCGCCAAGGTGTCCGACGTCGCCGCGCTGGGTGATGCGGTGCTCGCCGCGTTCGAGTTCGACGACCACGTGATCCTCGAGGAGTTCATCCGCGGCCGCGAGATCGAGCTCGCGCTCATGGGCAACGAGGACGTCCGCGTGACCAAGGCCGGCGAGATCATCGCCAGCCGGGAGTTCTACGACTACGACGACAAGTATGTGCTGGGCGCGGCGAAGACGATCGCGCCCACCGACCTCACGGACGCGCAGCTGGCCCACGCCCAGCGCGTGGCCTCAGACGCGTACCGGGCCCTCCGGGTCGAGGGCCTGGCCCGCGTCGACCTGTTCCTCGCCGACGACGACGAGATCGTGGTCAACGAGGTGAACACGATGCCCGGCTTCACCCCGATCTCCATGTTCCCGATGCTCTGGGAGGCCGAGGGCGTGCCGTTCCGGGCCGTCGTGGAGGAGCTGGTCACCCTGGCCCGGGCCCGGCACGCCCGCCGGCGCCTGCTGCGCACGCACCGGGCAGCCTGAGGCTCAGCGACCGGGCCGGCGCCGCGGCCGGGCGCCGCGCCGCGCCGCCTCCCGCTCCCGGATGCCGGGGAGGACCCGGAGCACGTAGAAAGCGCTGAGCGCGCCGACGACGAGGATGATGATCAGGGGTGCCGGGTTGAACCTGGTCTGCACCGACACCGACGCCGTGACGGCCAACAGTCCGAAGAGGACGACCCCGATCGGGCCGAGCACGGAGAGACCGCGTACCCGGAAGGGTCTCGGTGTGTCGGGCTGGCGCTTCCGCAGCCGCAGCGCGCAGAACCCCGCCACGCCGTAGATCATCGCCTCGAGCGCCGCCCCGGTGGCGACGAGCACCTGCCAGGCATGGGTCAGCGCGACCAGCAACGCGACGATGGCAGAGAGGGCCCCGAGGGTGACCACCGGCACCCAGGGCACGGCGCGGTCGTTGAGGTGGGCCAGTTGCCGGGGCAACGAGCCTTCGCGGGCCGTGCCGTAGATGAACCGTGACGCCGTGATGAAGCCGCCGTTGAACGTGTTGAGCGCGGTCACCGCCGTGACCCCCGCCATCACCCACAACCCCGAGTGACCGATGGCCGCGATGCCGAGGTAGAGCTGAGGATAGGCGGAGGTGAGCTCGTTGTGGGTGAGTGTGTGGCTCATCGCCACCGCGGCCACGGAGCAGACGACGCACAGGATACCGACGGCGATGAGCATGCCCCGACTGATCGACTCCGGCTTGCGCACCTCCTCGGCGCTGGTGGTCACCCACTCGAACGCGCTGTAGAGGAAGACGCCGAGCGCGACCGCCTCGAAGAGGTCCCCCGGGCCGTGCCCGTGCAGCGGCTGGAAGGGTGTGTGCAGACCGTGGCCGCTGCGCACGAGTGCCAGGACGCCGATGGCGAGCGTGGCCAGCACGACGACGGAGGTGGCGACGTCCTGCAGCAGGCCGGCCACGCTGATGCCGCGCAGGTTGGTCACGACCGCCACCGCCAGGAGGCCGATGATCCACAGGGAGGCGACCCAGGCCGGCTCGCCGAAGGCATGCGCCAGCGCGCTGCCGACGATGAAGGCGTCGGAGGCGATCACCAGGATGATCGTCGTCATGTAGGTGAACGTGATGACCAACGCGGCACGGTCGTCCATGGACCGCTTCATGTAGAGGCGGATGGCCGCCGCCGTGGGGAACATCCCGTTGAGCTCGCCGAAGAAGCCGTAGGCAACGAGCGCGAGGATTCCGGCGACGATGATCGGGATGAAGGCGGAGTCGCCGGACACGTAGGCCACCAGTCCCGCGGCGGCCAGGTACTCGAGGGCGGCGAACGCCAGGCCGGTCGAGGTGGTGACGACGGTGCGCAGTCCCAGCGCGCGGCGCAACGTGGCGCGGGACGCGATGGTGGCGTCGGTCACGGTGTGCGGGGGCTCAGGTGTCGAGGAAGGCCACCATGGAGATGGCGTCGATCCGCATGACGTCCTGTTGCGAGCCCGCCAAGGTGATCTCGCCGGACATGTACTTCTCCGACGGGTTGAGGTCACCCCAGTACATGTCGCAGAAGTCCTCGCTGCTGCCCGTCACCACGACGTCGGGCTGCCCCTCGTGGCCCACCGCGAGCTCGGACAGCTGCTGGCCCTCGACCCGCATGGTGTAGCCCTGGGCGGTGTCGGTCGTGGTGAAGTGGATGACGCGGTCCCAGCCCTTCAGCATCTTGGTCAGGCGGGGGTTCGCGTTGCTGCGGGTGCGCCACTCGGCGTACGCCTCGACCAACTCCTCAGTCGAGGCCAACGGGCTCTCCCTCGAGGGCGCGCAGCACCTCGTCGGCGGCCCGGATGCCTGCGGAGAGCGCGCCGTCGAGGTAGCCGCACCACCGCGTCGCGGTCTCCGTCCCGGCCCAGTGCAGGGGTCCCACGGGCTCGCGCAGGGCCGGGCCGAGCGCCGTGAGCGCCCCCGGGGAGCCGACCGCCACGGGCCCGCCCCGGGTGAACGGCTCGCCGGGCCAGTGCTGCTCGACGACCTCGATCGGCGTGCGCGCCTGGGGACCGAAGGCGAGCTCGAGGTCGGCCAGCACGATCTCGCGGCGCGCCTCTGGTCCGGCGCGCTCGAGGCGCCGGCATTCGTCACCGGCGATGAAGCCGACGATCTCGCCGTGGCCGGCGTCCGCGGGCGAGTTGTCGAACGTGGCCGACATGGCGCCGCCGGGAGCGACGATCTGACCGTTGAGGCCGTCCTCTCGCCAGAAGGGGCGCTCGTACATCACGTGGACCTTGGTCACGGCGCCCATGGGCATGCGCTGGCACAGCTGGTCCCGGCGCCCGGGGAGCGCCGGCGTGTAGGCGAGGCGCGCGCACAGCACCGGCGACATGGCCAAGATGGCGCGCCGGGCGCGCACCCCCAGCGGCCTGTGCTCGGCCGCCGGGTCGGCCGGGTCGGCTCCGGGGGCGACGAGACGGGCCCCGACCACGACGTCGTCGGGACCGTGGGCCACCGTCTCGGCGGGGGCGCCGAGGATCACCCGGTCCCCGAGCTCGTCGGCCATGCCCTGCGCCAGCTGCTGGGAGCCACCGGTGAAGCGGCGCTCCTGCGCGCCGCCGGTGGTGCGGGCCAGGTTGGTCAGCCCGCCGCCGGCGTGGAGGTAGAAGAGCGCGAAGAGGAGCGAGAGCTCGCCCGACCCGGTACCGAAGACGGCCTTGACGGCGACCTCCAGGATGTCCCGGGCGGACGCCGAGGTGAGGTGGGTGTCGAACCACGAGGCCAGCGTCTGGGAATCGAGCGCGGCGGCGTCGGGGGCGTCCCAGGGTGCCTCGAGCGGGACCTCGAAGGCGGCGAGGTCGAGGTCGAGCATGGCGGCGATGCCGTCGGCGGCGCCGTGGGGGTCCGACGTCGGGATGAGGCCGACGTAGAGGTCGCGCGCCCCGTCGCGCAACTCGACCCCCTGCCCCGTCGTATGGGTCGGGAACGTCCGTACCCCCAGCTCGGTGGCCAGCGCGGCGAGATGGTCCTGGGTGGGGCCGATCCACTGGCCTCCCCGGTCGATGGTGAACCCGGCAGGGGTGACGTCGGTGAAGGAGCGGCCGCCGACGCGGTGGCGGGCATCGAGCACCAGGACGTCCACCGCCGAGCGGGCCAGGTGGCGGGCGGCGGCCAGGCCCGAATAGCCGGCACCGACGACCACCACCTCGCACTCCCGTTCCAGCTCGGCCATCGCCTGCTCCTCCTCCATGGGGCCCCACCGCTCCCGATGGGCCACGATAGGCGCGGGTCCCCCGGGTGCCGCGAGCACCCGTTCAGTACCCTGCGGAGTGTGGTCATGACGTTCGAGGGCTTCGAGAGCGACACCTGGGAGGAGCTCCCCGGTGCGAACCGACTCACGATGGCCCAGCGTGAGGCGATCGAGTCCGATGATCCGCTCCTGTGCGTCGTGGCCGGCGCCGGGGCCGGCAAGACAAGGGTCCTCACGCTGCGGGTGGCCCGCCGCGTGCGTGACGGCTCCATAGAGGCCGACCGCACGCTGGTCACCACGTTCAGCCGCAAGGCCGCCGACGAGCTGCGCACCCGCCTGTGGTCGCTCGGGGTCTCGGGGGTGAAGGCGGGCACGTTCCACCGCACCGCGCTCGGCCTGCTGCGAGAACACCGGGAGCTGCGCGGGCGCCCGCTCCCCCAGCTCCTGCCGGACCGGCGGCGGCTGCTGGCCGACGTCACGACCGGCGACCCGCGCCGCACGCGGGCTCTCGACGGGGAGATCGGTTGGGCCAAGGCGCGGCTCGTCACCCCGGACCGCTACGAGGCCGAGGCGCGGCGTCACCGACGTCGGCCCGGCATCAGTCCCGAACAGGTGGCGGACGCGTACATCCGCTACGAGAGCGAGCGCACGCGCCGGCGGCTGCTCGACTTCGACGACCTGATCGTCGCGTGCGCCGACGCGCTGGCGGGGGACCGCGAATTCGCCGACTCCATACGCTGGCGCACCCGCCACCTCTTCGTCGACGAGATGCAGGACGTGAACCCCGCCCAGTTCCGCCTGCTCACCACCATGCTGGCCGACGAGCCCGATCTCTTCGTGGTGGGCGACCCCAACCAGTCGGTCTACGGCTTCAACGGGGCCGATCCCACGCTGCTCGACCGGTTGCCGGACATCCTGCGCGGCACCACGGTCATCCGCCTCGACGAGAACCACCGCTGCACGCCGCAGGTGGTGGCGGTGGCGACGGCCGTCCTCCGCGAGGGTGGCGCCGGTGCCGCGGTGGTCGCGCCGCGCACGACGCGCATCGACGGGCCGGTGCCCAAGGTGGTGACGCACGCTTCCGAGGACGACGAGGCCGCCTGGGCCGCTTCGCAGGCCAAGATGTCCCGCACTCCGGGGCGGCCGTGGTCGAGCATCGCCGTGCTGACGCGCACGAACGCCCAGCTGGCGAAGGTGCAGGTGGCCATGGACGCGGCCCGGGTGCCGAGCCTGATCGCCGGCGCCGACCTCGGCCCGGCATCCGATCTGCGCGCCGAGAGCGGCCGGCGCGGACACGACCAGGACGAGGAGGCGGGGCGCGAGGAGCCGTTGGACCGCGACCGCGTGGTGCTCACGACCTTCCACCGGGCCAAGGGGCTGCAGTGGCCGACGGTCATCGTCGTCGGGCTGCATGCCGGCCTCATGCCCATCGCGTCTGCCCAGACCCCCGCTGCCGTGGACGAGGAACGCCGGCTGCTGTACGTGGCGCTCACGCGCTCCGAGGAGGAGCTGTGGTGCAGCTGGTCCGAGCGGGGCGACCCCGGCCACGGCGCGGCGCGGGGGCCGAGCCCGTGGCTGGCGCCCATTGAACGGGCGATCGCAGTGCTGGAGAGGGAGGCGGCGCCGACCGCGGCGCAGGAGGTCTCGGCCCATGTGGCGGAACTGCGGCGCCGGCTGGCGGAGGGTGCCGACGCGGGGTAAGGACCGGTAGGGTCGGTCCGCCCGATCGATCCGAGGTGGGGGTGGACCGTCGTATGCCGGAACTCCTGGAACAGCTACGTAAGACCGTGGGTGAGAGCAACGTCGTCCCGGGCGCCGCGGTGCACGACGACTACACCCACGACGAGGCGCTCACCACCGTGCCCGTCGTCCCCCTCGCAGTGGTCCTGCCCGGCTCGACGGACGAGGTGTCCGAGATCCTGAAGGTGGCGAGCGAGCACGGGGTACCGGTGGTGGCCCGTGGCAGTGGCACCGGCCTGTCCGGCGCGGCCGTCCCGGTGGCCGACGGGATCCTGCTGGCCTTCGACCGCATGAAGCAGATCCGCGAGATCGACACCGAGAACCAGGTGGCCGTGGTGGAGCCCGGCGTCACCCTCGAGCAGCTCAACGCCGAGCTGGCGCCGCTCGGGCTCATCTACCCGGTCTCCCCGGGCGAGCAGAGCGGGTCGCTGGGCGGGAACGTGGCCACCAACGCAGGCGGCATGCGCGCCGTCCGTTACGGGGTGACCCGCCACCACGTCCTCGGCCTCGAGGTCGTGCTGGCCGACGGCAGGGTGCTGCGGACCGGCGGCAAGTTCGTGAAGTGCTCGACCGGCTACGACCTGACCCAGCTGCTGATCGGGTCGGAGGGCACGCTGGCCATCACGACCGAGGTGACGGTGAAGGTCCAGCCCCGGTTCACCGAGTCCTCCACCGTGCTGGCGCCGTTCGGCACCCTGGCTGAGGTCGCACGCGCCGTGCCCCACATCGTGAGCAGCGGTATCGACCCGTCCATCCTGGAATACGTCGACGTCGTGGTGATGGCCGGCATCACCCAGGCCGCCGGGCTCGACCTGGGTGTCCCCGAGGAGGTCAAGGCGGGCACCCTGGCCTACCTCGTCGTGGTCCTGGAGGGTATGGCAGCCGACCGGGTCGAAGAGGACGTGGAGCGGCTCGGCACCCTCTTGGAGGAGCTCGGGGCACGTGACGTCTACGTCCTCCCGGCCACGTCGGGCGCACAGCTCATCGCCGCCCGGGAGCGGGCGTTCTTCGTCGGCAAGGCGGCCGGCTGCGACGACCTCATCGACGCCGTGATCCCGCGGGCGGCCATCCCCGACTACCTCGCCCAGGTCGCCGCGCTGGCCGAGGAGCACGGGGCCCTCGTGACGGGCTGCGGCCACATCGGGGACGGGAACGTCCACGTGACGGTCTTCCAGCCCGACGACGAGCGCAGGCACGCCCTCATGCGGGCCAGCTTCGAGCTGGCGCTGGCCGCCGGAGGCGCCATCTCGGGCGAACACGGCATCGGGACCGCCAAGCTCTCGTATTTCTTGGAGATGCAGGACCCGGTGTCGCTGGAGCTCATGCGGTCCATAAAGCAGGTGTTCGACCCCGGCGGGATCCTGGGGCCGGACCGGCTGCTCGGTACCAGACGGACGGGATGGATGACGTGAACGGCGCTCGCGCCCTCCTCTCGACACTGGTGGACGCCGGCGTCGACGTGTGCTTCGCCAACCCGGGGACCTCCGAGATGCATTTCGTGGCTGCGTTGGACGACGTGCCGGCGATGCGGGGCGTCCTCTGCCTCTTCGAGGGCGTGGTCACCGGCGCCGCCGACGGCTACGGGCGCGTGGCGGGGCGGCCGGCCGCCACGCTCCTCCACCTCGGACCCGGGCTCGGCAACGGGCTGGCCAACCTGCACAACGCGCGGCGCGCCCGCACGCCCATCGTCAATGTCGTCGGCGACCACGCCACGTACCACGGCCGCCACGACGCACCGCTCCAGTCCGACATCGCGTCGATTGCCGGCGCGGTCTCGGGCTGGTACCGCTCGACCGCCCGAGCCGACGACGTGGCCGCTGACGCGGCGGACGCCGTCGCGGCCGCGCTGGGGCCGCCCGGCTGCGTGGCCACCCTCGTGCTGCCGGCGGACGCGTCGTGGTCCGAGTCCGCCACCGGCCCGTGCCCACCGCGATCGCGGGGGCGGCCCTCGACGGTGCCGGCCGACACCGTCGAGGAGGTGGCCAAGGCCCTGCGCTCAGGCGAACGAGCGGCATTGCTCATGGGCGGTTCCTCGCTCCGCGCCGACGGGCTGCACGCCGCCAGCCGCGTCGCCGCCACGACGGGTGCCGCACTGCTGGGTGAGACGTTCCCGGCCAACCTGGAACGGGGGGCGGGCATCCCAGCCGTGGAGCGGTTGGCGTACCTGGCCGAGATGGCCCAGGCCCAGCTCGACGGCATGCGCCACCTCGTCCTGGTGGACGCCAAGTCCCCGGTCTCCTTCTTCGCGTACCCCGGCAAGGCGAGCGACCTTGTGCCGGCGGGCTGCACCGTCCACACGCTGGCCCGTCCCGGCGAGGACGCGGCGAGCGCTCTGGAGGCTCTGGCCGAGGCCGTGGGCGCAGCGGCGGACGGGGCCGTCCCGGCCCCCCCGGGACGACCAGGACGCCCGACCGGCGGCCTCTCGGCGGAGTCCCTGGCCGCCGCCGTCGGGGCCACTCTGCCCGAGGGCACGATCGTCGTCGACGAGGGCAACACGTCGGGCCTGTTCATCGCGGGCGCGACGGCGGGCGCGCCCCGGCACGACTGGCTGACCCTCACCGGTGGCGCCATCGGGATCGGACTGCCCCTGGCCACCGGCGCGGCCGTCGCGGCACCGGAGCGGCCGGTGCTCTGCGTGGAGGCTGACGGGAGCGCCATGTACACGCTGCAGGCATTGTGGACACAGGCCCGCGAAGGGTTGAACGTGACGACGATCGTGCTGTCCAACCGGAGCTACGCCATCTTGAACCTGGAGTTGCACCGGGTGGGCGCCGATGCCGGCGGGCCGATGGCGAGGCGACTCCTCGACCTCACGGACCCAGAGCTCGACTTCTGCGACCTGGCCCGGGGCATGGGGGTGCCGGCCCGAAGGGTGGAGAACGCCGAGGACCTGGTGGCCGCGCTCGATGCGGGCTTGGGCGGACCCGGGCCGGCGCTCATCGAGGTGCCCCTGTAGGTCAGCCTGCGCGGACGCCAGGCACGAAGCACAACGGACGCACAACGGACTGCGCAATCGGGCGACAACAAGTGGGACTTGCGCCCCCAATAGGTTCCAACGGCTCTATAGCGCCTCCCCGACATCCTGTCACCATCCAATTCGGAAGGGCGATGCGCTCCGCGGGGTGCAGCGACGAGGACGGATCGGGAGGGCACCGATGCAGATCGAGATGGGCAAGCCACTCCACGACGCTCGCTCAATTGAGGCGGCGCTCGATCGCCTCCGTCGCGACCTCTTCGACACGCCGGCCGTCGCCGGCAACGAGGGCGGTCCAGAACCCATCGACTACGCGTCGCTCGAATTCGAAGTCGAGCGGATGCGCAAGCGGCTGGCCATCTGGGAGATCTTCATGGGCTACATGCGTCAAGGCGCCCACAGCTGGCCCGAGGTGCAACGGTCCCTGACGAAAGAGGACTTCGACAAGATCGTGGCGATCTGCGACGGCGTCCCGCTGCGCGATCTCCTCCTGGACATGCGGTAGGCGGAGCACATAGCTCACGGACCACTGCGGGTGATGTCGGCACCTGACCCAGCGGCCCTGCCGCTCTTGGCGAAGGCCAGGTGCCGACATTCCCACAGAGGCCCAGGAGGGCGCTTGGCCGAACGGCTCTGCCGTTCTTGGCGACGGCCAAGCGCCCCCGAATCGCAAGGCCGAAGAGGATCGGCGGACAGCGACACACGGACCAGGTGGCACTGCAGTCCTGTTGAACGGCGGTCGGCTCCCGGCCGCTGCAAAGCGACGATGCCGCGTCAGGAGTCGGCGAAATCCACGACGACGGGAGCGTGGTCGGAGGGCTTCTGTCCCTTGCGCGCGTCGCGATCACGGAACGCCCCCGTCGCTCGCTCCACGAGGTCGTCGCTCACCAGCACGAGGTCGATGCGCATGCCGCGCCCTTGGTGGAAGTCCCCCGACCGGTAGTCCCACCACGTGAACGTGCCTGGCTCGTTGAAGCGGCGGAACACGTCGTCGAGCCCCCAGCCCTCGACCTGACGCAGGGCGGCACGCTCGGGCTCGCTCACGTGCGTGGCGCCGACGAACGCCGCCGGGTCCCACACGTCGTCGTCGTCGGGGGCGACGTTGAAGTCGCCGCACACGGCGACCGACGAACCCGGGGGGCACATCTCGTCGAGGGTGGTCCGCAAGCGGGCCAACCATGCGAGTTTCACCGCGTAGAACTCGTTGTCGAGGGCGCGGCCGTTCGGGACGTAGACGGAGAAGACGCGCGTGCCGGCACACGCGGCCGAGACGATGCGACGCCCGTGGTCGTCGTCGGACGTGCCGAAGCCCCGGGTGACGCCCTCCAGACCGACCTTGCTGATGATCGCAACGCCGTTCCAGCGACCGTCACCGTCGTGGGCGGACTCGTAGCCCAGCTCGGCGAACTGTTGCTCGGGGAATTTGTCGTCGGCCAGCTTGGTCTCCTGCATGCACAGCACATCGGGCTGGTGCATCTCGACCCACTGCATCACCCGCGGCATCCGTGCCGTGAGCGAGTTCACATTCCAGGTGGCAAGTCGCATCAGGCCACTCCCCCGTCGACGATCACAAAGAGAAGGTCGGCCTCACAAGCGATCCTGCCACGCACGGAGGCCGTGCCGTGACCCTTCCCGCCCCGCGCCGACAGGCGGTCCATGGTCACCTCGAGCTCGAGGACTTCGCCGGGGACCACCTGTCGGCGGAATCGCGCCCGCTCGATGCCGCCGAAGAGGGGCAGCTTGCCCTTGTAGCGGGGGTCGAGCAGAACGGCGATACCGCCGAGCTGCGCCAGCGATTCGACCATGAGGACGCCCGGAAGAGTCGGGCGTCCGGGAAAGTGTCCGGCGAAGAACGGCTCGTCGCCGGTCAGCTCCCACCGTCCGCGGGCCGAGACGCCCGGCTCCACGGCGGTCACCGCGCTGACGAAGAGAAACGGCGGCCGGTGCGGCAGGACATCGGCTGGTCGCGGGAGGGCCGTCAACGTAGGCAGCCGACTGTCATCGGGGCGGCGCCTTGGCGGCCTTCTTGGCCGGCGCCTTGCCCGCCCTGGTGGCCTTCTTGGCCGGTGCCTTGCTCGCCTTGGCCGCCCTCTTGGCCGTGGCCTTCTTCGCCGGTGCCGCCGCCTTCTTGGCCGGTGACTTCTTGGCCGGCCCCGCCGCCTTCTTGGCCGCGGCTTTCTTGGCCGGCGTGGGAGCCACCTTCTTCGCCGGCGCCTTCTTCGCCCCCGAAGCGGACTTCTTGCGGGCGGGTGCCTTCTCTCCGGGCACCTTCTTCTCATGCGCCGGCACCGGCAGCGCCAACTCAGCCACGCGGCGGGGCGGGTCGAGGCCGGCGAGCACGAACGGGCGCACCTCCCCCTTCTTGAGGACCTGGCGGGCCTTGGTCGGCGGCGGCGTCCCCATGGCGGTCAGCGGGATATAGCAGTGCAGCACACCGCCGCCCGGCAGCGACACGTCGACCATGGCGCCGTGCGACGTGAACGAGACCACCTCGCCGTCCACCGTGTTCCCCACCGCGAAGGCGGCGACGAAATTGATGAACGCCAGCGGCTCGTTGACCGCTGGCGGCGGGGTGGTCTGCTTCTTGGGGCGGTCCCCATGCCGGCCCGACGGCGCCACCGCCTTCGCCGCCTGGGCGCCCTTTCCCTCCCCGTGCTTGGAGGCGGGGGCGTCCTTCTTGGCCCTGGCGACCTTCTGCGGTGCGGTCTTCCTGGCCGAGGCGTGCTTCTTGGCCGCGTCCCTCGACTTGTGGGGCTCTGGGGGGTGCAGCGCCTCCTCGACCGCCTCCTCCACGGCGCTCGAGAAGACCGGGTCCAGCTTGGCCCGGGCCGGAGGAGGGGCAGCCGGCGTGATCGGCCACGAGGTGTCGACCGGCGGCGCCTGCTGGGTCGCCTTCCTGGCCTTGGACGACCTCTTGGCGGCCTTCTTGGCAGCCCGGGCCAGCTCGGCCGCCTTGGCCGGCGCGGACTCCGGATCCTTCTTGGACTTGGCCTCGGCCGTGGCGGCCCTGCTCTTGGGCCCTCGGATCGGAAGCCGGGGCGTGAAGATCCACCCCACTCCCGGCACGGGCTTGCCACCGATCAGGCGTCCGTCGTCGAACAGCCACGGGTGCTCGCCGTGGAATTCCTGGAACGAGTCGTTGGACAGGACGACCGCGCCGGTCCGCTCGGCAATGCGCAGCACGAACGCGTCCCCCCGGCCGATGGCGCCCGCCGGAGGGGAGATGATCTCCCCGTTGAGCATCGCCTGGCGGACCTCCTCACGCTCGGCTTCGGAGACCCGGTGCTCGAAGGTGGCGTCGACCACCACGATGATGCTGGAGCCGGGGTCCTCGGCCGCGTAGGCGCGCACCGCGTCGTCGAGCTGCTTCAGGCTTGGGAGGGTTCGTCCTTCGGTGGCGAGATTGGACCCGTCCACCACGACGTGATGCTCAGCCAATGGCACGTCGCAAGAGATCGGCCTGCTCCAGTTGGTGCAGGGCGGCGCTCCCGATGGCCGGGCTGGCGGATCCGGGGCGGCTCACGTGGCGCAGCCGCAGGCGGTCGGGAAGGCAGGCGTGAAGGCGGGCGTGCACGAACGACCAGGCTCCCATGTTCTCGGGCTCCTCCTGGAGCCAGACGACCTCGGTGGCCTCGCTGTACCGCTCGAAGATGTGCGTGAGCAATTCGACGGGCCACGGGTAGATCTGCTCCACCCAGACCAGGGCGATCCCGGCCGCCTCCTCGGGCTCGAGCTCCGCTCTGCGCTGCTCGGCCTCGTGGCCGATCTTCCCGCTGCACAGCACGATGCGACGCACCGTCGAGGGATCCTCAATGGAGCCGTCGTCGATGACGTGGCGGAAGGAGCCCGACTCGAGGTCGGAGAAGGTCGAGCGCGAGGCGTGAGCGCGCAGCATCGATTTCGGCGTGACGACGATCAGGGGCCGCTGCGGGCTCGACAACGCCTGGGAGCGGAGCAGATGGAAGTACTGCGCCGAGGTGGAGGGGATGGTGACCCGCATGTTGCCGCGGGCACTGAGGGAGAGGAAGCGTTCGAAGCGGGACGACGAGTGCTCGGGGCCCTGGCCCTCGTACCCGTGCGGCAGCAGCATCACGAGCCCGGCGAACTGGCCCCACTTGTTCTCGGCCGCCACGAGGAAGTTGTCGATGATGATCTGGGCCCCGTTGGCGAAGTCGCCGAACTGCGCCTCCCAGGCGACCAACGCCTCGGGCGCCTCCACCGAGTAGCCGTACTCGAAGCCGACAGCCGCATACTCCGAGAGCAGCGAATCGCGCACGGTGAAGTTGCCCATCTCCCCCGCCGGCTCGAGCGGGCCGGCGCCGATGCGCCGCAGGCCGTCGCGGATGTGGGCCAACGGGACGTACTCCTCGCCGTTGGAGTAGTCGACCAGCACGGCGTGGCGGTGGCTGAACGTTCCGCGGCGGGTGTCCTGACCCGTCAGGCGCACGTTGACGCCCTGGTACATGAGGGATCCGATGGCCAACGCCTCGGCGAGCGCCCAGTCGACGTGTCCGCCCGCCACGAGCTCGTCCCGCTGGGCGAACTGGCGCTCGAGCTTCGGGTGCACCGTGAACCCTTCGGGGACCGAACGCACGACCGAGGACAGGGCCCGCAGCACCTCTGGCGCAACACCCGTCTCCGCCGACGGCCGGTCCGCCGGCCCGGTGTCGGGCGCCGGCAACTCGGTCGGTGCGAGCGATGGCTCCTGACGCACTTCGTCGAGAACGGACTGCAGCTTGGCGTTGAAGTCGTCGAGAGCGGACTCCGCCTCCTCGAGCGTGATGTCACCCCGGCGGACGAGCGTCTCGGTGTAGAGCTTGCGGACCGAGCGCTTGGCCTCGATCCGCTGGTACATCAGTGGCTGGGTGTAGCTGGGGTCGTCGCCCTCGTTGTGCCCATGCTTGCGGTAGCACACGAGGTCGATGACAACGTCCTTGTGGAAGGTCTGGCGGAACGAGAAGGCGAGGCGGGCCGCCCGCACACAGGCCTCGGGGTCGTCGCCGTTGACGTGGAAGATCGGCGCCTGGACCATTTTCGCCACATCGGTCGGGTACACCGACGTGCGGGCGGACGCGGGAGCGGTGGTGAACCCGAGCTGGTTGTTGATGACGAGGTGCACCGTGCCGCCGGTCCGGTATCCCGACAGGCCCGAGAGGTTGAGGGTCTCGGCCACGACGCCCTGACCGGCGAAGGCCGCGTCGCCGTGGACGAGCACGGACATGCACGGGAACCCGAAGGTGCCGTCGGCGGCCGCGGCCGGCGTGCCGTCGGTCGGCGGCGACAGGCGGTCCTGCTTGGCCCGCGTCATGCCCTCGACGACGGGGTCGACCGCCTCGAGGTGCGAGGGGTTCGACGCCAGCGTGATGGGGAGCTCCTCGCCGGCGCTGGCGTGGAACACCCCGCGGGCGCCCTTGTGGTACTTCACGTCGCCGGAGCCCTGGACCGACTCGGGGTCGAGGTTGCCCTCGAACTCCTCGAAGATCTCCTTGTACGACTTGCCGACGATGTTGGCCAGCACGTTCAGCCGGCCCCGGTGGGCCATCCCCATGACGACCTCGGCCACGCCGGAGCCCGCGGCGGCGTCGAGAAGCGCATCGAGCAGCACGATGGTCGACTCGGCCCCCTCGAGCCCGAACCGCTTCTGGCCCACGTAGCGGGTGTGGAGGAAGCGCTCGAAGACCTCGGCCGCGTTGAGCCGGTCGAGGATATGGCGTTGTTCCTCGAGGTTGAGCGTGACGGGCTGACCCTCGACGTGCTGCTGAATCCACCGCTTCTGCTCGGGATCCTGAATGTGCATGTACTCGATGCCCAGTGTCCGGCAGTAGGCGTCGCGCAGCACGTGGAGGATGTCGTCGAGCGTGGCGGTCTCGCGGCCGGCCAGGCCGTCGGCGACGAAGTGGCGTGGCAGGTCCCAGATGGTCAGGCCGTAGGTGAGCGGGTCGAGCTCGGGGTGGATGTGCGGGGGCTCGGCATCGAGCGGGTCGAGGTGCGCGATCAAGTGCCCGCGCACCCGGTACATGTTGATGAGCGCCTGCACCCGGACCTGCTTGAGAAGGCGCTGGTGCTCGCCCTCGCCGGTGCCGAGGCCGGCGTTGTTGTCCGGCTGCCAGCGGACCGGCTCGTAGGGCACACCCATCGACTCGAACAGCGCGTCGTAGAAGCCGTCGGCACCGGTCAGGAGCGCCGCTACGCGGGCGAGGAAGAGCCCGGACTCGGCCCCCTGGATGATCCGGTGGTCGTAGGTGGACGTGAGGGTCACGACCTTGCCCAGCCCGAGCTGCGCGAGCACCCGCGGGTCGGCCGCCTCGTATCCGGCCGGGTAGCCGAGCGAGCCGACGCCGATGATGGCACCCTGTCCGGGCATCAGGCGCGGCACCGACTGCACGGTGCCGAGGGTCCCGGGGTTGGTCAGCGACACCGTCGTGCCGGTGAAGTCGTCGGGGGTGATCTTGTTCGTGTGGATCTTGCGGATGAGGTCCTCGTAGGCCAGGACGAAGGAGCGGAAGTCGAGCGTGTCGGCGTCCTTGATGCACGGCACGAGCAATGTGCGGCTGCCGTCGCTCTTCTCCTGGTCGACGGCCAGCCCGAGCCCCACGTGCTTGTGGTGGACGACGCCGGGTTTCCCGGTGCCGTCGGCGTCCTCGACGAAGGCCGAGTTCAGGGCGGGCACGTCGCTGAGGGCGCGCACGACGGCGTAGCCGATGAGATGGGTGAAGCTGACCTTGGCACCTGTCGTCCGCGCCAGCTGGTTGTTGAGCACCAGGCGGTTGACCTCGAGCAGGCGGGCCGGCACCGAGCGGACGCTCGTGGCCGTGGGCACGCCCAGGCTCGCCTCCATGTTGGCCACGATGCGAGAGGCGGCACCCCGCAGGACGGTGGCCTGCTCGCCACCCGCCTCGGCGGCCGGAGTCGCAGCCGGGACGGGTGCCGCCGGGGCCGCGTGGGCCTGGGATTGGGCCTTGGCCTGGGCGGAGGGCGCGGGCTGGGGAGCGGGAACGGGGGCGGGCCGGTAGTCGGCGAAGAACTCCCGCCAGCTGTCGCTGACCGAGGAGGGGTCGGCCAGGAAACGGTCGTACATGTCGTCGACCAACCAGGCATTGGGCCCGAAGGAGCCTCCCGCGCCACCGAACTGCGTCATGGTTCAACCCTACCGGCGGCGGTCGGCCCCGGGGGTCGGGTTGGTAGCGTCAGCCCTGCCCATGAGCTATCCGGCTGCCCTCCACGTCACCGCGCGGCCCGCCCCGGCACCAGGTGCCGTGACCGTGGTGTTCGTCCACGGTGGGCTGGACCGGGGGGACAGCTTCCGGCGGGTGATGCGGCGGCTGCCCGAGCTGGCCACGCTCGCCTACGACCGCCGGGGTTACCAGGGCTCCCGGAGCGGCGGGGTGGTGGACCTGGGCGGCCACGTGCAGGATCTCCTATTGATTGCGGAGGAGGCGCGCTCGGGGGGCGGCGGCCCCGTGGTCGCCATCGGCCACAGCCTCGGGGGCGACGTCGTCGTGGGCGCGGCGCTGGCGGAGCCGGCGGCGTTCGACGCCCTCGCGGCCTACGAGCCGCCCATGCCCTGGCTCGGTTTCCGCCGCGACCGGCCCGGCGAGGCCCGGGCCTGGCCGGCCATGGCCGACGACCCGGGCGAGGAGGCTGAGCGTTTCTTTACCCGGATGGTGGGCCCGGCGGCCTGGTCCCGCCTCTCCGAGGCGGGCCGGGCGGAGCGCCGCGCCGACGGTCCGGCACTGGTGGCCGACCTTCGCAGCTTGCGGGGCGAGGGCCCGCCGTTCGACGTCACCGCGCTCGATGTGCCGTCCGTGTTCGGCATGGGCGGGCCGGCCTCACAGCCGCACCACCGCGCCAGCGTGCAGTGGCTGGGCGAGCACGTCCCCGACGCCGCCGTCCACGAGATCACGGGCGCCGCCCACGGCGCGCACCTTTCGCACCCCGATCACTTCGCTGCGCTGACCCGTCTGGTGGTGCAGCGGGCGGGAGGCCCGGCGGGGCGTTAGGCCGACGAGAACGGCAGCCCGCCGTCCCCCACCGCCGAGGACGGGTGCTTGAGGCGCCGCGACAGCATCTCCTCGTACTCGACCCCCTTGCCCTCACTCTTCATGCCCGTAACGAGCGGGGAGTTCGAGAGGAACACCGCCCCCATGAACATGACCAGCAGCGAGACGGCCTCGAGCGGGCCGTAAGGCCCCGAGGTCCGCAGGCTGTCGCCGTAGAGCGCGATACCCAGGCAGATGCTGACCAGCGGGTCGACCAGCACCAGGGTCGATTGCGAAGCGGCCAGTGGCCCGGCATGGAACGCGTTCTGGGTCAGGAAGAGCCCGAGCAGGCCGAAGACGATCACGCCGTAGGTCTGCCAGTGCTCGAACAACGTCACCCAGTCGTTCGCTGCGAAGTCGCTCACGACCTTGATGAGAGCGGCGGTGAACGCGAACGCGATGGCCGCCGCGCTGCCGAACATCGCAGCCTTCCACCAGCGGGGGCCCCAACGCGTGGCCACCACGGTGACGACGATGAGGAAGCTGGCGCTGCCGCCGACAACGATCCAACCCAGGTTGGTCGGCGTCTGGTCACCGCCGCCCGGCGCGGCGAAGAAGAGGAACCCCGAGAGCCCGAACGCGATGGCCGAGGCCCCGATCCACTCGCGTGTCGAGATGGAGAAACGGAAATACGTGCCGAGGATGGCCACGAGGAACAGGAGCTCCATCGTCAGGATCGGCTGCACCACCGAGAGGCGACCGATGTGCAGCGCGAAGGACTGCAAGAGGAACGAGCAGATCATGAAACCGAAGCCGAGGAGCCAGACACCCCGGCGGATGGCGTGGGCCATGAGGCTGAGCCGCATCGTCGACTCTTCCGGGGCGTCCTCCACTCCCATGCGCTGGAACACGCTGGTCAGCGCGTTCGAAAGTGCAGCTGCGACCGCTAGTACGTAGACCATCGCCTTTGACAGAATCTAGTTGTCGGCTGTCACGGATCACGCAGTCAACTCCCAGCTGGCACCCAGGTTCACTGACCTGCGTCTGATCACCCCTTCCACGCAGGATTCATGTGTAGCGGACCGCTCTGCACCGGATCGGGTCTCTCTCCGCCGCGATCCCGCAGAAATTCCGGAGCAGATGACCCAAAAGAATGTGGCAATTGGGTTACGTTTACGACCAAATCTTCCGACATCGACATGGAGGAAGCGGGGGTGCCGGCCGTCACCGGGGCGGTCGAGGGACAAGGGAGTGCTATGGGACTGAAGGGGTTATTGAAGCGGTCGGCCTTTGCCGCGCTGGCGGCAGGGGCTCTGAGCCTGTCCGTCGTGGCCATCACACCGTCCGCCAGCGGGGCGTCGACGAAGGCGTCGTCATCCTCGGGCGGAACCGCCACCATGGCACTGGACGAGAACCTGGCCGGGTTCAACATCAACACCTCGGCTGCCTCCGAGTTCGTGCTGCAGGAGATCATGAACATGGTGTGGCCCCAGGCCTTCATCGTGAACAACAAGCTCCAGCCGGTCATGAACAACCAGCTGCTGGAGAGTGCGGTCCAGACCAGCAGCAGCCCCCAGACCGTCGTCTACACGCTCAACCCCAAGGCCGTGTGGTCTGACGGCACGCCCATCACGGCTGACGACTTCATCTACAACTGGCAGGCCCAGAGCGGCAACACCGCCTACACCGACGTCGGCGGCAAGCCGTACGACGACGCCTCCACGTCCGGTTACAACCAGATCCAATCGGTCGTCGGCTCCAACCCCTCGGGTAGCGCGGCCTGCGCACCGGGCAGCACCGCCGACCGCAACGTCGGCCTGTGCCCGAACGGGCGCACCATCACGGTGACCTTCAAGCCGTCCTTCACCGACTGGCGGAGCATCTTCACCGATATCGTCCCGGCGCACATCGCCCGCACCGTCGGCTGGAACACAGGCTTCGTGGGCCCGACCCAGACCATCTCGGGCAGCTGGTACACCATCAGCAGCTACAACGAGAACCAGTCGCTGGTCCTGACCCGCAACCCCACCTACTGGGGGACGCCCGGCAAGCTGGACAAGATCGTCTTCCAGTTCTTCTCGGACGACAGCCAGCTGGTGCCGGCCCTGCAGAACAAGGAAATCGACATCTTCAACCCGTCGACGGTGAACCTGTCGATCGTGCAGACGGCGAACCAGGTGCCGAACACGACGAAGGTGACGCTGCCCGGCCTGGAATTCGAGCACTTCGACTTCAACCAGGCCGACCCCTACCTGGCCAAGCTCCAGGTCCGTGAGGCCATCGCCCACGGGGTGAACCGCCAGGCGATCATCACCCGCACCGTGGGCGAGATCTCCAAGGGCATCACCCCACTCGGCAGCCGCATGCTCGTGTCGACCCAGGCGGGCTACAAGGGCACGCCCTACGCCTACAACCCGAGCCAGTCGGCCAACCTGCTGAAGGAGCTGGGGTTCAAGAAGGTGAACGGCTACTACGAGCCCAACTATGGACCGCAGTCCGGCCAGCCCCTGACCTTCACGATCCAGTCGACGTCGGGCAACAGCATCCGGGCGCAGACGGAGGAGCTGTTCCAGGCGCAGATGAAGGCGATCGGGATCAAGATCAACATCCAGAACTACGACGCCAACACGTTCTTCGGGACCAACCTGCCCACCGGTGTGTTCCAGATCGCGGAGTTCGCCTGGGTGACCACGCCGTTCGTGTCGGGGAACCAGCCCATCTACTGCTCGTACACGAGCACGCAGTGCGCCGAGAATTGGGACCACTACGCCAACTCCCAGGTGGACTCGCTCATGGCCTCCGGCTCGGCCGCTCCGAGCACGACGCAGGAGATCACGGACTACAACAAGGCCGACGCGATCCTGTGGCAGGACATGGTCACGCTGCCCCTGTACCAGAAGCCGCAGTTCTGGGCCTGGTCCAACAACCTCAAGGGCGTGCTCCCGAACACTTCGAGCGTCGGCGTCACCTGGAACGCCGAGGACTGGACCGTCAGCGGCTAGTCCGGCACGTTTGGACGCGAGGGAGGGGTCGGCCGTCACGGTCGGCCCCTCCCTCGACTATCCCTGCACCTAGAATCCCTTCATGTTCGCCTACGTCATTAGGCGCTTGCTGATCAGCATCGTCGTGCTGTTCTTCGCGACGATCTTCGTCTTCGTACTCGTCGCCAGCTCGGGCAACCCTCTGGCACTCCTGAACGCCAACCCCCACATCCCGCACGCGACCATCGTGGCGAGGGAGAACCTGCTGCACCTCAACGACCCGCTGTGGCAGCGCTACTGGATCTGGCTCAACGGCGCCATCCACGGGAACCTGGGCACCTCCATCAGCGGGCAGGACGTCGCGTCAGAGGCGATCTCGCACCTGTTCGTCACCCTGCGCATGGTCATCGTCGCCACCGTGATCGCCATCTTCGTCGCCATCTTCATGGGCGTCCTGGCCGCGGTGCGGCAGGGCAAGGTCACCGACCACGCCATCACGGTGACGAACTTCGTGCTGCTCGCCACGCCGATCTTCGTGCTGGGCCTCGCCCTCAAGGAGTTCGTGGCCATCCCGATCAACCAGCACCTCAACAAGATCATCTTCTACACCGACGGAGAGCAGAGCCCGACGCTCAGCGGTTCGTTCTTCAGCCGTCTCCCCGACTACGCGGCGCACACTGCCCTGCCCGTCATCACGCTCGTCCTCATTTCGTACGCGTCATGGGCGATCTACCAGCGATCGTCCATGATCGAGACGCTCGACGCCGACCACGTGCGACTGGCACGGGCCAAGGGCCTGAGCCAGCGCAGGGTGCTCATCCGCCACGTCCTCCGCAATGCGCTGATCCCGGTCACGACCGTCGTCGCTCTGGACTTCGCCGCCGTGCTCGGCGGCGCCATCATCACCGAGATCGTCTTCGGCTGGCAGGGACTGGGGCAGTGGTACCTCAACGGCGTCCTCACGCTCGACACGAACGTGATGCTCGCCTACCTCCTCATCACGGCCACCTTCGTCATCGGCTTCAACCTCCTCGCCGACATCCTCTACGGCGTGCTCGACCCGAGGATCCGCTATGCCTGAACCGGTCGCGCAGGAGAACTTCGTGATTCAGACGCCGGAGCGTGTTGCCGCGGTCGAGGCCGGCGCCCACACGCTGGCCGGCGTCGGCGCCGGCCTGGAGCTCTCCGCCGGCGACGCCCACGGGCTCTCGGGAGAGGCGAAGAGCCAGTCCCGCATCGTCCTCGGCCGCTTCTTCCACCAGCGCCTGGCCATGATCGGCCTCGGCATCTTCGCCCTGCTGGGCATCGCCTCCATCGTCGTCGGCCACTTCTGGCAGTACAGCTACACCTCCATCACCAACAACCTCAACGACCCGCCGTCGTGGGCCAACCCGTTCGGCACGAACGCCATCGGGAACGACATGTTCGCCCAGGTCATGGCGGGCGTCGAGAAGGACATAGAGATCGCGCTGACCGTGGCCGCCATGGCGACGCTCATCGGCGTGACGATCGGCGCCATCGCCGGCTTCTACCGCGGCTGGGTCGACTCGCTGCTCATGCGCTTCGTCGACCTGGTACTGGTGCTGCCAGTACTGGCCGTGCTGATCCTTCTGTCGGCCAAGCTCTCCAAGGAGTCGGACAACTGGCTCGGCCTGGCCTTCATCATCGGCCTGTTGTCGTGGACCTACGTCGCCCGGCTGGTGCGGGCAGACTTCCTGTCACTGCGAGAGCGTGACTTCGTCGAGGCCTCCCGGGCGCTCGGCGCCACCAACCGGCGCATCATCGTCAAGCACATGCTGCCCAACGCCGTCGGTCCCATCATCGTCAACGCGACGCTCACGGTCGCACTGAGCATCATCTTCGAGTCGACACTCTCGTTCCTCGGGCTCGGCGTCCAGCCACCCAACGTCTCGCTGGGACTGCTGGTGGACCAGGGGCAGGATTCGGCCACGACGGAATGGTGGCTCTTCGTGTTCCCCGTGGTCTTCCTCATCGTGCTGATCCTCTCCATCTTCCTGGTCGGCGACGGCCTCCGCGAGGCCTTCGACCCCAAGAAGAGCCGGGTCCGGGCCTGATGACCGAGCCCGCGCTGCAGATCGACCGCCTCGAGGTGGACTTCCCGACGAAGGACGGCGTCGTCCACGCCGTGCGAGGCGTGGACTTCACGTTGGCAGCCGGCGAGGTCCTCGGTATCGTCGGAGAGTCGGGCTCCGGAAAATCGGTGACGGCACTGGCGAGCATGGGGCTGCTCCCCAAGAGCGCCCAGGTGCGCGGCTCCATCCGCTTCCAGGGCCGCGAGATCCTCGGCCTCAAGGAGAAGCAGCTGACCAAGGTGCGCGGCACGGGCATCGCCATGATCTTCCAGGACCCGATGACCTCGCTGAACCCCGTCTACACGATCGGCTGGCAGATCGCCGAGGCGATCCTGGCGCACCAGGACATCTCCAAGAACGCCGCCAAGCAGCGTGCCATAGAGCTGCTGGCCAAGGTCGGCATCCCGAACCCCGCGGAGCGAGTGGACAACTACCCGCACGAGTTCTCCGGCGGCATGCGCCAGCGGGCGGTGATCGCCATCGCCATGGCCAACGACCCCGAGGTGATCCTGGCGGACGAGCCGACCACCGCGCTCGACGTGACGGTGCAGGCCCAGGTGCTCGACTCGCTCAGGACGGCCCTCACCGAGACGGGCGCGGCGCTCCTTCTCATCACGCACGACCTTGGTGTCATCGCCGGCATCGCCGACCGCGTCCTGGTCATGTACGCCGGGCGGGCCGTGGAGACCGGCACGGCCGAGGACGTCTTCTACCGGCCGTCCATGCCCTACACGCTCGGCCTGCTCGGCTCGTTGCCCCGCCTCGACAGCGACGGGAGCGAGCGCCTGCGCCAGATCCCGGGGTCCCCCCCCTCCATGCTCGGCGACCGCACGGGCTGCCCTTTCGTTCCCCGCTGCCCGCTGGCGGCCGAGATCTGCACGACCACGGAGCCCGAGCTCGTGGTCGTGCCGTCGGTCACCTCCGAGGAGGGCGGCCACCGGGCGGCCTGCCACTTCGCAGAGGCAGTGGGCCGAGGGGACCATGGCGGGGTCTTCACCGACGGCGTCGTGGACAACGTGGTCGCATGACCGTCTCCGAGGCCGGCACGACCGCGACGACACCGTCAGCGCAGGCGCCGCTGCTCGAAGTCACCGACCTTGTCAAGGAGTTCCCCCTCCGGGGCGGCACCTTCGTCCGGCACCGCGTCGGAGTCGTGCACGCGGTCAGCGGCGTTTCGTTCACCATCTCCCCGGGCGAGACGCTCGGCCTGGTCGGCGAGTCGGGCTGTGGCAAGTCGACCACGGGGCGATCGATACTCCAGCTGATCGCGCCGACGTCGGGCTCGGTCAAATTCGAGGGCACGGAGCTCACGGAGCTCGATTCGGGGGACATGCGGCGTATGCGCCGACAGATCCAGGTCGTCTTCCAGGACCCGTTCGCGTCGCTCGACCCGCGGCTCCCCGTCGGTGAGGCCATCGCCGAGCCGCTCTACATCCACGGCATCCGCGACCGCTCAGCGGTCCAGCGCCGGGTGGCCGAGATGCTGAAGCTGGTCGGGCTCGAGCCCTACCATGCCAACCGCTACCCCAACGAGTTCTCGGGTGGCCAGCGTCAGAGGGTGGGCATCGCGCGGGCCCTGGTGCTCCAGCCGAAGCTGCTCGTGCTGGACGAGCCCGTGTCGGCGCTCGACGTGTCGATCCAGGCGGGTGTCGTCAACCTGCTCGACGACCTGCAGACGGAACTGGGCGTGGCGTTCCTCTTCATCGCCCACGACCTGTCCGTGGTCCGGCACATCTCGGACCGGGTGGCCGTCATGTACCTCGGCAAGATCGTCGAAATCGGCGACCGGAAGAACGTCTACGAGCGCCCCGCACACCCGTACACGCAGGCGCTCCTCTCCGCCGTGCCCATCCCGGACCCCCGGGCCGAGCGGGCCCGAAAGCACATTGTGCTCGAGGGCGACGTACCCAGCCCCCAGTCACCGCCCTCGGGCTGCCGGTTTCGCACCCGCTGCTGGAAGGCCCAGGAGATCTGCGCCACGGAGGAGCCGGCGCTCGTCGACCGGGGCCAGGGTCACCCCGTCGCCTGCCATTTCGCCGAGGTGAGCGCTGTCGTCTGATGAGCGGGTCCCGCTCCACCCCTGCCCGCACCACGGCAGGTCGCGGACGAAGGCCCAGCTGCGGCGGTGGATCGCCGACGGCCCGTACCCGCGCAGCGCGGTCTGGTGGGTCGGCGAGGGGTAGCCCTTGTTCCGCTCGAAGTCGTAGGCGGGGTAATGGTCCGCCTCGCGGCGCATGAGCCGGTCCCGGACCACCTTGGCGAGGACGGAGGCCGCCGCCACCGACGCGCACTTCGCGTCCCCGTCCACGATGGGCCGCACCTCGCCCGCGAACGGGTCGTCGGGATGGCGCAGCAGGTCGACCGGGCCGTCGACCAGGAGGGCCTCGGGCGGCTGCCCCAGCCCGGCGAGCGCGCGGCGTGCGGCCACCCGAAGGGCCTCGGTCATCCCCCACTGATCGCACTCGGCCGCCGAGGCGTGCCCGACCGTCCAGGCCTGGCACCACGTACCCACCGCGTCGAAAATCTCCTCGCGGCGGGCCTCGCTCAACATCTTGGAGTCCCGGAGCCACGGCGGCATGGACCGGCGCGTCACGCGGGGGCGCACCACGGCGACGCCGACGGTGACCGGACCGGCCCAGGCGCCGCGCCCGACCTCGTCGAGACCCGCCACGCACTCGTACCCCTTGGCGCGCAGGCGCCGCTCCTCCTTGAGGTCCGGTGTGCGGACGGTCATCGGTTCACCCTCGGGCGCACCTCATACCATGGGGGCGTGAGCGACGACGGGGGGGATGCACCTGATGCGAACGCACGGTCGCCGTTGGTTCCCGGGACCAAGGTGGACGTGCGCAACCGGTACCAGGGCACGTGGGTGCGCGGCTTCGAGGTCGCCGAGGCGACCCCGGAGGGCTATCGCATCCGCCGCCTGTCGGACGGGAGCACGCTGGGCGAGCTCTTCTCCCGGGACGATGTCCGCCGGGAGCGGACGCGCCAGGGCTTCTGGTGGCACTGAGGCGTCAGGCCTTCCCGGCTTTGAGCACGCCCTCGATGTAGTCGTCGATCGGAATGGCCGAGAGCGTCAGCGTCTTGAGGGTCCCCCGGGAGCCCAGGACCAACGCCACCCGCGCCATGGTGGTCTCGTCGGGGGCGTCGAGGACGGTGCAGAAGTCGTACTGGCCCAGCAATGCCCATTGAGCCACCACGCGCACGCCCATCGCCTCCACCTCGGCGTTGACGGCCTTGAGCCGGTCGGGGTTCTCGGTCAGCGTGGCCGCCCCGTCGGGCCCCACGGTGGAGAGCATGAGGAACGTCGCCATGCGATCACGCTACCGCAGGGGCGGGCCGGCGCCGCCCTCAGCGCAGCTCGCCCCGCACGACCTTGCCCAGAGCGTTGCGGGGCAGAGCGTCGACGAGGCGCACCTCGCGCGGACGCTTGAACGGCGCCAGCTCGGCTGCCGCCAGCTCGCCGAGCGAGGCCAGGTCGGGATCGCCCACGACATAGGCCACCACCGTCTCGCCCCACTCCGGCGAGGGCACCCCGACCACCGCCACCTCGTCCACCCCAGGGTGGCGGGAAAGGACGGCCTCGACCTCGGCGGGGTAGACGTTGTGGCCACCCGAGATGATCAGCTCCGTGCGCCGGCCCCGGACCGTGACGTACCCGTCGTCGGCCACCGACACGAGGTCGCCCGTGGAGAACCACTCTCCCGGCGCCGGCGCGTCACGGCCCCAATAGCCACGGCACAACGACGGGCCGCGCACGAGCAGTTCGCCCACGCCGTGCTCGTCCGCCTCCTCGACGGCGGCCTCGACACCGGGCAGCGGCACGCCGACCGAACCGGGCCGGCGCTCCCCCTCCACCGGGTTGGACAGGGTCAGCAGCGTCTCGGTCATGCCGTAGCGCTCCAGCACCGCGACGCCGTCGGCGGCCAGCCGGTGCCACAGGTCGACCGCGAGCGGCGCCGAGCCCGAGACGCAGAGGCGCAGTGCGGCGAGCTCACGCACCGGGCCCGACGCGGCGAGCCGGTGGTACATGGTGGGGACGCCGAAGAACATGGTGCAGCCCGGTGCCGCCCGTCGCACCGCGGCAGGGTCGAAGCGGTCGAACACCACGGCGGACGCGCCGGCGGCCAGCGTCCCGAACAACCCCGCGCAGAGCCCGTGGACGTGGAAGAGCGGCAGGCTCAGGAGCAGACGGTCCTCGGGCCCCCACGCCCACGCCGTGTGCAGTGCCGCGGTGCCCGCCAGGAGGGACCCGTGCGTGTGCACGGCGCCCTTGGGCTTGCCGGTGGTGCCCGAGGTGTAGACGATCAGGGCGTCGTCGCCCGGCTGCCGCTCGGGGTCGGCGCCGGGCTGGGCGCGCTCGGCCTCCGCTGCCAGGTGGTCGATGCCCAGCGTGGTGACGCCGGGACCGACCGGGTCATCGGAGCCGGGACCATCGACCAGGCGCAGCACCGGCTGGGCATCGCCGACGACGTGGGCCAGCTCGGGGGGTCCGGCCGACGGGCTCACGGGCACGAGCACGGCGCCGGCGCGCAGCACCGCGAGGAGGGCCTCGACGGATTGGACCGTCGCGCGGGCCTGCCACAGGACCCGATCGCCCGGACCGACGCCGCGCGAGGCGAGAACGGCGGCCATCAGCGCGGTGCGCCGGTGGAGGCCTGCGCCGTCGACGGCAACGCCTCCCCATCCGTCGACCAGCACGGGTGCGCCGGGCCGGCCCTCCCACAGCCGCTGCCACACCTCGGGCAGGCTCCTGCCGGGCGGCAGGGAGCTCCGCGGGGGCCACCGCCCCGGGGGCACGAGCGCTCTCACCGCCGGCGACCGCACGTCATAGTCTGGCGGTCATGACCGCCCGCCGGATTGTCATCGTTCCGCACACACATTGGGACCGGGAATGGTACAAGTCCTACCAGGACTTCCGCCTTGCCCTCGTCGAGCTGATCGACGCGCTCATCCCCCTGCTGGAGCAGGACGCCAGCTACCCGCACTTCATGCTCGACGGCCAGATGGCCGTCGTCGACGACTACCTCGAGGTACGTCCCGAGGCCGAGGAGAGGCTGCGGGCGCTGGCTGCCGCGGGCCGGCTGAGCATGGGCCCGTGGTACATCCTGATGGACGAGTTCCTCGCTTCGGGCGAGACCATCGTGCGCAACCTGCAGATGGGCATTGAGCGGGGCGCCGCGTTCGGGGGCGTCATGGACGTCGGCTACCTGCCCGACATGTTCGGCCACATCGCGCAGATGCCCCAGATCCTCCGGCTCGCCGGCTTCGACGACGCCGTCGTCTGGCGCGGCGTGCCGTCAGAGGTGACCCGGAACGCCTTCGTGTGGGAGGCGCCGGACGGATCGGCCGTCCGGGCCGAGTACCTGCCCGTCGGCTACAGCAACGGCGCCGCGCTCCCCGACGACGCCAAGGCGCTCGTGCGCCGGACGGCGGACCATCTCGACGAGGTCGGGGACATCATCGGCGGCGACCTCCTCTGCATGAACGGGTCGGACCACCTGATGCCCCAGCCACAGCTCGGGCGTGTCGTCGCCGAGGCGAACGACCTCCAGGACGACCTCCACTTCGAGATCACCTCGCTGACGCACTATCTGTCCGGCGCGACCACAGAGGACCTGACGGTCGTGCACGGCGAGCTGCGCTCGGGCTTCCGGGCCAACATGCTCATGGGCGTCACTTCCAACCGCGTGGACGTGAAGCGGCAGGGCGCGCTGGCCGAGCGGGAGCTGGAGCGGAGGGCCGAGCCGCTGGCGGCGCTGTTCCAACCGCCGGCGGCGTACCCTTCCCGCCTGCTGGAGCTGGCCTGGCGGGAGATGGTACGCAACTCTGCGCACGACTCCATCTGCGCCTGCTCGGTCGACGACGTGGTCGACGCTGTGCTGCACCGCTATGCCGAAGCCCGGGCCATCGCAGCTGGACTGGCCGACCGGTCGGTCAAGGCCTTTGCCCTCTCGCTGACCGAGCCCGGCATCTCGGTGCTGAACGCGTCGCCCCGGGCCCGGTCGGGCGTCGTCGAACTTGTCGTCCCCGCCGACGGCCCGGCACCGGCGCAGGTCCAGGTGCTCTCGGAGCGCTCGGGCCTCCCCGGGTCGATGGTGCTCGACGCCAACACGGTGCGCACCATCCTCGGCATGCTGCAGGGGCCAAAGATCGACGACGACGCCTGGGTGCACGAGATCCGGATCGAGGACACCGACGAGGGCATCGACGTCACGCTCTCCGTCGGCACCGAGGAGCGGCCGAACGTCCCCATCGCGGAGGCCAAGCAGGACCTCTACACCAGGCTCGGTGCGAACCCCGACGTCATGGTCCGCGTCGCCATGGAGCAGCCGGCGACGAGGAAGATCGTCGCCCGCAGCGGTGAGGTGGCGGGGTACGGGTGGCGCGCCTTCGAGCCTGTCGAGCTGGAGCACCCCGTCGAGGTGACCGAGCCCGGGGGAGCTGCCGTCTTGACCAACGGCTTCGCGCGGGTGGAGATCGACCCTCTCAGCGGGACCTTCGCCCTCAACGGCGTCGCCGGATACGGCCGGCTGGTCGACGACGGCGATCTGGGCGACTCGTACAACTACTCGCCACCGCAGCGGGACTCGGTCGTCGACACGCCGGAGTCCGTCACCGTGAGGGTCGACGAGCGGGGCCCTGTACGCGCCCGGGCGCGCATCACGAGCACCTACGTGTGGCCGGACCACGTCGACGGCCCGTCGCAGGCGCGGGTGGGAGAGCAACGCGTCGCCGTCGACACCGACGTGGAGCTGCGGGCGGATGATCCCGTGGTGCGGGTGACGACGTCCTTCGTCAACCCGAGCGGGGACCACAGGCTGCGGGTGCATCTCCCGCTCCCCGAACCTGCGGGCCAGTCCCACGCCGAGAGCCCCTTCACCATCGTCACCCGCGGCCTGACGGCCGAGGGCAGGGTGGACGAATTCGGGCTCCCGACCGCGCCCGCCAACCGGTTCGTGGCCGCCGGTCGCCTGACCGTGGCGCACGAGGGCGTCTGCGAGTACGAGCTCGTGGACATCGACGGCGACGACGCCCGCACCCTGGCGCTCACGGTCCTGCGCTCCACCGGCATGCTCTCCCGTCTCGGCATGACATACCGCCCCTTCCCGGCAGGACCCCTCACGCCGGTCGAAGGGCTGCAGATGCGCGGCAAGTTCGTCACGCTGCGCTATGCCCTGGCCCTCGACTGCGACGACCAGTACCGGCTGGCCGACGACGTGCTCCTCCCGCTCGAGACCGTGCAGAGCCTGGGCGGTGGGACGCGCCCGGCGTCGGGCAGCGAGCTGACCGTCCACGGCGCCGAGGTGAGCGCGCTCCACCGGGTCGCAGGAGTCCTGGAAGCGCGGGTCTTCAACCCGACCGCGCAGGCCACCGTGGTCTCGTTCCCTGGGCGCTCGGGCTGGCTGGTCGACCTACGTGGTTACCCACTCGAGCCCTTCGAGGGATCGTTCGAGCTACGTGCCTTTGGCATCGCCACCGCCAGGCTCCGCGACGATTGACCCGCCGCCCCGGTTGGCGGTGAGCAGGCGCTCTCCGACGCCGCGCAGTTCCTCGAGGTCCCTGAGAACCTCGGAGAGGCGCTCCCAGCGCACGTTGCGGCGACGGTCGGCGGCGGCACCGGTGCCGTCGGCCTCGTGCCCGGGCCGACCGCACCACCACAGCTGGACGCGACCGAGGTCCTTGAGCAGCCGGGGCCGCAGCGGCTTCGCGGTGAACTCGTCGGGCGCTTCTGCGGTCAACGCGGTGTGGAAGTCGTCGGACATGAGGACCGTTCCCGGGTTGCCGATGTTGACGATCCGGTGGGCCAGGTTCACAGTGGGCCCGAAACAGTCCCCATCGCGCAGCAGGACGGGGCCGCAGGCCAGCCCGACCCGCACGTCGGAAAGGAGGTCGTCGTCGGCGTAGGCGTCGGCCAGGTCCAGGCCGATGCGCGCCGCATCGGCGACGTGGTCCACCACGAACATGACCTCATCGCCGATCATCTTGACCACCCGGCCCCGGGCGGCGGTGACGATGTCGTGGGAGATCTCCTCGAAGCGCCGCACCACGGCAGCCAGCTCCTCATCGCTCAGGTGCTGGCTGAGCAGGGTGAATCCCACCATGTCGGCGAAGCCCACAGCCAGGATCGAGCTCTGGCCGGGAGCGAGACCGTGGCTGCGTAGCATCATGCTGCGCTGGATGCCGGCCGCCACCTGGCGCCGCCACACGAACTCGAGGAGCTTGGCCATGGCGGGAATGGTCTCGTCGGCGATGCCGGCGAATGCCTCGGCGGACATCACCGGGTCCACCTCTGCGCTGATCATGTTGCCCGGCGCAAGCTCGGCTTCGGCGATGCGGGACATGGAGGAGCCGATGACACGCGCCATCTGGAGCGCCGTGTCCGTCTCGGTGGCGCCCAGGGCCTGCATGCCCTGGAAGATGCGCACCGCCTCGAGGTCGAGGTCGGTCAGGACGCGGTCATCGTCGTCGACACCGGCGAAACCGAGAGCACGCCAGAACCGCTCGAGCTTGACCTGGTCGACACCCGTGAGCTCGGCCACCTCGGCCCGCGTGTAGCGGCGGCGCGACGGGACCAGCATGCGCTCCGCCACGAAGAGGTCGATCACGTCGTCCGCCACCGCGCGGTCGATCTCCTCCTCGGTGGCCCCGTGCATCAGCAGGATCTCCCTGACGTGCGCCAACGCAGCCTCGCGCCGGGAGCGGTCGTCGGTGTCGGGCAAGATCTCGTAGCTGTGGAAGAGACCGCTCATCCGGAGAGCCCCCGCAGCAGCGTCTCGTCCCATTCGGGCCTCGACGGGCGGGACATCAGGTTCATGAGCGCGTCGGCGGGAGAGCACCGTCCCTCGACGATCGCCTGGACCTGTTCCGCAATGGGCATCTCGACGCCGTGGGCGCGGGCCAACCCCACCAGGGGGCCGGCACTCTTGACGCCCTCGGCCACCATGTGCATGCCGCTCACGATGTCGTCGAGCGGTCGTCCCCCACCCAGCGCGAACCCCACCATCCGGTTCCGGCTCTTCGGGCTGGCACACGTCGCCACCAGGTCCCCCACGCCGGCCAGGCCCCCGAAGGTCAGCACCTTCCCGCCCAGGGTGACGCCGAGACGGCCCAGCTCAGCCAGGCCGCGGGTGATCAGGACGGCCCGGGTGTTGTCGCCCAGGCCGAGCCCGTCACCGATGCCGGCAGCGATGGCCATCACGTTCTTGGTCGCTCCGGCGATCTCACAGCCGACGACGTCGGTGCCCGTGTAGGCACGGAAGGTGCGGGTGTGCACGAGCGCCTGGACGCGGCACGCCAGGCTCTCGTCCGGGAGCGCGATCACGCAGGCCGCGGGGTGTCCCTGCGCCACCTCGCGGGCCAGGTTCGGCCCGGTGAGGACACCGGCGGCGACGCCCGGGAGCACGTCGGCCACAACCTGCGACATTCGCAGATTCGTGCCGATCTCAATTCCCTTGGCCAGGCTCACGACGGCCTCCAGTCCGTCGGCCACCGGCTGCACCCCGGCCAGGACCGAGCGGAACCCATGCGACGGCACGGCCATGAACACGATTCCCGCACCCTCGACCGCCTCCTCGAGGCTGGCGGTCACAGAGAGCCCGTCCGGGATCCTGATGCCCGGCAGGTACGTCGCGTTCTCGCGGGTGTCGCGCATGGTCGCGGCGAGCTCGGGGGAACGCGCCCACAGCGACGCAGGACGCATGGTGGCCACGATCGTCGCCACGGCAGTCCCCCACGACCCGGCTCCGATGACCGCCACCCGCTCGTTCATTGACAAGACATTACGGCGACCCCGGAGCACCTCCTGCGTTCACCCGTACACTGGCCGGGTGCCGGAGGCGACCATGCCGAGAGCGCGGAACTCGGCGCCGCCTCTTGACGCCCGCCTGGGGCCCGAGGTGGTGCTCGTCCCGGTCAAGGCCTTTCACCAGGCCAAACGCCGTCTGGGCTCCGCACTGGCGGACCCCGAGCGCGTCCGTCTCGTCCGGGCCATGGCCACGCACGTGGTGTCCGCCTGCGCACCGCTCCCCGTCGCCGTCGTGTGCGACGACGAGGAGGTCGCCCAATGGGCGTCGGACCTCGGCGCGTCCGTGATGTGGGAGCCCGGACAGGGACTCAACGGGGCTGTGCGCGCCGGCGTCGACCGCCTGGCCCGGACCGGAGCGCTGTGGGTGACGGTGGCCCACGGTGACCTGCCCCGGGCGCGCGGGCTGGGTGCACTGCCACCCTTCGAGGGTGTGACCCTCGTCCCCGACCGCCGCGACGACGGGACCAACGTGCTGCGGCTACCCGCCGCAACCGACTTCCGCTTCGCCTACGGCCCCGGGTCCTTCCGGGCGCACCGGGCCGAGGCCACCCGCCTCGGCCTCGGAGTACGCGTCCTACGCCACCCGGACCTCGCCTACGACGTCGACTGGCCGGCCGACGTGGCGGAGCTGGGCGAGAGCTCCTGACCGAGACCCGGGCGCGGAACCGGGGGCCCGTAGGCCCCCGGTCTCACGTGTTCCGAATGGAACGTATCGCCTAGCGGCGCTTGGCCGCCTTGCGGGCGGGCGCACGACGCGCCGCCTTCTTGGCCGGAGCGCGCTTCTTGGTGGCCTTGCGGGCCGGAGCCCGCTTGGCCGCCTTCTTCGCAGGCGCGCGCTTCTTGGTGGCCTTGCGAGCCGGAGCTCGCTTGACGGCCCTCTTCGCAGGAGCGCGCTTCTTGGCCGCCTTGCGAGCCGGAGCCCGCTTGACGGCCTTCTTCGCGGGAGCCCGCTTCTTGGTCGCCTTGCGAGCCGGAGCCCGCTTGACGGCCTTCTTGGCCGGGGTCCGCTTGACGGCCTTCTTGGCCGGTGCGCGCTTAACTGCCTTCTTTGCCGGGGCCCGCTTTTTAGCTGCCTTTCTGGCTGGGGCCCTTCTCTTTGCGGCTACTGCCACAGGTGCACCTCCCTAGGAGCATGGTCACTGAATAGAGGTGAAGCCTGCGCCACGCCGGGGTCGACTGCCCCACGCCGTGCGCACTGCCGCACCGGATTCACTGTCAACT